>WNGG01004136.1_pt1 | contig 16334 bp, 10 predicted proteins | sample 5400661 | NCBI WGS metagenome assembly WNGG01 (sample SAMN13153372, study PRJNA577476) | soil metagenome | isolation source: 100 cm soil or saprolite under Garry oak tree replicate 1 | place: USA:California | collected 2016-06-15 | reverse complement strand
GATGATATCTCCCTTGGGGGAGATCCTAACTATACCGATGAACTTGCGGACTATCATGTCGCCTTGGTCAAACTCGACCTTAGCCTCCGGATCCTTTGCCTTCACAAAGGTCTGAAAGTCCTTGAAAGAGAAATCTTTCTCATTTTTTTCCGATCTCAATCTCTTTGAGATTGCATAAACAATACACATTGCCTTCTCTCTGGCTCCGCCGGTCGACGCGTCCGCTGACAGTGCCGAGCGATTCAATTGCACGGGGCAAGTCGGGCAAGGAAGGGGCTTCGACAAATCAACCTCGTTCGCCTTCGCGAAGCCGAAAATCTCTTTCCAAAACATTCGCCGAAATTTGTAGAAGTAAAATAGATCTCCTGCAACGTGGAGATATTCTGGCAGCGGCGAAAGGATGGCAGTTACTGGTTTGTAGATTTCATTTGTTGACAGCTTCATGTCATAGAGCTCATTGGCGAATCTGTGAACGGTCTTCAACCGCAGGATACCGCTTTTTCGGTCAGGCTTCGAATATCCCTCCCCTGGAACAAATGCGCGGGGCACATATTCGACTACGTCCCCTCTCAGTTCCACGAACCCCTCCCGCATGAGATCGTCGAGGATTTCTCTACCGAGGAAGCCAACGAATTCTTCTATCAACACCTTGCGTCTGAACCTAATGAAGGCAATTGCTGAATTCCTTCTCACAGTGCTTTCTTCAACCAGGAATGATTGTATCGCATAGGGAACGCTTGAGAAAATGAAAGCGTTGCACAGACACGCAACATGATCCCCCACAGATAGCTCGACTGGAAACTTGCAACCCGCGAACCCGATGTTGACACCGATCGAGCCAGAAATGTCTGAAAGGTTTACTCGGTAAACCGAGTTCTTTGTATCACTCTTCAAGAAAGATACTCTACCCGATAGTACACCAAAGGTGTACAGCATTTCCTGGGGGCTCATCACGTAGTCGTCCAAGATTACTGAAGACAGAGTCCGCCGGAAGTCCTCAGCTGTAAACTTCAGAAAATGAATATCCCGCCAATCAGAGTCGTCCTTGAATTCGGTCGGTTTTTTGTTGGGTAAGCCTTTAGTCAACCATGGAAATGCGTGTGCGGTCCTGAGTTCTAACCAACCGTAGTTGTTGACTCTTGTCTCTATCGCTCTGTCATCACCCCACATCACCAAGTTGTAGACCTTCTCGTGCATTGGGAAGGCTATGGTTACATTCTTGACAGGATATCCAACTTTGAATCTGTAGGCAAGGTTGTAGTCTCCCGTCTCAAGGACATACGCCGACCCCCAGACATTGGCCATGGCATTCCCTCTATGTCTTAGGCATTCAATTGCGTAGGAGATGAGGGGGTTAACTCCACACGCCATGAAATACCGAATACCGCGGATGTAATTGCCAATCTGTTTCCTCTTCAAGAACGCCTTCTGGGGGTCGATTCTGGGAAAGGATTCTGTGGCTTTCGAGGCTCTTTCTGTCCAGTCGGCTATAGCAAGTCGATCTTTTTCAGAAAGATGAATGCAAAACTCGCTAATCGCATATTGGAAAATTGCGAGTGCTCTCGGATTCAACCAAACCGATTGGATTATCTGTCCTTCTGCCGGATGTTCGTTGATCAAGCGGGCCGTACATCTTCCCACGGCGTGAACTGTTCCGCGGGCATTCGATACAAGAACTCGAGAAGCAGCTTGCGATCGAGATTATTGTTGAGTTCCTTGCAGACTCCATGTGGCAAATAGAGACACTTCTTACACGCGTCGATGCAACCGGTATGATCTCGCACAAATCGTCGTGCATAGTCAATTAGCCCAAGGAATTTGTTTGGGTTAGCAAGGGCTTCACAGCCCCCTATTCCACCAGGCTGACCATCATAGAAGTAAACTACTCCTCTTTCTTGGGTAGCCACGATTCCTAGTATTTCACCTACAGCAAGGCCGGTATAATGCGGGGAGGCCCAGAGAAACAGGTGCTTGAAGCTATGCATGAATGTTGGTTCGTGAGTGGATAATTCGTCTATAAGATCAGATTCGAACTGGACTTTCAATGCCTTTGTTTTAAGAATCCTGGAAAGAGCTAGGGCCTTATCGTCTTCCGTAGGATGCATGAATGGTTTGACTGGCTGCGGACCTGTCCTGGTTTTTGACGGAACATCCACCCTATACCCATAGACCAGCTCAACAATGCATAGTGATCCGAATTGGACATTTTTCATTCCGCAGCTACCGACTACGTCGGTGTCAAGCTTCGGGTGATCTGGCGAGGGTTGGAATTGGCCCTCGAGGAAAACCTCCCTGGCGGCACTCAGATACGAAGATGATACAGGGAATGGTTCGGATAGTTTTCTACAAATGGAACAAAACATGCTCTCACGGACCTTCTTTCTCCAGTTGTGGATATCGCAAGACATCTCGGCAGAACTATAAGGATGAAGGGGATCCATGACTTGGTAATGAATGTGTTCGGGTGAACATCGGCAGTCTCGTATCATATCCCATATTGTTCTTACCTCGCCGCAGTTCGGGCAAATGTAAACCTGAGAGACTTGATAGATCGTTCCTGCCGTTTCAACTTTTTTTGCAGTCGCGCATCGACACTGCCCTCCCTTTGGAAGAGAGTTGATGTCTCGGTAGAGCCTGTGGCAATCGCGGCAATAGAAAATGAGGGGAAAGGGCTCGGCTTCTATCTCATCGGGTCGAAAAGGCTCAAGCTTTGTGATTCCTCGAAAATTCTTCCCCCCACCCTGAAGGTCTGATTTCAAAGACCCAAAGATAGCATCGCAGCAACGCGAAAGGATTGGAGCGTCTTCGATCTGAGGACTGAGTGCTCTGGCTCTCAGAACTTGAAAACTTAATTTTCTATGTTCTAAGTAAGATTGAGGAAACCAGTTTCGGATCACAAATCCCAAATTCTTCTTCGTTATGAGATTGTGGTCAGCTTTCTGACCCCATTGGGCAGTGCTCATTCGGGGGTTCCCACGTGCAGCTCGGGCTCTTCGAGCGTGGTGCGGGGTTCAGCCTCTTCGTCCTTGGAGTCCTCTTCCTCGGCAGACGGAAAGAGCAACCTGTCAGCTGTAACTCTTAGGATTTTTTCCGGGTCGGTGACTGAGATTACGGAAACTTCCTGATCATTCGTCCTCAAGCTAAATCGAAGATCTCGCTCGAAATGTTTAGCCGTGGTTTCGTTAGTATCTCTCGGCTGTCGATTCTGAAGATGTTCATAAAACGACTGAAGTTCGGCCCTGATTGTCGCCTCAATATCCTGTTTGTCCTCAGGGTCCGACCAACTGGGAATGAACGCGCTTCGAAGCCAGCCCTCGATATCTTCCATGGCAAATTTTGGTTGAACTCCTATCATATCCCTTCGTAAACCCGAGTAATAGCTACAGGATCCAAATTTGTCGATGGTATAAATGAACGACAGAATCGCGTCTCGGATGTGTCTTCGCACTATGTAGGGATTGTTTCTCTGGATCGGGAAGGCTTCCAGAAGGCCTGAGTCCGGTTTCAAGAGTTCCCTGCAGTTTTCAAAGTAGTAGCTATCAAGCGGGATGAATGGACGGAGCAAGGTTATCACTAGGGAAGGCTCTTGTCCCCTTCCTGCACGTCCTATTCTCTGAATGAAGTCGTTGTAGCTGAAAGGGGCCCCGACGAGAATGAGAACCCTGATGTTATCGAAATCGACCCCGACTTCCAGGGTTTTTGTGGCCGCTATGACCTCGACGTCTCCTTTGCTGAATCCATCCTCAATTCGTTGTCTGCTTCCCTTGCTGAGCTCTGCCGTGTGTGCCCTGGTAACCATCCCCGTGAACTCACCGATGGCCCTTTCCAAGTTATTTGCATCTTTGACCGTGTTTGCAAAAATCAAAGTCGGGATCTTCTGAGCCAGTTCCTTGCGATATTCGTCAATCGCGATGGCGATTCCGTAGACTGTGTATCTCCAATATTGTCCCTGCGGCATCAAGAACAGATGAGTTCGTTTGATCTCTGTGTCCTCTGTCTTGCGCTCGTAAACGTTCTTGCTGGGTACAAATATAGGATCGTTGCCGAGCAAGTGTCGCCCGACCTTTCTTATTTCACCAGGCTCGATTGTAGCACTTGCTCCGATTACCATGGGCTCAACCCCCGAATATTGTTTGATGATCTGGGAGAGCTCAGAAACGAGGGTTCCTACGTTACTTCCAAAACTACCCCTGAAAAGATGCACCTCATCAATTACAACGAACTCCGGTTTGCTTTGGATGACCTCAATTTCTCCTGCGCATTTTCGGCATCTTCCAGTTTTTTCGTCTTTCAGCTTTGATGAATTGTAGTCCTTTGAGTAACAGTTCTTACATCGAGCTAGGGCTTTGCCAAAGAAGCTATGATTCCAAAAATTGCTCATTCTGTAATGCATCATATCCGGGTTCGTGATCAGAATATTCGGAAGATTCGTCTCTATTTCGGACTTTGTAAGGAAAACGTCGGGGAAGTCGCCACACTTATCGCAACTCAAAAGAAAGCGTTTCGTACTTGTCTGAAGTTTCAACGGGGCTGTACAAATGGGGCATCGTTTGAATGGGTAAGACTTCACATCGTCAAATTCAGTCATTGTATCCCCATGATACACTCCCATCGTTACTCTTGTCTGGCCCAAGCTTCTGTTGAGCCGACTCACATAACGCAAGATTCGTTTTGCCTGGTCATTCGCCAAAGCCTTGGTTGGATACATTACAATTAACCGAACGCCCTTAGAAGGCCGTTCGATCATCTGTGCGAGCGGAAAGAGGAGAAAGGCTTCGGTCTTTCCGCCCGCGGTTCGAACTGATATCAGAATTGAATTGGCTGGTGACTTACCACCTGATCTTTCGGACAGTTTTTTCATCTCTTGGTAAGCTTCTGTCTGATGGAGCAGAAGGTATTCGAATCCCATTGCTTTCACAAGTTCCCCCGGAATTCCATTTGCAGCCGCGAACTCCGCGAATTTCTGCGTATCCTGCTTTATCGAGAGATGCTGCTCGGGCAGAATGATATGATCGCTAAACACAACAGTCTTTTTGTCCGCTAAATCCTCGAAAATCAGGTTCTCGGTCGAAATACGCGGTCCTTTCTCATCGACCACAATCTCGGCGTGCTCAAGAAGTTCGGAAACCTTGAGTTCTCTCGCAGTCAACCTCTTTGATTCGTTTTCAATCGAAACCGTCACCAGGAAATATCCCTTCTTATTTGCGACGGAAATTGGAGCTATGTATTTCGTAACCTTGAGTTTAGGTCCGTGTTTTTCGTTGGAGGTGGCTTCGGAAGGCTTCGAATCGCTCATGTCAGAGGACAGTTGAATGCTGGCTTCATGGGTTTCGCCCGCCCACGAGAACGAATAGGAAATCTGAGTGGTGCACCTGGCTTGATAGGCGAGAGGCGCGCAGATGATTTCGTACTTTACACCTGTGATCCCTCTGTCTCTCTTCGTGAGACCAAGGGCTCCAATATGGCCCTCTTGCTCTAGCTTACGTACTACTCTTTCAGCGAGATTTCCGGGTTTGAACGGCGAAGCTGCGCCCATCGGCTCGATCAAACCAACTGTACACTAGTATTTAGATGGCCACGGTAGTTCCTGCATTATTCCACAAAATCTCGAAGATTCTAATCACCTTCTCTACGGTTGTCTTATTGTGTACTAGTATTCCAATCTCAATATTGTAATTAATGCTATTGACTGTAAGATTCATTGATGAGATTAGAGTGGTCTCATTGTCAATGACAAAAAACTTTGCGTGGACACCCCGAGCAGACTGACCGCGGCCGCCCGACACCGGTGTCCAGATCCTTCGCCATGCAAAATTCTCCTTAAAGATTACCTTCAGCCAATGAATCGCATTTTGCGTCTGAGTGTTATAGTCCCTGAAAATTATTCGAAGTTTGACGCCCCTTTCAGCAAGAGCCTGTAGTTCGTGTTCAAATCTGTCTATGATGACGTTGTCGATGTAAGGACTGACGATTCGTATTTCAGCGGTTGCGCCTAGAAATAGGGTCTTCAGTATCTCTACGGATTCTTTTGTGTCGAGGCTAGCAAACTGCTGTTTGAAATCTGGGGGGCATGTCAAGACAACTTGAACCTCCGAATCCTCCCCCAGATCCCGACTTCGATCGCTAGATATGGCCTGGGCCGGGATGCGTGCAGTTATTGCAACCTTAAGCGCCTCTGAGCCACTTTGTGTGAGACGCCAAGACGAATTATTCAGTGGATCGTTTTGATCGAGTACTTTTCGAATTACTAAGCCAGCTCTTTCAAGATTAAGAAGCTCTGCCTTAACGACAAAATCTCGAATGCCTTCCGCCTTTCCCTTTGAGATCAATTCTACAGTTGTCGAGTCATCTTTCAGAACAACAATTCTCAGAACCTCAAGCGAGGTCTTACTCGGATCCTCCTTGGCTTTCTTCGTCGGCAAAGGTAACTGCCTTCGTAATTAGCGGTAAGAAAGGTAGCATGTCAAGCTTTTCAAGAGGTTCGTTGAAGGCATCTGCTTAGACAGTTATGAGGCAACCGTTGCTTGAGTTCTAGACGGGTTCTTCGAATTAGACGGTTGACACCTTTCAAAATACTTGAGCTTTCTGGAGGAAAGGAGCTTGTCGTAAACCGATGGGCGTGTGTGTCTCGGGGAGATACCGTTTACCACCATGAAAGGTCCTACTACGTAAAGTGCAAAAATGGTACAGCAAAGATCTGGCCGCAGTACAACCGTATTGAATCTCTTCGAATTGGAGGCAATGAATTCCGCGTCCGAGTAAAGGAGATTACCACTCAAGAAGAATATGATGGCTACTGTTACCTGAGTTCGTTTCACTATAGAGGCAAGGGAAACTTTGGAAGACATTGCATCATGGTCATGTCATCAACTGAGCCCCTTTTCCCGAAAGTTCTGGGATATGTGGAAGTCTCCTCCTCATTCTTGGTAAACAGGGCAAGAGACACCATTCTGAATTCCTCATTCGCGGATGGTAATCTCAGCTGGAAAGACTGGCGATACCGCACGAGAATGCGAATGATAAATGCTGTTGTACGAATAAGCCGGGTGGTAGTTCACCCAGAGTTCCGGGGCCTTGACCTGGGTAAGAAGCTGATCCTGCATGCACTATCATTTTCGAAGATTCACTGGCAACTTGGAAAATACAAACCAATTTTTGTTGAGATCACTGCGGACATGTTGAAATTCGTACCCTTTGCAGAGCATGCAGGAATGAGGTTTGTCGGGTTTACAGAGGGAAATCTATCTCGAGTCAGAGATGATCTGCGATATCTGATTGAGAGAAAGGGGGGAAGGTACAGGGTAAAAGATTTGGGGATTCCTGACATGCAAGGGAAATACGCAACTCAGGCTCTGAGAATTCTTAATGGTAACAATCTAAGCCTTGATTCGTTCTTGACGAAGCTCGGAAAAGTAGGCAAGGGCGGGGTGAATCCGCGAACATACGCGCTTCTGCACAACATTGTGAGATTTCCCAAGCCTACCCTGATGAGCGGTCTTACGCAAAAGGCCGATAATTTTCTTGCGCGTAGAATACATGAAGTGAACGTTGCCCCCCCGAATCATAATGATTCCGTTGAACATCTTCGAGTAGACGCCATTAGTGAGCCGATAAGGTTCCGTAATGTTACTCTCTCATACCGATCAAAGATCGGTAGGACGGAGAGAACGTCCGCCGTTCAAGAGGCTTTTGGGATAGAACCCAGTCAGCTAACAAGCGTGGTTTTTGAGAACCTAAACTTGGACGTTCGTCCAGGCGAGATACTTCTCGTGACTGGTGGATCAGGATCTGGCAAAACATCTTTCATTGACTTACTAACATCGAAGGTGAAACCTACGAATTTCCCCGTAGGATCCGTCTCACTTCCATCCAACTCTAGGATTGGTTTCCTAAAACCTATTCCTGCTCACAAACCACTCATAGAGTACGACCGTTTGTTTGGAAGAGAAATCGAGGAGTCAATCTACGTTCTCAATATGGCAGGGCTGAGCGAGGCAAATTTGTATCTTAGAAGATTCGACGAACTCTCCGAGGGTCAAAAGTATAGAGCCATGATTGCTAGGCTGCTCAGTTCAAAGTCCAATGTCTGGGTGGCTGACGACTTCTTAGGGACACTTGACCCGATTACATCTGGGATCGTAGCCTCTAATTTCCAAAAATTTGCGAGAAAGGTTCGCGCCACAGTCGTGGTCGCGGCACCCAACCATGAACATTTCGTGAAGTCCCTCTTACCGGATAGAATCCTGCTGAAGTCTTTCGGTTCGAAATGCAGGATTTACGCCAAAGACGGTTTCCTCTCTCACTCCGATGAGGCCGAAGTGCTGGCTCTACAATAGCAGGTCAAGGCGGACGAATTCCAAAATCAAGTTACGAAGACCATTGTCCCGGGGAGACCAGCCTTCTTTCGTGCTTCTATATGGATCCACCAGCATGGCAAGAAGGCTTGTTTCGAAGTTAAGGACATAAGGGTAATGGCCCGAGTGTAAGAAAAAAAGAGATAGCGTTGAAGATTCCTTTCTGTTTTTCTTGCCGGGAATACATTACTCAGATCCCAATGGTAACTGGGACGGCCCCGCTAGACCGTTTTCTTTACAAACTGAATGTTGTAGTTTCGACAGAATTCGGCGTCATCTGGGTCTCGCCATGCGACGAGTATCGCCTGCACTCTCTCAGATTTGATATCTGAGCCGATCTCAGCGCATTTCAGCACCTTGTATTTGAGGGCTTGAAACGCTCCAGCCTTAATCAAGTCAAGATTGTCCGTTTCAATCTCTACGACGGCGTGCCGATTCTCGGCGAGATCGAATACTAGGTCAGCTCTGTCTCCACTGGGAAACTCGTATTCCATGTGTCGATCGATTACGTGGTGGAGCCCGATTTCTTCAGGATGATTCAGCACCCAATCCTTGAGCTTCTTGTGGTTTTGGCCTTCCCCGCCGCCCCCGTACTTTCTTCGTAGTGATTCCTTTGTCTTGATTACTTGTCTTGGGGAGAGCAGATTCTGGTCGATTTCGAATTCGAAGTTGGTTATCTGCCAGTACCTTGAATTCTCATTGATGAGCTGGATAGTGTTGCGGAATCCTCCGAGCCATAGGTTGAGCGACAGAGAAACGCGCTTCTCCCATTCAAGGGCCACGAGCCAAGTGACGCCTCTGACATGTCTGAAAAAGTGTTTCCGCTCAGGTTGAAAGTCGTAAGGACCATCTACTCGTGCTAAACCCAACAGCTCGGTCTGTCCTGCGGCTATTAGGACAAGAGCACCCTTCGGCATCTGAGAAAACAAGTCGAAGTGGTGGCGCCAAGGTGGCGACATCTGTTCCTTCTCGCTATCAGGAAAATCTGGCCAACTTTGATTGACGTCAGGATCCTTATGATCTATGCCGATCACATGGTTACTGTTAGCGTATTCCCACAGTCGTCTGCGAGTTGGTTCATCAGACACGTGGCCGTAGCTGAGATGCATGAGATAGAATTCGTGATTCCCTGTCCGGTGAAGTATGTTTCTTAGGCTAAGGCGGGTCACGGGATATTCAACCGCTCAGTCATTTTTGCCAAACATTGTCTTTTCATATCTTTGGATCTTTGTATTCTTCTATTTTTGGCTAATAGGCCTAGATGCCCTTAGGTGAAAAGGGTGGCAGATCCACTGATGTTTTGTTCGATACTTGATCGGAACTTACTGCCACTTTCTAGAAGAGAAGATATTGTCTCTCTGGTCAACCTGAATTTTGTGTATCACTAGGCATCCTTAGGATCAGTGGGTCGCCTATTGGGTTCTGAGGCTTTCAAGGGTTTTGGGGGAAGTACTCTCCATGTATAAGATATCTTATGGTACAATGTCCTATCTTTCGGGAGAGATGGCTTGGGAAACGATGAGGGAGCGGTTTGCTCCATCTCATCCTGAGATCTTGCTTCGATCTCCCCTAGAGCAAATAGGCCGTGCTTTTCGATAGATACACGAAGAGGCTTGTCGTCTCGCCACAGCTGAACTGGGCCTTCCACATCGCCGACTTTTGAATTTAATGAGAGCCTCAGGGGAAAATCTTGCCACCATTTTTCCAAGATTGTGCGAAGCTCCTCCGCGTCATTGTTTCTCAGGGAGATTCCCGTTTCGAAACCTTCGTCCAGTCCCCTCGCTTCAACATTCGAAGTCATGATCATTCCATGCCAATTGCCACTGTTGCCAACAAGCAAAGCCTTGGCATGTAGCCAGGGGTGGCCTCGCACCTCGGCGCCCGCTTTGGCCAATAGTAGCAGCGCGGTCATCGTCACCTTGCTTGGTCGTGGGCGGGCTAGGATTCTTACTTTTTTACCCGCCGCCAGAGCTTTCAGAAGATTCTGCGTTACCGGATGCTGCGAATCTATCCCGAACGTGGAGAGTATGATTTCTGAGTCGGCCCGTTCTATGAGATCTAACATCGTCTGCCTGATCGTCTTGATTCTTCTGGTGGTGCAGAGGATGGTTCTTGGAGGAGTCGATTGTCCTTTTTCTGCTAACAGCTTGACGCTACTGAGTCTGTCGGGACCCAGAAGCTCGTTTTGACTCTCCTCCCAGAAGCCTATGAGGAATTGTCGGAACAAATCGTGCGCTTCATCTGTGTTCAGTTCAACAGCCATTTCCGGGTTTCTCATTAGAGCCTCGGTGGTCAGATTGGCAGTCAGAAGAAAGCCTCCGGCATTCCTTGTCTTCGGATCAATGAGCAGAAATTTTGAATGGAAACTGTCAGCGCTCCTTACTAGAACATGACCCGCGAGTTCTCTTAGCAGTTTTGCATGTTCTTCTCTTCTCTGATCGTCGAATTCGCTATCTTCCCTCGGTTCCTTCAGAAGTTGGCCTTCGGAAGCAGCGAGCAGATAGACTCTGCAACCGCGCTCCGCCGTGTTTAGTAGCTCTTTTACAATCTCGGCGTCCGCCAAGAGAAAGGACGAGACGCAGATTATCTCTTTGGCGCCACGAAGAGTCGACAAGAGCCTCTTGCGAAGTTGCCCTGAGGGGCCGCTGACGAGGATCCGACTAGTGTCCTTCATTCCCTTCTCGGGATCAATGGAACCGACGTTCCTCTGGACCCAGCATGGCGGCAACAATTGGTCTCGAGCATCCCATTCGTATCGCCTCCCTATTGCAAGATTCGTTTGATCCACGGACAACTCCGACCTACCTCTGGGAAACCTCCACAGTTTCTTCTAGGTCCAGTGGAGCCTGAAGGTACCAATACTGCTCCGGCAGAAGAGCATTTTTCTTCTGTTCGTCCAGCTCTCTCGCAAGCTGACTCTGCGAAGGGAGCTTCATACCATGGTAGCCCGGAAATCTCGCAATAGCTCTGGCCATTAGTTCCGTGTAGCGAGGCCCAGCGACGTAGGTATCAATTGACCGCAAAAGTAGCCACCTTGCCCAGCTGTCGGCATCATATTCAGTTCTGGGCACAATCGGTACCCCTTGGACTACCATATCGTCAAAGCTGCCAAGCCCGGTGACTCGAGGCTCTCGTAGTGATAGGTTGGTCGTGAATGAGCCCAGTTCACCTTCCCCTAATTCCTCAAAATTCTTTCTTAGCGCGGGGGGACTCTTGGAGGCGTCCCACAGGGCAGAAAGCGGTCCAAGGAGATCGAGCCAAGCCAGTGAGAAGTCTACTATAGGCGGAGGAAGAGTTCGGTTGAACTTACCATCTATGCTTACTATTGCAGGAGAAGTGGAGGAGAGGCGAAGGTTGACTCTTACATTGTCAGTGCTATCAGGGCTTCGGGAAACTACCCTTGGCTCGACCTTCTTGATTGCGACCTGTCCGTGATCGTGCCCGAAAAGATCAAATGTCTTGCCTTCGAGGAAGTGAAGGTTGTCAGGAAGGTCCTGGGACCTTTCTTCCTGCGCGCTTGGTTTCTTGGAACGATCCTGCTTCATGACCTCGTCATGTAGTCTCGTTTCATCGACCGGCTCAAGATCCATTAGTTGCTGAGGTACCAGAGGGTCGTCCGTGTACCAAACAACATAGCGCCCGCGCTCGGGAATGAATACTTGGGCGGTCTTTAGTGCCTCTCGGCCTGCGTCGGTGAGTTCTCCGCTGGGGCTGAGGATTTCATAGTAGTTACATCGGTCTATCAGAGCCTTTGCTGCGGATTCCGGTCGTCCGGGGAGAAGCTTTTGGGAAATGCCTCGTGGTGTGACTCTGCCGCCGCATTCCTCTGCAAGGAGGAGTATTGAGTGGAGGTCATCTCGCTTCTCCCGGCGGCCTATCTCCATGAGGGCCTCGATCTTCCTGACGGAGACCTGTCTGCTGAGGCTCACTGGTTGCAATGGGACCCTTCCAGCTTCATTGTGATCGTGAACTCCCGAGAGATATGCCGAAGCGTGGTAATTTGGACAGTTCCTGCAGAAGAGGCGCTCTGGACTGGTTTGCAAACATGATTTGGTGCCCGACAAGGACCAGTTGATATCGTGCTCTGGTTATTGCAACGTTCAATCGGAAGAGGCTATCCAAGAATCCTACTCCGCGAGCTCGTACGAAGGAGAGAAAGACAATGTCAGCCTCATGGCCTTGGAACCTATCTACTGTACACAGGCTGACTTTGGCCGATCCGTCCCTGGTAGAGAAATTGGTTCTTGCGTAGGGTTGGCCAAACATCAATCGGAGGTGCCGTCTCAATTCCGACTCTTGCCTCCGGTAGAAGGTTAGAACAGCGATCGTCCAAGGTCTTATTGTGCGTGCACCTTCTTCATTTTTGGGGTTCTTGGCGGCCCAGTGAAGAAAGGCTTTGAGTTCGGCAATCACAGTTTCTATTTCGCCTAGGTTTGGATACGAGGCATCACCGTGCGTTCCCGATACATGCATCCATCCTGCTCTGGCGTGGTATCTGTTGTATGACCATTCGCGTTGTCGAGCCATGTCATCTGGGTCCTTCAAACTGCCAGACTCATAGATTGCTTCACGTGGGAACCGCGAGATCTCCGGATGCATTCTGTGCTGATAGCTCAGCTTAACGTGTCGAGCGAGGAACGATTCAGGACGTATCCCATCCGTAAGACTAGAGCCATTACGGGAGCCTGCTTGCCTCCGGAAACCGTCTTGGAGCAACTGTAGTATGGATGGAAGAGAGACCCGTTCGATTACTTCCAAGTCGCGTGCAATGTCAGAGATGTCGTCCGGGACATACCAGTGCGGCAGTAAAGCTTCGATTTCTCGGCTGTATATGCCCGCACTCGAAGCGTCGTTTCTAAGTTCAAAAATTCTGTTTAGACGCCACGCAATCTCGCTTGCCCAAACGGGCTTTCTATCTTTCTCCTCACTAGACTCTTTGGCGTGGAGGAAGTGCTCCTTCCAGTAGTCGTGTCTCCGCGTCAGTTGCGACTGTTGTAGGGGATCTTCGGAAATGACTTCCAAGTCAGGAGGGATCAATTGGTGAAACCGAACGATGTCATCTTTTGCAACAATCACCTGCGGAGTCAAGAAGACGAGGGCGTTGGGAATGTTGTCATCCTTTGAGAGGTCTAACACGTTGAGCCCTAGGGAATTTGCTTGGCTGACATATTCCTGGGAATGCTGACTGTTGATTACAAACAATCCTTGTGTGGTTTTCTGTGATCGCTTCCAGCATCGGAATATGTCTGTGCATGTGTTTGCATCTTCCTCGGGCACAATGGCGCGGATGTTTGCTTCTACATCTTTCGTCTCTATGTAGGGAGAGAGCTGTTTCACGTCCCCGACCAGGATCCACCGTTTTGCAAACATGGCGGGCACGAGGAATTCCTGAAAGGTCGTTTTGCTAGCTTCATCGAGAATCAGACAGTCATACTTCACCTGACCTCTTTCCTTCGACGGGTTCTTGATGTCTGGATGTTGTAGTATTCCTAGGGTTGTGCCACACACGAGATTTGCGCTCTCAAGGATTATTCTCGTTATTAGGGAGGTCCCGGAGTTTTGGAGCGCCCCCAACAAGTGTTCCTGCGACTTGCTTCGGTGTGACAACTGGCTCAGCCTCCGGATAATATCGAGTCTCTCTGTGTTCGCTCTCACCTGTAACTGGAAGCCTTTCACCTCCTCAGAGAGTCTCGACATGTCACCGATTCGTACGGCAATTACTTCCGTGTCTGTCGACCCGTGATCTTGCAATGATTCGAGCACGTTGTCCACGGCGACGTGAGTTGATGCGCATAGCATCACGCGATGCCCTCGTCGGATTTCCTGAATGATCAGTTCGCATATGCTCGTGGTCTTTCCAGAACCTGGCGGACCTTCAAGAATGGCGAAGTCTGGCGTTCCGAGCGCAATCTCGACAAACTTTCTCTGCTCGTCAGTCCCAGGAACAGCTGCGTTCGTGAGGAATTCCCAATGCATCGGAAGAGGTTCTTCGACTGTCGGCCATTGAACCCATTGGCTGTCTTCGACGAGACGAAGGAGACCGCGGTGTTCGGGGTCAGGACGATCCTGGAGACGTTGAAGAGAGCGGTTTTGTTGTTTTAGGGCATAGTCGTTTGGGGGAAGGAACAGTAAATGATCCTCTCCCTTCGGCTCTCTCTCAAGCAGTAGAGTGCCTGCGTTAGGGTCCGCGTCCAACACACGGATCCTTGAGACATATGGCGATGGCTCCTCTATCACAAATTCGGCGTCGCAAAAGCTGTCAACGATGTCTTTCTCACCATCATTTTCCGGATCCTTTAGGACGATCCGGAAGCTCTCGGAATTACCTGTCGATTGCAAGATGTCCGGGGAGGGCTTTGTTCCGTTCCCAGAGGGAGCAATTTCCCAAGCGACTTTTTCAATTCGTTCCGGAGCCCACATCCAACGGCGTGCTCGTTCCAAATACCTCCGATAATAGTAGAACTCGTAGAAAGCCCGTCTCATTAGATGCTCTGATTCAGCCTTGAGATCGGGGAGATTCTCGTAATGCAGGTTTACCGATTCAACCGACCCCACTACCCTTTACCGCTGGTGGCCTATTCTGAATCTCGTTTCGGTGGTCAACATATTGTTGTTTGATCATTTCTGCGACTCCGTCTGGATCGCCAAAAATCATGTAGTTCGGAACCCTGAACACTCTGTAACCCCGATTTTCTAGGTGTTCAGTTCTTAGGGAATCTCGTTCCTGAGCATTTGAGTGTACTTTGCCTTCAGCTTCGATAATGATGTTAGGAGAAACTAGAAAGTCGACGTGGTATCTGTCTATGGGAGCCTGTTGCTGGAATCTGACTCCTTTCTTTCGAAGATGTACTGCGAGGCACATCTCGGAACGCGAGACTCGAGCGTGGCCGTATGAACCTCCTATCTCTTGCCAAGGTAGGACGTCTGACGGGATTCGGGGTTGCGATGCCAATCTTGGTCTGAAACAGTACTTATCGTGTCAACTACTTTGGCGTGGCGTTTTACTGTAAAAGACTGTTTTGTAGCTTTCAAGCTGCTTTTCGACCGAGGCTCCCGGGCTCGGTCCTTCTGAGCAGTGCGCCTTCGATTAAGTCTCAGACAATCTGAGCGTAGAATCTCCCGGCATCTGTCAGAGTTACAGTCTTCTCTCTCCCTGCGGACTCAAGATGGATGAGTTCCTTTCTTTTTAGCTCAGTGAGATGGTAGCTAACAAGTTGGGGTGCCTCTGCGAGCTGCTCCGAAAGCGTCAGGTTAGCCTTGGTGAGCTTTCCACCCACTTCCATGATTCGCTTGAGAATTTTTCTCTGAGTGTTATTGAGACTGTCCACCGACACCTTGGGCACCGGTATCCGGACGATTGAATCAGCCAGGGATCGTTGTTCTTCCTTGCTCTCCTTCATGTAGTATGCATGACCACCGATAATGAAGCAAGCGACAAGGGCGGACGAAGCCATGATGTTGGTCCCGCCTGTGATGTTGACGTAGAATTCGGTACCTTTGAACTGTCCCCATTGGTTCAGAATCTTGCCGACTATGTCCGTCATGTTGAACGCGTCAACTTCGACCAATTCACACATTTTGTTTCCGGACAAACCTTCGATTTGTTCCTTGATTTTCCGAGCAACAGATGCTGTCTCCTTGCTGAACAACAGCACTTGATGGTCTACAGTATGGGTTCTGAATCCATCGATGATCGGTTCCGGAGATTTTCCCACGGTGGATATGTGTACCGTTCGCACGATGGCAAAAGCGCCTCTTTGATAATAAAAAACGGTTTCCGCAAAAGTCTGAATTCCGACTTGTGTCCGTTGACCCCAGAGATTGGCCCGACAAAATCGACTATTGACACCATGAAAGCCAGAGAGAATATTAGCGGAGATGTCCCGGCAAGGTTACTGTGAAAGAGCGTAGGAAGACACTTCCACCTAGACTGAAGCAGATTTCTGCCGCCATAAACGAAGCTCTTACCGAAGCGAAGAA
>WNGG01004135.1_pt1 | contig 16336 bp, 10 predicted proteins | sample 5400661 | NCBI WGS metagenome assembly WNGG01 (sample SAMN13153372, study PRJNA577476) | soil metagenome | isolation source: 100 cm soil or saprolite under Garry oak tree replicate 1 | place: USA:California | collected 2016-06-15 | reverse complement strand
ACCGGAACCGTGGCGTCCGTCAACCTCGCCGAGAACGCGACTGCGGTCACGACCGTTACCGCGACTGACGCCGATGCCGGCTCCACGCCCACCTACTCCATTGTCGGCGGCGCCGATGCCTCGCATTTCACCATTAACGCCTCGACTGGCGCGCTGTCCTTCGCCTCGACACCGGACTACGAGACCCCGACCGATGCCGGCGGCAACAACATCTACGACGTCACCGTCCAGGTCTCCGACGGCACCTTGACCGACACCCAGGCCATTGCCGTCACGGTCAACAACGTCAACGACAATGCGCCGGTGATTACCTCAAACGGCGCCGGCGCCGCGGCGTCCGTCAATCTCGCCGAGAACGCGACCGCGGTCACGACCGTTACCGCAACCGACGCCGATGCCGGCTCCACGCTCACCTACTCCATCGTCGGCGGCGCCGATGCCGCCAGATTCACCGTCGACGCCTCGACCGGCGCACTGTCGTTCGTCTCGGCTCCCGACTACGAGACCCCGACCGATGCCGGCGCCAACAATGTCTACGATGTCACTGTCCAGGTCTCCGACGGCACCTTGACCGACACCCAGGCCATTGCCGTCACGGTTGCCGACGTCGCCGAGCACATTCAGCTCGGCAATGGCGGCGTGACGTTCGCCGATACCGGTGTGACCGAGCTTTCAATTACGGGCGGCACGGGAAATGACACGATTACCGGAATGGCCGGGGTCGATCATCTTTATGGCGGGGCCGGCAACGACACGATCGTGGGCGGGGGCGGCGCCGATATCCTCGATGGTGGGACCGGAACCGACACGGTCGACTATTCGGCTTCGTCGGGAGGCGTAACCGTCAATCTCGGCAACGCAGGTGCCCAGAGCGGCGGTGACGCGGCCGGCGACGTTCTATCGAATTTCGAAAACATCACCGGCTCGGCCTTCAACGATACGTTGGTCGGCGATGCAGGCGCCAATGTGCTCACGGGCGGTGCCGGGAACGACGTGCTGATCGGGGGCGGCACAGGGAACCTGTTGGTCAACGGCAGCTTCGAGGCCAATCACATAGCGGCGGGTTCATGGGCGCCGACGGCCACACTTACGGGGTGGACGGCAGCGTCGGGCGATTTCGAAACGTGGAACCATCTCACAATTTCCGGCCAGACCTACACGGCCTCCGACGGGGTGCAATCCATCGAGCTCGACTCCGGCATGGGGCTCGACAGCTTCTATCAGGACGTCCAGACGGTTTCTGGCGCGCAGTATACGCTGGCGTTTGACGCTGCCATGCGCGCCGGTGCTCCCTCGTCGACAGGAACCATACAGATCTTCTGGAACGGCAGCCTGATCGATAGTTTTGATCCGACATCGACGTCGTGGGCCACGCACAGCTATACGGTGACGGGAGACGGCGGCTCCGATCGGCTTACATTCAGCGAAGTTGCAGCCGACAACGACAGCTTGGGCGGACTGATCGACAATGTGCGCCTCGTTGGCAACGATATCCTTGACGGCGGCGCCGGCAACGACACGCTGATCGGGGGCGCCGGCAATAATACGCTCATTGGTGGCAACGGAATCGATACCGCCGACTATTCGACTGCGACGGCCGCCGTCACGGTCGACCTGAGCATGACGGGCGCACAGAACACCCGCGGCGTGGGTACCGATACGCTCTCCGGGATCGAGAACCTCACCGGGTCGAGCTACAATGATACCCTCACCGGCGACGCCAACGCCAACGTGATCTCCGGCGGGGCCGGCAACGACACGATTGCTGGCGGCGCCGGCGCCGACACCCTCGACGGCGGGACCGGCACGGACACTGTTGATTATTCTGCCTCGTCGGCCGGCGTGACTGTCAACCTGACCAATGCGGGCGCGCAGAGCGGCGGTGACGCCGCCGGCGACGTCCTCGCCAATTTTGAAAACGTCACCGGCTCAGCCTACGCCGACGTGTTGACCGGCGACGCCCATGCCAACGTGATCTCCGGCGGCGCCGGCAATGACACGCTGATCGGCGACGGCGGCGCGACAAATCTGATCGTCAACGGCAGCTTCGAGACCGCGGTCGTCGGCGACAACTCAAACCAGCTTTTCAATGCTGTCACCGGGTGGACCGCGGACACCGGCCAGATCCAGATCAAGGGTGACGGCTATGGCGGCCAGTATGCCGACGAGGGAACCCAATTCGCCGATCTCGATGCGGATACGGGGGTCGATTCGTTCCACCAGGACATCCAGACCACGAACGGCCAGTCCTATCAGCTCAGCTTCGATGCCGAAGCTCGCAGCGGCTATGCCACCACGACGCAGACCGTCAACGTCTATTGGAACGGCACCCTGATCGATTCCTTCGACCCGAGCGGCACCTCATATGAGACTCACACCTATTCCGTGGTCGGCACCGGCGGTCTCGATCGGCTGACATTCGCCGAGTCGAGCGCTGATAATGACACGATCGGTGCCGCGATCGACAATGTCACCTTGTTCGCGACCGGCAATGACACACTCGACGGCGGCGCTGGCAACGATACCCTGATCGGCGGAACGGGGGCGGATACCCTGATCGGCGGCAGCGGGATCGACACTGCCGACTACTCGACCAGCGCCAACGGCGTGACCGTCAATCTTGCCACCAACGTCAATACCGGTGGCGATGCCCAGGGCGACAGCCTGACCGGCATCGAGAACGTCACGGGGTCGAATTACAACGACGCGCTGACCGGCGACAGCAACGACAACACACTGACCGGCGGTGCCGGCAACGACACACTCGTTGGTGGCGCCGGCAATGACACACTCATCGGCGGAGCGGGCAACGATACCCTCGTGGGTGGAACTGGTATCGATACCGCCGACTATTCAAGCGCCACCGCCGGCGTCACCGTCAACCTGAGCATCAGCGCCCCGCAGGACACCATCCATGCCGGCACCGACACTCTCTCAGGAATCGAGAACGTCACGGGGTCGAGATACAACGACACGCTCACCGGTGACAGCAACGACAACGTCATCACGGGCGGCCTGGGCAATGACACGCTTAGTGGCGGCAGTGGTTCCGACACTTTCATTTATCACGTGGGTGACGGCAACGATACCGTAACCGGCGGTACCGGCGCGAGCTGGACCGATTCCGTCAACCTCCACGACGGCACTTCTGCGCTCGGCACCTATGGCGTCGATTGGACGCTGTCGGTCACGTCGGGCTCGATCGTCTCGACCGACACGGCGCATCATGTCATCTCTTTGTCTCAGGATGCCGGCGGTCACATCGATCTCAACAACGGTGCGACGATCAGTTTTAGCGAACTCGAGCGGATCACCTGGTAGATCGCCGAACTGAATTGGTCGCGTGTATTTCGGCGATCCATGTCCAATGCGAAGTTGATCCGCAATCTCTGCGCCGTTTACTGAAAACTTTGGTTTGTCTGCCAGGCTGAATTGTTCGGACGGCAACATGAATGGCTCAAGAAGCACATCCGTCTCGATCGCCTGTTTTTCGACGGATTTGTTTTACGCCTGTCGCCGGTATTTGGATAGTCAGCGCAGTTCCTGTCACTCAGAATGGTCCGCGTTGCAACAATGGATGCCCCCTCGCTTTTGCAAGAACTGGATGACGCGGTCTCGAGAGGATCGGCCGAAAGTCGGTTGCGAGCGTTATGGCACACCACCGATTTACTGATCGCTGGCACGTACACCGAAGATCAAATTTGGACCTTCGGAGAGGTGATTGGACGGCTGGCCAGCGAGATTGAAGTCGCGGCTCGCACCCAGCTCGCCAAGCGGCTGGCTCGCATCGACAATGCTCCGATCAAAATCATCAATAAGCTTGCCTTTGACGATTCGATCGATGTGGCCGGCCCTATCCTCCGGTACTCCGAGCGGCTCGACGTTCGAACCTTGGTTGACAACGTCAGAGCCAAAAGCCAGTCCCATCTTCTGGCTATATCCAAACGAAATTCGATTGCCATTCCGGTAACGGACGAACTCGTAGCACGAGGCAATCGGAAAGTTGTTAGCTCGGTTGCGGCGAACAAAGGTGCGCGCTTCTCGAATTTCGGCTTTTTGCACATGATCAAACGCTCCGAGAGTGATTCAATTCTCGCTGAGCAGCTTGGCCTCCGTAAGGACATACCAAGACATCTTTTTCAGCAACTGATCGCGAAAGCTTCAGATGACGTGAAGAAGAAACTCGCGCGGGAACGCCCCGATATCGCAAGCCAAATTCTATCTTCGGTGACCGACGTCACGGGCGCGTTGCATTCGAAGTTCGGACCGGCATCGAAGAACTATTTTACCGCAAAGCGGGTCGTGGCACGCAAGCACCAATATGGTAATCTTGCCGAGAACAGTATCCTTGAATACGCTCGGTCCCGTAAAGTGGAGGAAACCACGGTCGGACTGTCGCTTTTGTGCTCATTGCCTGTCGATGTGGTAGAGCGTGCGTTGATCGAAAACAACAGGGAAATGACATTGATCTTGGCGAAAGCCCTCGACTTCTCGTGGGAGACCACGATGTCGTTGCTTTTCCTTCACGCAAAAGACCATCGAATCGCTGCACGAGACCTGGATGGCATGAGAGAAGAGTTTATTCGTCTCAACATCCAAACATGCCGGAGTGTTCTGGAGTTTTATCGTTCACGCAAGAACGCTGCGGCCGCTGATTGTGAGGATCGTCGTTTACCTCAGCTCCACACCTAATGAATTGCAACACGGCAACACATTAGCGCAGAGACATCGCCCCAAACGCGATCGGGATGATTTGCTACTCACTTGAAGCACCAGATAAGAATGCTTTGGGATGTATATTCGATCCATCAAAGCCGCGTCTCGACCAGAGCACGGTATCCGGCTCACTCGAGGAAAACGGATACAAAAAGAAAGCCCACTCGCGGCGCACGAATAGTTACGTTTGAAGGCTGACCGATTAGGCAGCGATGGTATGCGAGCGGATCGACGTCGTTCAGCTTACAGGTTTCGATCAGGGACGCCGGGCCTTTGCGTACACCCCGCAAGGTCCCGGAATGAACACTCTCCACACACGTTTGCAATCAATCTCGCAGATCCAGCAATCTTCGATTGTTCAGGCTCGCAAGAACCCCGACGATCTCGTCAGCCGGTACAGGTCTGCTATACAAATAACCTTGAACCTCAATGCAGCCTTCGAGGTTCAAACATCGCATTTGCTCCTCAGTCTCAACACCTTCGGCGGTGGTGATCATGCCAAAGCTCACGCCAAGGCCCGCGATGGCGCGGACAATAGCAAGGCTTCCCTCGTCGACGAGTAGGTCTCGGACAAAAGATTGATCAATCTTGATCTTGTCGAACGGGAAACTACGAAGATAGCCAATGCTGGAATAGCCGGTGCCGAAATCATCCATCGATATACGAACGCCAAGGTCCCGCAGTTGATTGAGGATCGTGATGTTGCGTTCCGACTTCTCAAGCAACACGGATTCAGTGATTTCGAGCTCGAGACGGGAGGCCGGAAGTCCCGCCGAGGCTAAGGCGCTCATTACCGAGGAAACGAGATTCCCCTTGGAGAACTGCAAGGGCGACAAATTGACTGAAACGCAAACTCCATCCGGCCATTCAGTCGCTTCGGCACATGCCTGCCTTAATGCCCATTCGCCGAGTTGAACAATCAGACCCATCTCTTCTGCCACCGGAATAAAGTCCGAAGGGGGCACCATGCCGCGCTCGGGGTGTTGCCATCGCATCAACGCCTCAAAGGCGGTCACTTTCTTGGTCTGCAAATTGACAAGCGGTTGATAGAAGAGCCTGAAACCGTCTTGCGCAAGCGCGGTGCGCATATCTCGCTCGAGAAGGCGCCGCGCCTGAACGATCGCATCCATTTCCGGATCGAACATGCGATAAGTACCGCGGCCGTCGGATTTTGCGCTATACATAGCGAGATCCGCGCTTTTCAAGAAGTTCTCAGTATTGATATCGCCGGGGCGTGCAACAGCGATCCCGACGCTGGCCCCTACCGTTACATCGTGACCGTCGATACTGTTCGGTTGACCAACAACCTCAATGATTTTTTCTGCTAACGCGATAGACGAACCTGGCTGCGCAGCTGAAATCTGCAAAATCGCAAATTCATCACCGCCAAGTCGTGCGATACGGTCCGTTCGCGGAAGAATATCGCGAAGCTTCGTTGCAACTGATTTCAAAAGCAGATCGCCGATTGAATGCCCCAAAGTGTCATTGACCGCCTTGAAGCCGTCGAGATCCAAGAATAGCACCGCCAACGGATGCGACGCTACTGAAACGTCTTTAAGTGCTTCTTCTAGCTGCTCCTTAAACAAGAGGCGATTGCCAAGTCCGGTCAACGAGTCGTGATAAGCCAGGTATTGTGATCTCGCCTGCGATTCCTCGCGGTCCGCAATCTCAACCTTGAGCCGTTGATTGGCGTCGATGAGGCGGCTCGTCCGTTCTTCCACACGACGCTCTAAACCTTCATTAACCTTGCGCAGCTCCTCGTTCGCCAACGCGACCCGTTCTACCGCACGCTTGCGGCTGATCTGGGTATTGACACGGGCCAAAGCCACAGCGAAATCCACGGGCTTCGTGACATAGTCGTTTGCGCCAAGTTCAAGTGCATCGACAATATTGGTGCTTTCAGATTTAGCCGTGACCATGATCACCGGGAGCTCAGATGCGGAATTCCCACTGCGAATGCGCTTAAGGGTCTCGATCCCGTCCATCCCCGGCATCATGACGTCAAGCAGGACCAGGTCGAATGATTCCTTGTCGATAAGCTCAATAGCGGTCAGTCCGCATTCAGCCTCCACCACATCAAATCCGCGCCGTTGAAAACGTCGCGTCAGAATCGTGCGATTATCGCTGATGTCGTCTACAATGAGCAAGCGGGGGCGGACACTCGTGTTGTCGTCGGCCGTATCGGATTGGTTCACGTCGGGCCGCAGCACGGTAACGCGCGGTGTTGGAGCGTTCGATACAGACATCAGTTTATCTTTCAGACTGCACTTGCGAGTTGGGGAACTGTTCCAGAGAAGTCGTCATGGGCGCTTTGCAGCTCGCTCATCCAAGCGAGCACGCGGATCGAAAAGCACGATCCATGTCCAAGCTCGCTGGTCGCCGAGATTCCACCGCCCATGAGCGCGCACAATTTTTGGCTCAACGCCAAGCCGAGACCGGTTCCGCCGTATTTGGTGGACGTACCGCGATTTGCTTGGCTGAAGTTCTGAAACAGGCGACCCATGTCCGATTGGGCAATTCCAATTCCGGAATCTTGCACCTGAATTTCGATCCAGTCTCCGGCCTGACTCTTTCGGCGCTGAACAGACAGTGTGATTAACCCTTCTTGAGTGAACTTCGCGGCATTGCTCATCAGGTTCAGGGCCGCCTGCCGCAACTTGGTTGGATCGGTTAAGACCATCCCGAGGTCATTGGGGCATTTGACCACCAGCTTGTTGCCGTTTTCAGCGACCATCGGCTGGACATTTGCAACCACTTCGCGGACCATCTCATTGAGATCGAATTTCTCGATTTTCAATTCGATGAAATTGGACTCGATCTTCGAAAGATCAAGCACGTCGGTTACAAGTGACAGCAGGTGCTTTCCAGCTGCATTGATACGTTCAAGGTCAAGTTTTTTGTGCCTGTTCTTGCCGTCCAGTTCGACACCTTCAAGGAGGATTTCACTGAATCCGATCACCGCATTTAACGGCGTCCGCAATTCGTGACTCATCTTGGCAAGAAAAATCGACTTCGAGCGATTGGCCACGTCGGCCATTTCTTTGGCCTCGCGCAGACGGATTGCAGTTTCGCGATGCCTCTCCGCTTCGCGTTCGAGATCGGAGCGCATCGCAATCATATTGGCGTAGTAGATCGCCATCCACGACATATAGATCGTTGCGGACAGAATTGAGATCCAACCGACTTTTGAGAGTTGTTGCAGTGGAACAAGTTCCGGGAAGCCCCATTGAAGAAAGGCAGAACAGAAGCCAACAATATTGAGGGTAAATAATCCGACAACAAGGATTGGACGCTCGGACAAGTAGAAGAAGCCGAGCAAGAGGCTGATGATTAGCCAGGGCAGAAACGGCGAGCTCACCCCGCCGTAATAATAAGCTCCGAACAGCGAGGTGAATGCGAGCAATTCAACGGAGATCAGGGCCGACAGATGCAGGTTGCTGGTTAGCTTGTAGACAAAAGGCAGCGTCCAGAACAAACATATACAGGCTATCACTGTCCAGCATGCAAAGCCCGGGTGAGGATCGCTAAGGTAAAGGAACAGACTGATCGACTGCGACAGTGCGGGACCGAAGAGGTGCGTGAAGACGAAATTTCGCGCCAGGCCATGTTCCGAACGTTCCACCTTCGCCACACTCGGAATGAACCAATCGATTATCCCGATAAGTCGATTCCACATCAGCATTTGCCGCCAGCCCTTGATGATTTCTTGTCAAGGCGGAAAGCTAGCGCATGTGGCTTTAATATTCAGTTTAAGTGAGATTTCATGGATTAACGCGACTTTAAGCCGAGCCTGAAAGTCTAATACCCCGGCGACAGTAGGATGTTGCCGTTCTGCGGGTCACGAGAATTGACGGCGGCGGCAGCATACATTTTTAATACTAACGCGAAATTGGCACGAATTCATGAAAGCCACACTCTCAAGAATGATCGTGGCCCTCGATCGCCTTGTGAACTACTTCATCCCACCCAGGATCGCGGTTGACCGCGACGGGCGAAACCGCGCGCACGTCTTTCTGGTTAGCCATATTCTTGGGCCGCTGATTGGAAACGTCGTTCCCATAGCGCTCTACGTGCTCGATCCGACGCCAGGATACCAAGTGGCCGTACTGGCAATTTCGATCACCTCGTTCTGGATCTTCCCGTTCCTGCTGCGCGCCGGCGCACCTTACAATCCACTGGCATTGGTTTCGATTCAGAATCTGATCTTTTGTATTCTCTGGAGCTGTTACTTTTACGGTGGAGTGACCTCCCCAACTCTGCCCTGGGTGCTCGTCATTCCACTGCTCGCGTTCTTCTACCTTGGCTCGTCCAAATCCCTTCGCGCGATCGTAATGATCATGTTCGCTGCGAATCTGGCGATCTTCAGCGGTTCTTATTTGTTTGGTTTCCCAGTCAAAAACGATCTGCCGGTTGCGGCGATGCAAGGACTAGGACTTATCTCGACCGTCGCTGCATCGCTATACGTGGCGATGATGGCGCTCTACTACGCCAAAATACAGGCTTCGCAGACCGAGCTTGAAAGCGAAATGCGCCAGCATATGGCGACCGCATCGGCGCTCCGCCTCGCCACCGAGGAAGCCGAACTGGCGGGCGCAGCCAAGGCCGAATTCCTTGCCAAGATGAGCCACGAGTTGCGAACGCCGTTGAACGCGGTGATCGGCTACAGTCAAATCCTCCTTGAAGACGCCGAGGATGAAGGCGATAGCGAGACCACCGCGGATCTAAACAAGATTCACAACGCCGGCCAGCACCTGCTTAAGCTCGTTAACGAGGTACTCGACCTGTCGAAGATCGAAGCGGGCAAGATGGAGCTGGATCTGGAGGAGACTGATCTGGCCGAATTGCTCAGCGAGATCGTCCACGCGGCGATGCCGGCGGCCAAGAAACACGGAAACGAGCTTCTCTGTACAATAGCCCCGAATCTCGGAACGGCCCTCTGCGACGCCAGCAAGTTTCGCAATATGACCGGGCAGTTGATTGATAACGCGGTAAAATTCACTCACAACGGCAAGATCGAACTGGTTGCTGAGCGGCATCTGGATGGATCAAGCGATGATCTCCTGATCCATGTCATCGATACCGGTATCGGCATTGCTTCAGATCAGATCGCCAACCTCTTCGAAAAATTTACAGTCGCCGATGACTCCAGCACCAGCAAATACGGTGGTACCGGGCTGGGGCTGGCGCTTAGCCAGAAGCTCTGCAAGCTGATGGGGGGCGAGATTTTCGTCGAGAGCGAACTCGGAGCGGGAAGCCGCTTTACGATCCGGGTGCCGCTGCTCACTGGAAGGCGGAAGGGGGATGCATTGGCATCCGCGACGCTCGTCCCCGCAGCCTCCGATTTTGCTTTGAAAACGACCAATGCATAAAATTCTGCTTGTTGAGGATAATGAGATCAACCGGGACATGCTGACGCGGCGCCTGCAGCGTCACGGTTTCTCGGTCTGTTGCGCTCACGATGGCGCCACGGGCGTTGAGATGGCCGCGAGCGAGATGCCGGATTTGATTCTGATGGATGTCGCGTTGGGAGCGATGGACGGCTGGGAAGCGACCCAGTTGATCAAGGCTAATCCTGCAACATCCGCAATTCCGATCGTCGCGTTAACGGCCCACGCTCTGGCCAGCGATCGCGACAAGAGCGTCGAGGTTGGATGCTCCGACTTCGATACGAAACCCGTTGATATGCAGCGATTGCTGGGCAAAATTCGAGGCTGTCTGCCCGCCACAGCCCGCGAAAACGCTGTTGCCTGACTGCGCAATCGAATCGCTGCCTCACTAAAATTTATAGGCGGCGCCCACGCGAACGGTGTTGAAAGTTGGCTCCTGCTGGCCCGTCAACCCCGGAAATGTCACCACCGAATTGTACCGATAGTGCCCAAAGTCGGCGTATCGATATTCGGCGCGCACCAGAAGATTTTGAGTAACGGCCACTTCTGCGCCGACGCCTGCGGTCCAGCCGGTGCGGACGGCCGACGTCGTCTCGGTGTTCCCTACGACGAGATTGTTATACGTGTGACTTATGTCAGCATACGCCAATCCGCCTGTTCCGTAGAACATCGCTTTTTCAGCCGCGAAGCCGAGCCGGCCTCGCAACGACCCTTGCCAACCAATTTTCGTGTTGCCAGCCCCACCCAGGGCGGGATCATTGAAGCCACCTTTAATGCCGGCCATTTCAATATCCGTCTCAAGGCCCAATACCATTGCGCCAATCTGATAGTTGCCGCCGGCGTAGAGGCCCCCAACCGCGCCCTTCGGAGCGTAATCCCATTTTAAACCCGTAAGCGTGTTCGTTGCGGTAAAGTATTCGGTCGTGCTGTCGTGACCCCAGGCATATCCAACGTCGGCGCCAACATAGAGTCCGGTCCACGAGAAAATCGGAAGCGGCGGTACCGCTTTGGCCGGAAACCCCAGATCGGCCGCGTCCGCGGGGTTGGAAAGTATGAACGCCAGGACGACGGCGGCTGCGGTGCAAGGAGCGCAAGAACTGATTCGTGCTGCAACTGCGCGCGGTGAGCCGAGCATTGAATCCTCGAATTCTCGAACGGCCCGACGGATTGTCAGACAATGCGTTCCATAGACGAAGTATGCGGCCATTATGGTTAATGGTCGCCTAATCCCTTTGAAGTTGGCCGTCCTCCTTATGTCGCTTGGCATCGGACAGTTTCGGCCAAACACGCTCCGAAAACGTCGATCGAATTAATTAGCGGAGAACCAAAGATTCACATCGGTAAATAGACACCTAAGAAACAGGCGAGAAGGAATCGAATGTTAATTCCGCTCGGGCATCGTTTCCCAGACGGCAATAAGTCCATTCAAAAAACGCCGAACAGGGATAGCAATGTCAGATACTACCAACGCCTATATTCCGCCTGCTGCATTGAGCGGCAGTATGAGAGATTTCCGGGTGCCCGGCGGGGCGGATCTCCTCGGACGCACCGAAGGGTTTTTCAAGTGGCAAAATCTGCGTCGTCAGAATGGTCTCTGGCCGTTTTCCCGCGCGACCGAAGATGGGCCGAACACGGTTTGTTGGGCACAGGACGATAGTGGCAACAAGATGCGTGGCGTCAATTTTGCTTCGCAGGACTATCTGAGCCTGTCGTCACATTCCGGAATCAAGGCGACTGCCAAAGAAACAATCGAGCGCTGTGGCGTGCATAGCGCGGGTTCGCCGGCGTTGGTCGGCAATACGTCCTATTCCGTCGCGCTTGAACGTAAGATCGCCGACTTCCTGAAAATGGAGGAAGCGGTTCTATATCCGACGGGTTGGGCCGCGGGTTTCGGCGTGATCAAGGGCTTGGTCCGATCGGCCGACCATGTGGTCATGGACATGTTGTCGCATTCCTGTCTGCAGGAAGGCGCAAACGCTGCCACCAACAATGTTCATCTGTTCCGTCACCTCGATAACGAGTATTGCCGGACCATCCTTGCGAAGATCAGGGCAAAGGATAAGGAGAACGGCATTCTCGTCGTTACCGAGGGCCTGTTCTCCATGGATTCGGATACTCCGGATCTGGCTGGGCTCCAGGCCCTCTGCCACGAGTTCGACGCGACATTGGTCGTTGACGTTGCGCACGACTTGGGCTGCCTGGGCGACGACGGCCGCGGACACATCGGCATCCAGAACATGCTGGGCAAGGTCGATATCGTGATGGGCAGCTTCTCCAAGACCTTCGCGTCAAATGGCGGCTTCGTGGCTTGCAAGAGCCGCGCGGTGAAGGAATATCTTCGCTTCTACAGTGCGCCCGCGACATTCTCCAACGCGCTTTCGCCGGTCCAGGCGGCTACTATCCTGAAAGCGTTCCACATCGTCGATTCCGTAGAAGGACGCGTACAGCGTTCGGCATTGATGACAAACGTCCTGGATCTTCGTCAGCAGTTGCGGGAGGCTGGTCTCGATTACTACGGCGATCCGTCCGCGATCGTCTGCGTAAAGATGGGAACGGAAGGCTTGGCTCGTCTGGTCAGCAAGCGATTGCCGGAACTCGGACTGATCGCCAATCTGGTTGAATTCCCGGCCGTCCCGAAGGGGGCCGCGCGCATCCGGATGCAAGTCATGGCTAACCACTCAGAAAAGAATATCGCCGACGCCGTCCAGATCCTGAAAACTGCCCGGCAGCAAGCCGAGCTGGAATTCGAAAACATCAACCAGCCCGCGCAGAGAGCCGTTGCCTGAAGCCAGAAGGCCCGCCACGCGCGAGTGCGTTGGGTGGGCCGAACGATTCAATTGAGCACCCCGGCGGATGGGGTACGTCATGCCGGCATTCGGTCGTCCTTTTAACGTACTCACTTAGGTGACTGTCATGGAAGAAAAACGCATCGGTCCACGACATAGGGTCATGAAACCTGGAACGATTGGCTTTAACGGCTCGGGAATCGAGTGTCTCGTTTGCAACGTGTCGCAATCTGGCGCGGCAATCGAGATAAAAGGGACGATTTGCATTCCCGAGGCGTTCAATCTGACGATCGATTCAGAGCGCATCAATAATAAGAACTGTCGTGTCGTTTGGCGAAAATACCAGCGTCTCGGAGTGACATTCACTTAAGATTAGCTGCCGCGCCCCAGGTAACTAGCACGTCTGCCGCATACCTCATCTAGCGGCGTTTCTGGTGATTGAGCCGTCTAGTGTTGGTGGCTCGATGGGAAAAACATCGAGTGCGGCTCCCGCCAAATGACCGTCACGAAGCGCCTTAGCCAGCGCATCTAGATCGACGACCGTACCGCGGCTGTTGTTAATCAGATACGAACCTGGCTTCATCAAGCGCAGCTCGGTTTCTCCAATCATGCCAGAAGTGGCTGGCGTCTCCGGTACGTGCAGGCTGACGATGTCACTCAGCGTCAAAAGATCCTGAAGGCTCTCGACGGGCTCGGTGTTACCGTGGCGAAGCCTGTCGATGCGGTCGAAGAAAATTACCTTCATGCCCATCGCTTCCGCAAGCATCGAGAGCTGCGATCCTATATTGCCGTAGCCTACAATTCCGAGTGTACGACCTCGCACCTCGCGGCTGCCTATCGCGGATTTATCCCATCCTCCTTCGTGGGCCGCCGCTGAGCGCGGAAGGATGCGTCGAAGAAGCATGACGATTTCGCCGATCACCAGTTCGGCCACGCTGCGGGTATTGGAAAATGGAGCGTTAAAAACTGGAACGCCACACCTGCGCGCCGCATCCAGATGCGGCTTCAAGCAGGATTCTCGCAGCCGCGCCGCGTCGCTGTGGCTCCCAACCAAAAATATCGAAAACAACCCCATGCAAAGTAGCAGGCGGTCGCCGGAATACGGAAATATTGTCGCCAACATCGTCTTGGCGAGAACGCGTTCAGGCGCTGGCTCAAGTTTCTCGCCGGCCAGCAGGCTGCACGCAAGCTCTCGGAATATCTGTCGGAATGGCGCCGTGAGAAGCGCCATGAAGAGCGCGAGAAAGGGCTGCGAAAGCGCCAACGGCAACGCTTTGGGGTAAGCACCGACGGACGCAATCGCGCCATGCAAACGTTCCAGGCGATGCATGTAGAGGCGATGAACTGGAGCTGAATGGTCGTGCGCGAGTACGCTGCGACGAGAAGCGGATGGCAGCCGCCGAGTGGGATGAGTTCAGTGGTAGGCGACGCGTCAAATCGGCCTGCCATGATCGTTTTTGCATAGTCGGCTCACCGAGCTTTCCTTATGCTTAACTTGGTCACCAGCCTGAGAAAGGGATTAGTCATGTCGAGCCGAATCATTGTCTCGCTCGCCGCATCCGTTATCGTCGGTATCGCGTGTATCGCGACGATCTCAACCGACGCTTTCGCATATCGAAGAGGCGTTGGGGTTGGTCGCGTCGGCGTTTACCACGGCGGCGTCTATCGCGGTGGCGTTTACCGTGGTGCAGCCGTGCGCCGTGGGGTGGCGGTAGGTGTCGGAGCTGCCGCAGTGGGAGCAGCTGCCGCCGGAGCTTACGGAGCATATCGCTGCGGATACTATCCCTATCGACCGTGCTACTAAGTTGTTGCAGGACCGCACCAACACCTCGGCGGTGGTTTCCGGAGTCACCTGATCGACAAATCCAGCGGCAAGGTGTTGGGCGCGAAGAAATAAGGCCGCCTCGGTTGGCAGCCTTTTTCATGCAAAGCCAAGCCTTGCGATGTCGACCCATGGGACCTTTGAGACCTGCCGACAGCATCGAGCGAGGTCCGAGTTCGAGTGCAAGGATGGAAGACAAAGCGCGCTCAACCGTGGGACCACCTGGATTGACATGAGGTCCTCGAGGAGCTTCCCAATGAAGAAGGCAATGATACTTGCCATATCTTGTTTTTTGGCATTCCCGACGATTGCTTTCGCGAAGACCGCTCATACGAAAGTTGCGACGCCCCATGATGTTCGGAAAATCCCACCATCAATTGATATTCCCAAGAGCGGCTTTGTCACAAGGCAAGACTTGTTCGATCGAAATAACCCGAACAACCTCCGATCAGATTGGCCCGGTCCACCTGCTCAACCTGGCCAGTTCTGAAAACAGCACCACTGGAACTTGAGGGAGACCCCGTACCACAATTCGTGTGCAGCCTTGTCGCCTGTTCCGCTCGTCTCGATCCCTTCATCGCGCACCTGCGCTCGCCAATGGCAGCGTGAAGCAAAACACCGCCCCGCGCAGGCGATTCTCGGCCCAGATGGTGCCCCCGTAGCTTTCGATGATCGTGCGCGCGATCGGCAACCCCAGCCCGGTCCCTTGGGGCTTGGTGGTGACGAATGCATCGAAAATGTGCGTCAAGTCTTCCTGGCGAATGCCCGTTCCGGAATCCGATACCCTTACCTCGGCGACGTCGCGCTCCGCATCTCGGCGGGTTCGTATGGTCAAGTTGTGCGGTCTGGGCTCGTTCTCCATAGCATCGAGGCCATTCATGACGAGGTTCATTATCACTTGCTGCATATGGATCGGGTCGGCTCGTACTGGCAACGCCTCGGGCGCAAGTACGGTGCGCAGCGTGATCTCCCGCCTGACTACCTCAGGCGTAACAATTTTGACCAACCCCGGAACCGTGTCATTCAGATCGAGCGCTTGCAGATCGGCCGCTTTTCTCTCGTTCAGCAAACTCCGCAAGCCAAGAATGATGTCGCCGGCGCGCTGCTCGTCCCGGATGATGTCGGAAAGGATGTCGCCGATCTGGACGAGATCGGGCGGACTGGCCTTGAGCAACATCTGTGCAGCTTCGGTATTGCTCAGAATAGCCCCCAATGGCTGGTTGAGCTCGTGAGCGATCGATGATGACAGCACGTTTGCCGTCGTAAACCGATTCAAGCGAATAACCTCCCGACGGCGACTGTTTGCTTCAGCTTCGGCGAAATGCCGCCGGCGGTACTCGATGACTAACCAGGAAATTATCGCAGCCTGGAGCAGCAGCGCGGCCAGACCCGCCGTGATTTGCCACCGGTACTGTTCCCACGGGCTCGGGGGACGATGATAAATCTCGCTCCCCACCGGCAGCCGGCTTTCACGGATGTTCCATCGCTGCATTTCCCTCCAGTCGAACTTCGGCTTTCCTGGTTTGATTGGAGGGGTGTTGATGTCTCCCGGAGCCTCTCCGTTTAGAATGCGCACGGCGGCACTGGCGGCCTGTTGGCCGACGGACGCAATGGAAATCAGCGGC
>WNGG01013170.1_pt1 | contig 16338 bp, 12 predicted proteins | sample 5400661 | NCBI WGS metagenome assembly WNGG01 (sample SAMN13153372, study PRJNA577476) | soil metagenome | isolation source: 100 cm soil or saprolite under Garry oak tree replicate 1 | place: USA:California | collected 2016-06-15 | reverse complement strand
GTCCATCCTGGGCACGCGCATGAAACGGTCGGGCGTCGCCCTGGAACTCAAGCTCCCCGACGATCTGCCCGAGGTGCGCGCCGGGCGGGGCGGGCTCGAGCAGCTCTTCCTCAACCTGTTCACCAACGCGCTCGATTCCATGGCCGCGGGCGGCCGGCTCAGGGTCCAGGCGCGCGCCGCCGGGACGAACATCGAGGTCCGCATCGCCGACACCGGGACCGGCATCCCCCCCGAACAGCTCAAGCGGATCCACGAGCCGTTCTACACGACCAAGACGGAGGGGTTCGGGCTGGGTCTGGCGATCTGCCGATCGATCCTGTGGGAGAACGGCGGAGACATGAGCATCGACAGCCAGCCCGGCAGGGGCACCGTGGTGACCGTGACGCTGCCGGTCGCCCGGAAGGAGGCGCATGACGAGAGCGCCCCGGCCCGGGGCGCCGGGAAGGCGGTCCAGCCCGCGGCCGCGAGGGCGGACGCGTGAAGGGCAGATCCGCGCGCATCCTGATCGTGGACGACGATCCGGCGATGCTCCGGACCGTCGAGCGCATCCTGTCGCCGCGGCACGAAGTGCGGGGCTGCTCCACCGGCGCCGAGGCGATCGAGACGATCCGGCGCGAGCCGTTCGACGTGGCGATCGTCGACGTGAGGATGCCCGGCATCGACGGCTTCGAGGTGACGCGCGCCATCCGTGCGATCCGTCCCCGGACGGAGGTGGTGCTGGTGACCGGCTCGGTGACCGACCTCGACGAGAAGCTGGTCCGGGCGATCGAGGAGCGCGCCTTCTACTTCATCACCAAGCCGTTCTCCAAGGCGGTCCTGACCTCGCTCGTCTCCTGGTGCCTGGAGATGCAGCGGCTGGCTGAGGAGCGCGACGAGCTGATCACACGGCTCACGGAAGACCTCGAGAGGGCGCGGCGCTACCAGCAGGCGCTCCTGCCGCAGGGACTGCCGCGCGTCTTCGGATCGATCCGCGTGGCCTCCGCCTGGGCGTCGAGCGAAGCGGTCGGCGGCGACCTCTACGACGTCGTGCCGATGCCCAAGGACCGACTGTTCCTGATGGTGGCCGACGTCGCGGGCCACGGCGTGGCGGCCGCGCTGCTCGTCGGCATGGTCAAGACCGCGGTGGGCCGCTGCCTGCAGGACTGCATCGCCCAGGACCGCGTCGAGCTGGCCCCCGCCGCCCGGGCCGTGCTCGAGACCCTGGCTCCGCTCAACAAGAACCGGGTCGTCACCGTCTTTCTCGCGATCGTCGACGGTCCGGGCCGCGCGCTGCATTACCTCAACGCCGGCCATCCGCCCGCCGTGCTCTGGAGGCCGGGGTCCGCGGGCCGCCTCCTCCCCGCCACCACGCCGCTTCTGTCCTACGGGATCGACCTGGGGCCGCAGCCGGACGCCGGCGTGCCGTTCGGGCCCGGCGATCGTCTGGCCGTCTTCTCGGATGGGCTGTACGAGCAGCGCGACCCGGGTGGGAACGAGTTCGGGCGCGATCGCCTCGTCCGCGCCCTGGCGGAGACGCGCGGGTCGATCGAGGAGGTCGTCGAGACCGTGGTGAAGGACACGCGCCGCCACGCCGGAGGGCGTCCCGCCGAGGACGACGTGACGCTCGTGGTCGCCGAGCTACTCCCCCGATAGCCGGATCTCTTCGAGCGCGCCCGTCGCCGGGTCGCCGCACAGGATGCGGTGGTTGTTGGTGTCGGCGACGATAACCCGGTCGCCTGAGACCGCCAGGCCCCCCGGCTCGTAGAGGGTCTTCGGGCTGCCGTCGCCGAACAGGGTGCGGGTCTCCATCGCGCCGAAGGCGATCGCCTTGATCTTGTTGTTGTAGGAATCGGCGACGAAGATCGTCCCGTCGCCCACCGCCACGTCCAGCGGGTGCTGCAAGAGCACCTTCTCCGGCGGGCCCACCTGGTCGCCGAAATCGAACAGACCGCGCCCGACGATCGTCTTGACGTTGCTGTCCTCCAGGTCGATGACGCGCACGCTGCTGATCTCGCTGTCGGCGATCAGGATGTACCGGCCGGCCAGCGCCAGGCCGCTCGGCTGGGCGAAGGCCGCCTCCGCCACCGGCCCGTCGACGTGGTCCTCCCGGCCGCTGCCGGCCCACGGCCCGATCAGCCGGCGCTCCGTGTCGTAGACCCAGATCTGGTGGCTGCCGGCCATGGCGATCAGGATCTGCTTGCCCATCCTCAGCAGCCCCCACGGAGAGCGCAGGGCGATCCCCTTGGGAACGGCCGGGTCGAAGGCGCCCGGGCCCTGTCCCTTCTCGCCGGTCCCGGCGAGGGTGGTCACGTCCAGGGTGGTCAGGTCGACGGCGCGCAGCAGGTGATTGCCGGTGTCGGCCACGTACAGCGTCGTGTCGTCGGACGCCATCCCCTGCGGCGCGCGAAACGACGCCTGCGCCCCCGGACCGTCGTGGCCTCCGGCGCCGCCCTCGCCGACGATCCCCTGCACGCGGCCGTCGAGCTCGGCGATGACGATCCGGTTGTGGCCGCTGTCCGCGATGAACAGGAGCCCCTCCGCGACGTGCACCTTGCCCGGGAAGCGCAGGAAAGTCCGGTCGGCGTCCGGGTCGGGCGCCACGTCGAGCCGGCCCGCGGCCAGGATCCCCTGGCGGCGGCCTTCCGCGAGGAGCGTTTCGATCTTCGCCGCCAGGGTCGTCTCGTCGATCTCGCCCGAGATCGTCTCGCGCACGTATCCGGCCGCGTCCGCCAGGACCAGCGTCGGCCAGGCGCGCACAGCGAACCCCTCCCAGATGTCGTGCTCCGAATCGACCACCACCGGATGGACCACGCCGTAGCGCTGCACCGCGCGGCGGATGTTCTCCGGGTCCTTCTCCGAGATGAACTTCGCCGAGTGCACGCCGATGACCGCGACCGGATCCTTCGCGAACCGATCCTCGATCCGGCGCAGCACCGGCAGGACGTGCATGCAGTTGATGCAGCAGTAGGCCCAGAAGTCGAAGACGGTCACCCGGCCGCGCAGGTCTCCGGCGACGCTCAGCGGCCGGCGCGTGTTGATCCAGGTGGAATCGCGCGGGAACTCGGGGCAATGGACGAGGGCCGTCTTCATCGGGACAACCTATACCCTCCGTCGCGGAAAGGAAAGGGACCCTAGGCGAGCGCTCTCTTGATCTCGGCGGCGCGGGCGATCACCAGGTGGTAATACGGCGTTTCGCCGGCCTGCATGCCGACCGACAGCGTGACGTCGCGAACGTCACGGCGGGACTTGCCCCCCGAGGCATTGACGCTGCGTCGCGAGTCACCGACAATGTCGGCCCACGCCCGCGGTCAAGCAGGACGGATCACCGCGCGCACTCAAGGAGGTCCCGTGAAACGAACCCTGATCGCGCTGCTGCTGTGCGGACTGCTTCCCTGCCTCGCCAACGCCCAGGACGACAAGACGGAGGCGACGCTGGCCGCCTCGTATCTTCAGGTGCAGAACGCCGACACGAAGACCGCCAACCTCACCGGCGATCTGCTGTTCTCCATCGTCCCGAGATTTCATCTCGGGCCGGCGGTCGCGTTCGGATACTCGAAGACCGGGTCCGTCACGTCGACCGGGGCCGCCGCGGGCGTCGGCCTGGAGTTCGACGTCCTGCCCGGGGGTCTCCGGCCCTTCGTCGGGGTGCAGGGGTTGTACTGGATGGGGGAGTTTTCGCAGACGATCCAGTCCGAGGCCAGCCTCAGGGCCGGCCTCAAGATCGGCGGCGGGCCGGCCTTCCTGAAACTGTTCTACGAGCGGACCCGCCAGTACGCGGCCTCCGGCGTCCTCAACGGGCAGCAGGATTTCAACCAGGTGGTGATCGGTCTGGGGGCCCGTTTCTAGAGGTCGGTCGAGGCGCAGGGATCGCCGGTTGCGGGCGCCCCCGCGGATGGCCCATAATCCAGGCAGGCGCCCGTAGCTCAGCTGGATAGAGCACCGGACTTCGAAGGCGTCCCCTGGAAGGCCCCGCTGCGCTTGGAATTGAGATGGTTACAGCCCAAGTCAGGGGGCGGTGCGGCTCGTAAAGACGAAAGAGATAACTTGACATATAACAATCTATGTTATGCAAACTGATTGCATCCGGACGATTGCCGAGGTAAACTTCGTTGCATGAGCCCAACCCAGCTTGAAGAAATTCTGAGCCTGAGCGTCGAGGAGCGCATTCAACTTGTTGAAGCTGTGTGGGATAGCATCGCTCAACATCCTGAATCGCTCCCCGTGACTGAGGCTCAACGCAAGGAACTGGACCGTCGCCTCGCTGACCACTTGAGAGAACCTAAGGCGGCGCGGCCCTGGTCCCAGGTCCGCGACTCCTTGACGCGCAAGAAGTGAACCTCCGCCTCACGCCCGCGGCGGAAGCGGACGTCAAAGGTGTTTTCGCGTGGTACGGTGACCGAGGTCCCGACCTTGGTGACCAGTTTGTCCAAGCGCTTGATCAGTGCCTCGACGCCATCGAACGTAATCCGCTTGCCTTCGCAATCGTCCACCGCGACATTCGGCGTGCTCTACTTCGTCGATTCCCCTATTGTGTCTTCTACTTTGTGTCCGGGCAGGAAATCGTGGTGCTGGCTTGCGTTCACGGGCATCGCGATCCCGAAGTCTGGAAAAGTCGGCGAGACGCATAACAACCGGCTGAAGCTGCCGGCGCGCGGGAGGTCCGGGGCCGGCGCGTGGCTGCGTTCGCGCGCCGCAGCTTAGCCAGGGCGCTATATATTGACGGTGCGATGAAAGGAGCAGTCCTCAAGGCGGCTCGAGAAAGGGCGGAGTGGACACAAGCGAAACTCGCCAAGAGACTCGGTGTGACGCAGGCCTACATTTCATTCATGGAATCCGGGAAACGTCGCGTGCCGCCCCATTTTGCCCATCGACTGATGCGTGTGCTCGATCTGTCTCCGACGATGCTTCCGGTCATGACAACGTCGGTGTCGAAGGAGCGACCAACGAACGAGTGGTTTGAGGCGCAACTTGCACGCCTGAGCTACCCGGGCTTCGCCTACCGAAAGCGGCCTGGTGCCATGCGACATCCGGCGGAGGTTCTCCTGGCGGGACTGGCTTTCGACGGGTTGGAGCCTCGGCTGGTAGAGGCTCTCCCCTGGCTGTTGCTAAACTACGAAGGGTTTGACCTAGAACGTCTTGTCGACGATGCGAAGGCGAAGAACCTTCAAAACCGGCTCGGTTTCACGGTCGCCCTCGCGCGGCAGGTGGCGGAACGCAAGCAAGAATTTGAGAGGCGTCTACCCGAGCTGCGCCATTTCGAGAGGGCCTTAGAACCAAGTCGTCTCGCCCGGGAGGAAACCTTCGGTCAGGGACACGCGCACGAACGACTACGAGAGTGGCTGAAAAGAGAACGGTCCGAAGCGGCGAGGCACTGGAATCTCCTCACAGACCTCAAGGCTGAGCAGTTGCCTTATGCCCGGTAAGATCACGGATCCGTGGCTTGGCTTTCTCCAGGACGTCGATCGCACTCTAAACCAGCCCGTTGAAGTCCACTGCTTGGGAGGGTTCGTGCTCGCCGTCCAGTGGGAGCTGCCGCGGCCAACGGGAGACGTCGACTTCATCGAGATCGAGCCGTCGAATGCGAGAGGGGAGTTCCTCCGGATCGCGGGCGAGGGAAGTGAGATCGTGTGCCAGCCTGGGGGTCGCAGGAAGCCGGCCTTTCCCCGGCCCTGCGCCGGCCCCTAACCCCCGCGAAGAATTCCCTCTTGCACAAGTTAAAAGTCTATTTATAACGTGTGCAAGCTTAGTGAGGTGAGCATTTGCCCCGGTGGACGGCGGCTCGAGCGTGGGGCGGGCGTAGGCGCGGAGCTTCCTGGATTACAAGTGTCCGGGCTTGTATTCCTTGATTACAAGTCGGATTGCTTGTATCATCCCTTCCGATGCGAAAGAGCCCGCCAGCCCGCTTCGTGCTCGTGGGGGACATGATCCGGTCCCGTGCCATCCGGGAACGCCGCAAGATGGCGCAGCGAGTCGAGGCTCAGGTCCGCCTGGTCAACCGGCGGTGGCGAGACGCGTGGGTCGCGCCGCTGACGACGACGCGGGGGATGGACGAGATCTCTGGCGTGCTTCGCGATCCTCGACCGGCGTTTGACATCGTCGTGTTCCTCAACGCGGCCTTGCATCCCGCGCGGTTCCGCTCCGCGCTGGCCTCGGGTGCGGTCGATGTCGCGCCGAAGTCCGGCGACGCGGCCGCGATGGATGGACCCGCCTTCCATCGCGCGGCCGACGCACTCGCGCAGGCGCGTCGCAGAGGCCTCCCGTTCGCCGCGGCGATCGAAGGAGAGCCGAGGGAGGTCTGTGGTCTCGTGGAGGCGACGGCCAAACTTCATGATGTCGTCAGCTCGTCATGGACCAGCCGCGAGGCCGAGGCGGTGCACGTCTATCGCCTCGTCGGAACCCAGGCCGCGGTGGCGCGGAGGCTCCGGATCACACAACAGGCCGTGTCCGACGCGCTATCGCGGGCGCGGTTCTCCGACCTGACTGTCGCCGAGGACGCGATCCGCGCATGGCTCCAGCAGGTGGCGGTCGCAACCGACCCACAAACAGGGAGCAGGGGATGGACAAAAACCCGCTGGCCGCATTCGCCTCGGTCGCGACCGCGCCGATGATCTTCGAACCCGTCCTGACCTCGGGCTGGGGCAAGGCGGTCGTGATCGTCGCCGCCTACGTGATCACCCTGACTTGCAGCGGAAAGCTGGTAGCCTATTTCGTCCTGCCGCGCAAGAGGCCTGCTCGGCCCGCGCCAAACCCCGATGGGCCGAGGTTCAACACCAGCTTGCTCATCGGAAAATGTGAAAACATCCTCACTGTGACGCTCGTTCTGCTCGGACAGGAAACGGGCCTTGCTCTGATCTTCACCGCCAAGTCGTTCGTTCGGAAGGAGGAGATCGAGCGCGACCCTGGGTTCTTCCTCGGTGGAACGCTCGTCAACCTGGTCTGGGGCATCGTCGTCGCGGGTCTCGCACGCTGGCTGGTCAGGGGCGTCTAATCGTAGCCATTCACCCCGCGGATCACGAGTTGTGAGACGACCCTAGGAAGCTTCCGTGATGCGGATGCTCTTAAGCACGCTCATCGCCTTGGCTCGGGCGGCGTCGATGGGCTCGGAGGTCGTCACCGAGATGTGGACGTCTATCCAGGTTCCTAGGTCTACCCATTCGCTGCGGATATGCGTATTGCTGCCATCGGGAACCTTGATGTCATAGAGAGCCGCATCCCATTTGTCGATCTTCACAATGGACGTGTCCTTCGGATCAGGAAGATGATTCTTCTTCCACGAATCGGTCTCGCCTTTCCAGAACTTCTTGATGCCACCGTACGACTGAGCGGGTTCAAACCAGCCAGAAATAATGATGCCGTGAGGAGCGTCCTCAAGGTGGAAGTAGCGCGGACCGGCGGTTGCTCCGCTACCAGATTCGTGAACGACAGTCAGGTCGCCCCGTGGAATGGTCATGACGAGACGACTCACTGGTACCGAAAGTCGGAACGAGTCGTCTGTCTCCTTTATCGCGAGCTGTTGGTCGACAGGCGTTGCGGCACCCGCCACGGGGCGGATTACAGCACTCAACGCAACAAAAGCCATAACGAGTTCGCGGTGTCTCATGGCGGGCCTCCGATTGTCTGGTGCTCTCGCTCAGGCGCGGCGGGTCTACGCGGGCCGATTGTAGCGCATCTCCCTGGAGCGCGAACCCTCGCCAGCTGAATTGTGGACTTCAGTCCACGACTCGGCAGTAGCCGAGTCGCTGTCTTGACAGGGACGGCGCCGATGTCGTGGATCGTCTTGCAGGTAGCCCCCGTGAACCCCAGGTGAATCCCGGCGCCGATCACGGAGGATTGCGCCCTCGTGGCCGAAAGCGATAACCTGGTCCGCTGCCTGACGATATCTGACGCGAGCCCGTAGCTCAGCTCACGCCGCATCGTTCCTCAGTGCGCGCCGCCCCAATTCAAATTCTTCGGCGGCTCGACGATCAGCTGTCCCCCCAGAACCACGGTTGGTGCGACGTAACATCCCTCGAAGTCGTCGGTGAGGACGACGTCCGGACCGCTGGCGGTGTTCCGGACGATGGATAGGCTGTCGATAAAGGCCACCGTCTCCTCGAGGACGTTGCCGCGGATGGCCAGCGCCTCGATGTCGCAATTGGGCGTCGACCCGCACGCGGCATCGTTGGCGAAAGGACCGGCCTGCACGCCGTTGAGCGTCAGCAGGTAGTCATTCGTGGCCGGCCGCACCAGGACTCTCACGTCGTTCCAGGCCGAGCGTCTGTAGGGGAGGCCGTTGACGAGGCCGTCCCTGAACTCAAGATGGATCAGGTTGGCGACGATCACGACCGTGCTGCCCGACCGGAATGGGACGATCGCCATTTCCAGGGAAACGGTATCGGCCGGGTCCAGCTGGCGGGGAGTGAAAGTCTGGACCTTCTGGAACCCGCCGCAGGTGACCTGGGGCAACCCGTTATCGGACGGGGGAAGCACCACGACAGGGTTGGAGATGAGCCTGGCGGCAAACCCACTGGGCTGGCTGGCCCAGGACGGGAAGCAGACGAGACTCGCGGCGAGCAACGCCAGGAGAAGCGCGCGGACAATCATCGGAGCACCTCCATCATCGGTCCCGGAAGATCCGGGCGGTGTTATGGCTGCCTCCTTGACTACGCTCTGCGCGGCGGGTCGTCAACCGATTCTTGCTCCCTGAAGACCTTGGATGCGGGTTCCGTGCAGCGCGGCGCGCCGCCGATCGCAGAGGATCGTCCGGAAACCGCGGATTCACTGGGAAGTCCGGCAGATCGAGTCGGCTGGTTCCCGCCCGTTTTGTCGCTCTCAGCGACAGTTCGCGTCGTTCGAGTCCACCCTGCCGTCGCAGTTGTTGTCGATCAGATCCGAGCACGTCGGGGCCCCCGCCGGGCCTTCGTTGGCGGCCGGGTTGATCGATGCGGCCCGGTCGTTGCAGTCGGCGGGGTCGGACGTGATGATCCGGATCTGATCGACGTACAGGGTATCGAGCGCCGTGCCGCTCGTGCGGTTGGTGTCCTGCGCGCGGATGGTGATCGCGCCGCTCAGGGAAAAGGGCAGGGAGAAGTACTGCGCCAGGTTGTCGTCGGCGGTTTTCTTGACGATGAACATGTTGGAGTAGTTCGTGCCGTCGGTCGAATAGGAGAACTGGAAATTATCGCCGTCGGTGCTGGCGCTTCGATAGGCCTCCACATAGACCACCGCCAGATGGCCCGAGGGCAGGCTGAAGGTCCAGCGCATGTCGAGGACGCTGATGTTGTTGACCTTGACCTCACGGATCGCCTCGTAGGTGTTGTCCGATGACTGCATCGAGGCCAGGGTTCCGGTCTGGGTCCCTTGCAGGCGCTGCTCGGCGCTCGCCAGGGTCTGGATCGGCGCGCCGCTGCCGGTCACGGTGAAGGTGTCTCCGTCCGCGTCGCTGTCACACGCATCGCCGATGCCATCGTGATCCAGGTCCTGCTGACCCGGATTGGGCACCAGGGGGCAGTTGTCCGAGATATCGGGGATGCCGTCGTTGTCGTCGTCGGGATCCACGCAATCGGCGATGCCATCGCCGTCGGTGTCGAGGAACCCTTCGTCGACCGAGCCGTTGCAGTTGTCGTCGACGCCGTTGCAGGTCTCCGTGGCCGGGCTTCCCGGGACGCATTGCTGCGGGGTCCCGCCGCTGCAGTTGTCCACCGTTCTCAGGCAGGCCCCGATGCCGCACGTCGTGGTCCCCAATCCGTCGTCCACGCTGCCGTTGCAGTCGTCGTCGATGCCGTTGCAAGTCTCGGCGGCCGGCAGGCCCGGCGTGCAGGTCTGCGGGACGCCGTTGACGCAGCCGTCGACGGTGCGCGCGCACGCGCCGACGCCACACGTCGTGGTTCCGAGGTCCTCGTCCACGCGGCCGTCACAGTTGTCATCGATCCCGTTGCAGATCTCGGGCGCACCCGGGTGGATCGTCGCGACACTGTCGTCGCAGTCACCAGCGCAGGTCGTGAATCCGTCCCCGTCGACGTCGAAGCCCTCGTCAATCGCCCCATTGCAATCATCGTCGATGCCGTTGCAGACCTCGGCGGTGGGCGTGCCGGGAGTGCAGGTCTGGGGAACGCCCCCGACGCAGTTGCCGACGGTGCGCGCGCAGGCGCCCGCCCCGCACGACGTGCTTCCCAGATTCTCGTCCACCGCGCCATCGCAGTTGTCGTCGAGACCGTTGCAGACCTCCAGCGCCCCCGGGTGGACGGCCGCGTCGTGGTCGTTGCAGTCCTGGGCGTACACGTAGCCGTCCTGATCGCTGTCCTGGCAGAGATCGCCGACCCCGTCGGCGTCGGTGTCGATCTGATCGAGGTTGGCCACCGCGACGCAGTTGTCGCACGCGTCCCCGACACCGTCCATGTCCTGGTCGGCCTGGGAGGCATTGGCGACGAGAGGGCAATTGTCGTCGAGGTCGAGAATCGTGTCGCCGTCGGCGTCCACCAGCGTCGGGGAGCACGGGGTCGGGTTCGGGATCTCGCACGCTCCGGGAGGCCCGACCAGACCCAGGCACCCCTCGGCGCATGAGTTCACGCCGCTCACGAGATAGTAATAGGCCGTTCCGACAGGCGGGTTGGACGGATCCTGGGCGGCACGATCGGGCGAGCCGCTCTCCAAACAGGTGTGGTTGTAAACGAAGACGGTGCCATCGAAGCTGCCGCGGTAGACATTGAACACGTTCGCCTGGCTGATCTTGGTCCAGGTGATCGAGGTCGCCCCCGCCCCGACTCTGAGGGTCGGCCCGACCGGCCCCGGAGGCGTCTGCACGGAGCTGACGAACGGGGCGCAGTCCTGAGCGTTGGGCACGCCGTCCCCGTCCGCGTCCGGCACGATGAACTCGTAGGCCCCCAGGTCGGCGGCCGCTGTCCCGTCCCCGTTGCCGTCCAAGACCCGCGGCAGGCCGTCCAGGTCGACGGTCGACACCACTTCGCCTGGAGCCGCCTGGTTGGTGCCGGCATCGATGACCGGCGACCCGCTCTGGAGATGGAAGTCCTCGGTGACGTTGGTCGAAGCGCCCCAGTTGGCGAGCAGCTTGAAGGCCTGGGACGCCGTCGGCAAGGCCGGCGTGAAGGTCAGGACATTCGTCGTCGTATTCACCGCGATGATCGTGCGGGCGACGCCGTCGTTGTTGTACTCCACCACCTGATTGACCTGGTACCGCGACGCCATCAAGACCGCCACGGTGATCGTCGTCCCGCCGGCGACGGTGACGTCGGCGAATGCCGGGGCATGCACGAAATGCGGGTCCTGGGAGGTGTTGTTCCGCAGCCCGATCACCTGGGCCTCGGTGAAGTCCCCGCCGACATCGTCCACCGTGGAGGGGAGCTTGAGATTGCTCGACAGGTCGGTGTAGCTGATGATCGGGCTGGTGGTGTGGCTGTAGAGGCCGCTGGAGGTGCCGGCGGCGGTGACTGTGTTGGCGACGATCAGGTCGTTGGTAAAGTAGACGGACGGGTCGCTCGACTGGGGGATCAAGGCGTCTACGCACACCCCGCCGCCGTAATTGGCGTAGGCATATCCCGACGGCTTGGTGGCCAGGCTGAGCGTGTTGCCGACGATGGTGTTGTTGGTGATCCGGGCGTCGCCCTGGTAGATGTTGAGGCCGCCCCCGAACATGGTGGAGGAATTGCCGTACACCAGGTTGTCCGAGACGGTGACCGTGCCGTAGAGCATGATGCCGCCGCCGCCGTAGGAGGCGCGGTTGCCGACGATGATGTTGCGGGTCACGACGGTCCCGGTGTCTCCATCCACGCGGATTCCGCCTCCCTTGCCGATCTCCCCCAGCGCGACGTTGTCGACGATGGTGTTGGCCTCGATGCGGGAATGCGTGACCACGACACCGATCCCGTTGCCCTCGGCGTGGATGCCGGCGCCCACGGCGAACGAGTCGCTCGATCCGCCGAGGGGCGGCGGATTGACCACGTTCCGGCTGATGGTGTTGCCGATGACGACCGGGTCGCCGTAGCCGATGTAGACGCCTCCCCCGACCCAGTTCGGCTGTGTCCCGGCCATGACGTTGCCGGTGATGACGTTGTTGCTGACGACGGCGTTACCGATGATGAAGACGCCCCCTCCCGATATGCGCCCGCTGCGGGTCTCGCCGGTGCCGCCGGTGATCGTGCAGCTCTCGATGGAGAAGTCGGTGCGTACCCGACCGCTGGTGCGCCCCGCCAACATGACCGCAGCGTGACCCGTGCCGGTGGCGTCGATGGTGGTCACGGAGGGGCCGGCGCAGATGACGTGGACGTTCGGGACGATATAGATGCGCTCGGGATAGTTGCCGGCGGCCACCTGGATGGTGGCGCCACTGACCGTGCCCGCGGCGATTTGGTTGTCGGCGTCGTCGATGGCGGCCTGGATCGTCGGGTAGGGCGCCGCCTGGCTGCCGCAGCCGCTGGTGCAGGTGCTGCTGCGGTTGACGTAGAGGGTGACGGTGCCTGCTGCTACGACCAGGCGGCCCACCACAACCAGTGTCAGGAGGGCCGAAACGCTCGCGACGGCTCTGAGCCCGCGGGCACGTGTCACAATTCCCCCGAAGACCGAGGTCCATCTATCTCTTACACGTGTTCTTGCCTTAGGTACGGCAAGGGAGCCGGTTGTCAAGCGGTTTTGGTGAGCGACGGCGTTGGACAGCAAGGCTCGCGGGGTGGAGGGCCGCGGACGATAACAGGCACGTCATGATTACAGGGATGCAAAATGCACTGCGTGGGCGGCTGAGAGGGCGACTCGATTGCCGGGGCGCCGGCGAGGCTGTGCTACGCTTCGTCCTCATGGCACACGGAACGCCCGGCGGGAAGCGCTTTACCAGTGAGAGGACGGACCGCTTCGGTGAATCGGTCATCCGCGAGATGACCCGGCAGGCGATGCTGCACGACGCCATCAACCTGGCGCAGGGGTTCCCCGACTTCGCGGCCCCCGAAGACCTGAAGCGGGCCGCGCAGCAGGCGGTCGCGGCCGACGTGAACCAGTACGCCATCACCTGGGGCGCGAAGAACCTGCGCGACGCCATCGCGCGCCGGATGAAAGCGACGCAGGGGCTCGAGGTCGATCCCGAGACGGAGATCACGGTCTGCTGCGGATCGACCGAGGCGATGATCGCGTCCCTTCTGGCCGTGACGAACGCCGGCGACGAGTTCGTCATCTTCGAGCCGTTCTACGAGAACTACGGGCCCGACGCCATCCTGTCCGGCGCTCTTCCCCGATTCGTGAAGCTGCGCCCCCCAGCGGACCCCGGCGGCGAGTGGGCCTTCGACGAGCGCGAGCTGCGGGCGGCGTTCGGCGCGCGTACCAAGGCGATCGTCCTGAACACTCCGAACAATCCGACCGGGAAGGTGTTCACGCGGGCCGAACTGGAGCTCATCCGCGACCTCTGCCTCGAGCACGACGCGCTCGCGATCACCGACGAGATCTACGAGCACATCCTGTACGACGGGGCGGAGCACATCTCGATGGCGCGGGTCGAAGGGATGCGCGATCGCACCATCACGATCAACGGCATGTCGAAGACCTACAGCGTCACGGGATGGCGGGTCGGCTGGGCGGTCGCGCCCGAAGCGCTCAGCGGCGCCATCCGCAAGGTGCACGACTTCCTCACCGTAGGCGCGCCGGCCCCGCTGCAGGAAGCCGGCGTTGCGGCGCTCGCCCTGCCGCAGGCCTATTACCAGAGGCTCGCCGGCGACTACCGCGCGCGGCGGGATCGCCTGCTTCCTGCCCTGCGCCAGGCCGGCTTCGAGGCCTACACGCCGCGGGGGGCGTACTACGTCATGACCGACATCGGCGGCTTCGGGTTCGCGGACGACATGGCCTTCGCCTCGCACCTGGTGCACGACATCGGGGTTGCCGTGGTGCCGGGGTCGAGCTTCTACAGCGACGCCCGCGACGGCGCCCGGCAGGTGCGCTTCGCGTTCTGCAAGCGCCCCGAAACACTCGACGAGGCCGCGTCGCGGCTCATGAAGCTGCGCGCCAAAACCCCGCATGCGCGCGGATGAGCCGTCTCGCCCGCCGTCTGCGCACCGTCGATTACTTCACCCTCGGCTTCGGGACCATGGTGGGTGTCGGCTGGCTCGTCCTGATGGACGACTGGCTGACGCGCGGCGGGCCCCTCGGCGTGATGCTCGGGTTCGCCATCGGCGGCCTGGCGCTTCTGCCGATAGCCCTGGTGTACGGGCGCCTGGTGGCGGCGATCCCCGACGCGGGGAGCGAGATCGCCTACGTCGCGAAGGTGTTCTCTCCCCGGGCGAGCTTCGCCACCGGCTGGATGATGATGCTCGCGTACCTCATCGTCTGTCCGTGGGAGGCGGTGGCGGTCGGCAAGCTGGCGGCTTACGTCTTTCCGGGGCTCGACACGTTCGAGCTCTACAGTGTCGCGGGCCGGCCCGTGTTCCTGTCGCGCCTCCTGCTGGGTCTGGCGCTGACCGCCGGCATCACGCTCATCAACTACCGCGGCATCCGCCTGAGCGCGTCGTTCCAGAAGTGGATGACCTTCTCCCTGCTGGCGATGTTCGCGGCCTTCGCCCTGTCGGCCGCGGGCCGGGGATCGCTCGAGAACTTCCGGGTCCCGTTCAGCCACGCCGGCCCAGTCTCGGTCCTGCTGGTGCTGCAGATCGTGCCGTATTTCATGACCGGGTTCGAGTCGGTCCCCAAGTGCGCCGAGGAGGCCAGCCCGCAATTCCGCACGGAGGGATTTCTGCGGGCCATGCTCTTGGCGCTGGGCGTGGCCGTCGCGTTCTACGTCACCGTCGTCGCGCTGATCGCCTACCTGCGGCCCTGGCAGGAGCTGGCCACGCAACGCTTCGCCACGGCGGTGGCCTTCGAGCACGCCTTCAGGAGCCGCCGCGTCGTGCAACTGCTTTTGCTGGCGGCTCTCGTGTCACTCGTGAAAGTCTTCAACGGCAATTTCGTCGCCGCCAGCCGGCTGCTGTTCGCACTGGGAAGAAGAGGTCTGGTGCACGCCGGCTTCGGGCGCGTGCACGAGCGGAACCTGGTCCCCTCGGTCGCCATCCTGGCGCTGGGCGGGGCGACGGCCCTGGCGTCGTGCCTGGGAGACGCGATCCTGGTGCCGATCACCGAGGTCGGATCGATGGCCTCGGCCCTCGGCTGGCTGGCGGCCTGCCTGGCTTGTTTCTATCTGCAGCCCGCGCCTGGCTCGCGCGCCCTGGCGGTCGCCGGGATGAGCGTCGCGGTCCTGCTCGTCCTGATGAAGATACTGCCGTTCGTCCCCGGACACTTCAGCCGCTACGAATGGCTCGCCCTGATCGTCTGGGCGGCCATCGGCCTGGCCGTGCGCATCCCCGACCGCATCCCCGCGGCCGAGGTGCGGGCCGGTTGAGCACCAGCCAGTAGAGTCCCAGAAGAATCACCTTCGGCGCCGTGGCGTGCACTCTTCGAGCGTGAAGAACAGAGTAGCGCCCCGGGATATTCCAAATGCCCTGGCGTCCGGACACCTGCGCGACGGAGCCGACCTCATGAATCGTCCTGCCGGGGAACCCCGTACCCACGTGAACTCCGGCGCCGAACGCGGAGGATTGCGGCCTCGTGGCAGAAAGCGATAACCTGTTACGTCTCCTGACGATGCCGAGCGCGCGCCCGTAGCTCAGCTGGATAGAGCACCGGACTTCGAACGCGGCTTGAAGGTCGCAGGATCGGCCGGAATCCGCGGATTCACTGGGAAATCGGGCACATCGAGTCGGCTGATTCCGGCCCGTTTTCGCTGGTTTCCACCAGTCCGTGAACTCCAGGTTGTCTCGGAGCCCCTACGAGGGGCGTTCAAGGGTCCAGTGAGTGGGGAGTCGCATATTCTACAAGTGCCATCTCGCAGTGTACGCTTTGCAAATGCGCTCGAGCATCGTGCGGTACTCCTCGTCCACGTCAATCCCGAGGGTGTTGTACCGTGCCACACGGGGCGGGTTCACATTGTCGATAAAAACAGGAACGAGAAGGACGTAATCGTAGGCCACAAGGTCAGTCCTTCCTGGCGGGCGGGTGGGAAGCTCGCGAAACTTCTTTACGGTGAGTTCCGGATCCCTCGTCCGATTGTGGCTCACGGCATGCGGGAAATGAGCCCACAGTGTGCTATCGCCGCTAGACAGTCGCGGCAGGACTCGCCCTTGAAAGTCCTCGGGTGGAATGAAGGGCTTCACGCGATCGGGCACGTTGAGAACGTTGTCAGCGAGGCCAATGAGCACGGTCGCTACCAGAATTGCGTCGGGCCTCTTCTGATGGAGCACCCCGAGTACGTCGCTCAAGTCGTCGTAGCGGTTCGTGCGGTTGCGGTGTGCAGTAACCACGGACTTGTTCTCGACGCATAGGCGTAGGCGGCCGATGTCAGGACCTTTTGCTTCACCA
>WNGG01004131.1_pt1 | contig 16338 bp, 16 predicted proteins | sample 5400661 | NCBI WGS metagenome assembly WNGG01 (sample SAMN13153372, study PRJNA577476) | soil metagenome | isolation source: 100 cm soil or saprolite under Garry oak tree replicate 1 | place: USA:California | collected 2016-06-15 | reverse complement strand
GCGCCGAGTGCGTGTCTCTTGTGCAGCGTATTGCAAGCAGTGGAGACGGGCTGGGGGCTTCTGGTCACAAGCATCTTGGTCGGATTCGCGTTGGGTTGGGCAACCCTCTCCCTCGTGGCAAGAGTGCGAAGGTCCGAAGGCCACCGCATTAAGCACCCCCAAAGTCACGACAACAGGGGAACAAATAGGCTACCAAGGTGGCTCAGACGGGCGCGATCCTCGCAACGCACGAGAGGGTCGAGGAGATAGATGGTCCCGCCAGGAGAAACGCTCAGACTTTGGAGCGGCCAATTCAATCCATCAAGGGCACTAATTCGGCGTGGACGGTCCGAGGGATCTTCCGATAGGCTCAAGTCTACGGGTACCCCCGTCAGTATTGTCGACTATCGTCCTAGGAGTTTTTAGAATCTGGTCATAGTCGGAGGCACTAGCATCTAGATCAGATGCTACCCTGTGCCAATGATCTGGGACCGTTGCAAAGACTGGCTCAAAGATCGCCCACTCCTTGGCGTACGAGAAATACCTCCGTCCTACCTTCAGAAGAAGACGATATGCTTCCTCCACCGACTTTTCGTCAAGGCTCCTCACGTGCCCTTTATGGAGAAGCATGAGCCTCTCCTTGTGACCCTTCATCGTCTTCGTCCTGACCAATCTCCACCTCGGATATTCCTCTAAGACCTCAGCCGGCGTGATGTTGCACAGTGGGCAATTCCTAGACATACCGTCTGCTTCTGAGACGGATCCAGAACCCGATGGTCCATAGCCCGTCCCTCCTTCGAGCCCCGCACCATTTGCGGCATGAACGAGAGAAACGGCATCTACCTTTTGTTCCGTGTCACGGTCCATGAATAGGTTCCTCAGACAATTTCATTGCGCGTTGTGACCGCGACTGCCGTTCTTGTCTCTGAAATCTGTGTCCAATTGACAACTGGTCCCTTGAAGGCTAGTCTGAGCAGGCTTGCGACCAGGGCTATCTGGAAAGATATGTAGGCCGCGGCTGCGAGTGGCCAGAAGCCGGTCCCCCTCGGTGTCGCCGCATCCATGGTACTGTATTTGTGGATCAGTCTGTGGACAATGGCAAGGCTCGGCAATGAGGAAAATCCTCCAACGAGAATTGCTATCAGTCCCGCAACGGGGTCAGTGATTGTTAGTGGAATCACCACGCATACGGCAGCCAAGAGCAACACGGGCGACACTATCTGGGTAAAGAACTCGAACGGGTAGACGACAGTCCCATATCTTCCGTAAGCCTTGTTAAACAGAAGACGGGAATTGCGGAGAAGAGCTTGCTGATTCGCCATTCCCCTTCTAAGCTTGTGCTTGAACTTAGACTTGAGTGTGCCAGCCTCGGCTTCGAAGAAAGGCGCCTGTAAGTCGTAATCACTTCTATAGCCCTTCGACCGCACGCCAACCGTAAGCTCGATGTCGTCGCACATGGTACCCGATGGGAGGGGTTGGAGTATGTTTCTACGGTAGGCGGATAGTTCGCTCTCGCACATGAACGGCGAATCAGTACTCGCCTCGGCCATCCGTATAGCTGTGTATATTCGCCTATAATCGGCTTCTAGCCTGTGCGCCATCGCGTCACCACCGACAGGAACCTCAACACCGGACACTGCTCCAATCTTTGGGTCTTGAAAACTCGCAACGAGCTCGTACAATGAGCCAGCTGGAAAAGTCACGTCCGCGTCTGTAAGCGCTAATATTTCCGAGTCGGAGTGTCGAAGAGCCTCGTTTATCGCCTCGCTCTTTCCCATTCTGCTTGGCTGTTCCAAGATACTGACACTAAGCCTTCCATCATGCTCAGAGGCGAACTTCCTGACGATGCTCCTAGTGTCATCGGTGGATCCGCTGTCAACCACAATGATCCGTAGTCTATCCCGTGGATAGTCTAGCCCAAGGACATTATCCAGCTTTCTCTCAATGACCGCTCCCTCATTGTAAGTCGGTATCACAAGAGTAATTGTTGGAGCGAAGTTTCCTTTCGGCTTGGTCTTATACTCCTTCCCATTCCACAACAGGACAAGCAATCCTAGTGTGTATGGTACGATCAGCGAGGCTAAGATCGAGTAGAAGAGAACGTCCAAGAAGGACAAAGCTATCATCCCACAAAATGGCTGGCCTGACTGGACGAGGACGACGAGGCCAGTCCGACAGGGGAGACGCCCGCTACTTTGAACCCGTCTTCTCCGTAGTCGGTCACTAGCTCCACCTGAAGATCTCGAGTTAATTTCTCGGTGTCCTGTGAGACGATCGAGACGTGATCTCCACCGAGTTGGATCCGAGCCCGGTTTCGCAGATTCCACCAGTCCACAATCTCTCCAAGAGTCATTATGTCACACTCCGGATCTGACCGGAAACTATCCAAAAGCCTGTAGTATTCGTCTCTATTCTCGGCGTTGCCAAAGTCATAGTCTGGGTGCGTTAGTAGGATGCAAGCTCCTCCGAGACCCCGGATCCATCTGGAGAGCCTAATGAGAAGATCGACGGCGTCTGAGGTTTTCTGGCCTGCTACTCGTATAAGTTGATGATCCTGTGGCAACGAGACGGGGACCTCAAGAATGCCATCAGCGTAGAATGGGAAGATTGTTCCTACGCCGTGCGGGTGAAGCGATGTGGGAGAAAGAATCTCCCACGAAGGACATGAGGAATCATACTGGTAGCCCGCATGTGACAACGCCTGCAACAACCCTTTATTGTGTTGAAGCAGTGGTGCCCTGAACCCGCGAATTTTCTGACCCGTAAGCCTTTCCAGCTTGTCTTTGCACTTCGCCACCCTCCGGATCTTCTCCTCTGAACTACTGAAAAGTAGCCTTCCGTCATGCTTCGTATCGTGAGCGCCTATCTCGCCGACCTCCCTCAATCTCGTCAAGGAAACGGCGTACAGGGGGTAGCGGTCGCTGGGAACGTTCCAAGTGGAACGGATGCCCAAGGACTCCTCTACTTCCATGAGTCTATCAGTCCCGTCCGTCAGCCCAGCCGCTGTCTCCACGTCATGAGTCACTGCGAGAGCATAACTCTTCCCGCGTCTCCAGAACCCAAGCCGGGGGATTGGACCCGAGCACTTCACTAGAGTCGCAAGGAAGATCGACCGGAGGGATTCTACTGGTCCCAGATTCTCCTCCCTTATCTCTGCCATGCCGTCCCTTGAACGGAATGCTCGGTTTCGGATGAACAGCGGCACCGCCCCGTATGATAGGGGTAGCCTCGACACGATCCGGAACTTCCAACTGGGGATTTCCTCTAAGCCTTCGTTAACAAGCCTCTCATACTCGGTCACCAAGTCTACTGATAGAAGATGAACTCCTGTACCACGGACCCGCGACAGTATCGGACTACCATCCGTCTTGAGGATGTGTTCGATCCCTGATCCGGAAAATTCGTAGACATCAGTCGTGAGGGAGACCATGATTCCCCTTCTCACCGGTAGCTGGATGAGCCTCTTCTCTGACGAGACTTTGGCTCCATATTCCGAGGCGGTCTTCTCAAACTCCTTCTTGCCAACGGGCGATAATATTACCGTGCTTCTGCTGCGATCAGTCGCGGTTGCCCTATCCGACGTAAAGATTGTAGACTCGGCTCCGCCATTGTTGCTTATCTGAAAAGGGATCTTCCAGAAATCAGCATAGGTTTTTAGAACACTCAACTCTCGGTCATTCGTACACTTCAAGACCACTGGCCGGAAGTTGGGGAGCATTGTCAGGGCTAGTGCCTCACTCCAAGCCGTAGAAGGAACATTGGCCCCACTATCTGCCACCAGTCCCTTAATGGTGATATGTGAGAATATCCTCTCTTCCCAATGTGCGAATAAGTCTTGGTCACGGGTCTCTCCGTAAACCTGTACCTCAACGTAAGGGCCTTGTAGTGGAGATAGTACTCTAGCTCGTACCCGTCCAACCACGACTGCCAAACATTGACCCTTGGATCTGTGAGGATAGAAGCCTTGTAAGCTCTGAACCCATTTGTGACCTCAGTGCAGCGGACACCCGTGAGGAGCGTCCAGAAGAGAGGAAACGCCCGGCTAAATATTCCTCTGAGCAGAGGTGTCTTCTCAGGTCGCCCTCCTGGAAGAAATCTCGATCCTTGGACGTAGTCGAAGTCTCCCCTTAAGATCGGATCTATCAGTCTCGAGATCTCTCTCGGATCGTCTTTGCCGTTCCCCGCCATGACGATGATAAGATCGAAACCATGTGACAGCGCGTAATCGTATCCCTCCCTGATCGCGTGACCGACACCCTTTCTATCCGGGTTTTCTATGATAGTTACCGGAACATCTGTTCTCTTTCTAGACTCTTCTATCTCAGCCCGAATGGATTCGTTAGGACTGTCGAGGGTTAGACAGATCTCATCAACCGACCCGGGCTTGAACCTTTCAAGGACCCGGCCAATTCTTCCAACTTCCCGGAAGACAGGAACAATTGCAATGCTTCTCATTAGCCCATTCTACTTCTCTTCGCAGCCGGCCCCTCATCTTCTTCAGAGGGCTGCTTCCTATACCCGACAACCCTCGCGGGAATGCCTACTGCTATCGCGTTTTCGGGAATATCTTTCGTTACCACAGAGCCCGCTCCTATCAATGCGTTTCGGCCGATACTGACTCCGGGGTTGATGGTGCTTCCAGCGCCTATTGATGCGAATCTCTTGACCGTGGTGTTGAGTCGAGTCCAGTCCCCATGAGCTCTCGGGTGCTTATCGTTGGTGAACGTTACGTTGGGAGCGATGAACACGTCATCCTCGATCACCACTCCCGTCGGGATGAATACAAATGGGCGAATCTTGCAATTATCTCCGATCCTCACGCCTTCCTCGATGTAAACGTATGAGTCGACCTTTGTGTTCTTTCCGATCTGGCAGCCGTAGAGGTTTACCTGATCGTAGATCCTTGAGTTCTTGCCGATGGCGGCCTTTCGGATAACTGAGAATCTTGACCCTTTCATTACTTCACGGGGATCTCCGGGGCGAGGGGCAGCTGGACGTGGATGGCACGGTCATGGAACAGCGACTCACGGCATGCCTCTAGCATCGTGACTACTCGAGCTCCGAGGACTCCGTCAGAGTGGTTGTGGAAGGGTGCAGAATTACCGTTATTCCGGATGCACTGGGAGTAGTGAATTATCTCTTCTCTAAGAGTGTTGCTGGGTGATACTGGTATCTCCTCGTGGGCCTCTGATCTCTGAATGAAGAGTTTCTGATCCGCGCAGTCCAGACGGGCGCTCCCCTTACTCGCGACAACACTCACCTCCCTCCTTTTATCCCTGTCAAGCCAGCTAAGCTCGATGTGGGCCAGTAGGCCGCCACTGTGCTCTGTAGTGATAAAGGCCACTTCTTCGTTCTGTCTGGTCCGATACCCTCTGCCCTTGCACGAGACCTTCTCGGGCCACTTATCAAGAATGTAGTTGCAAATGTCGAACGGATGAGGGGCTAGGTCAGTGATGACCTCTCTCTGCAACTGCGGACTCATGAAAGCGGTCCATCGCATGAAGACATAGTAGGGATCTCCGAGAAGCCCCTCAGACATAACTCTTCGGAGTTCTTTGACCCCGTTGTTGAACCTGTGAATGTGGCCGACGCATAGGACTCGGTCGTTTTCTCTAGCAAGCCTTACCAACTCATTGGCTTCGTATGTCTTCAACGTCAGGGGCTTTTCTACCAGGACGTGTTTTCCATGTCTGAGAAATGCCGACGCAACTTCGAAGTGTGTGCTGTTCGGCGTGGAGATGTGAACCCCTGATATGGAAGGATCTGATACGAGCGATTGGTAATCGGAGATGTACTCGGGCCCAGCGCCGAATTCTCCGCTACACCTCGCCAGGCTCTCCGGGGAACTATCGACTATTGAGTGAAGTTGAACTTCTCCCGTAGTCCGGCCTATGTCTAGAATCTCCCGCGCAACCTTCTTCCCCCAGTAGCCGCCGCCAATGACCGATATCCGCAGTGGGTTCATTTTGAAAACGCGCCCGGTTCAACGATGCGGTGGAGAACGGAATGGAGTCAGGACCTGAACCTGGGCAGACCGCCCGATATATTCTACCTCATCGAGTACTGGTTCCATTCTCGCCACAGTGTAACGAGTGAGAGAAAGGTGCCATTCTTAACCTTCTTGGTTGCGAGGCATCTTCCTCAATAAAAATATGTCCAGTGATATTCTTGGATAGACTATGATCATCTACGCGTTAATTGAACGAGCAGCTCAGAGAGGGCGCAACTCGCTCTTCCCACCCAGACTGGAGATATCTCGGTTAGTCCAGTCAGCGTCCCTCAAAACTGGTTATCTGGGAATCTTCCTACGCAACTACACTCTGATGAGAAACTCGCGATTCCCAAGTTCAGAACGCTGCTATCGAACAAAACGTTTTTGTCACTCTAGAGCTGGCGGCCAGCAATAAGAGAAAACTCGCAACTGTGCTACCCTCGTCCTTGTTGTATCCTACCGCCTGCGTGAAATGGGACACAGCGCATCTCTATTCAGCGTGGTAGTTCGATCATAAACAAGATTAAGAGCCGAGACAGGCTTCTTCGGAGCCAATGCTGGCGCCACAAAATCGTTTGCGAAGTTTCAAGAACGATCCGCATCATCGCGCTAAAAGCCACTTCTTCGAAGAACAAGGAGGCTGAACCTCGGCCAGGTCATACACGAAGCAGAAAATAGGAAAATTGAACCTTTCAGTTATTCACCATTCTGAAGGCAGGACCACGAGACTGTCAACTTGGTCCCACTCTGTGGATGTCACCTTGAGCTTGTTGCCCCAGATTCTAATGCAGCCGTAGAGCCCATCGGCCCAGTCTCCGTTAGCCTCGAGCACATAACCAACACAGGGTTCGATCGAAAAATCTTGCACCAGCCTCTGCACGAATGCCATAGTAGCTGGAGAGTAGTTGCATTGATCCCCAGGGTACGATAAGATGTTCCCATTTTTTTATCGTTCCAGAAACCAGCGGTTCGTTCAACGGCTCGTACACCACCTTACTGCATCCGTTCTTGACAGAACTTACCACACTCTGCCAGAAGCTGAGCCATCTTGAGTGAGTGTCTGTCACGGTTAGTCCAGTCTCGGGATTGCTACATGTATAGGTCGAATTGACCCAGTCGCAGTCCTGACGATAGTTGGGTACAACGTAGGTCCCAAAGTGCTCGGCGACCCTCATAGTCCTTGCCAACCTCGTGTTATTGAAGGCTATTGGGTTGCGCTAGTCTACCCCGATGTGTCAGGGTTCTTGAAAGTAATTCTCTCAGTGTTGAACCCAATTAGGTGAGATTCGCTATCGCCATCTCCATATCTGATGCTGGCTCGCCCGGAAAAATGGAACTCGGCGGATTCTCGACACTTGAGTCGCTTTCGCCTATCCGGACCCCTGCTCAGCCGACTAGTAATCGTGTCTTCCCGAATCCATTTTTGGCCAATGGCAGAAGCCAAGGCGTCGTGAAGGCCGCTACAGCCATTACTATTAGCACAATAGCGACCGATAAATGCCCACTTCAACAAAGCTCGCTATTCGGCGCGAGACGGATGCTTCGACCGCAGCGAACTACCGCGCCTGAGAGGGGTGTATGCGATTGCGCTGAGCCCCCAAAACGGCGAAGGGGGTCAGTAAACGGCGTGAGTTTTGCAAATCCCAGTGTGGCAGCCAGGACCGAACAATCGCAAGTCCGACTGCGATCCCACATCTGTGTCGTCAATATTTCGGAATCCTGCCCTTTTGACGCCCTGCTGTTCTTCGACTTCGCCATATTTATCGAGGCCGTAGACAGTCGGGTTTCCATCGGATAAACCTGTTACAGTAGAGCACACGTGGCCACCTCTGCCTCCCTAATTCTCCCTCAAACCTGTCCGAAATTAACAAATCCTCCAATTGGCACAGGTTTCCGGGCTATTTTGCGAACAGCAACGCGCCAACTCGTTTCGGAAAAATCGCCTAGAAAGAATTCACCCCTGAACAGCCGTCCAAGAATGGGCCCCCGCCAGACCAGACAGCGCCTCAACGAAGACGCGAACGAGGACAGATTTTCGAACATCTGTGAGCCCATGAAGGCCCTCGTGAGGGACCTACCACCGAAAGGCGGAAACGCTCAACGATCAACCTCGATAATACTCAATCATGTGATCGACGAAATCAGATCTCGCGGTGACCCACTGATGGTCACCGGAATGGCAAGGTTCGGAATAGAGACGAGTAAGGCCCTCGGCGTCTCAGTCCCACAACTTCGAGCATTGGCCAAGAACATAGGGAAAAACCATCAACTGGCCCAAGAACTATGGTCGACAGGGGTGCACGAGGCCCGCTTGCTTGCGGGCATGATCGATGATCCGGCTGAAGTCAGTCAGGAACAGATGGAGGAATGGGCAGGAGACTTCGACTCATGGGATGTTGTCGACGGAAGTTGCGGAAACCTCTTTGACAAGACCCCGTTCGTGGTTGGAAAGGCTCACGAGTGGTCGGCGAGACAAGAAGAGTACGTCAAGAGGGCAGGCTTCGTGATGATGGCCGAACTCGCGGTCCATGACAAGAAGACAACCGATAGAACCTTCCTAGAATTCCTCCCCCTCATCATAAGAGAATCCTCGGATGATCGAAACTTTGTCAAGAAGGCAGTAAACTGGGCACTTAGACAGATCGGCAAGAGAAACATGACTCTCAACAAAGCCGCCGTGCAAGCCGCGAAGACGATTCAGAAGCAAGACTCTAGCTCCGCAAGATGGATCGCCGCCGACGCTCTGCGCGAACTCGCAAGCGTACAAGTTCAGAAGAAATTCGGAAGCACGGCAAAGAAAAGCATCTAGAAAATGAGATGGTCGTTCTGGTCGAAGCTATAGTTCGCGAATCTTATCGTAGAACTCGATTAGCTTCTGAGCCGCCGGAGCTTCCTTGTTCAGTGCAAAGATCTTCATGCCCTTCTCATACCTTTCAAACAGGAGGACTTTGCATTTCACCAATGGTTCAGCGATCCGGGCCACCGTTGACGGTGAAACGTCCATGACCCTTGCCAGCCCGGCCTGGTTGAACACCTTGTCACGGTTCTGGAGCAGATGCTCGACCAATTTGACCTGAGCTTTGGACTGAAATAGATCTAGGAGCTTCATTCCAAAGTCCTCTCAGGAATACGATACGAGAGTTCCAATGTCCCGACCTCTAAGAGCGCTGGTAATATTGGAAGGATCCTCCAAGGAGACGAATCTAGTAGGAATCCTTGACCTCTGCATGATCTTCAACGCCACCGGATCCAGCAACTCGTACTTACCAGCGTAGACATCGCCGGCCATTGCCCAGCCCAATAGTCTATCGACACTGACAGATCTCAAGAGTTTGGCCTTAGGGTCCTTCTTGGGATCAGCACTGTACACACCAGCGACATCAGTCGCGTTGACCAAGAAATCCGCGCGCGTGATCTCAGCAGCCAAGGCAGCCACCGCGCTGGTTGATTGCCCAGGCTGGAGGCCTCCGAGAACAACCACCCTTCCCGAACCCACGTAATGGGTTAACTCTGAAAGCATTGTCGGAATCTTAGGAACTGCTACACTGCCCAATGCAAGTTGGAGGAGTTCCCCGTTAGCCCTTGTTACGCTTATCCCCAGAAGGTCGCACGTCGATTCATCAGCCCCGAGCTTCCTCGCCGCATCAATATACACCCTGGCGTTCTGGCCTCCACCAGCCACGGCTACCAGCTGATTCCCCTCCCCCACGAAGCCAGACAACGTTTTTCCCATCGTTCGCAGGGCATCAACATCAGGGTCACGTTTGAAGAGCGCCCCTCCCAACTTGACGACTGCCTTCATCCATCTACCTGCTGGCAGAGATGGAATTTATTGGGTATATTAGAATGGACACGGGAAAATCGACTATCATCCAGACGTAATCCCGCCTTAGTCAATGGGGTTCGTCTCTCCACCCGTTTCTGAAAGAAGGGGTTTTATACGATACGCGACTCTACTTTATCTGAGTGGCTCGAAATGTCACCCGACTTAGTCAGATCCAGACGGGCAGAGAAGAACACTCTCTGAACAAATAGCGGCCGTTCTAGCCAAGCTCTAAAAACCAAATTTTCCGCGTACGGAGGACGTTAGATGTCAGGCGTCGACTCCGTCTCACGTTTCAAATTCAAGCGGACCCTTGAGCAACTTGCCAAGAAGGAGGGGAGGGGCACAGAACTCGTCAGCCTCTACGTCCCGCCGGATAGGAGGATACACGAGGCGCTTGGACAGCTCCGCGAGGAGCTCGGCACGGCCAGCAACATAAAATCCCGAACGACACGGCAACACGTCGAAGACGCGATAGAGAGGACCAGCCAGCGACTGAGACTGTTCAAAGAACCGCCACCAACCGGACTGGTCATCTTCTGCGGGGCCATCCCACAGAACGGGGCTGGCAGCGAGAAGATGGAAATCTATACTCTGATACCGCCCGAACCGATCACGGTGGGCTTCTACAGATGCGACGCGCGCTTCCATGTCGAGCCGCTACTGGCACTGGTCGCTGAGAAGGATACCTACGGGATACTGGTCATCGATGGGACGGAAGCGGTTGTGGCCACCCTCAAGGGGCGCCGAGTAGAGATCATCAAATCGTTCACATCAGGAATACCGGGCAAAAGCCGGGCAGGAGGACAATCTGCCCGACGGTTCGAACGTATCAGAGAACAAGTCACCAACGACTACTACAAGCGTGTCGGCGAGCACTTCAACGAGATCATGGCGAAGATCCCGGACCTGAAAGGGATCATCATCGGTGGACCCGGACCGACCAAGTATGTCTGGGAGGAGGGAGAATACCTACAGTACCAGCTCAAGAAGAAGGTCCTCTCGATAATAGACACCAGCTACACGAGCGAGGCGGGCGTCGAAGAAGTGGTCGAGAAGAGTAGCGAGATACTCAGGGGAGTACGCTACGCCGAGGAGAAGCAGCTCGTCCAGAAGTTCCTCTACGAACTGGGACACGAGACAGGCAAAGCAGCCTTTGGAGAGAAGAAGGTCCAGGAATACCTCGAAAAAGGAATAGTCGAGACCCTGCTAATATCGGAAAAGCTCGAAGGAGACCGACTCCTACTCAAATGCAAAACCTGCGGGAACACTGAAGAGGTCCGAGGAACGAGATATGAAATCCACGCGGTCAAGACCGAACTCGCAACCCGAGCCTGCAAGAACTGTGGAAAAGCAACACTCGAAGTCATCGAGGACAAGGACGTCATAGACAGTTTCCTCGACTATGCGGAGAAGGCCGCGACCAAAGTAGAAGTCATATCGGAGGAGACTGAAGAGGGAAGAATGCTCCGCGACTCTTTCGGAAAGGTCGCGGCAATACTACGCTACGGAGCCAACTAGGCGACAGTACCCGGTACAGTCCACATCTCAACAGCACCGACTCTGCGAAACCTCCATTGACTATTTACACCAACGTTGCTGTTACAAGCCACCGCTACCAAACTCGTTACCACCTGGAAGACTCAAAAACAGTCTAGTCTCGCGACGCGAAAGTACCCAAATCCACGGATTGAGTCCTAGTACAACAGAGCCCCAATTTCCGTTGGGCAAAGGCAGGGCAATAGACCTAAGTCCTTGCAAGAGCCGGTGGGACCTCGTTGCTAGGAATGGCAAAGCGGACCAAGGCTGTCTTCTTCGACCTGGGCGAGACCCTCGTCACCCAGAACATTGAAGACAGCATGGTCACGAGAAACGCGCTACAAGAAATTAGCAAGATCCTACCAAAACCAGTCTCGCCAGAAACACTCTTCAGACTGTACATGAAAGGCTACAAGACCAACGACGCGATTCGATCAGAGTATAACGTCGAGATACCAATCCAAGCATGGATGCGCCAGCTACTAAAGCGAGTAACAGAGAAAGAACCGACAGACCAGCTCATAGAGAAGAGCATCAACATAATCATCAAAGCGCGAGCCGCCAACGCCGTCGCATTCGAGGATGCCAACGAGACTCTTAGAAAACTGTCAAGACGAAGAGTCAAGCTTGGAGTAATCTCAAATGTTTCCTCACATGAAGTCGCCCTTGGGATTCTAGACAAAGTACGACTCGCCAAATACTTCGACTTGGTCGTCACCTCGGCCGAGACGGGAATCCGAAAACCTGACCCTGGAATATTCCGCTATGCCCTGTACCAGTTGAGCATCGGCCCGGAGGAAGCGATCATGGTTGGAGACTCGGAAAGACATGACATCCAAGGAGGCTATATCGCAGGACTAAGAACAGTTCTGGTCAACCCCAAGAAACCACTGGACGAGTCTATTGCAGACTATCAGTTTAAGACACTCACAAATGCAGCAGCGACACTAGAGTCGCTATTGCCATCGGCAACAACATCCCAGCCACTCCGAGCAGCAGCGAAAACGGTAGCCCAGGAAACATCTCAAACCTGGAGAGCGCTCTGAAGCCAAGGTAGGTTCCGGCAAGGATACCAATTGCCGCACCGAAGAAAGAAACGAGTCCAAAACCGAGCATCGCAATCGTGGCCACGAGAGAATAGAACACGAGGTCCCCCATTCCAATCGTCAACTCGCCATAACTGTACATCGCCCCCGGCAGATCCCCCGCCCCAACCGTCTTTGCCAGAGCACCGACTGGACCTCTGAAGACAGCGACTATGTCGTAGACGACCAGCGCGCCTACAAGGACTAGAGCGGTAATCAGGGGAATCGAATATCCTAGGAACACCCCTGTCAAAGCCCCGAGGGCGGTCACGCCTAGCAACTGTCGAATCCGCCCCGTCCCAAAAACCGTCGCGCCAATCAAAGCGGCAACCCCCAGCGACAACGCTAACAAGAAGGAGAAGTCAAGCGGCAATAGCGATGTCGTATACCACAATGTCACGGCAAACGAGACTATAATCAGGGCTCCCTTGATCATTCGACGGATAAACCCCATCCTTCCTCTTCGTATCATCAACAACATTACTGTTGCACTGGCCCCCAGCGCTAGAACGAAAATAACCGCGTCAGGAATCGCGCTCGAAAGGTCATTACCGGCAAAGGGTGTCACCTGGGCAGCCGGTGCTCCGCTGTTGACGATTGGATAGGCAAGAATTCCAGTAGCTGCAAGCCCTAACACGACGGGCAAGAGATGTTTTGGGCGAGGCTTGAATATCCTCTCCTCACTCTCTGCCATTGTAGACTATAGCTCGACTATATCGCCAGTCTTCGGAGCGCTCGCATTCAGTCCCAGCTCCTTTGACGCCCAATCAGCGAGCTTCTTACAATTCCCCTCAGCACCATGCACGATGAACACACGAGTCTTCTTGTCCAGATCGGACAATGTCTGCTCGAGCTCCCGCTTCCCACCGTGCGACGAGAAGTCGAAACGCTCGACCCGAGCGTCGACCGGCCGCGCCCGCCCGTGAATCACGAACTTGCGCCTGTCGAGCAATATTCTTCCAGGGCTTCCGGGAACCTGGAAGCTTACCATAAAAACGGCGTTCTGTTTCTTCGCTGCAACATTCTCCATATAGAAGACGGAGGCCCCCCCCTTTAGCATCCCAGCTGGAGATATAATTACACCGGGAGTCTTGGCAGCTCTCCTACGATCATTCCACCCGTCCACCCAGTGGGCCATCTTGCTCGCCCGTTCGAAGACCCTCGCGTCGCGTAGTGCTTCAGGATGCTTGAGCAACAACTCCATCGCATCAAGCGCCATGCCATCAACAAACACTGGATGTTCAAAATGGAACGCGGAGAGAATGCTGAGAAGTTCTTGAGATCTGCCGACACCGAACGCGGGGACGAGCACGGTTCCACCACCTTCGACGACCTCTGTGACCTTCTCCACAAACTCCTTCTCCAATCCCTCCCTAACCGGGTGATCCTCCGTCGCGTAAGTACCCTCCAGGATTATCCCGTCGAGGTTCTTGTACTCGGGGTCCGCGCCGTCGACGAGCCTCGTAGGCTGGCGGTTGAAGTCTCCGGTGTATAACAATCTCTTCCCGTCACTCTGAACAATCGCCTGCGCACTGCCAGGGATGTGCCCAGCGTTAACCAGTGTCACCGAGCCATTCCCAACATCGACTGCTTGTCGATACTGTAGCTCGCGAGTATGCTTCAGCATTGTCTGGAGATCGATATACTCGTAGGGAGCGTAGTATCCGCTCAGTTTCAGAAAGTCCTTGATGATGAGACTCGTGAGTGTGAATGTCGGCTGAACACCGAACAGCGGGACTCCGCCTCCGATGTAGAAGATCGGCGCGGACCCGACATGATCAAGATGTGCGTGAGTAAGCACAATTGCCTCCACCTCCTTGGGCGGGATGTGCATTGGGAACCCAACATGGTGGTTGACCATCACACCGTAGTCTAGGACCAGATTCTTTTCTCCAACGCTTACGGCGAATGCGGACCTGCCGACTTCTTGGCAGGCGCCCATGAATCTGATCTTCATTCTAACACCGAATCAGGCGGACACTGGAACATGTGAGGACTCGAAACTCTAACTAAGCAATCGGGCTTGGAACACTACAATAAAAGCCCTACAACTGGCAGGAAAACAAGACAGATTTAAGCAACGCTTCGTACAATCGACTTGTCCAAGTGGAATTAAGGTGACCGTTCGTCTCCTTGTCGATTCAAAGAACCTGAGAGGCTCTACACTAGTAACTGGATTCCATGGCGTGGGGCAGACAGGATACATAGCCACATCATACATGATACACGCACTCAAAGCAGAGAGGATAGGCTTCATCGACGTCTCCAACCCACCACCATGGGTCGGAACAGCAGAAGGCGGATTGGTCACACCATTCGAGGTCTACCGAAGAGGAAAGACTGTGCTAGTGAAGCTCGAATTCTCACCCCACAGATCAGAGGAAGCGGAATTCGCAAAATCGATCTCTGACTGGGCAATCGGACAGAAGTTCAAGGACGCTATACTCATAGGCGGACTAGACTCCGCCTACAAACAAACCAAGGAAGACTTCTGCGTCGTCCCTACTGGAGCATATCTCGACCGAGCGAAACTCTTCAAAGCGCCCATACTCGAACCTGGGCTACTAGTCTATGGGCCGCTAGCGATTATGCTCAACGAGTTTGAGATCCACGACTTTCCCGCGGTGGCGGTTCTCCCGTACGCGGAACCTGCTAGAGCTGATCCCGCGGCGGCCGCGCTCGCGATCAGGAAGATCTCGAAGGCGTACAATTTCAACGTCGAAGTGTCGGACTTGGTGAAGGATGCGAAATTCATCGAGAGAGAGTTTGACCAGAAATCTCGACTGACACGCAAATCCCTCCAGAGAATGTACGCCTAACTGTTCCGAGCCATCTTACGACCAATAGAGAGGATTATCGTTTGAGGCTTCAGCTTCTTTCCATCTAGAAGAGTGATTTTCCGTTTGCCTAAAGTCTTCATCAATTCCGTCGCGACGTGCCGGCCATATTCGCCGTCGGAGACAAAGATCACGTTTCTGGGGAGGAGAGTCCTGATGAGTCTCGCAACATCTTCCGCCTTTGACTGATAGAGAGAGGGATCTCCTAGGTCTCGACCTTCTGTTTGTGCTATCGGGAATGTCTCGTCCAGCTCGATTGGAACTGGCCCCCACGATTGAGAGTAGAACCAGATGGATATGTCTGGATGATCGTCGAAAGACTTTGCGACTGTTTGGTAGCGAGGATCCTCGTGGAAGGGCCTACGCCATCGACCTGGTAGCAATAGTACCGCCTTTCTGCGTTCCTCGAAGGAGCGCCATACCCGAGCTCTGAACCTCTGGGCCTCGGGCCGGTCGTCGCTTGAGGCGCTCAAATGGAATATTCCATGCGGTTTCACGGCAGGCGTGGAAGCCTCTAAGAACTCCGAATGGCGACGTATTCGATCGAAGCAGTCCAGCAAAGCTGGGTGTACCCTGGATCTAGACTCCAACAACTCCCAGAGCCTCCCTCTTCTGATCGCCTCACGGATTCTTCGTAGTTCTGAAAAACAGGCCCACAGGTTATGCTGGACAAGTCGAGCCTCACGCTCCTTTGGAGCTGCCTTCAAGACTTCGGACGGGCTTATCCCAACGCAAGCCGGACAAGGGCAAGCAAACTCGACGATATCGTCAAGAAGCTGGGTGCCCTCCGAGGTGAGGTATCGGCCGGCCCGGGCGTAGAGCGCGTAGGCTGCCGAATCAAACAGGTCACATCCCAAGGCCACGAGGAAAGGAAATAGAACAGGGTGACCGGCCCCGAAAAGATGAAACGGTTTTCCTTTCGGAAGGGTCCGCTTTGCGGCAACAATCATCTCAACCAGAACATCGTAACGCTGAGACTCCAAGAGCTCGGTAGGGCTTCCAAGAGCATAGATCGGAAAATCCCTCTTCGACATCTCCCTCGCAGATCGCTTGACCTCCTCGATGTGTACACCGCCTTGAACC
>WNGG01004130.1_pt1 | contig 16339 bp, 17 predicted proteins | sample 5400661 | NCBI WGS metagenome assembly WNGG01 (sample SAMN13153372, study PRJNA577476) | soil metagenome | isolation source: 100 cm soil or saprolite under Garry oak tree replicate 1 | place: USA:California | collected 2016-06-15 | reverse complement strand
TGGTGGCGCATGACGGCGCCGAAGCGCTCGACCACCTGCTCGGCGCCGACGCACGCGCGGCCCCCCTCCCGGAGGTGATCCTGCTCGACCTGAAGCTGCCCAAGGTCGACGGCCTCGAGGTGCTGCGGCGCATCCGCGCCGACGAGCGAACGCGGCTGCTTCCCGTCGTCATTCTGACGTCATCCAACGAGGAGCGGGATCTCCTGGCGGGCTACGGTCTGGGCGCGAACAGTTACATCCGTAAGCCGGTCGAGTTCGGTCAGTTCGTGGAGGCAGTGCGCCAGCTCGGCCTCTACTGGCTGGTGCTGAACGAGCCGCCCCCCAACCCGGCGCTGTAAGCCACGTCACAGGCACCGGGCGCGCGACCCCCGGGACGCCGAGGGGAGTTGCCCGCGGGCGTCCCCGGGTGAGTATTGTCCCCCGCCGCCATGACCATTCCCGCCAACGCCGCGCCCGCGCACCGCGACTCCGACGCCGAGGCGCTACGGGCGAGCGAAGAGCGCTTCCGCGCCCTGGTCGCCCCGGAGCCGGCGCAGGTGCCCGACGGCCGCGAGACCGTGCTGCTCGTCGAAGACGCGGCGCCAGTGCGCTCCCTCGCGCGCCGCAGTCTCGAGGCGTGCGGCTACACCGTGGTCGACGCGCCCGACGGCCCCACCGCGCTCGCCATCGCCGCGCGCCACCGGGGCGGGATCGACCTGCTCGTGACGGACGTCGTGATGCCGGGAATGAGCGGGCGCCAGCTCGCGGAGCAGCTCGCCCCCAGGCGGCCGCGCATGAAGGTGCTCTACACGTCCGGCTACACGGACGACGCCATGGTGCGGCAGGGAGTGTTGACCGCCGGTGTGGCGTTTCTGCAGAAGCCGTTCGTGCCGGAAACGCTCGCGCGCAAGGTGCGAGAGGTGCTGGATGGGGAGAAGGGGAAGGGGAGAGGGGAGAGGTTCGACTCGGTGCACTGAAGGCTGCGCGTCACCGTGGCATACCTCTCCCTTCTCCCTTCTCCCCTTCCCGGTCCAAGATTTCCCTGATGCGAGCCAGCAGGTCCGGCCCGATCCAGGGTTTGTGCAGCAGTGGGGCGGACGGGTCGAGGGGCGCGGTGCCGCGGCCGTTCGGATCCGAGTAGCCGCTCGCGAACAGGAACGGCACCGCGTAGCCGTCGCGGCGGGCCGCGTCGTACAGCGCCCGCCCGCCGAGCCGCGGCATGACGAGGTCCGAGAACACCAGTGCGACCGCCGAGCCCTGACGCAGCGCCTCGAGCGCCTCGAGCCCGTCGGCGGCCGTCAGGACCTGGTAGCCCGCCTCCTCGAGGATGCGCTTCGCGGAGCGGCGCAGCTGGTCATCGTCCTCGACGATAAGGATCGTCTCCGCTCCGCCGCGCGGCTCCGGCTGCCGCGCGTCGTGCCGGGCCGCCTTCGCTTCCTCCTTCGCCGCGACCGGGAAGAAGATCCGGAACCGCGTCCCTTTCCCCGGCCCGCTGTCCACCTCGATCCCGGCGCCGTGCTGCTTGGCCAGGCCGTACACAGTCGCGAGGCCGAGGCCGGTGCCCTTGCCCGTCGGCTTGGTGGTGAAGAACGGCTCGAACATCCGGCGCCGCGTGTCCTCGTCCATCCCCAGTCCGGTGTCGCCCACCGCCAGGCACACGTAGTCGCCCGCCTGCGGCGCGCCGCAGGCGTTGCGCCGCTCTTCGTCGAGGTGGACGCGCTGGGTCTCGATGCGCAGCACGCCGCCGTCGGGCATCGCGTCGCGGGCGTTGGTGGCGAGGTTGAACACGATCTGTTCCGCCGCGTGCAGGTCGGCGCGCACTGCGGGCAGCGCCTCCTCGCCCCAGAGCACGATCTCGACGTCTGCGGGGAGGATGCGGCGCAGGAAGCCCTGCAGGTCGCTCACCAGATCACCGAGGTGGACGGGCTGCAGGTCCAGCTTCGACCGCCGGGCGAAGCCCAGTAGCTCCTTGACCATCACCCGGCCGCGCAACGCGGCCGCCATCACGTCCCGCAGGTCGGCGGCGGCAGCGTCGTTCTCGGAGGGCAGCGCCTTCTCGATCAACTGTGCGTTCGCGAGGATGATCGTCAGCAGGTTGTTGAAGTCGTGGGCGATGCCGCCGGTGAGCTGCCCGATCGCCTCCATCTTCTGCGACTGGCGGAGTTGCTCTTCCAGGGCCCGCCGCTCCGTCACGTCCTCGGCGAGCGTCTCGAAGCACTCGATGACGCCGTCGGGCCGGCGCACCGCGCGCCCCGACAACCGGATCAGCATGCGCTGCCGGTCGCGGCGCTGCCACGTCACCTCCGCCCCCTCGACCGCGTCCCCGGTGTCGAAGCGGGCGATGACGCGCGCCCGCTCCGCCGCGTCGGCGTACACGTCGCGCGCCAGGTCCACGGCCAGGAGCTGCTCTTCCGACTCGTAGCCCAGCATCTTTACGAGCGCGGGGTTCACGGCGAGGAACCGTCCCTCGAGGGTAGAGCGGTAGATGCCGTGGGTGGCGTGCTGCACCAGCGCGCGGTTGCTTTCCTCCGAGCGCCGCAGCGCCTCCTCGGCCCGGCGCCGCTCGGTGATGTCGTTGGCCACGCCGATCACGCCCGCCACGTCGCCCCGCGCGTCCCGGATCGGCGTGTACCAGATATCGAACATCACCCCGTACACCTCGACCGTCGAGGAGAACGTCTCGCCCGTGAACGCGCGCCGCACGTCCTCCATCGCCTGCGGCACGTCCGCGTACAGGTCGGAGACCGACCGCCCGACCAGCTGGGCGGGGCGCACGCCGAGGGCGTCGAGCCCTTTCCCTTCCACCATCGTGAACACGGCATCGCGGTCGAGCGCAAACAGCACGAGCGGTGCGCCGGCGATCACCGTGCGCAGCCGCTCCTTGTTCTCCCGCAGCGCGCGCTCCTGGCGCCGCCGCTCCGTGACGTCGCGCGCGTTCACGATCAGCTGCGCGATGCCCGCGTCGCTCACGCGCGCCTGCCCCACCGCCTCGAGCACGCGCCACGAGCCGTCGCGTGCCCGGAACCGGAACTGGGCCGCCTGCGGCGTCGCGGGGTGCTGGATGGCGCGCGACAGCGCCTCGGCCATGATCGCGATGTCGTCGGGATGCACGAAGTCGAACGCATTCCGCTCCAGCAGCTCGCCCGGGGGGTAGCCGAGCACGCGCTCCACCGACGGGCTCGCGTACCGGAACGCGCCGTTGTCGCCCACGATCGTCACCATGTCCGACGCGTTCTCGATGAGCGAGCGGAAGTGCTCCTCGCTGCGGCGCAGCGCGTCCTCGGTGCGGGCGCGATCGATGGCGGTCGCGAGCACGTTCGCCACCGCCAGGAGGAAGTGCGTATCGTGAATCGTGAACTCGCGGCGCTGCGCGGTGTGCACGCCCAGAATGCCGAAGGGCCGCTCCTTCCCGTGCACCACGACGCTGAGACTCGACACGACGCCGTGGGGCGCGAGCAGCGACGCGCTCCCGAACCGCGTGTCGCTCGCCAGATCCTCCACCACGACCGCACCGGATGAGCGCAGCACGTAACCGGCGTGCGAATCCGCATCCGCCGGCACGACCGTGCGGCCGACGCTTCCCTCCTTCCACCCCACCCCCGCGCGCAACGCCAGCGTGCGGCTCTCCGGCCGGAACTCGAGCACGCTCCCGAACTCCACTTCGAGCACCCGCGCCGCCAGTGCCACCGCTGCCTGCGCCAGCTCCGGCGCCGGCGCTCCCGCGAGCGCCTGCTGACCCAGGTGCGCCACGGCCTCCTGCTGGCGCGCGGTGGCGCGCAGCTGCTCCTCCGTCCGCGACAGGTGCGCGTCGCGGGCGGGGTCGTCGGATCGCAGCAGCCGGAATCCCTTGGCGCTCACGTTGGGGCGTTCGAGCCTGTGAAAGGGGCGACACAACCTTGCACACCATGCCCAGGTTTTCCATTATGACGGCCACAGAATGGCCGTGTGCCAGGTCACGGACATGACGCTAACGGATTATTCCGCAATGAGATACCACGGGGCACCATGAATCAGTACGTGATCCTCCAGGACCTGGCGGTGATCTTCGCCGTCTCCCTCCTCGTCATCCTGCTGTTCCACCGCCTCAAGCTGCCGGCCCTCCCGGGATTCATCGTGGCCGGGGTGCTGCTCGGACCGGGCGCACTGGGGCTCGTTGCGGACGTCCACCAGGTCGAAAGCCTGGCCGAAGTCGGCGTCATCCTGCTCCTCTTCACCATCGGGATCGAGTTCTCGCTCGGACGCCTGCGCGAGATGGGCCGCGAGGTCGTGATCGGGGGCCTGACGCAGGTCGGCCTCACGGTGGGCGCCAGCGCCCTGGCTGCCCGGGCGTTCGCGCTCCCCTGGACGGTCGCCCTGCTGCTCGGCTTCCTGGTGGCCCTGTCGAGCACCGCGCTCGTCCTCAAGGGACTCACCGACCAGGGGGAGATCGACGCGCCGCACGGCCGGCTTGCGACCGGCGTGCTGATCTTCCAGGACCTGTGCGTCGTCCCGATGATGCTGGTCCTGCCGTTTCTCGCGGGACGGGCCGCCGGTGGCGCGGCCGGGCTCGCCCTCGCGCTCGGGAAGGCAGTGCTCGTCGTGATCGGCGTGCTGGTGGTCGCGCGCGCCGTGGTGCTGCGGGCCCTCGCAGAGATTCTCAAGACCCGGAGCCGCGAGCTGTTCCTGATCGCGATCATCCTGCTCGGCATCCTCACGGCCTTGGGTACCGCGGCGGCGGGCGCGTCGCTCGCGCTCGGGGCGTTCCTCGCCGGACTCGTCATCTCCGAATCCGACTACGGGCACCAGGCGATGGCGGAGCTGCTGCCGTTCCGCGACGTCTTCATCTCGCTGTTCTTCGTCGCCGTGGGCATGCTCGTGCAGGTCCAGTTCATCCGGGACCATCCGCTGCTCGCCGTCGGCGGCGTCGCCGTGATCATGGCCGGCAAGGCGCTCGCGGCGGCGGTCGGCCCCGCCCTGCTGGGCTACTCCGGGCGCGTGGCGCTGCTCGCCGGGCTGGCCGTGTCGCAGATTCGCGAGTTCTCGTTCGTGCTGGCCCGCGAGGGCCGCGAGGCCACGCTCCTCTCCGAAGGGCTGTACCAGACCTTCCTCGCCGTGGCGGTGTTCACGATGCTGGTGACGCCGTTCCTCCTGCAGGCGGGGCCGGCGATCGTCGATCGCCTCGAGCGGGCGGTGCCCCTGGATCGCCTGCTGCCGGGATTCCGGCGCCAGGGGATCGCGGCCGGAGACCAGCCCCTCACCGACCACGTGATCATCGCGGGATACGGCCTGAACGGGCGCAACCTCGCGGCGGCCCTGCGATCCATCCAGGCGCCGTACGTCATTGTCGAGCTCAACGCGCAGACCGTGCGGGACGCACGGACCCGCGGTGAGCCGGCGTTCTACGGCGACGCCACGCGCGAAGAGATCCTCCGCGGCCTGGGCGTCGACCGCGCCCGCCTGCTCGTGGTCGCCATCTCCGACCCCGCCGCGACCCGCCGCATGGTGCGCGTGGCGCGCGCCCTCAACCCGCGTATCCACATCATCGCGCGCACGCGCTACGTGGTGGAGATCCCCGAGCTCACCCGACTCGGGGCGGACGCCGTGATCCCCGAGGAATTCGAGACGTCGATCGAGATCTTCGCCCGCGTGCTCGCGCATTACAACGTCGCCCGCCACGACATCGAACGGCTCGTCCAACAGATCCGGGCGTCCCAATACCAGGCACTGCGAGGTGGCGACGGCGCGGCGAGCCTGAGCCTCGGCACGGTCGGCGGCATCCCTCACATGGCGGTCGAGCGGGTCCAGCTGGAGGCGAACTCGAGCCTCGTCGGGAACCGCCTGGCCGACACGGGCCTCCGCACCCAGACCGGGGCCCTGGTGCTGTCGGTGAGGCGAGGCTCGGACGACATCGTCACACCGGGCCCCGACTTCCGGCTTGCGGCTGGGGATGTGCTGGTGCTCGTAGGTCAGCCGCACCAGCTCCGGGCGGCAAGCCGACTGGTGGCCGGCCAGGGGGGAGACCAGAGTTTTGACACCGAATAGATGCCGAAAATGTAGGGAAATTAGGCATTATCTAGCGAGTGTGCTCTCACTTATTGGCGTAATATATTGTCAGTAATCATCTTAGCATAGCACAAGCCCCTACAGCGAAGCCCAAGTTGCGCCCACGCAACATGTTTTGTCGGATGACGGATGACGGAAGACGGACCACGGGTAGATTTGCGCCATGCCAATCCCCCCCCTGTACGGTCATGAGGGGATCCGACACCGGCTGGCAGGCGCCATCGCCTCCGGCCGGTTGCCGCAAGCTCTCCTGTTTGAGGGTCCCCGGGGAGTCGGAAAGCAACGGCTGGCGTTATGGATGGCGCAGCTGATGGTGTGTGAGGCCCGTGGTGGGGCCGGGGAAGGGGGAAAGGGGGAACCGTGCGGCACGTGCCAGCAATGCAAGCTGGTGCTGACCCTGTCGCATCCCGACGTGCATTGGTTCGTGCCGGTTGAGCTCTTGAAGAAGGGCGCGGACGCCGACAAGCAGGTGGAGTTGGTGGAGGAGGCCCTCGCCGAGGAAATGGCAGCGCGGCGCGAGCGGCCATTTTACGAGCCGCCCGCGGGGCTGGCGAGCCACGGCATCGCGGCAGTGCGCTTGCTGCTGCGTCGGCTCGTGCTCACGCCGGCGCTGGCGCGTCGCAAGGTCTTCATCATCGGCGATGCCGAGCGGCTGGTGCCGCAAGCGGGCGCGGACGCGGCGGCGAACGCGTTGCTTAAGGCGCTCGAAGAGCCGCCAACAGACACGGTGTTCGTCCTCACGGCGGCGGAGCCCGATGCGTTGCTGCCGACGATCCTGTCTCGCGTAGTGCGTGTCCGGGTGCCGCATCTTGCCGACAGCATCGTGGCACTGTTCGCACAGCACGAGTTGGGCGTCAAGGGGAAACGCGCGCTGGATCAACGGGTTGCGGTGGCGGAGGGGTGTATCGGCAGGCTCCTTGCAGCAGGGGAGCGGGCAGCCGGCAGCGGGGCCGCGGCAGAGCGGCTCCACGCTGCCATAAGCGGCGGACCGGTGCAGCGCTACGCGTTTGCGCTGTCCCAACAGCCATTCCAGGCGCGAGGCGCGTTCACGGAGATGCTGGATGGCTTGTTGGAGCAACTGCGGGAGCAGGCGCACGCGGGCCGCGATACCGAGCAGGTGGTGGAGGCGATCGCGCAGGTGCTCGAGGCGCGTGGCCTGGCACAGGGGAACGTGAACCCTCAGCTCGTCGCGGCCGTATTGGCCGACGACCTGGCGGCAAAGGAGCCGGTGTGAAGCTGTCGCACGTCGACGAGGCCGGGCGCGCCCGGATGGTGGACGTGGGGGACAAGCCGGTGACGGCACGCAGCGCGGTCGCCGAAGGCGCGATCCGGATGTCGCGGGAGGCGTTCCGACTCGTGGCCGACCAGGCGGTCGCCAAGGGTGACGTCCTGGCGGTGAGCGAAGTGGCGGGGACGCTGGCGGCGAAGCGCACAGCCGAGCTGATTCCGCTGTGCCACCCGTTGGGGCTCGACCACGTGGAGGTCGAGGCGACCCTGGACGAGGCGCTTCCGGGAGTGCGGGTCCGGGCCGCCGCCAAGGCGGTGGGCCGGACGGGGGTGGAAATGGAGGCGCTCACGGCGGCCTCGGTCGCGCTGCTCACCGTGTACGACATGGTCAAGGCGGCGGATCGGGGCATGGAAATCGAGACCGTGCGGCTGCTCGCGAAGACGGGCGGCACGCGCGGGGACTGGCGGCGGGACGCGCCGGGTTGACGGGGAATTGATTGGGCGGCGCCACCTTGGGCCGCACGGACTTACAAGAGAGGGCTATGCATACGAAAACCCAGAAACTGATGCTGCAGGGGGGGTTCATCCTCCTCGGCGCCCTGGTCGTGAGCAGCATCGGCGGTTGGGCTCGACGCGCCACAGCCGACGATCAACCGACGCCTCTGACGGCGCCCGCATTGATCGGCGAGCTGCGCTCCCTCGAGCAGTCGCTCGAGGCGACCCGGGGAGAGCTCGCGGTCGCCCGGCTGCAGCTCGAGCGCGCCAACGCGATCATAGACTACTCGACCCATTACAACATCGCGGCCGACTTGGCCGCGGCGGTGTACGACGTCGCCCTCGCTGAGGGCGTGGACCCGGCGCTCGCGTTCCGGCTCGTCAAGACGGAGTCGCACTTCAACGCCAAGGCGAAGAGCAAGGTCGGAGCGATCGGCTACACGCAGATCCTCCCGAGCACGGCGCGGCTGTACGAGCCGGGGCTCACGACCACCCAGCTGTACGACCGCAGCACGAACCTGCGCCTCGGGTTCCGCTACCTGCGGGACCTGCTGGAACGCTACGAGGGCAACCCCGAGGCGAAGCTGCGGCTGGCCCTGCTCGCGTACAACCGCGGCCCGGGCAAGGTGCAGGAGCTGCTCGACGCGGGCCGCGATCCCCAGAACGGATACGCGACGACGGTCATGAAAGGCTATCGACGTAAGAGCTAAAGACGTCACGAAGGGCGTAACAGAAAGGCGTAGGGCATCGAGGCTCTACGCCTTTCTCACGTCTCTAGCAGGCCGCCCCGCACCGTTGCGGAATCTTGATGAAGTCGCCGGGCCGGATCAACGATCCCAGGGTCAGGCCGTTGTAGTTGAGCAGCGCGGTGAGCGACACACCGTAGCGCCGTGCGATCTCGGTCGCCGTCTCCCCCGCCCGCACGCGGTGGCTCGACGAGCTGGCGTCGGTGCGGCTGACGCGCCGGTAGCGCGGCTCCGGCGGCACCGACCACGCCGAGGGCGGCACCACACGCCCGCTCATCGGAATGATGATCCGCTGGCCGACGCGCAGGGCGTGCGCCTGGATCCGCGGGTTCGCACCCGCGATCATCGCCACGCTCACGTGGTATCGCTTGGCGATGTCGGACAGGGTCTGTCCCCGTGCCACGTAGTGGTCCACGAACGTGATGCGGTCGGTCACCGGGAGACTGTCGTAGCGCTCCGCCACGAGCGTCCCCCGCCCGCGCGGTACCCGCACGACCACGCTCCGGCCCGGAGGCGTGATCCCGCGGGCGAACTGCGGGTTCAGGTCGAGCAGCGCCGCCACACTGGTATCGGCCAGCCGTGCGATGACGTCGAGCCCCGTCGCGTCGGGCACGGTGATTTCGTCGAACACGAGCGGCGGCAGCGGCGGCACCGAAAAGCCGTACCGCCCGGGCTGCTTGGCGATGAGCGACGCGGCGATCAGCTTGGGAACGTAATCGCGCGTCTCGCGCCGCAGGTAGCGGCGGTCGGAGAGCTGGAAGAAGGTGCGGTCGTCCACCGAGTCGGGCTCCCCGGGCAACCGGTCGATGCCGCGCTCGACGCGTCCGACCCCGGCGTTGTAGGCCGCGGCGGCCAGGTACGCGCTGCCGAGCCGCTCACGCAGGTCAGCGAGGTAGTTGACCGCGGCTTCGGTGGCCTTGAAGGGGTCGCGCCGCTCGTCCACCCACGGATCCACCGTGAGGCCGTACAGCCGCGCCGTGCTCGCCATGAACTGCCACATCCCGACGGCCTTGGCGCGACTCACTGCGGTGTTCGAGAGCCCACTCTCGATCAGCGTGAGGTAGACGAGATCTTCGGGCAAGCGCTTCGCCCGGAGGCGCTCCCGGATCATCCCCTCGTAGCGCCCCAGCCGCGACAGCCAGATCTCGAAGCGGTCGCGCGAGTCCACCTGAAAGAACTCGAGGTACTCGAGCACCCGGTGGTTGGTGGCGAAGCTCGAGACGTCGATGTCGAATGTCGGCTGCGCCGTGGGAGCGGCGCCGATCGCCGAGCGCCCCTCGGGGCCGAACAGCCGCACGGCTTCGCGCTCCACCTCCTCGCCCCGGAGCGGCGCGGGCGTGGGCGCGGCTGGTCGTTGCTGCAGGGTGTCGACCGGAAGGTGGGGCCGGTGCAGGCTGTCGAGCACCCGCTGGTCGGCGGCCGAATCCTGGGCGACGCGCGCGGCGACGGCCGCGAGCGAGTCCCCGGCAGCGCGCGCTGGGGCGAGCGTGTCCGCCGCAGCCGGCGTGAGGGCGCCGGAACCCGCTCCGCGCGCGCCGCCGCAACCGGACAGGATCAGTACGACCGCGCAGCAGCCCCATCCGCGGGCCACAGCGTCGCGTATCAGGTCTCGTCTCATCGTGTCGCGAAAAAATTCCCCAGAACACGGTTCGTCGCGTTCAGCACGGCGAGCGCAGCCCCGCGCGGCGGATTGTCCTCCGTGAGATAGGCGCCCACCAGCCGCGAAGCGCGCGCCTCCTGCCGCACCGAGAGCGACACGATCACCACGGTCGCGTCGAACGCCCGCACAGCCTTCACCCCCAGCAACTCGAAGCCCACTTTCGGCTGCACCACCCGCTCGAGCGCCCGCACGGTCGCCTCCGCGGAGCAGCGCAGCTCACCCGCCTGTGAGATCACGCCTTCGGATTCGCCGGCGAACTGGCGCCCGTCCGCCGCCGCGAGCACAACCTTCGCCCGGCAGCGGCCGCTTGCCAGCCGCTGGAACGCGAAGTCCTGGAACCGGAGCCGCTCCATCGTCCGCCCTCGCTCCCCTAGTCGAACCGCACTTCGATCTGCTGCCGGGCCGTCGTGTCGTGCGGCCGCTCGACCACATCCACCTCCAACCGTGGCCGCCCCTGCTCGTCCCGCTCCGCCGACACCACCAGAATCAGCCCGCTCGCGAGCTCGACCCGCAGCTGGCGCAGGTCCGACCGCACCGTCACCTCGCGCACCGCCTCACCGCGCAGACGCGCGACCGCGGCGACGATTCGGCGCAGATCCTGCAGCTCGAGCGAGCTCACGCCAGCCGCTCGACCAGCAGCTGCGAGAGAGCGGTGTTGGGGATGCGCTCCGCCTGGATGAACAGCGACGACTTCGAGGTGGCCTCCAGCGGATACAGGGTCCAAAAGGACCGTCCAGGACGCCCGGAAGCCGACCGGAAGGACAGCACGAGCTGCCATGCCTCCGTGTTGGCGGGGCGCTCCGCCAGGGCGTCGACATGCCAAACTTGATCGCCCAGGGCGATCACTCTCCATGGCATGGATCACCTCGCAAACAAGGGCCCGACAATATGGGATGTAACTGTAAGTCAGGTCAAGAGTTGGCTTGCTAGTCGCGGCTGCGCCATTCAGACGATCTGCCGCGGGCCGAGCAATCCGAGCACCCGCGCGTCCCGCAGCGTGTCGACGTCTCGCAGCGGCTTGAGCACGTGGCACGACAGGCCGTGCGCCCTAGCCCGCGTCCGAGTCTGGGCCGCCACCGCCGCGGTCGACCACGAGATCCCGCGGAACAGGGCGGGGTGGGGTGCGGCGAGCCCGACCAGGTAATAGCCGCCGTCGAGCGCAGGCCCGAGCACGACGTCGTGCTCGCCGAGGGCCGTGAAGGCCTGCTGGACGATGCGCCGGTCCACTCCGGGACAATCGGAGCCGATGATGACTACGCGACGCGCCCCCTCCGCGAACTCGGTGGTGAACGCGTGCGTGAGGCGGTCGCCCAGACTCGCGCCAGCCTGAGGGCGGAACGCCACGCGTCCTAGGCCGTCCAACCACTCCCGTACGAACGGCGCCTCGCGCGCCGGCGTGAACCACACGGTCGAGCGATGCTCCGAGCCGGCGATGCCGCTCACGACCTGGCGCCCCAGGCGCCGATACACCTCCGCCGCACGTGACGGGCCGACTTCCGCGGCCAGGCGCGTCTTGACCCGTCCGGGGATCGGTGCTTTGACGAAGATGCCGAGCGCCAGCACGCTACACCGCGTGGCCCCCCCAACGCGCCAGCCGGTGGGGCGGCACGCCAAGCAGATAGAGGGAGATCAGTAGTACGTGGGCAAGCCAGGTGCGGAGCACCCCGCGCGTCCGATAGCGCCGCCCCGAGGTGACCAGCGCAGCGGGCAACGTACGGATGGCGATGCTCCGTCTTCGTATCCGACGGATCATGTCCACGTCTTCCATGATTTCAATATCGGCATATCCCCCGAGTGCGCGAAACAGTTCACCGCGGATGAGGAGGCCCTGGTCGCCGTAGGGCAGCTGGTACAGTCGCGCCCGCAACGCCTGCCCCAGCTCGATGAACTGCTTCCACGGTGGCGGCAGATCGATCGCGAACCGGAACACCGCGGCCTCGAGCCCCGGCTCGTCCACGAGCGCGCCAAGCAGTGCGCGCCGCGCTGCGGGGGGCAGGCGCGAGTCCGCGTGGACGAACAGCAGCCACTCGCCCCCGGCGGCCGCCGCCCCCGCGTTGAGCTGCCGCGCCCGGCCACGGCGGGCGACCACGACGCGAGCGCCGCCGGCCGCGGCTAGGCGACCGGTCCCGTCCTGCGAGCCGCCGTCCGTGACGACGACGTCGAGCGGCACGATCGTGCGGACGCGTTGCAGATCGGCGAGCAGGCCGGGCAGGTACGCCTCTTCGTCCAGCGTGGGGATCACGACACCGATCACGGGCGGGCAGGCGGACGGTCGGACGCTCGGACGGTAAACCCGACCTTCCGGGCGATCGTCGGGACGAAGCTCAACAGCACCAGCAGCGCCCCAGCGACGAGCACGCGGACGAACGCGCGGTGACCCGCTTCGTGCGAGCCCGACAGCAGCGCGTCCGCAAAGAACGTGTAGACGAGCGTGGCGGGCACGACGCCCACCGCCGTCGCGGCGGCGTAGGTGCGCCACGGCATCGCCGTCAGGCCGGACGCGAAGTTGAGCAGGTTGAACGGCACGACCGGGATCAGCCGCAGGCGCAGCAGCCAGGCGAACCCGACCTGCTGCGCGAGCCGGTCGAGGCCGGCCAGGCGGCTCCCTAGCAGGGCGTGGAGCCCCTCGCGCCCCAGCAGGCGCGCGATCCAGAACGCCGCCGATGCCCCGAGATTCGCGCCAACCAGGTTGAGCAGCGCTCCCCACCAGAAGCCGAACACGGCGCCGCCCGCCAGCGTGAGCACGAGTCCCGAGAAATCGAGGGCGGCCGCGACGGTGTAGGCGGCGACGAAGGCGAACGGGGCCCACCACAGCTCGCGCAGCGCCGCCACCAGCTTCGCGGCACCCTGCAGCGTGAACACGCCGCGCGCGGGCGACGCCTGCAGGGCGTACGCGGCCGCCACGAGCACCGCAACCAGCCCGAGGAGCTTGAGCAGCCCCTTGGCGCGCGGGGTCAGAGCCACCAGCGGATGAAGCGCTGCACCAAGCGCGCGGACCGCGTGCCGGTGTATTTGGTGCGGTACCACGTGTCGGCGGTGCGCTTCACGATCTCGCTCATCGTCGGATACGGATGGATTTCGCGGGCGAGCGCGGGGAGCGTGATGCCGTGCCGCATCGCGAGTACCAGCTCCATGACCAGCTCCCCGGCGCCGCGGCCCGCGAGCGTCGCCCCGATGATCCGGCCATTCGGGCGCGTGACGACCTTAGAGAACCCCACCGCCGCGTCGTCCACGATCGCGCGGTCGAGCTCGGTGAAGCTGTAGCGGAAGACCTCGACACGCTCCCCGCGGGCTTGCGCCTCCGCCGCCGTCAACCCCACCCGCGCCACCTCGGGATCGGTGAACGTCACCCACGGCACGACGCGGTAATCGGCCCTCGTCTTGAACGGGGTGAGGGCGTTCCGCACCACGACCTTCGCCATGTAGTCGGCGACGTGGGTGAACTGGAGACCGCCGGTGACGTCACCCGCCGCCCAGACGCCTCGCCCCGTGGTCTCGAGCCGCGCGTTCACCCGCACGGCGCCGTGGTCGAGCTCGACGCCGGCGCGCTCGGGCTCCGCGTCCCGCGTATTGGGCCGGCGCCCGACCGCAACGAAGACCTCCGCCGCCGCGACGCGGCGGCCGTCCACCGCATGGACGATCTTGAGGCCGCCCTCGCACGCGACCCGCGTCGCCTCGAAGCTGGTGAGGAACGTGATCCCTTCCCGCCCCAGCCGCTCGCGGACGAACCGGCCCACTTCGGGATCCTCCTTGGGCAGTACTTCGGGGAGCCGCTCGAGCACCGTGACCGCTGCGCCGAGCCGGTGATACGTCTGCGCCAGCTCGAGCCCGATGGGCCCACCGCCCAGCATCACAAGGCTGCGCGGCAAGGTGGGCTGGTCAAAGGCCGTGAGGTTGGTGAGGAAGCCGGCTTCGGCGAGCCCGGGGATGGGCGGTACGGCGGGCACCGAGCCCAGCGCGAGCACGATCCGTTTGGCGCGCAGCAGGCGTCCGTTCACTTCCACCCGCCCGGGCCCGGCGAGCCGCGCGGGCGCGAGGAGCACGTCCACGCCCAAGCCCCGAAACCGCTCGGGGGAGTCCTGCGGGGCAATGCGATCGCGCGCCGACCGTAACCACGCCACGGCGTCCGACCACGCTCCCCCCTTCCCTCTTTCCGCTTCCCCGTACTTTCGGGCGAATGCGATCAGCGCCTTGGACGGGACGCATCCCGTCCAGAGACAATCTCCCCCCAGAGCAGCGCGCTCGACGAGCGCCGCCTTCGCACCCAGCGCTGCGGCGCCGGCCGCGGTGACCAGGCCGGCGGTGCCGCCGCCGACGACGATGATGTCGTGGGTGTAGTCAGTCACCTCGGGTGGCGAGCGCCCGAAACCGCTTGGAGAGCTCCTTCGTCACGGGGCCCGGTGCGCCACTGCCGATCACGCGGCCGTCGAGCTTCACGACGGGGACGATCTCCGCGGCGGTACCGGTGAGGAACATCTCGTCCGCCGTGTAGAGGTCGTAGCGGTTCACGGGAAGCTCCTCGACCGCGTACGTCGCTTCGCGCGCCAGCTCGATCACCGCGTCGCGCGTCACCCCCCGCAGGATGCCGGCGTAGGCCGGCGGGGTCTTCAGCGTGCCATTCGTCACCGCGAACAGGTTCATGCCGCTCGCCTCGGCCACGTACCCCTGCGCGTCGAGCATGATGACCTCGTCCACGCCCGCGGCGATGCCCTCCACCTTGGCGAGGATGTGCGAGAGATAGTTGAGGGACTTGATGCGCGGGCTGAGGCTCTCGCGATGGTTGATGGGCGTGGCGGCGGTGAGCGCCGTCAGGCCCTTGTCGTAGCGGTCCTGCGGCCACAGCTGGATCGTGTCGACGATGCAGACCGTCGTCGGCTTGGCGCACTTGCGGGGATCGAGCCCCAGGTCGCCCACGCCGCGGGTCACGACCAGTCGGATGTAGGCGTCCTCGAACCCGCTCTTCGCGACCGCCTCTTCCACCACGCGGTGCATCGCGGGCTTCGGCAGCGGGATCTCGATCCACACCCCCTTCGCCGAGGCGTACAGCCGGTCGAGATGCTGGGCGAGCCGGAAGATGCGGCGGTTGTAGACGCGGATCCCCTCGAACACGCCGTCGCCGTACAGCAGGCCGTGGTCGAACACCGAGACCTTGGCGCTGCCGCGGTCATAGAACGTCCCGTCGATCCAGATGATGGGTGGCATAGTCCCCTAGCGCGAGTACGCGACGATCTTGTCCAGGACGGCGCGCGCGAAGTCCTTGTCCCACGTCACGGCGCTCTTCTTGGCCACGACCTGGACGCGGGTGCTGCTGCCGTCGGAGGTGAGGGTGACGCTGATGTCGCGGTCGTCGGCGGTGCCGTCGATCTGCCGCTTCTCGCCCCCGTTGTCGGCCTGCTCCGTCGCGGCTTTCGTCTGCCGGATCTTGAGCGCGTCGAACGCCTGCTTGGTGGCGGCCGCGGTGCGGTCCACGGACGCGGGCACGACCGATTCCACGCCCCGCTGGGTGAAGTAGATGCCACCGCCGGCCCCCGCCCCGGCAGCCGCCACCACGCACCCCGCGACCAACCCCGCTAGCCCCGCGGCCCCCCACGCCCGCAGGCCCGTCGTCCTCCGATGCATCGTGAAACCCTCCTCCCGTGAAGCCGGCCGGGACCCCGGACCGAGCGAGTCTCGCGAATATACCCGCCCCGGCGACCCCTCGGCTACCGCGCGTCCGGCCCGGCGGCATGTTATCCAGATCACGGAACGGAGCACGGGGCCGGGGCGATCCTGTCTCATGCAACAGTCCATTGGGTGGGCCCGGGTCTGGACCGCGGTGAAGCGCGCGGACGCCGACACGCTGCGGCAAGGCGCCTGGTATCCGGTGGTGAGCGGGGGGGCGACGCGGGTTGTCCTCGATGTGTCGGGCCGCCGCGTCGCGGTGCCGCAGGAAGCGGTCGAGGTGCGACGACACCGCCCCGACCGCTTTACCGTGGTGTACCGGACGCGCCACGACCCGAATCCGGCCCACGGCACGCGGGCGGACGTGGGTCGCGTGTTTGCGGTGTGCCCGATGTGCGCGTCCCGCGTCCGCTTGCCAAAGCGGCCGCAGCTGGGCACCTCCGGCACCTGGGACGTATCGACCGCCGAGCGAACGACCTGTCCCCGGTGCGCACACCAGGGAATCGTGGCGTGGTGGGAAACGGGGTGA
>WNGG01004330.1_pt1 | contig 16347 bp, 17 predicted proteins | sample 5400661 | NCBI WGS metagenome assembly WNGG01 (sample SAMN13153372, study PRJNA577476) | soil metagenome | isolation source: 100 cm soil or saprolite under Garry oak tree replicate 1 | place: USA:California | collected 2016-06-15 | reverse complement strand
CCGAACCGTGAGGTGCAAATTACGGCGGTAGTTGCAAACAAAGGAAAAGATTTAGTTCAGAACGTCAAGGTGAGATTTGAAGTCGGGCGAACTCTCTTGAGCGAGACGCTTGTGCCTTCTCTTTCCCCGGGAGAGAAAAGCGAGGCGAAAGCAAAATGGCTGGCGAGCTCACCCGGAGAGCACACCGTCGCTGCAAAGCTCGATCCCGACAATCGCCTTGGAGATATTAACAAGACCAACAACAGCAGGACGCGAGCCGTAATCGTCAGTTCGCAGGCTGTCATCACGATCGGCCCGAATCCTCTCCAAGTAAACCAGGGGGAGAAAGCTGAATTTGTAAGCCACGCCAGCTTTCCCGATGGTCGCAGCGCTCCGGGCTTGAAATATATGTGGCATGGTCCAGGAGCCCGGATCGGTCACAGCGCGTCCTTCCCGCTGGATACGAGCGACATCCGACCGGGAAGATACCAGATCAATCTAGAGGTTTCGGATAGTCAAGGTCCAATCACGACGAAAAGTGCCACGCTCGTTGTTGCCGAGCGGCGTCCTGAAGTGTGGGTCACCGCGGAAAATCAGGATCCCGAGACCGGGGAGATTGTGAAGTTTACCGCAGGGACAAAACCCAACTTCAGCAACATGGAGTACAAATTCGTTTTTGGCGACGGCAGAGAGACGGATTGGTCCGCCACGCCCGAGATAGGCCATAGTTACGAAAAGTCCGAAAGCTACACCGTGCAACTGATCGCGCGGCGTGCCGGCGTGGTCGCCGGCCAAACATCGATCGTCGTCAGAGTTAAGGAAATAGCTTATACGGTCATTCTCAGGAGCGATCCGGAAAACGTGCGCGCGGGCGACGCGGTCACTTTCAGTGCGCGTGTCGAGCCGCCGGTCGGCGATGTGGAGTACCAGTTCCGCTTCGGCGATGGCGGGGAAACGGCGTGGACGCGCGCTGCGACAACGACTCACGCATTTTCTCGCAGGGGAACATACACGGTAATGACCACGGCCAGGATCCGAGGAACGAGACTCGTACAGAGTCAGCCCACCAATGTCAGGATAGAGCGAAACCTGAGCTGGCTCTGGTTGGGAATTGGTGTCGCAGTCATCGCCGCTATTGGTTACGCCATGTGGGGACAGTACTCCAGTACACCCCCCGTCGGGTTTTCCATCGTGCCGCGGGTCGATCTGGCAAGCCTCACCGTGGCAACAAGCGGCGAGATAGATTCGCGTTGCGAGATTAGCGTTAGAGCGGCGCGTGGAGAGTACCAGTGCAGGATCGAGGTAGACGGAGCGCTCGTCGATCGTTAGGAGGGCTTATGCCAGGAATCACTTTCAACGATTTTTTCGGGATTTCGGTCAAGGGATTTTGGACGGATGTTCGGTCCGAGCTGATCTCCGCATTTAAGGGAACCGCCCTCACGGCTCTAACGCCCGCGCAGTGGCCGTCGATCATTTCTGGAATCATCGACAAGGCAGGGGAGTTATTCGATGTCGACCTCGCTTGGGTCATGGTCTCCACTTGGAGCAAGTACCGGGAGCTGAACAAATACGCCGATCCGGAAAAATATCCTGCCAAAGAATGCAACCTCGTGCCGCTGGCTAAGCACACGATGACCGTGACCTACCATCCGTACCTCGAGGTGCTCTTCAACGGTAAGCCGCTCGAGAAAGTCGTTTTTGACATAACGCTGTCTTTGGAGCTGGAGGGCTTCGTGCTTACCATTCAGAACGGGAGAATCATGAAGGCGCACACGGGGTCCTGCCAAGGGAAAGGAAAAATCGCGTTCAAAGACCACATTCTAATGGAAAAGTCGCTCACGAAAATTACCTTGGCTGGGACCATCGACCTGGGCGAGGGAATCAGCCTGGGAAGAAGCGCTGATAAACGAAAGCAGGAGATGAAGGTTTTATCTGGATCCAACACCGCTGCGGTTGAACCCGAGTGGAACGCCGCGGTGATCTTGCCTGGCTAGGCTGCTGAAAAACTCTGTCGTCAGACTGGTCAAAAAGGTCCCGAAGCTCGCGAGAATCAACCGGCGAACGGGCAGGGCTCATCTGGGAACTTCAACAATGGTCGATCCTTGTGATAGATCACCTTCGTAAGTTCTCCGATAGATAACGCATTCAAAATCGATCGAAGACGATCGAACGTGCCTACACGCAATCAGCAAATTCCGCCCCTGAATGCTTTTTCTCGGTGAAGCCAACCTTCTGCGAAGTGAGCAAGCTCAGGCTGATCGCAGCAACTCAGTCCCTGGCGTTATCGGAAGCGGAACGGGCGACCGCACGTGCAGGTCGCGCTGCGGGAATGGAATTTCCACGCCGTTCTGCTGGAACTTCCGCACGATCGCGCAGTTAATATCCGACTGCACTTCCAGATGCCTGCGCGGATGTTCGAGCCAAATCCGCAGCCGCATGTTCCATGCCGAGTCACCGAATCCGCTATGCAACACGTCGGGAGCCGGGTTCGTCAGGACTTCTGGATGTTCTGCGGCCACCTCCATCAAGGAACGGATCACGGTTTCCAGATCAGACTCGTACGACACCCCCACGTTCACGTCCAACCTGACTTTTTGGTCGCCGTAAGACCAGTTCTCCAGCTTCGAAGAAACAAACTCCGAATTCGGCACGATCACCGCGACGTTGTTCAAAGTGCGAATCGTCGTCGAGCGCATTTTGATTTCCACGACGTCTCCCTCCTGACTGCCCACCATGACCCTGTCCCCAACCTTGATCGGTCGCTCGAGAAGCAGGATAAGACCGGCGACGAAGTTGGAAGTGATGTTCTGCAATCCAAACCCGATGCCGACAGATAAGAAGCCCAGGATGATTGCCAGACCGGTGAGATCGATGCCGATGAATTGAAAGGCTATCACGGCGCCGATGATCATGATGAGATAGTGGGTGATGCGGGTCAGAGTGTATTGGATGCCCTCGTCGATCCTCAGGCGGGAAAAAACATGCGCCTTCAGCAGCCGCTGTAGCAGGTGCGAAGCCATACCGAAGACTGCTATGAATAGGAGAAACATGACGATCGAGGAAGGCGTAACCGCGGTTTTGTTAATTTCAAAGAGCTTGAAGTTCATGAAAGACTCAAGAAACCTGGTAACGTCGGATAGATTCATGGGTTCATCCTTTCTTTCCTTATTGGTCAGAAATAAATAGTACTCTGGAGTGGTAACTGATTTCAGGATCGAATTTCAATAAGCCATATGTCTAGGTTGACGTGTCTACGAACAAAGCACCCGAAATTATCGGCAGTAGACTGAATCTACCTAAGATCGATGTACGCTTCGTAAGGCGCGGGAGATCCGATTCAAGTCGACCTCCCCGGATACTCCCCAGGCTCCGATCTCACGCCATTCCGCACTACGTGAATGATTGACCGGGGTCACTTTAAAGTTCGCGTCACGTTGACAGGAAGCAGAGCGTCGAATAATTTCTTGCGAGCGGTCGAGGAGCAACATCAAGCGAGCGTGAGGTGCACTATGAAAATCGGGCTAAGCCCGCTCCAAGGACAGGCGAGCTTTGAGGAGACCCTGCGAGAATGCGAGCGAGCCGAGGCAGCGGGATTCGACTCGATCTGGCTCGGCGAGCACCACAACAATCCCATTCTACATCCCGCGCCGCTGATCGGACTTGCCGCCATCGCAAGCCGGACACGCCGCATTCATTTGGGCACGGGCGTTCTTTTGCTTCCGCTTTACCATCCCGTGATGGTTGCCGAAGAAGGAGCGATGGTCGACATGATCTCCGGCGGTCGGTTGATTTTGGGAATAGGCGCCGGCTACGCGCCGGAGGAATTCGCCGCCTTCGGTTATTCGCTCAAGGAGCGCGGCAGCAAATTGGACGAGAGCGCGGCGCTTCTGCACCGGCTCTGGACGGAAGAGAATGTCACCCATCATGGAAGACATTACCGCGTGGACAATGCCACGGTTGCGCCCCGTCCGGTGCAGCGGCCAAGACCACCCATCTGGTTTGGCGCGTGGGCCGAGCCGGCGATTCGCCGAGCCGCGCGTCTGGGCGACGCCTGGTTCGTCGGGCCGTCGGCCAAGCTCGACGAGATTGCACCGTGCGCACGGATGTATCGAAAAGCCTGCGCGGAGAATGGCAAAGGCGAAGGTGAGGTCGCTCTGTTTCGCTACGTTTTCGTGGCGCGGAGCAAGAACGAGGCGGTGAGCGTGGCGGGCGGCCCTTTTATCCAGGCGTTTGAAACAATGTACTTCCGCTGGCCGCACCCGGTCGTCAAGCGACCTCCGGGGCAACTCACAATCGAGCGGCTCGCCCACGACCGGATTATTTTAGGCGATGCGAAAACATGTGTCGATGAAATCAACCGGTTTCGAAGCGAATTAAACGTGAAGCATCTGGTCTGCCGGTTCTCGGTCCCAGGTATTCCCCGTGAGGCCTGCGAAACGTCCCTCGACCTATTCACGCGCGAAGTCATGCCGGCGCTCCGCGCCGAAACGTCCTAGTAAAGTACTTGGTGGGGCGGCAGCATTAAAAATCGCGTGACTCACTCACTTAACTCAGGTAGCTCCACCAGAAGGCGCCCTGCGCCCTGAACCGGTTGGCGGACGTGGAGCCGCTTCTGCACGTACCAGACGCGGGCGGCGACGGGATGGATCACAGGTACTCCGAGATCTTCCTCCACTGGGATCACATCGATGACGCGCCAGGCGCCGGAGCCGAGAAGATAAATCCCTTGAGCGCTGGGATGCCTGAGAAACGATCGCTTGAGATGGTGGTAGATCTCTTCCGTCGAGAGGCTGCTCGCCTCACCCGGTGAAGTATCCATCCCCTCCATTGCGAGCACCTCGAATCCTGCATCGGTAAAATAGCTCTTAAAGAGATCATTGAGCTTGTTATCTCGAAAATACGTGCAGCCGACAAATCTCTTGATGTCTAACGCTCGCAGTGCTTCCGCCTGGGTCATGCCGGAGGTGAAAATTGGGACCTTATACTTCTCTTCCCACTGTTGCACGATCTGCTGCTCGCTCCTGTAACCCCGCACCATGAACGGCGGTCCGCCCTCGGGATGCATGAGGTCGACGCCTATTCTAGCAAGCTCGGCCACACGCTCGTTGTAAGTGTCCAGCGCGTCAAGATAACCTCGCTCGGTGTGCTGCTTGATTCCGGCGTAAACTGGAATCACTCCGACGCCTTCGGGAAGCAAGCGAATGAACTCAACCAGTGAGCCCGACTCATACGTGGGCTTTACAACTCCGACGGTTCCTCGCCAATTTGCTTTAGCCATTTCAATCCTCCTTAGCGGAAAGCCTTAAACGCGGCCACTTGTATCTTGCACTGATATTGTCGATGCCTTCGCATATCGAGATGAATGTAAACTCATGAACTCGAAACCCACCGAATGTTTAAATACCGGTAAGTAATTACTGTCTATACTGTCACGTTTTCACCTACAACTGATCTTTGCCCTTTCTTGCTAAAGTTTTGAGATATGGCGTGTTTTTCAAACCGGCACGCAGCTTGCCTAACTCTTAGCAAGTGGCACCACGCCGATCGCGATCGTGTGGGTAGCTGTTTGATTAATGTATGGGCCGTTGAATATATCGAAAAGGGGGAAATAATGAATCGGTTAAAAACACTGTTTTTGGGAACTTTCGTCGGAGGGTCGTTAATTATTTCAGGGGTGCCGGCGCTTGCCCAGGAACTGCGTCAAGATAGGCGCGAGCTGAAAAATGATCGTGGAGAGATTCGCGATGATAAGAAAGAACTGCGGCAGGATAGAAAGGAACTCAAAAAGGATCTTCGACAGGGCGCGAGTCCGGCGGAGATTGAAAACGACCGACAAGAATTGCGCAACGACCGGAATGAACTTCGTCGAGATCAGAACGAGTTGAAGCAGGATCGTAAAGAGTTTCAACAAGACCGTCGAGATCTGCGGTAAGATACACGCGCAATAGACAGCATCTAAATCACTTAAAGTCGTCGGCCCGGCCGTCGGAGATTGGCGGTCGGGTGCGATGATTTTCATCTCACTCAAATCCCCCGCAAATTTACTGAATGAGCCGGTGAAATCTTGGTCGGCAGCGAGCCGAACCTTCTAAGATTAAATAGCCAAACCGAAAATCACAAAATATTTGGTGTCGGGAAAAATACGTGGCGGTCTTCGTACGGAGCGGCGTAGCGAATCTCCCAACATAGTCTGCAAAATGGCACACAAATCGTAGTGCGTAATTTCTACCAGACCGTCACTTTTTCACCGATGGTCAAAATCACAAAAAGCGCAGAAACGGTTTCTAACCGATGGAAGTTACGGAGCTTTATGCGGGTCGGCACGGGCCTTGCCTCTTTAGCTAACAAGTTGCACGAACCGCAACGAGAACGGGTCAGCAAAATCAAGGAGGTGCAATGATGAAAAATCGAACATGTGTAAGTAAGGCTCCAATCTTGTTGTTGGCAGGGGCCCTTTTTACGTCAGGTTGTGCTGGTGGGCCTCTAACAACCAGAGAAAAAGGCGCCGGTATTGGCGCGCTTGGTGGCGCTGCTGCGGGTGGTCTTATTGGTTCGGCGGTCGGTCATCCTGGAGCAGGCGCGGCCATCGGTGGCGGCCTCGGCCTCGGTGCCGGCGCTCTGGTCGGCGATCAGATGCAAGGTCAACAAAACGATAACTACCGCCAGGATGAGCAGATTCGCAGACAACAACGCGAGATCGATCGCCAGCGATATGAGACCGAGCGCTTAAGACGAAGCGGCGAATATTAACCGTTTGGAACAACCGACAGGGGGGAATCGACATGAATCCAGCGATGAAAGAAAAAATTGCATGGTCGGCCGGTGGAGCCGCGTTGCTGCTCATAGTTGCGCTGCTGATCGGCGGTATTTACACCGTTACACCAGCCAATGGACCGGTGGATACTGCGTACAAGATCAATCGTTTCACCGGCAAGGTTTGGCTGATCAAAACATACGCGAAGCAGGTTGGAGCGGTGCGGGTCCTCGCAGCGCGCCAGGCGGAAGTAGAACCAACGAAAGATTTGAATGGTGATACGGAGGCTGCTGCCGTCGCCATGCAACAAGAGCAAACGAGAAGCGGACGGCGCTAGTTTGCCCGGTAGACCTTGCGGGTTGACGTAGCGTCTAAGGAATCAAAGACGCCAAGAAAGTTGAAAGGATTGTTTATGAATACGAAATTGAAAGCGATTGTTTTTGGAAGTTTGATCGCGGGATCCTTGATGGCCTCAGCGGGACCCGTGATGGCGCATGACTATTGGCACTGGTCACAGCACGAACACAGGTGGGCCCGACGGGCTGATCTGCGAAGCGATTATAGAGACTTACAAGAAGCGAGATGGCAACTGGAATATGACCGTCGTCATGGGGCGAGCCGACGCAGGATCGCTGAGGATGAGGCGCGGATCCGGGACATCGAGCGCGACATTCGTCTTGATCGAAGATATTTAAGCCGGCGCTAAAGCTAACCGCGCTTTTGATATGGCAAAGGCCTGGCTGTCAATACTGGGGGCCAGGCCCTTTAGAGGAGGTTTTATGAATCGTAGGCAATTGAAACCTGTAGTTTTGGGAGGGCTCTTAGCGGGATCGTTGATTGTCTCAGTCGTCCCTGCCCACGCTGACGAGGATAGCTGGTGGAATCGCTGGTGGGGCAGGTACGAACACAGAAATGAGATAAAAAGCGATCGCCGAGAGATCCAAGGCGACAAAGACAAACTTCGTCAGGATCGAAAAGAGCTGTTCGAAGATAGACGGGAGCTCCGGCGGGATCTCCGTAACGGGGCAAGCCGCGACGAGTTCCGCGATGACCTACAGGAGCTCCGCAATGATCGAAACCAGCTCCGTAGAGACCAGGAAGAGTTGAAACAGGATCGTCGAGAATTGCGGCGTGATCTGAGGAGATAACACATCGACAGTCTAGCTCGACCGGCCTGCTCCGGTCGAGCCGTTTTTTCTAATCGTCGAGCAAAAGGGAGGAAGAATGATGAAAAAAACACGAATTACTGGCGTGGTGCTTGGAGTTTTAATGCTCGGCCTGACAGTCTCAGGTTGTGGCACGCTTGTCGGCGGAGCAGTTGGAGCGGGCGCCGGCGCTGGCATTGCAGCCGGTACCGGTCACAGCGCCAAGAAAGGCGCGCTTATCGGCGGTGGCGCGGGAGCGGCGACGGGTGCGATTTATGACATTTTGCATTGAATCTAATTGGCTTGCGCTTCTCACAAGGGTAGATACCAACTCCAGAGGCGGGTTTTGATGGACTTGGTAATTATCCCGCCGGCCGCCTGACATGACTAAACCTTTATGCCGATGATAACAATGATTTCCCGGAGCTATTAAAGGCAATAAAAAACACATGAGTTGTAAAATGCAACCCGGAGGTTTACGTATGTGGGATAGAATCGGATTGATACTATTTATTATCATTGTAACAACTTTTTTTATCACTGCTTTGGCTGTTACCCAATTGGTAGTGGAGCCGATACGTTGGATCGGATAGGCAAAACGACCGCGCCAAGGATCTAAGTGTTTAATCCTTTTCGTCGGATTTTTCCCGCCGCTCCGCTTCTGACGACGACACGCGTAATGGTTGAACGTTTAGAGCAGCCTTGACTCGGTCTGGCGTGAAGGGAACCGTGCGTAGCCGAATGCCAGTCGCGTCAAAAATAGCATTGCCTATAGCTGCGGGAATTGGGCTGGTCGTTGCTTCTCCTGCGCCGACCGACGGCTGGTCGGCGCGATTGATCGGCTCGATGACTACATCCGGTACCTCTGAGAATTTGAGAATAGGATACAAGCTCCAGTCGAGACTCGTCACCATCGAGCGATCGAACTTGACCTCTTCTTTGAGCGTACGGCTCGTCGCCTGAATTACATTCCCCTCAATTTGGTTTCGCAGACCGTCCGGATTGATGATAAGTCCGCAATCGTGAGCCACCACGACGCGTTTGACCAGGACTTGGCCGTCTGCCGGGCTGATATCGACCTCGGTGACCGCAGCCACATACGCTTCCGTCCGGTCGTACTGCACAAACGCCACGCCGCGACCGCTCTTTACGCCTGCTGCTTGCGGTGCTTTTTGCGGAGATGAACGCTGCGTCCAGCCGGCTCGCTTGGCGACGGCTTCTAGAACGGCCTTCGCGCGCGGATCGCTTAGATGACGCAAGCGAAACTCGATGGGATCAGCGCCACTGGCAGCGGCAAGCTCGTCCATGAATGACTCGTTGGCGAAGGTGTTTTGAGGTGAACCGAGTCCTCTCAGCGCGGATGCTCTGATCGGGCTTGAGTTCAGCCAGTGGACCGTCACGCGATTGTTTTTGAAGTTGTAGGTATGGTTTGCGTTGCGCTCGGCGCCCGACTGGTTGGGCGTGCCAGCGGACATTCCGGCGAGGGGGCCACCGAGAAGACTTCCCGCGCTGCCGTTCGGACGGCTCGAGTGCGTCGGAGTCCAAACCTGGTAGTCCCACGCGGCCACGTTTCCTTGCGCATCCAGACCGCCCCGCACGTCCATCACCATTGCCGGACCCAGCGGTTCCCAGCCGTGCTCGTCGTCGCGCATCCACTGGACGCGAACCGGCTGTCCGACGGCTTGCGAGAGAATCGCTGCATCGGCGGCGGCGTCATCCGCGCCGTTGTGACCATAGCAGCCGGATGCCTCGACAAAAATCACGCGAACGTTCGCGGGCGCGATTCCCAGGAGCTGGGCGATGGTCGGGCGCAGTTGATGCGCTCCCTGCGTGCCCGACCAGATCGTCGCGGCGCCGTCTCTCACGTCGGCGAGTCCGCACGATGGCCCGATCGAGGCATGCAACTGGAACGGCCATTGATACGTCGCCTCGAACGTTTTGGCGGCGCTGGCCAGAGCGGCCTCCACGTCGCCGTTATTAGCCGGTGACTTGTCGTTGCTCGGAATCTTCCGGAGCGTGTCATAAAGCTCACTCATCGGCGGCAGGGCTTTTGGGTCCTGCCAAGTGAGTTTGAGATCGCGCGCGGCGCGGATCGCCTGTTCTTCACGCTGGCAAACGACACCGACAAAGTTTCCTTTCACGACCACTTTAACCAGTCCGGGAATGTCCTTTACCGAAGATTCATCGACGCTCGCCAATTTGGCCCCGACCGCAGAGGGCCGGACGGCGCGGCCTTGAAGCATCCCCGGTAGACGGAAATTCTGCATGTAGATATGAGCTCCGGTGGTTTTAAGGGGAATATCGACGCGGGGCACCGATTTGCCGACAACGGCGTAGGCGCTCGGAGTTTTTGGTTTAATCTTGCCGGTGACGTCCCGACTGAACCGTTGTCCGCCAATCAGCTCCGCATAAGACACTTTCTTCTTTGGGTTGTCTATTGCACTGATTATTCCCTGACCCACTGTGAGCTGTTCGACAGGCACACTCAAGCGGGCAGATGCCATGGAAACGAGCGTCGCTTTCGCTTCAGCCGCGGCCTGGCGCAGCTGGCTGCCGCCGCGCTTGATGGTTTGACTGCCGAAAGTGGGGAGCTGGTCGACCGTATTTGCGGTGTCGCCCTGGATCCAGGTGATCCGTTCAAACGGATAATCGAGTTCGTCGGCTACGATCTGTCGGAGCGAAGTCGAAACGCCGGTGCCCAGCTCGACTTTCCCGGTCATGACGGTAATGCTTCCGTCTTTCTGAACCATGAGCCAAGAATCGAGTTGATTGGGCGGAAGCGGCCCGCCAAAGTTGCCGTCACGCGCCAGCGTTTGTGCCCTCAGTTCGACCGGCAAGCCGAAAGCAACCACTAAGGCTCCGGCGCTTTTGAGAAACTGCCTGCGCGTGATTTCGAGATTAGTGCTCATAAGCGCAATGGGTGTTGGAGTAATCCAGCACTCCAGTCTTTATTACGTCGCACCGAGGCGATTGATGGTTCGACGGAGACTCACCATGAGCGGAGTGGTATACATCAGACTCCGTTTCTAAACCGTTCGTCCTGAGCACAGTCGAAGGATGAGGCTTTTTCAGCAGCCCGCTACTCCTCGCCATCAGTGTCTCGCTCTCTCGGCAAAAGTCCAGTCAACCACCGCCTGAGGTTTGACCGACGGTTTCTCCTTGGCCCTAAATGTTCCCACCGAAATCCACTCTTCCACGACTGAATCCGGGACGCTCAGATCGGGGTTAAACTGCTCGCGGTACAAAGCGTAAAATCTTTCGGCGGCGGCGCGGTCGATGTTCAGAAGTTTTTCCAATAACCCGACACCCATCTCGCGCTCGCTTTGAAGAAACAAAATCGCCGCACGGAGTCCTCTTAGAATATGGACGATCTCGTCTGGATCTTTGTCGATTTTTCTCTGCGCCAGGCTGAGTCCCGTGATGGGGATTCTGACCAGCTCGGATAATTGCCGCACCGTCATGAGGGTCCTGAAACCCTTCTGTTCGGCCTTGTATTCAAGCGGGCTGTTCACGACCGTCGCGTCGACGGAACCGCTGATGAGCGCGGCAAAGCGAGCGTCGGGGCTTCCACTGATGGCAGCAAGCGTGACGTCCTTGTTGGGATCCAACCCGCTCCTGCTAAGCGCCGTGTAGACCGCGAAGTCGGCCGAGCTGCCGAATGAATTGATTGCTATCCGTTTGCCTTTTAGAGCTTTGAGGCTGTCGATCTCCGGCTTTGAGACGATGGCGTACCCGCTGGACTTGGCCACCGCCGCGACGATTTTCACCGGCAGACCGCGCGCCGCGCCTCCGGCGATGAAAGGCAATATGTTCACATAATCGAGCTCGCCGGCGAGCAACGCGGTGAGCATCAGGTTTGTTCCCTGGAAGGTAATGTACCTGACTTTCAAACCTTCCTTATCAAAAAAGCCACGTTCAGCGGCGACACGAAACGGCAGCGCAGTCCAGTTGGAACCGCCCGTCCAGCCGAGATTCAGGACTTTGGGATCAGCGGCCGACGCTAACGCAACTGACAGCGCAACAAGCACGCAAGCCGTGAAGAATTCGAGCGGCTTTCGATTCATCGCCGGCCCTTTCAGCGCGCGGCCGCAGCTTTCTTCGGCGCTATCTCGCCAAGATATTTTCGGAAAAAATCCAGGGTGCGCGGCCAGGATGCGGCATCGGCGTCGGGGCGGTAACCGTCCCAACCCTTGCGATTGAAGGCGTGGCCGGCTCCCGGATAGAAATAAAACTCATGGAACTTTCCTAAGCGCGTCAGCTCAGCATCGAGCGTGCGCATCTCGTCGGGAGGAGGGTTCTTGTCGAGCTCGCCAAAATGACCCTGTATCGGGCAGGAGATTTCCGCCGCGTGCTCCGCGGGAGAGCGACCATTACCCCAACCTTTGTAGACCCCGCCGCCGTAGAAATCCACGGCAGCGCGAAACACCGAATTGGCCGCCGCCATCAGGAACGCAACGCGTCCCCCCATGCAGAAACCGACGATTCCCAATCTTCCGGTATCAGCGACGCCGCATCCACGGAGAAAGTTCACCGTAGCGTTTACATCGTTGAGGACTTCGGCATCTCGACGATTGGCAGCGCGTTTGTGGTGGTCGGCGTTAATTTCCGGCGTGTTTCTATGATAAAGATCAGGAGCCACACCGATGTAACCCGCCTCAGCGATCCTCCTCGTCATCTCCTGCGTAAAGTCGGCAACGCCATCCTGATTCTGAATGACGACGACCGCCGGAAACGGACCCGGCCCGTCGGGCTGAATCACGTAGAGGTTCATCGGGCTATGATCGACGGTGATTGTTTCCCAAGAAGTGTTCATGATTCCCCTCCTGTCGGATATGCACGATTGTTGTTTGTCTTCATTTATTGCTCTTGGCCTATGGCTGTCAACGGCTTAAATGGTTTTGATTTGCCGAGTGTGGCCCGATGCAAATATACTCGTTAGTGCGAAAGACCTGGAGAAATTCGTCAGGAGAATGATGATGGCTGGCGCAACTAATGACTCTGAATCGCGGGGTGCTCTAACCGGATTGCGCGTCCTCGATCTTACCGCGCGAAAAGGCGGTTATTGCGGCCTGCTGCTCGCCAATCTTGGCGCGGCGGTGATTCTGATTGAAGCGCCGGGCGGCGACCCGATGCGTAGCCAAGGGCCGTTCAAGAACGACATATCGCATCTCGAGGGAAGCCTTTCGTTTGCCGCCTATCACACGAACAAACGGGGCATCGTTCTCGATCTTGAATCGGAAGGTGATCGACAAACGCTTCGCGATCTTTTGGCCAACGCCGACGTAATGATCCAAGACAAACCGGCAGGATATCTTGACGGAATCGGTCTTGGCTTCGATTCTCTCAGAGCGATCAATCCCGCTCTCGTACTCACGTCGATTAGCGGCTTCGGTCTTTTCGGTCCCTATCGTGAATTTAAAGCGCCGAACATCGTCGCTTTTGCCATGGGCGGCTTGATGAATCTTTGCGGTCATCCCGGACGCGCGCCACTGGTGGGACCCTGTGACATCGCCTACCATTTGGGGTCGGTCCACGCCGCTTTCGGAACTCTTGTCGCTCTTTACAATAGACACAGCACGGGGCGCGGCGAGCATGTGGAAGTCTCATTGCAGGATGTGTTAGTCGCGGATCCTTTCTTGCGTCTCATCACGCGTTACAGCGTCTCGGGCGAAATTCAGCAGCGTAGCGGCCACAGCCAATCGACAACTGTTGCCGAGACGTACGAATGCAAAGATGGTTATGCGCGTATCTTCTGCAATCAGCCGGACCACTGGAAGCGTCTGGTCGAGTGGCTGGGCAATCCTCCGGAGCTCACGGACCCAAAGCTCGAAAACGTGCAAAACCGCTTTCCGTTGCGGCCTGTCCTCGACCGGATGATCGAAGCGCGCACGATGAACTATGACACCAAGAGCTTTTTCGAAGAATTTCAGTCCAAACGGTTGGCCGCTGCTCCGATCAATTCGCCCAGCGCATTTCTAAATGACGAGCAGACCAGGCATCGCGAATTTGTCGTCGACGTCAATCAAGCATATCTCGGCCGGCACCGCTTTCCGGGCGACCCCTATAAATTTTCCGAAAGCCCTTGGCGTGTGGAACGCGGCGCGCCGCTTTTGGGCGAACACCAGCGGGAGATTGCCGGAGAATTCACACATCCGTCGCAATGGCTGGCGCAGGTCGTCGGTCGTCCGTTATCGCGCGCGACCAGCGTTTTGCCGTTTGACGGTGTACGCGTGGTGAGTTTTCCCACCGGTATCGTCGGCCCTGCGCTCGGCAGCCTGCTGGCAGAACACGGAGCGGAGGTGATTTCCGTCGAAGCCGGCCGCACCATGCGCAGCCCGCAGCGCGGCCAGCGATTTCAAATCGCTTCTGATCTCGAAAGCCATCGCGGCAAGAAGCGGGTGGCCATCAATATGAAACATCCGGAAGGGCTCGCCCTCGCCAAGCGTCTCATCGCCTTATCGGACGTAGTGGCGGAAAATTTCAGCGCCAGAGTCATGGCGAGCTGGGGATTGGATTACCCGCGGATGAAGGAAGTTCGCGAAGATATCATTATGGCGAGCCTGCAGGCCTTCGGTCAGACCGGGCCGCGCCGTGATTTCGTGAGCTTCGGCCCGATCCTTATGGCTTTCTCCGGAATGACTTATCTTTGGCGCGATCCGGAGATCGAAAGGCCGGGCGCGGCTTGCCAGACCGCTTTTCCCGATTACGTCGCACCGTCCTATGGCGCGCTCGCCATTTTAGCCGCTCTGCACTATCGCGCGCGCACGGGCAAAGGCCAGTACATCGACATCTCACAGGCGGAGACGGCCGCATCCATGCTCGGGCCGGCTTATTTGGAGTGGCTCATCAATGACCGCGAGCCGCAGCCGCAGGGGAATTTCAGTCCCTTCGCCGCACCGCATGGCTGCTACAAGTGTAAAGGTGACGATCGATGGTGCGTCATTTTTGTCGAGACGCAAGAAGAATGGATTCGCCTATGTGAAGTGGTCGGGCGCCCGGAATTGGCTTCAGATCCGCGATTCGCCGATCTCTCTTCGCGAGTCGAGAACCACAAAGAGCTCGATGCCCTAGTTGAGTCTTGGACCACGCAGCACACGCCCCATCAGGTCATGCTGATATTGCAGCGGGAAGGGATCGCAGCGGGCGTCGTACAAACGGCGGAAGATCTCTATCGCGATCCCCACCTGCGCGAGCGCGGTTTCGCGCGCGACGTGTATCACAAGCAGGTAGGCTGGGTGACGCGCGTTGGACCATCGGTTCGTCTGAATGAAGCTCGACTTTCCCGCGAGGAAATTGTTCACACCGCGGGCGAAGACAACGAGGCGGTTTTTGGGCAGCTATTGGGACTTTCGACGGAACAGATCAAGGCATTCACTGAGCGAGAGGTATTGCGGTGACAGCTCGTTTACGAGTAGCGCGTGCAAATAACGCTTCGCTCAGCTGGCGCGTTTTTCAGCGATCGGTCTGAAGCGAGAGTTAGGCCAGATACCTTCCAGTCAACAATGACGGACCTATTCCGCAAAACAAGAATGTCAGAATTTTTCTTTTTGTCCAGGCAGGTAAGCAAGCGTCCTTCTAGGGCATGTCTACCGGTATTTGTGTCGAGGATAAGGGCTTTCGAACCAGGGGCCCCAGAGCTATATCAACAGCCTGCCGAAGCCGCTCTTCGTGTTTAAACAGCTCAACCCTGGGAACTGGCTCAAATTTAACACCCTTAAAAAATTCGTAGGAGTACTTACTTAACAACTCAAGTCCCCCAAAGTTCATGTAAAGAGGATTCCCTTGGATGTCTTCGATGCTAACTCTCAAAGACGAGGCCGGTATGTTACCGGCCCACAGCCCTCCCATCAACCGACTTGCAAAACTCGTGGCTTCTTCTTGGACGCCATGCCAATTCGCTGTCATTCCGTGAAATCGCGCTCCAATACGCAAAATAGCCGGCCTAAGGACGACCTGGGCATATTCACTCGCCGGTACTGTCGTGAACCCTGCTTCCCGCAGTCTCGCCTCAATAATGGCGTCAAGCTTGGCTTTGACTGGTTCCATGTCCTCAAGTTCAACAAAAACCTCTACCGGCGTTAAGGCGAGCCTCTTGATCTTCGCTTTAAACTCTTCTTCTGGGATCCTAAAGGGATTGTATACCGTCGTTGCACAGCCGACCACGCATAAAGCTACAGTTAGAACGACCTTTGGTAGGCATCGGCTCATGACTTTTTCCTCCCTTTCCAGGGAAAACGAAGTCGGAGCCGCCGAGCCAAAGGGTACAGGCCCGTATCATTCATCATAAACCGATGCAAGAATGCTTAACGAGAAGGGTGAGTGGACGCAGCTCGCGAGCGCAAGTGAGCAGGCTGGCGATCCAACTCAACCCGATGGTTAGGTGCCCCCTTGCAAATACCATAAAGCATATCGAACACCATAGATCGTCCAGGCAGTGATCAACCAACCAAGGTAGCCAGACCCGACAAG
>WNGG01004124.1_pt1 | contig 16354 bp, 16 predicted proteins | sample 5400661 | NCBI WGS metagenome assembly WNGG01 (sample SAMN13153372, study PRJNA577476) | soil metagenome | isolation source: 100 cm soil or saprolite under Garry oak tree replicate 1 | place: USA:California | collected 2016-06-15 | reverse complement strand
AGAGACATTTATGTCCGCCCTGGGTCGTGGTCTTGCGGCCTCAGGTGGCAACTACGGAGGGCCCGCACGCATGAAGTACAAGACGGATTTTTATAGGATGAGGTTACTCTGTGGGGGCAAGGAAGTTGAACCTATTCACGCGGGAAAGGCTGCGACAGTTGTAAACGCCCATAACGCCTTCGTAAGCGTCACTGACGCAACCTACGTCGGAATCTACAGCTACCCGGCGGACGCGCTCCAGCCGTCTTGCGGAGAGGTTGCGCTGGAGCTGTATTCCGAAAAAGAGCCTGACAAAGCAAACAGGAAGGTCTTGGACAGCAAAGCCGTTGAGCGAATCTGGGCTGATTTCCAACCTTACTTTGCAAAGAAACAGAACTAGGTCCGTTGTATTTTGGAGTCTATCGAAGACCCGTCTTACGCTAGCGGCGGTCGACGGTGTTGTGGCGAATGTCCTGGCCCTGGACGAGGTAGATGACGTCCTCGGCGATGTTGGTGGCGTGGTCGCCGATGCGTTCGAGGTTCTTGGCGACGAGGATGAGTTCGAACGCGGGAAAGACCACGCTGGAATCGCCCATCATGTAGGTAAGCAATTCACGGAAAATCTGGTCGCGGTAGTGGTCCACCTGATCGTCGGAGGCAAGGACCTTTTGCGCGAGCTCGACGTCGCGGCGGACGACGGCGTTCAGCGCGCTGCGGACCATCTCTTCGGTAAGTTCGCTCATGCGCGGCAGGTCGACATAAGGCTTGACGCGCGGATGGCGGAGAACGCGCAAGGCTCCCTGGGCGATGTTCACAGCCTGATCGCCGATGCGCTCGAGATCGTTGTTGATGCGCGAAACGGCCAGCACGAAACGGAGATCGACGGCCATGAGCTGGTGCAGGGCAAGAAGCTGAACGACGCGGTCGTCCACTTCCATCTGGAGCTCGTTGATGGCGTCTTCTTCCGCGAGGACGCGGTTGGCGAGCTGCTCGTCGGATTCCAAAACAGCATGAACAGACTGGTGAACGGCGCGCTCGGCGAGGCTGCCCATCCAGAGCAGGCGCTCTTTCAGCTCGTTTATGTCTTTTTCGAAGTGGCGTTCCATGAACCCTTTCCCTATGACGACAGTGCAAAAAACACATTCCTCGCTTCGCTCGGAATGACAGACAAAAAAAATGCGTCAGCCGAAGCGGCCGGTGATGTAGGCCTCCGTGCGCGGATCAGCCGGCGTGGTAAAGAGCTGCGGCGTCGGGTTGAATTCGATGAGCTGGCCGATCAGCAGAAATGCCGTGAAGTCGCTAATGCGTGCGGCTTGCTGCATGTTGTGTGTGACCGTCACGATGGTACAGAGCTCCTTCAACTGCACCAGCAGCTCTTCGATTTTCGCCGTGCTGATGGGATCGAGCGCGGAGCAGGGCTCGTCCAGCAACAGGACCTCCGGTTCGACGGCAAGCGCGCGGGCGATGCACAAGCGCTGCTGCTGGCCGCCGGAAAGTTCATAAGCGGATTTCTGCAAATGGTCCTTCACTTCATCCCAGAGAGCGGCATGCCGCAGGCTTTTTTCGACGGCCTCGGAGATAGGGAGCTTGGAACCGTTGATCCTAAGGCCGTAGGCAACGTTGTCGAAAATGGACTTGGGGAAGGGGTTAGGACGTTGAAAAACCATGCCGACGCGGCGGCGATAGGCGGTGACGTCCTGGGCCAAGATATTCTGGCCGTCGAGAAGAATTTCGCCTTCGAGCCGTGCGCCCCGCACCGTCTCGTGCATGCGGTTAAGGGTACGCAGGAGCGTCGATTTGCCACAGCCCGAAGGACCGATGAGCGCGGTGACTTTGTTCGTGGCGATTCCCAGGTTGACATCGAAGAGGGTCTGCTTGTGGCCATAAAAAAAATTGACTTTGGAGATGGTCATGCGCATGGTGAGGCCCGAGGACGTCTCGCGGGCCGCAGCGTTGGTCACGATAGGAGGTAAGTTGACTGACAAAGACGGCCTCACAGTAGCGTGCATAGATCAAGACCTCGGAACGGCGACGCCCCGGGAAAGAATGGCCCGGGCCACGATGTTAATGACAAGAATCAAACCAAGCAAGACGAGCCCGGCGGCCCACGCCTGACGGTGCCAATCATCATACGGAGCGAGGGCATACGTATAGATCATCACCGGCAAGGAAGCGGTAGGCTGTTGCCAGCCGGGGCTCCAGAATTGATTGCCAAGAGCGGTAAAGAGGAGCGGCGCGGTTTCGCCAGCCACGCGGGCGAAGGCGAGCAGAACAGAGGTGAGGATGCCGCGATAAGCGGCGGGAACAATGACAGTGGCAATGGTTTTCCATTTGCTGGCACCGAGGGCCATGGCCGCTTCGCGCAAAGCGTTCGGCACGGAACGCAGAAATTCTTCGGTGCTGCGCAGCGTGATGGGAATCATCATCAGGCCGAGGGCGAATCCGCCGGCGAGCGTTGAGAAATGTTTGAACGGATGAACGACAAGGCTGAAAGCAAAAATGCCGATGACGATGGAGGGCACGCCGTTGAGCAAGTCCGCGGCATAGCGGACGACAAAGGCGGTGGTGCCGCCGCTGAATTCGGCGAGATAGATGGCGCCAAGAAATCCGATGGGAACACCGAAGAGCGTAGCCACCAAGAGCATCTTCCCGCTGCCGAGGATGGCGTTGGCCATGCCCCCGCCGATTTCACCCACGGGAACGGGCAATTTAGTGAAGAAATTCCAGTTGATGGAAGCTCCGCCATGAATAGCGAGATATCCAAGAATGAGGAAAAGGACGGAAACGGCGACCAAAGCACACAAACCGGTCATCGTCAGCATGAAGCCGCTTACGAATTTGCGCCAGCGGAGACGAGGGCTCATGGGTGCCCCGTTCCACTGCCGCGCTGCGAAGTGGCAACAATCAGCAGGCGTGCAAAGCCGTTGAGGATGAAGGTAAGGATGAAGAGCACCAGGCCAAGCTCGATCAAAGATTGCGTATGGAGATCGCCGGTTGCTTCGGTGAATTCGTTGGCGATGACGGCAGCAATGGAATAGCCGGGAGAAAAGAGAGAAGCGCTGATGACAGGGGTATTGCCGATAACCATGGTGACGGCCATAGTTTCGCCAAGGGCCCGAGCGAGGGCCAGGAAAATTGAACCAAAAATGCCCGCGCGGGCAAAGGGAACGACCACTTTCCACGTGGATTCCCAACGCGTGGCCCCGAGAGAGAGGGCGGCTTCGCGCTGGTCGCGCGGCACGGAAAGGAGGACCTCGCGCGACACCGAAATGATGTAAGGGATGACCATAATGGCGAGGACAATGCCCGCGGTCAAAAAGCCGACGCCGTAGGCCGAGCCTTGAAATAGCGGGAGGAAGCCGAAGGAATGTTTGAGGGCCGGCTGAATGTATTGACGCATCAACGGAACGACGATGAAGACGCCGAGCACGCCGTAGATGACGCTGGGGACGGCAGCGAGAAGATCGATGAAAAATTCGAGCGTGTCCGAAACTCTTGCGGGAGCCAGCTCTGCAAGAAAAATGGCGGCGCCGATGCCGAGGGGCACGGCGATCAACAGAGATACCGTCGCCGTGACAAGCGTCCCGTAAATGAAGGGCAGAGCGCCGAACTGTTCGAAGATAGGGTCCCAGACCGAAGTGCGGAAAAAATTGAACCCGAACTTGTGGCGGGCGAGAGCGGAGCCTTGCCACAATTCGAAAACGAGCAGCACGGTGACAAGAACGACGGAAGCGGCGAACAAAAAGGTGATCATGCGGGCGATTTCATCGCCTTCGCGAAGACGGGAAAGAAACGAGCGCGAGCCCGCGAAGGGGCCCCCGCTCGGAACAGTGGTGGTCGTTGTTGCCACGTTACTGGACGTTATTCAGGGCCTTTAGTTCCTTTGCGATGACTTCCTTGGGAAGCTTCGCGTAGGATAGGGCTTCAGTGTAGTTCTGACCGTCCCCCAACATCCACTTCACGAATCCCTTGATGGCGTCGCGCTTGGTGGCATCGGAAAACTTTTGTGGAATCAATAGCCAGGTAAAGCTGGAGACGGGATAGGCGGTCTTGCCCGGAGCGTCCGTAATGGAAACGCGGAAATCGTCCGGCATGTTCTTTGCCGCGCCAGCCGCTGCGGCAGTGACGCTGGCAAGGTCTGCCTTGATGAAAGCGCCCGAGGAGTTTCTCACGCGACCGTAAGGCATATTGTTCTGGATTGCGTAGATCAATTCGACATAGCCAAAGGAATTGGGCGTATTCTTGATCATGCCGGCAACACTCTCATTGCCTTTGGCGCCCAAACCCACCGGCCAATTCACCGACGCACCCTTGCCGACTTTGGTTTTCCACTCCTCGCTGACCTTTGAAAGATAGTCGGTCCAGATGTAGGTTGTGCCGCTGCCTTCCGACCGATGCACCACTACGATGTCATTCCCGGGGAGAGCAACGCCTTTATTGACGCTGGAAATCGCAGGATCATTCCACTTGGTAATTTTGCCCAAGAATATCCCCGCTAGTGCTTCTGGGGTGAAATTCAGTTCCGCAGTAACGCCGGGAATGTTGTAGGCCGGTACGTCAGCGCCCAGCACGGTCGGAAAATGCAAGATTCCGAAGCCGTGCTTGTCCTGATAGCCCTTGAGCTGCTCGTCGTTCATGGGACCATCCGTGGCGCCAAAATCCACGGTTCCTTCGGTGACTTGTTTGATGCCGCCGCCCGAACCGATGGACTGGTAGTTGATCTGAATATTGGCGTTCTTCTTGTGGTATTCATCAAACCACTTGGAATACATGGGATTAGGAAACGTTGCGCCGGCGCCGGTGATCGAGAGCGCACTATCAGCCCACAGAGCGCCCGCGAGCGCCAGAACAGCTACCCAAAACATTCCAATTATTCGCTTCATGCTTTATCTCCGTTTGAAATCATCGAGTGTTTTCCAAGGGGAGAAACAGTATGTCTTCTAATTGTTACGGCATTGTTACAACGGGTTCAGAGTTGCTTGAATCGGGGTGGGCCCGCGCGCTACACAGGCAGATAAGGCCTAACAGATGACAGAATTAGGGGGGTGCGAGCGAGACGCCAAAAAAAAAGGGCAGCTCGGTGAGGAGCTGCCCTTTTCCCCGTCCCCAGGGGAGGGACGGACCGCCAATTGCCCGGCCTGAACTACGGCAGGTAGTAGCGGAATGAGGTGAACACCATGTTGTCGATAGCCTTGGGAGCGATGCTCGCGGCACCAGACCAGCCGCTCTTGGTTATGTAGGAGTATTGGATTCCCCAGCGGAGGCCACCCTTCGGACCCTGGTAGAACTTGTGCCAGAACCCGAGAGTGCCTTCCTGGATGAGGCGGATGTCGCCCGCGCAGGCACCAGAGCCAGGCGCTGATGAACCGGAAGGCGCGGCTTCGACCGAGCAATTGGTGTTATTGGCAAGGGGCGAGGCGTAGCCTCCGATTCCCGTTGTGGACGTTTTGTGCGTGGTAATCGTCTGGAGACCAGAAGCAGGGCAGCCAGCGGTCCCCGCACAATCCACCAGCGAGGTGGTAATAGCGTCACTCATGTAGCCAGTGTAGCCAGCTCGCCATGCGTACTCACCGCCGTAGTAAGCGTAAAGGTCCAACTTCGGCGTGACGTGGAATTCCACGCGAGCCAGCCCGTGGGCAGTGCGGATTAGCGCTTGTGTGCCGTCAGGCCGGAACGTCAGATCGGCAAGCTGCGACGCGCCGTACCTTCCGATGCCGTCGCCGGCCACGCCCTTGACGCCAAAATCCACCTTCTTCGCAAAAACAGGCACATTGGCGCTGACACCGCCACCGCCGCCCGTACGCGAATCGTTGAAGGCGCCGGTAGCAGACGGTGAAGTTAGTTGCGCCCCGGCACCATTGAGGCAAGCAATGCCTGGGCTAGTCCCCGTCAGTGCGGGGCCAGTCAGGATTACTGTTCCTGCGGCGTTGCTCGCCGCCGGGCTGACGACGGCGCAAGGATAGATGCGGTTCCGGAAAGTGCTGACAATGCCAAACAGTTCGTAGTGACCCCAACCCGGATCGATCGCGGCCTTCACAAGGACGTCGGGAGCCTTGTTGACGGTATAGCCGGTGGCGTCAAATGCGTTATACAGGCCACCGCCGGCACCGGGCGCGTTGATGAAGAAATTCTGCGTCGTGGCCCCGGTCGCCGATGTGACGGTGGAGAACCCGCGGCCGCCGAACGTGGACTGTGGACCTTCCACGGACACGCCGAGGGCAAGCTTGCCGCCAAAGTCCTTGACGACGCGGAAGCCGTACCCCCGCGCGTAAGTAAAGCCCACCGTGTAGTTGACATCGATCGTCGTTGGCGGAATTTCCCCGCGGTTCTGAATTCCTTTTTTATTCTCCGTTGCCAGAGTCCACATCTGGCCGCCCAGATGTGCCTTACAGCATTGGTGCGAATATCCCCAACATCTACAGCGACTTACTGAACCAATGGACTCTCCAGCCCGGCAAATTTGGGTCCGTTTGGGTCCATCAAACGGCTAACCAGCTCAATTGCCTGCTTTCGCGACTCCGCGAGCGACTGAACGTAGTACTCCAGCGTGGTGTTCACACTAGAGTGTCCCAGCAACTCCTGAGTGGTCTTGATCTGCGTTCCCTGTTCGCTGAGCCATGTGGCCAGCGTCCTGCGGAAGCAATGCCAAGACACTCTGGGAAGTCCAAGTGCCGAAAGTGTTGGTTGCAGCACCCTCTGACACATGGACACCGGGTTAAGTGGTTTGCCCGAAAGCCCCTCAAACAAGAAGTTGGAGAGGCCACCGTTCGTTCGCTGACGATGCTGCAAAAGCTTCTGCCCAAGCCACTTCGGCATGGGTAGATCCCTAATCGAGCGAGGCGTCTTAGGTATGTCGATTAAGCCTTCGTAGATGCGCTGGCGCACATGGATGACAGATTTCTCGAAATCCACATCGCACCAACGCAACGCAAATAGCTCACATCGACGCATCCCGGTTGCAATGGCGGTTGCCACAACGGTACGACAAGGTTCCCTAAGCCGGACAAGCAATTGCTTTAGCTGGTCCGGCGTGAGGATTACCTTCTCAACTCTCGGCGGGCGCCTAGGCATTCTTGCTCGAGCGACCGGATTGTCCCTAAGATAGCCCCATTCGACGGCTTGCTTGAGAACTTGGTTCAACGTGAGCTTGATGTGTTGAACTGTTGCCCACGCAAATCGTTGGGCGTGTGAAGTGATGAACCCTTGGACGTCAGTTGCTTCTATGTCACACAGGCGCATTCCAGAAAAAGTTGGCAACATGTATCTCGCCAACGTCTCTCTGTAAAACTTCTGTGTGGACTGCTTTTTCAGCGGAAGGATTTTCTCTTCCCATAGTTTCGCGAATTGCCCGAAAGTTAGGGTTGTTTCTGGCCGATCCATACTGAGATTCGCTTCTCTCATGATGGTCTCGGCGATCTCCCAGGCTTTCCGCTTTGTGCCAACCTCACTAACTGAGCCTAGAATTCTCGAACGTCTCGCACGGCCCAATGAACGATCTGGAAGGAGCACGCTCTCGTAGTACCTGAGCACGTAAACCTTCCGCCTTGTACCTCGAACTATCAAGCTTCCTCTTTGATACTTGCGAGCCATTTTTAAGCCTCCTTTGGGATGGCTCGCTTGACTTGTTCTGCGCTGGACGTGATTGTACGCGAAACCCTCGGAATAGAGCTATCGTTACAATTCAGTCGCTTGAACCAGTCCGCGCATTGAGTCCCGGGACTCACGAAGACCCCGTGCATGAGTCTTGAGACTTCAGCCACGCGAAGATTTCGGCTTCGCGGAAGCGCCAATACTTGCCGAGACGGTAGCCGGGGAGCCGCCCGACAGATCGCTTTCTGGTCCGTCCGTAGACCCAAGACACAGGAACCTGCAACAGCTTTGATACTTCGTTGACAGTCAGAAGGTGGCTTTCGTCTCTTTCTCCCGCTGTGGCCGCGTTATGTGCGGCATCGTTTGGGAAGGTGAATGAGAATTCATGTGAGGCTAATACCGGTGAGGGGTTCTTGGGCTGAGTTGGATTCGAGTGTACCGCAAGGCGCGAGGCATGCCGTCTTGAGGACGCTGTATTCTCGCGCACACCGAATTGGTTTGAACGGCGATTCATGTTTGCTACGCGGTCTTTGTAAGAGCCTCTCCTTGGATTTGTTCTTGGCTGTGATCGTTAGTGTGTTGGCCTGGCCAGCGTTTGAACTGGTCGTCCTTCTTGAACAACAGCTTGAGGGCTTCGCTCACGACGTAAGAAGCGTTCGCGTCGATGAACTCAGCGTACCTGTCTAGGTTGTGTCTGACTTCTTCCTCTAGGCGGACCTGAAGAGTTGTCGTTTTCGGTTGCTTTGACGGTGCTTTCAGAAGTGCCAAGTGTTTCCGCTCCTTTCGTTATTCGTGATCCATTACAGCCTGCATTACGACTCGCATTCTCCGAATCCTGCACGCGGCCAAAACACGGCCTCGAGTTGCTCGGGGCGGGCGGGAGCGATCCCACGAAATTTTGGGCGGCTGAAAGCCGTCAAAAGTGGGGTCGCTCCCGCCCATCCTAGTGTTTTGGCCGCGTGCATATGTCACCTCCTTCTTTTACCTATCTGCCGTTCTCTGAAGACTTCCCGTTGGCCTTGAAAGTGACCTCCGGGGTGACGCCGCCCCTGAACAACCCCGTATCTGCCAACCGTCACCCCAGTTTTTCATGCTGTCGCCGAAAATCGCTTCATGACCCGGCACGGTGACGGTTCGGAAGAGGATCTTCTGCGTTGGCATCGCCTCTGCCGGTGCCTCAATTTCGATGTCCTTCGGTAGTTGGTTTCGCTTCCAGAGGTAATGGAGTGTGCCGATGCTGTCGCCGGTGTAGCGCTTCCTGCCTTCGCTCATGAAGAGGACATCCGGTTCTGAAAGAAGCCCGTACTGCTCGTTGTCCCACTTCGTCTGGAGGTCGAAATAACGCGTCAAATCCCGCACGCCCTTGCCTTCCACGTAGAGCCAAAAAAGCTCAGCCGCCTCTTTCTGCAAGCCCCCTTCCGTCGAAATGTAGAGAAATTGGAAACTCGGAAGTTGCCGGAATAGAGGCCGGTATGTGCGCAGGTGAGTGATGTACGCACCCAGGTTTCGGTGCTCGGGATCGAGGTATGTGAAGGTGACCACAGGCATGTAGTCGGGAGAAGGATACGCAACGCAGAGCGGGAATCTGTCGGCGAAAGTGATGCCCTTGCCATGTTCTCTGGAGGAGAGAAACAGACTCTCGGAAATGCCGTATCGCCGCAGGAAGTACTGGCGTTTGGCTTCCGCCGTCTCGAAATAGTCGTGCTCCGGGTGAGCAAAGATGTAATCGAGCGCCAAGAGCCGGGCTTTGATGTATCCGAGTTCGTGCCCCCTGCGATTACGAAGATCTCCTTTTCCAATTGCGTCGTAGAGTGGGCGAGAGTGCAGGTGGTACACCATGCTCCGCCGTCGATATCTTCGGGCGCTGGCATGGCCCAGTCCGAATAGTTTTTCAACCAATCGTGCGTTCCGCTTGCCGCTCCGGGCACGGGCAAAGTCAAGAAACTGCCGTACCGTGAAGTAGCGGGAATGCGTGGCCACGAGGTAGAGAAAGCGGGCTTCTACCTCCGTGTAACCGATGGTGCGGAGGTTGGCGAGTTGGGATTCGTGGATGCTCATTGGTTATAGGCTGAAGATCGCTGTGGTCAGTTCCCGCTCATCACGAATGCGGCGCAGCCGATCAGTCTCCCCAGGCCTGGCATAAATCTGGAAGCCGGCGTGGGCCTTCTGCGAGAGTCCTTGGGGGCGGTAATGATCTGTGGCTAGCTCAAGGTCGCGGTGCTGAATTTGGTTGTCGTTCTCGTTCACATACTCGACGCGCAGATCGGGGATCGGAATCTTGCCCGATACAACCTTGAGGTGGTAACCCTCGGCGACTTCCTCCCGCAAGGTTCGCGGGTTTCTAGTCTTATCCTGAGAGCCGCGGGCGAGGCGTGAGTAGAGCTCATCCTTCATTTCGTAGTCGAGTTGCACGCGAACCACCCTACCGCCCTGACTCTCGATCTCATCGCTGACCTTGTGATAGAGCCGGTACAGGTCCGCGTCGTGGGAAGCTTCCTTTGGTTTTTTGAGCCCGTGGTAGGTGGCTTGGCTTGAGGCGAGAACCTTGCCGCGAGACAGGAGTTTGTGGCCTTCCTTCGTGAGCGTCACAACCTGGAAAGAGTTGTAGTCGGTATTCGGGATTGTCGTGACATTCGCGAGTCCTTGGCGCACCAGGTTTTCGATATCGTTTTCCATTCGGTTCCGGTCGCGGTTGTAAGCAAACTCAGCTAGGTCGTTCTTAGCGACAACGCGGAACTTGCCAACCTCCGACAGCGTGTGAATCTCGGAATCCCGCAGCGAATAGTTCTTATCCCGGTCTGCGTATTTGGTTCGGATGGGCCGCGAAAGAATTGCTCGCACTCGTTCTTCGCGTACCAGTGGCGAGCGTTCCTTTTCCGAACGGTCCCGCTGTTCGCGGTCGAGTCTATCGGCACGAACCTCTTCCCGGTGAACATTGTGAAGATCAATGCGCTTATTCCAGTTGGAGGGTGAACTCCTGCCTTCATCGCGGCCTGAACGAAAATCAGAGCCACGGAAATCGTCGATTTCGAATCCGTCAAACCCTCGTGACACAGAAACAGCTCCTATCGGTGCAAGGCGCGGGCTCGCTCAAGTAAGGTGCTGATGAACAGAGGGAATCCTTGGCGGGGGCAGCTCGAAGAAAACAAACTCGAAGGGTTGGCCTGCTGGAGATCTTACTGGACATACTTAATCTAGCCCTCAGAATTCGGCGAATTCTTTGGTTGATCGTTCTGGTAGAGGAACACTTCCTCTACGTTTTTGCCAAAGATGCGCGCGATTTTGAAAGCCAATAGGAGGCTCGGGTTGTACCTGCCAGTTTCTATCGCGTTGATGCATGCGCGCGATACTCCAACATGCATGGCAAGCTCTGCCTGTGACCACTCGAGTTCTGCCCGCAGAACTCGCAGCCGAGTCTTCATTGGTATCCCCGCCGCCAATGCCGTTGCCAAGAGGTGATGGCTAATCCCAAACTCCAAAGAATGACAGCGCATGATGCGTTGCCGTACGCCGGTACACGGGGAAGTCCGAAGGTTTCCAGAAACGCCTCGACGGCCAGAAGGCACAGTGTCCCTACGAAGGCAATGCTAAGGGCGCCGTATATGTATCGTGTTTCGAACTCATCGATAACTCGCAGGAAACGAACCAGAGTCCAAACGGCGAGGATAGAGCCCAGGAGCGAGAGGATCAACAGCCCGTCTCGCCAAATGCTTCGCAATTGCTGCGCGGCAGCGAACGCAAGAGCACATCCCGCGCTGCCGGCGTAGAAAACGCGAAGCAAGTTCTGCTTCTGTATCACCAGAGGATCCACGGGATCGGGTCGAGTCGGCATGTGAAAACCTCCCGAATAAGGGTTCGAATAGGCTATCGTCTTGGCCTACAAATGTCAACTATAGATATCAATATGATGCTATATCATATCTAAAAGATGCTATCTACGACTATCTGGCTGCTTCTCTCGTAAGTTGCGGAAAAGACACGTAGTTGTCAGGGACGGTTGCAATGTAGAGTTGCGGGACGTCGAAGACGGTCAGCAGACCAAAATGCTTTCTGTCGATGCGCGCTCAGACGAAATCGATAATCGCGATTTGAAGCCCGACTGGCTTCTGGCGCGGAACCTGTGGCCGAACATGAAGCCTACGGAAGCTTTAGGATCCCTTCGTAGGCTTGTTGAAGGCAAGCTTCCTCATCGAAAACCAGAATCTTGTGGGCGGAGGCAAGCGTCTTGCAAGAAACGCTCAATCTGCGTTCCAATCAACCTTTTGTGGTTTGATGAGACGATCCGCTTGCAGCTGAGTCTGGCCTAAGGTCGCCAGGAGTAGGTGTACTTGATGGCGAAACGGTTCTGAGTGAACTGGGCAGGGTTCGCGGCCACCAAACTGGCGAATTGCTGGCCGACGGTGTAGATGACAAACAAATCACTGTCAGGGCGATAGTTCCAACGAAGGCGAATGTTGGCACTTGCAGCTTGGGTATTCGACGTGTTCATCTGCAGAATCGTCGATAGAGTGAGGAAACGAGAGAAAGCATAGTTCGTCTGGAAACTGCCAAAGACGACTGAAAAATCTCCTCCAGTGACTGGCAAGCGAAACCGATCCCACTGCTGAGAGAAATCGAAGGACAGCCTCTCGCTGGGCCGATAAGAGGCCCGAATCCGGGCTTCGTTCAAGTGGCCGTTGTAGTAGGTGCCAAACCGCTCAAAGAAGCGCAGGACCCAGCGCCGATCCTGTGCCGTGCCATACGTCAGTTGATGTCTCGTCCAGTGATAGAGGCCAGAAGGAATAACAACATTTTTGTAGATGTTGAACGGCGTAACGATTCGCTGGGTGAACACGTCCACGATGTCGTCATCTGTGTAGGCCCCACTATGGAATTCGGCGCGGAAGGTAGTCTGCCATTCCTGGGTTTGCAGAACACCGTGCGTATCTGGAGCATGAAACAGGAAGCCTTCAAAGTTTACCTCTCGGACGCCACGAATCTTCGGGCGCGGTTTCAGAGTAAGATCAGCATAGTCACAGATACAATCGGTACGTTCAAGAAAACCAACCTCGGGATTGAAATTCGGACCGATCTTGCGGCGTTCGGCGAGAAATTCGAGCCAACTATTCTTGTAGTGTAGGCCAGCGCCTAGATTGGTCTGACCGCCAGCGACGAGGGGAGAGCGCGTCTGAGCGGCATAACCCGTCAACACAAGGTCTTTCATCAGCACGATCCGCGTGTCCACTCCTCCGCTCTGGTTGAAAGGAGGAGCTGTGTTGCCCGCGCGCTTATCGATGCCCATAAACCCAACATAAGAACCTCCAGGAAGCGAACGTTTTAATCGGAACACAGCATAGTTCGCATAGGGGTTAGGCCCGCTCGACCTGGTACTTGCGTCCATGACGCCTACGTCAAAACCGGCAATAGAACCGGTGATCTTTCCTCCGCCATTCATCGGTACTTGCTGTCCCGTGACGGGATCGATGCTAATCTGGCGGCTGAAAAACAACAGATCGCCGGATCCGCCCATCGCAAAATTGAAAATCCCTGCATTCTCCAAGAAGAACTGCCGCTTTTCCGGAAAGAAGAGCTTGTAAGGTGTTAAGTTGAACTGCTGAGTGTCTACGTCCGCGTCCGCAAAATCAGTGTTGCCCGTCAAATTGGCAACCAAATTCGAGCGGAGGCCGAATTTCACGTCAACGCCTCCCGTGTAGAGGGCAGCCGTACCAGGAGTGAGACCAGCTGAGGTAGCGGACTGCGGCAAGTGGTTGAAACCGCCAAGGGCGTAGGGCTTCACGATGAATAAGCGGCCACTGCCAATTTCAGAGATTCCACGCAACTCGCCGCCCTCGCTGATTTTTAGGATTCCAAAACTTCGCTTCCACCCAGCCCACAAATCCTGCTCATTCTTGCGACGGATGAAACGTTTGAGGTTGATTCCCCAAACGACATCACGCGCCTGCATGAAATTCAGCGTCGAAAATGGAATCTGGATAGTCGCCGTCCAGCCCTCGGACGTTATGCGGGCCTCAGACGTCCAAACACCATCCCAGCCAGGATCTCCGTCGCCTTCGTCGCTGCTGCCATTCTGCGAGCCCCGTTCGTCTGTAATAAGGCCATCTCGCTGTGTTCCCAGAGGATTGGTCTGAAACAGGTAGGCGTTGCGGCGGTTGCGCGAGGAGTCGATCACAATCTCAAAATAGTCATCGAGCTCTTGACTGACGTCCCGGCGCAGTTGGGTAGCTACAATCTTGTCGGGCTCAGAATCATGGCAGATGATTCCGAAGAACACAGCATCTCTTGTATAAAGAATGCGCACCTCGGTCCGCTCTGTTGGCGGCTGTCCTTCGTAAGGCTCTCGCTGAGCGAAGTTGGTGATGGGCTCGGCCAGTTTCCATTGCGGATCATCGACCCCGCCATCGATTCTTGGCGCATGATCCACCCGCATCGCATTCGCAACGGGAAATGTCTGCGGTATTACCGGTGTCTGAGATTGACCCGCAAGAATCCCGGCCGACAGGGAGCCAAGCAGCAATAGGCCCGCAGCGCTGTACGCCAATCGTATCTGGGTGGGCACAGGCTTCAACGCACCACAGCCTCGTAAACAACCATGCGCCACGGCCTTGCCATCGGCTTCCTGCTCGGGCGTGTAAACGCGGTGCGTTTCCGGGTCAACGGCCAGGCTGTGAACCTTCTTTTGAACTGGAAAATCTTCGAGCTTGCGGTAGTGGTCGGGATCATCCATTTGGAATACAGAGATCGCACCACTCGAACACGCAACATAGATTCGTTTCAGTCCCGGATCGAACTTGATTACATCTGGTCCGCCCGCCATCGGCAGGAATGCAATGGGCTGGTGAGTGTCGAGATTGAAGACGGTCATGAGTTCGTTGCCTTCACAGGAGAGGAAGGCGCGATGATGTTCCGGGTCCAGCGTCATTCCATGATTCCCTTCGCAACGTCCGACCGGATAGCGTCCTACAACTTCATCCGTAGCCGGATCGATGACTGCGAGAATATTGTTGTCCTGGAGGTTGACATATACCTTTTGGGCGACGGGATCGTATTGCGGCATTCCGGCTTCACTATCAAAGTGCAGCGTCTTCACAATATCGTCCGTTCGGACATCCACGATGGCTTCCGCTTTGCCGCGTTCATCAGAAACGTAGAGCTTGTGGAATGGTGCAGCATAGGCACTGCCGTCTGGCTTGGCTTCGGTGCGAATTTTCTTGATTACTTTCATCTGGCGAAGGTCCACCACGCCAATGGTGTTGTCGCCGGCGTTCGACGTATATGCCTTCTTCAATTCGGGGACGTATTCAACGCCTTCGGCGCCAGGCGTGTCCAGAACGGTCGCCACGACTTTGTTCGTGCGCAGATCAATGACATACATCTGCCCCGCCGCGAGGTGAGCCGAGAGCAGGTAATGGTCGTCAGGGGTGATGGTGAGATAGTCGAACCGTTTGCCCAGAGGTCCAGGTAGATCGAATTCAGTCACTTTCTTTAGTGTAGGCGCGACGGATTCGGGTGACACACCGAAAGCTCCTGTCAGAGCGATAAGTCCGAGAAGCTGCAAGTTCTTGTTTTGCAAGTAAGACCTCCCATGATATCTTCAAACAACTTCCCAACCTCGACCATCTGGAAAGCACCGGACGAGCCAGGGGAAAGCTGCCCGGTCCACTTTGACGTTACTGCGCGTAACCCACTTCATCGATGACCTCCGCCACGCGGTCACTTCGCGACGACTTTCAAATCATCGAAGTAAGTGACTGAGTCTGCTTTAGTCCACAGTCCGACCTTGCCTGCCTCTTTAAATGTGTCGTCCGTCGCTTCGATCTTCTGTGCGCCGTCGTAGTAACAAATGATCTTGTTTCCGACGATTTCGACCCGCAGCTCGTGCCATTCGCTGGAAGTCACTTTGAAATTCGCTCCGGCAAATTGACGGCGGTTTCCGGCGACAACGTGGTACAGCCTGTAGTTATCCTCCAGGGCGTTGGCGCGTACGATGTAATAGTTGTTCGCGTCCTTCAGCCGGAACACCAATCCCCCGGCGCGGTCCACTTCACCGGAAACGGCTTTGAATCTCACGCTGAGTTCAAGGTCTTTGAAGCTGCCTTCGTCCGCAATGAGAAGCGGAAAGCGATAGTCGGTGGTGTCCTTAGAAATTTGCGCAACTACATTGGGTTTCGAGGGAGCGGTGGGATCAACCGTGACTGCCCATTTGCTTTCGGTTCCTTTCCCAGTGCGCGCACTATGAAACTTCGCCGGTAGAGCTCCTACGGCGTCGCTATCGAAGTTGTATGTGAAGGAGGCACCTGCGGACTGCTGGGGTGCAAGAGTCTCCGGTTGGGATGCATAAGAGGAGGAATAGCTTCCCTCCCTGGATTCCAGAATCACCCAGATCACTACCAGAAGTGCGGCAACCGCAGCCAGAATCCCCAATATCCGTTTCATTGCGACCCTCCTTTTGATTGACTTGTAGAAGAATATTTCGCGACTGGCAGCGAAACTCGAAACGTGCTGCCCTGCCCTTCTTCGCTTTTAAAAGATATGTCTCCGCCGTGAGCTTCGACGGCCCATCGAGTGATGGATAGTCCAAGCCCAGCACCACCCCATTCGCGTGTCCGCGCGCGATCAACGCGGTAAAAGCGGTCGAAGACGTACGCCTGATGTTCGCTGGGAATTCCAGGTCCTTGGTCGACCACGTCTAAGAACACCTGCTTGTCTCCCTCATTTTGCACCCGGACGAGAATCTGGCTTCCCGGGGGCGAATACTTAATCGCGTTATCCAGGAGATTGACCATTG
>WNGG01004121.1_pt1 | contig 16358 bp, 16 predicted proteins | sample 5400661 | NCBI WGS metagenome assembly WNGG01 (sample SAMN13153372, study PRJNA577476) | soil metagenome | isolation source: 100 cm soil or saprolite under Garry oak tree replicate 1 | place: USA:California | collected 2016-06-15 | reverse complement strand
AGGAGGCCGGGCTGCCCTACGACGCGCACCTCGCCGGCGGGATCAAGGCCTGGAGGGCGGCGGGCCTGCCGACCGAGCCGTGAACCCCATCTTCGCCGGCCTTCCGGTCTCGGTGTTCGAGGTGATGTCGGCGCTCGCGCGCGAGCACGACGCGGTCAATCTCGGCCAGGGCTTTCCCGACGATCCCGGTCCCGAGGACGTGCGCCGCAAGGCCGCCGAGGCGGTGGTCGACGGCTGGAACCAGTACCCGCCGATGCCCGGCATTCCGGAATTGCGCCGCGCGATCGCCGCGCATTACCGCCACTGGCAGGGCCTCGAGTTCGATCCGGACGCCGAGATCATGGTGACCTCCGGGGCGACCGAGGCGCTCGCCGGCGCGCTCCTGGCACTGATCGAGCCGGGCGACGAGGTGGTGCTGTTCCAGCCGCTCTACGACGCGTACCTGCCGCTGGTGCTGCGCGCCGGCGCCGTGCCGCGGTTCGTGCGGCTCGAGCCGCCGCACTGGCGCTTCGACGAAGCGCTGCTGGCACGCGCGTTCTCGCCCAAGACCAAGGTCGTGCTGTTCAACAATCCGCTCAATCCCTCCGGCACGGTTTTCGGCGCGGAGGACCTCGCCCTGCTGGCGGGCTTCTGCCAGCGCTTCGACGCCATCGCGGTGTGCGACGAGGTGTGGGAGCACGTGATCTTCGACGGCCGCCGGCACCTGCCGCTGATCGATGTGCCCGGCATGCGCGAGCGCACCGTCAAGATCGGTTCGGCCGGAAAGATCTTCTCGTTGACCGGGTGGAAGGTCGGCTTCGTCTGCGCCGCGCCGCCGATCCTGCGCGTGCTCGCCAAGGCGCACCAGTTCATCACCTTCACGACGCCGCCGAACCTGCAGGCGGCGGTGGCCTATGGGCTCGGCAAGGCGGACGCTTATTTCCACGGCATGCGGCGCGATTTCGAGCGCAGCCGCGACCGTTTCGTCGGCGGGCTGCGCGCGCTCGGATTTCCCGTGCTCGACGCGCAGGGCACCTATTTCGTCAATGTCGATCTCGCTCCGCTCGGCCTCAACGAGGACGACGAGAGCTTTTGCCGGCGCCTCGTGGCGGAGCACCGCGTCGCCGCCATTCCGGTCTCGGCGTTCTATGCGGCCGACCCGATCCGCTCGGTGGTGCGGTTCTGCTTCGCCAAGCGCGATCAGACGCTCGATGCCGCGCTCGACCGCCTCGGCGGCGCGCTCAAGCGGGCGGCCTGAGCGAGCACCGGAGGATTGCCATGCAGCGCATTTTCAAAATCATTTTCCTGGTCGCGGTCGGCGTGCTTGCGGCCGCGTCGAGCGCGCCGGCGCAAAAAGCGCGCAGCGTCAATTTCTACAATTGGTCGGATTATATCGGCCCCGGCGTGATCGAGGACTTCACCGCGCAGACCGGAATCCAGGTGAAATACGACACCTTCGATTCGAACGACATTCTCGAGACGAAGCTGTTGGCCGGGAAATCCGGTTACGACATCGTGGTGCCGACCGCCTTTTTCCTTGAGCGCCAGATTAAGGCCGGCGTGTTCCAGAAGCTCGACAAGACGAAGCTGCCGAACCTCGGCAATGCGTGGGACGAGATCACGCGGCGGCTCGCCGCCTACGATCCCGGCAACCAGTACGCCGTCAACTACATGTGGGGCACGACCGGCATCGGCTTCAACGTCAAGAAGGCGCGCGAGGTGCTGGGCGCCGACGCGGCGATCGATTCCTGGGACGTGATGTTCAAGCCGGAGATCATCGCCAAGTTCAAGGATTGCGGCGTCTACATGCTCGACGCCTCCGATGACGTGCTGGCTGCCGCGCTGCATTATCTGCATCTCGATCCCAATACCAAGTCCCAGGCCGACCTCGAGAAGGCCGCCGACCTGGTGACCAAAGTGCGGCCCTACGTGCGAAAGTTCCACTCCTCCGAATATCTCAATGCGCTCGCGGCGGGCGATATCTGCCTGGTGCTCGGCTATTCGGGCGACATGAAGCAGGCGCAGAAGCGCGCCGCCGAGGCCAAGAACGGCGTCGAGATCGGCTACGCCATCCCGCGCGAAGGCGCGCAATTGTGGTTCGACAATCTGGCGATTCCCAGGGACGCGCCGAACGTCGCCGCGGCGCACGCGCTGATCGATTATCTGCTCAAGCCCGAGGTCGCCGCCCGCAACAGCAACTTCATCGCCTATGCCAACGGCAATGGCGCAAGCCGCGCGCTCCTCGATCCGGAGGTCCTCAACGACCGCGGCATCTATCCGGACGAGACGATGATGGCGCGCCTCTACACCATCAGCGCGCACGACCAGAAGACCCAGCGCCTGATGAACCGCCTGTGGACGCGCATCAAGACCGGGAAGTGATTTTCAATCCCTCCCCGAAGGGGAGGTGGCGCCGCGCAGCGGCGCCGGGTAGGGTCTTCTCGCCAAGTGCTGGGCGTGAGTTTTATTTCTTGCCGCCCTTTACGGGCTTCGAGCCCTCCGAGCCCGGATCGCTGACCGCTATGCCGGCAGGGTCCTGGTTGCCTTTCTTCTTGGTGGACGTGCTCGGTTTCTTCACGCTCGGTTTCGTGTCCGAGCCGCCGCCTTTGCGGTCGCTGGTGTAGCCCGCCTGGGCGGAACCGGAAAGTCCCTTGGAACCGGGCACGCTCACCGGCACGGCGAACGCGATGAGGATCGCAGCGGACAGAACAGCCGTCAGAAACGCACGAGACATGGTTCCCCCCGGTTGTGATTATTTTTTTTGTTGAGGCTAGCAGGATAGCCAATGGCTGAAGTTCAGGCAATTTCACGAATAGGCGAAGGGAATCAATTGGACGGGGAGAGAGCGTCCCCGTTCACCGCCAGCGCCGGTGCACCCACAGCCATTGCTCCGGATGCTCGCGCACCCAACCTTCGACGATCGAGGTGATCGCCTGCATGGTGCCGGCGACGTTGACGCGGCCGTCCGGGTCGCGCGGCACGTCGATCGGGCCGACGATGTCGACCTTAAGCTTGTTGTTGGGCAGGCGGACGGCGCGGGTGCCGTAGATCGGGCAATCGATGTGGCGCGCCAGGCGTGCCAGCATGGGGTTCGTCCGGCACCGGCGGCCGAAAAATATCACCTCGACGCCGAGGCCGTAGTGCTGGTCGACCAGCATGGCGACGTGCTGCCCCGCTTCGAGCGCGCGGGCGATGCGGAACGGCGCGTCGGGGCCGCCGGCGATCATCGTGCCCATGCTGCCGTCGCGCAGCTCAGCGACCGCATCGGCCACGGCGCCGAGGTTCGGCCGGCGATAGAGCACGGCGAAGTCGAGCCCGCCGCCTCGGGCGGCGAGCGCCGGCACTTCCCAGTTGGCGAGGTGCGCGGCGAACACCAGCGCGGGCTTGCCGTCGTCGCGCATGCGGTCGAACCGCGCGTCGACCTCGGGCGTGGAGAGGATGCGGCCCGCGTCCGGATGCTTGCGGTCGTAGTCCCACAACAGATCGAGGCGCGCAAACTCGCCGGCGACCCGGCCGAGGTTGTCCCATACGCCGAGGAGAATGCGCTCGATCTCCGCCGGCGATTTGTCGGGAAACGCCGCCTTCAGATTCTCCCGGCCGATGCGATGCTCACGCAGCCACGGGCCGAACGTGCGGGTGACGCGCGCCATGAACTTGGCGAGCAGGTCGGGATCGATCAGGCGCAGCGCCTTGAGCAGCCATACGGTCAGCCGGCCGACGATGGCGTCGAACACGCGCGTGAGCCGGACGACGGCCTGCCGGACGAAACGTTGAAGGTCGATCGCCATCGCGGTCGCGGCGGGCTCTAAAACTTCACAATGATCTTGCCGAACACCTGGCGGCTTTCGAGCCGGCGCAGCCCTTGCTCGAAGTCGGCGATCCCGACCTCGGTGTCGATCACCGGCAAGAGCCCGCCCGCCATCTTGGCAAGGCCGTCGCGGATGTTGCGCATGGTGCCGCCGAACGAGCCGATGATGCGGTACTGCCGCTGGAACAATTGCATCAGGTTGAGCGTCGTGGTCGGCCCCGAAGTCGAGCCGCAGGTGACGAGGCGGCCGCCCGGCTTGAGCGAGAACAGCGAGCCGGCGAAGGTGTCGGCGCCGACGTGCTCGAACACCACGTCGACGCCCTGCTTGGCGGTGATCTTGCGCACCACGCCCTCGAACCGGTCCGTGCGGTAATTGATGACGTGATCGGCGCCGAGCGCGCGCGCCTTCGCGGCTTTGGCGTCGTCGCCGACCGTCGTGATCACGGTGCAGCCGATCGCCTTCGCCATCTTGATGGCGACGGTGCCGATGCCCGAGCCGCCCGCGTGCACCAGGATCGTTTCGCTCGGCTGAAGTTTTGCATTGTCGAACAGCATGTGCTCGACCGTCGCGAACGCGATCGGCGCGCAGGCGGCGTCGCGCAGCGCAACGCCCTGCGGCACCGGGATGACGAGGCGCGCCGGCAGGTTGACGAGGTCGCGCGCGAAGCCGTCGATGTTGAAGCCAAGCAGCCCCTTGAGGTCCTCGCAGAAATTATCCCGGCCCGCGCGGCAGGCGCGGCAGACGCCACAGGTGAGGCCGCCGTTCATCACCACGCGGTCGCCGGGCTTGAAGCCCGCGACGTCCGATCCGATGGCGGCGATCTCGCCGGCCGCTTCCGCACCGACCACCAGCGGCAGCTTGCGCTTGGCGAACGCCATGCCGCGCCATCCCCACACGTCGATATGGTTCAGTGCCACCGCCTTGATGCGGATCTGCACCTCGCCGGCCGCGGGGGGCGGCGGCGCCGGCATGTCGACAAGCTCGAGCTTGCGGTCGGCGACGAGGGTGAGCGCGCGCATGATCGGTGCGATGGACTGGGGCGTCAGGAGCGGTGAATGCCTATCGCCGCGGAAAGCCCGCCGTCAATCGGCAGCACCGCGCCGGTGATGTAGGCGGCGGCTGGCGAGAGCAGAAACGCGACGAGGCCGGCCACCTCGTCCGGCCGGGCGAAGCGGCCGGCCGGGATCTGGCTCTCCATGGTCGCGCGATAGGCCGCATAGGGCGCCATCATGTCGGTGTCGACGAAGCCCGGCGCCACGTAGTTGACCGTGACGCCGCGCCGCGCGCTCTCGATCGCGAGCGTGCGCGCATAGGCGAGCAGCGCCGCCTTCGAGGCCGCGTAGGCGGCGCTGCCCTGGCTCGCGCGCAACGCGGTGGCCGAGCCGATCGCCACGATGCGGCCGTCGCGCGCCCGCGTCATCGGCCGCACCAGCGCGCCGGCCAGCTTGGTGAACGACCAGAAATTCACCTGCATGGCCGCTTCGGCCTTGGCCCGATCCATGGTGGCGGCGAGGCTGTCGTAGGGCAGCCCGGCATTGTGCACGAACGCGGAGGGAGGGGAGGCGGACTCCAGGCTCGCCGCGAACGCATCGACCGCATCGCGATCGGCAAGATCGACCTGTGTCGCCGTAAACGTCTGGTGCGGGCCGGCGGCCGCGAGTTCCTCGCGCAACGCCGCCGCTTCCGCGGCCGCCGAGCGGTAGGTGAAGAGCACGTCGTGGCCCGCGGCCGCGAGCGCGCGGACGATGGCGGCGCCGGTCCCGCGCCCGCCGCCGGTGACGACGACGCGGCGCCGGTCGCCCGGCGCCATCACGCCGCGTCCCGGCTCATCACCAGCGAGACGTTCTGGCCGCCGAAGCCGAAGGAATTGGACAGCGCGTGGGTGACGCGCGCGTCGCGCGCCGCGTTCGGCACCACGTCGAGCGGGATCGCCGGATCCGGCACCTGGTAATTGATGGTGGGCGGAATGCGCTGATGCTCGAGCGTCAGCAGCGTGAACACCGCCTCGACCGCGCCGGCCGCCGACAAGGTATGCCCGACCATCGATTTGTTGGACGAGATCGGCACGTCTTTGATGCGCTCGCCGAGCACGGCAGAGGCGCCCAGAAATTCCATCTTGTCGTTTTCCGGCGTGCCGGTGCCGTGCGCATTGATGTAGTCGATGTCGTCGGGGGTGAGCCCGGCGTCGTCGATCGCGCCGCGCACGCTGCCGATGATCGCCTTGCCGTCCGGGCTCGAGCGGGTGCGATGGAACGAATCCGCCATCTCGCCGCAGCCGGCGATCACCCCGAGGATTTTGGCGCCGCGCGCTCGCGCGGCATCGAGGCTCTCCAGCACCAGCGCCCCGGCGCCTTCCGCCATGACGAAGCCGTCGCGGTTCTTGGAGAACGGCTTCGCCGCCGCCTCCGCCGGATCGTTCTGGGTCGACAGCGCGGAGAGCAGGGAGAAGCGGATCAGCGTCTCCGGCGTCACGGTCCCGTCGGTGCCGATGCACAGCGCCGCGTCGGTCTCGCCGCGGCGGATCGCTTCGAGGCCGAGCTGGATGGCGCTCGCGCCCGACGCGCAGGCGGTGGTGACCGAGATCGGCGAGCCCTGCGTCCCGAACGTCTCCGCCAGGCGGTCGGCGACCGACGCGAACATGAAGCGCGGGCCGTACTTGCGGAAGCTGCCCTCGCTCGCCGCGCGCAGCAGGTCGTCGTAATTGACCGCGTCGTTGGTGCGCGCCGCCCGCCCAAGCTCCTCGCGTTGCAGCCATTCGACCTCGATCGGCGGCACCGCCACGAACAGCGGCCCGGGAAAGCGCCCGCGACCGCCGATGCCCGCTTGGCTGACGGCTTCCTCGGCCGCGATCTCGCCCATGCGTTCGCACAGCGACGGCCCGCAGAACGGCTCGATCGGCACGAAGTCGACGGTGCCAGCGATGCGGGTCTTGAGATTCTCGGTGGGGAAGCGTGCGATCGTGCGGATGCCGGAGCGGCCGGCGGTCAGCTTCTCCCAGTTGTCCGCCTTGCCGGCGCCGAGCGAGGTGACGATGCCCATGCCGGTGACGACCACGATGGGGCGTCGCGCCTTGTCAGTGTTGGAAGAAGCCATCGTCCTCTCCTTCAGCGCACGGCTTCGACCAGCGCCATGCCTTCGCCTCGCCAGTGCCCGACGCCGGTGACCACCACCTGGGTCAGGCCTGCGTCCATGCCCGCTTCGACGCCCGATCGATCGCCCGGCGGAAACAGGCGGCCGTGGCTGATCGCCAGCGCCGCGAGCGCCACGTTCATGGGGAATTGCGGCTCGGGTCCGTGCCCGACATAGCTGCCGGTCGCCCGCACCGCAACCCCGGCATGTTCGGCAAGAAACGTGCGCTCCTCGGCGGTCGCAGGCTCCGCGCCCGATGCGCCCGAGAGCACCGCGACGTGGCCCGGTTCGAGGCCCGGCGCGATCTTTGCCCACATCGCGCCGAGCATCTTGGTGACCGCGCCCGGCCGCCGATCCGAGCGGTCGGACGCCACCGCCGGGAGCCGCGCCAGCGGCTTTGCGCCGCGCATTTGCGCATGCTCGCGCGCCTCGATCACCAGGAAGGCGCCGAGCGAGCCGGCCGCGAACCCGCCGTCCGGTCCGCGCTCCCACACCGATCTATCGGCGCCCTTGAGCAGATAATTGTTGAACTCGTACTGCGCGAGCAGATCCTTGCGCTCGCCGTTGTGCGCGCCGCCCACCAGCGTCAGCTCGCTCTGGCCGGCGCGGATGCGCGAGTGCGCGATGCGCACCGCGTCGATCCCGGCGCCTTCCTCGCCCATGAAGGTGCGCGAGGAGCCGGTGACGCCGTGCACGATCGAGATGTTGCCGGCGAGCAGGTTCGACAGCTGCGCCAGGAACAGCGTCGGGCGCAGGTCGTTCATCAGCCGCTCGTTGAGGAAGGCGGCCGGGTTCTCCGCCTTGGGCAGGTCGGTCAGGATCGCGGAATCGACGCTGATGTCGCGCTCGCCGCCGCCGGCGGCGACGATCATGTCCGTGCTCGCCAGGAGCTCCGGCTGCCCCTTGAGGCCCGCGCTCTCGAGCGCGAGACCCGCCGCGTAGACGCCGATGCGCTGCCACGGCTCCATCTGCCGCTGGTCGCCTTTCTTCGGAATCTGCTTGTCGAAGTCGACCGGCGCCAGCGGATGGATCACGTAAGGGGCGAACACCTCGGCGTTCCCGTGCGGCTTTGCGTCCATCAGCCGCTGCCAATGGGCGTCGGCCCCTTCGCCGAGGCAGGAGAGGATGCCGATCCCGGTGATCCACGCCTCGCGGCCGGGCTCAGCCATGGATCATGGCTCCGAGCGGGAACGCGAGCTGCTTCGCCGCGCCCTCCATGTGCGCGCGGAATTCGGCGTTGGGGAACGGCACGGTGCGGAACCTGATCTCCGCTTCGCACACCGGCTTGCCCTCGCCGGTGAGCCGCGCGCGCGTCACCGCGTAGCCCGAGCCGTCATGGACGAGGCTTGCCTCGCCGGCGAGCCGCTCGCCCGGCTTGACGAAGCGCCGGAGCTTCACGTCGTTGGCGCCGATGAAGAACGGCATGCGCTCGAAGCTGCGCAGCGCGACCACGAGCCAGCCGGCGGTCTGCGCCATGCTCTCGATCAGCAGCGCGCCCGGCATCAGCGGCAGCCCGGGAAAGTGTCCTGCGAAGATCGTGCTTTCGCTCGGGACCGTCGCCTCGGTGCGGATCGTGCGGTCCTCGAGCGAAATTTCAAGGATGCGGTCGATCAGCTGGAAATACTCGAGGCGCATCTCAGAGCATGATCCCGAAAAGTGGGCACCGGTTTTCGGCCAAGATCATGCTCCAACAATAGGGGCGCTCATGCTCCCCTGGCGGCCACGAGGTCGTCGATGCGGGCGCACAGATTGTTCAGCACGAAATACTGGTCGGTGGTCGCCTTGCCGTCGTTGACCTCCTGGGTCCAGCGCTCGATCGGCAGCTTGATGCCGAATGCCTTGTCGATCGCAAAGGCGATGTCGAGAAAATCCAGGCTGTCGATGCCGAGATCGTTGATGGCGTGGCTTTCCGGCTTGATGGTGTCGGGCTCGATGTCGCAGGTTTCCGCGATGATGCCGGCGACGGTGTCGAAAGTCGAAGACATCGGCCACCCTTGTGAATGGTCCTGTTCTGAAGCCCGCGCCGGATGACAGACACCCCCGCCCCCCGGCGCGGAAGAGGCCGGCCCGGGGTCCGCCTGACGCGGTGCCCGTATAGCGAAGCAGGCGGGCAAGTTCAATGGCGGCAAGGCTTTGTCCCAGGCGCGGAAATGCCCGCCGGCGCATAATTTTTACGCATTCCCGCCATGCCGGCGCGCCGCGGATGGCGTCCCTCGCGGCGCCGGGCAGGGCATCTTCCGCTCCCCGGCGCCGATGTGGGATGATTTGCCGCCACAGGGGGAGCCGTCATGATCCTGCGCAAACTGTGTATCTCCATCGCCGTGCTGGCCGGGCTCGCGCCGCCGCTGCCGGCCGGCGCCCAGCCGGTGCTCAAGGTCGGGTCGACCCCGACCGGCATCCCGTTCACCTTCCTTGACACCAAGACCAACACCATCCAGGGCGTCATGGTCGATCTCGTCACCGCCATCGGCAAGGAGGCGGGCTTTGCCGTGCAGGTCGAGCCGATGCAGTTCTCCGCCCTCATCGCCGCGCTCACCGCCAACAAGATCGATATCATCTCGGCGGCGATGTACATCACGCCGGCGCGCAAGGAGGTGATCGACTTCTCCGCCCCGGTCTATTCCTACGGCGAAGGCCTGGTGGTGCCGAAGACCGACGCCAAGGACTACGTCGCCTTCGCCGACCTCAAGGGCGAGACGGTCGGCGCCCAGGTCGGCACCGTCTATGTCGAGCCGCTCAAGAAGACCGGCCTGTTCGCCGACGTGAAGGTCTACGACTCGATCCCCGACATCCTGCGCGACGTGAACACCGGGCGGCTCAAGGCCGGCTTCGCCGACTATCCGATCCTCGCCTACAATCTGCAGCAGGGCCTGTTTCCCGACGTACGGCTGGTCAAGACCTATAAGGCGACCATCCTCGGCTCGGTCGGCATCGGCGTGCGCAAGAGCGACGGCGAGCTGCTCAAGAAGATCGATGCCGGCCTCGCCAAGCTCAAGGCCGACGGCAGGTTGAAGACGATCCTGGCGAAGTGGGGACTGGAGTGAACGCGGTCCTGCTCCCTCTCCCCAGCCGAAGTCGGATGTTTCCGACTTCGGCCACTTAATAGATGGCCGAACTCGGGTAAACCCGAGTTCGGCGTGGGGAAAGGGTCGGGGTGAGGGGACCTCTGCGAATGCGCGTTATCCGCAACGGCCCCCTCACCCAGCCGCCTTCGCTGCGCGCCGGCGGCCGACCTCTCCCCGCAAGCGGGGAGAGGTGAAGGTGCAGCGCTTCCTCGTCGACGCCGTCGAGTTCATGCCCATTCTGCTGTTGGGCGTGAAGCTCACCATTATGGTGACCGTCGGCTCGCTCGTGCTCTCGACGGTGCTCGGCCTCGTCTGGGCGCTGATGCGCGTTTCGGGCGTGCGCGCGCTCTCGGGCACCGCGATCGTCATCGTCAACGTGATCCGCGGCATCCCGATCATCGTGCAACTGTTCTACATCTATTTCGTGCTGCCGGAGTTCGGCATCACGCTGACCGCGCTCGAAGCCTCGATCATCGGGCTCGGCATCGCCTATTCGGCCTATCAGTCGGAGAATTTCCGCGCCGGCATCGAGGCGATCGACCGCGGGCAGATCGAGGCCGCGCACTCGATCGGCATGGGCTGGGTGCTGACCATGCGCCGCGTCGTGCTGCCCCAGGCGGTGAAGATCGTGCTGCCGCCCTACGGCAACATCATGATCATGATGCTCAAGGATTCCTCGCAGGCGTCTACCATCACGGTCGCCGAGCTCGCCTTGCAGGGAAAGCTGATCGCCTCCTCGACCTTCAAGAACATGACGGTATTCACCCTGGTCGCGGCGCTCTATCTCGCCATGAGCATCCCGCTCATCCTCATGGTGGGCTGGCTGGAAAAGCGCTTCGGGCGCAAGTGAGCGACGCCACCGCGATGATCGTGCTCACCGACGTGCACAAGAGTTTTGGCGCCCATCACGTCATCCGCGGCTTTTCCGCCCATGTGGAGAAGGGCGAGGTGGTGTGCGTGATCGGGCCGTCCGGCTCCGGCAAGTCGACCATCCTGCGCTGCATCAACGGGCTCGAAGGCTACGACCGCGGCGAGATCGAGGTCGACGGCATGGCGGTCGATCGCGCCGACCGCTCGATCGTCGCCATCCGCGCCAAGGTCTCCATGGTATTCCAGCGCTTCAACTTGTTTCCCCACCGCACCGCGCTCGAGAACGTCGTCGAGGGGCCGATCTACGTGAAGAAGGAGCCGCGCGAGGAGGCGGTCGAGCGCGGGCGGGCATTGCTGGCGCGGGTCGGCCTCGCCGACAAGGAGCACGCCTACCCGGCCGCGCTGTCCGGCGGCCAGCAGCAGCGCGTCGCCATCGCCCGCGCGCTCGCCATGCAGCCGAAGGCGATCCTGTTCGACGAGCCGACCTCCTCGCTCGACCCCGAGCTGGTGGGCGAGGTGCTCGCCGTCATGCGCTCGCTGGCCGAGGAGGGCATGACCATGATCGTCGTCACCCACGAGATGGGCTTTGCCAAGGAGGTGGCCGACCGCGTGCTCTTTCTCGATCAGGGCGTGATCGCCGAGGCGGGCAAGGCGCGCGAGCTCTTGACCAACCCGCGTAATCCCCGCACCCAGGATTTCCTCCGCCGGGTGCTGCACCCGCTGTGACCATGGCCGAACCGTTTCCGCTCGAACCATCGCTATGGGCCGCGACCGCGCCGCCCGCTCCGCCGACGCCGCCGCTCGAAACCTCGGCGCGCGCCGACGTATGCGTGATCGGCGCGGGCTATGCCGGCCTGTCGACCGCGCTGCATCTCGCCGAGCGCGGTGTGCGCGCCATCGTGCTGGAGGCGCGCGAGCCCGGGTACGGCGGATCGGGCCGCAACGGCGGCCAGGTCATTCCCGGCCTCAAGTACGAGCCCGACGAGCTCGAGGCGATGTTCGGCCCGGAGCGCGGGCCGCGTCTCGTCGAGTTCGCCGGCCGCACCGCCGACGTGGTGTTCGACCTCATCGCGCGCCACCGCATGGACGTGCCGCACGTGCGCAACGGCTGGATCCAGGGCGCCCATTCGCGCGCGAGCGTCGAGCAGGTGAAGCGGCGGGCCGGCCAATGGGAGCGGCGTGGCGCGCCCGTCACGTTTCTCGACAAGGCGGAGACGGACCGGCACCTCGGCACGACGCAATACCTCGCCGCCTGGATCGACCGGCGCGGCGGCGCGGTGCAGCCGCTTGCCTATGCGCGCGGCCTCGCCAAGGCGGCGCTGGCGGCGGGAGCCGCGATCCATGGCCGCACGCCGGCGACGCGCCTCGATCGGCGCGAGGGCAAGTGGATCGTCACGACGCAACGCGGCGCCGAGGTTACCGCCGACCAGGTCGTGCTGTGCACCAATGCCTATGCGGGCGGCCTGTGGCCGCGTCTGGCGCAGACCATCGTCGCGCCCAACTCCTATCAGATCGCGACCGAGCCGCTGTCCGACAACGTGCGCAAGTCGGTCCTGCCGTTCGGCCAGGTCTCCTCGGACGCGCGAAAACTTCTCCTTTATTTCCGTCTCGACGACCGGGGCCGCCTGCTGCTGGGCGGACGCGGGCCGTTGCGCGAGCCGACGAGCGACGCCGACTGGCAGCACCTGGAGGCGATGCTGCCGCGGATGTTTCCGCAAGTCGCGGGCGCGGCGATCCAATATCGCTGGTGCGGCCGGGTGGCGATCACGCGGGATTTCCTGCCGCATCTGCATGCGCCGGCGCCCGGGCTGCTGATCGACATCGGCTGCATGGGCCGCGGCGTCGCGCTGCAGAGCGCGATGGGGCAGGCGATCGCCGAGTACGTGGCGAGCGGCAATCCCGACGCGCTGCCGTTCCCGCTTTCTCCCATCCGCCCGCTGCCGCTCCACGCCCTGCACACGGTCTATGTCGGCGCGCTGATCGCCTGGTACCGCTTCCTCGACCGGCGCGGTTTGAGCGACGCGGTGTAACGGATGATCCTCCCCGACCGCGAACGCCGTTTCCTCGCCGCCAGACGGGTCGGCCATCTGGCGACCGCCGACGCGCGGGCGCGGCCGCACGTGGTGCCGGTGTGCTTCGCCGTCGCCGACGAGACGCTTTACATCACCATCGACGAGAAACCGAAGCGCGGCGGCCGGCCGCTCAAGCGCCTGCGCAACATTGCCGAGAACCCGGCGGTCGCCGTCACGGTCGATCGCTACGACGATGACTGGACGCGGCTCGGCTGGGTGATGCTGCGCGGAAGGGCCGAGATTTTGGCCGGCGGCGATGAGCACGCACGCGCCCAGGCGCTGCTGCGCAGCCGCTATCCGCAACTCGCCGCCATGCGGATCGGAGACCTCCCGGTGATTGCGGTGCGCCTCGAGCGGGTGACGAGCTGGGGCGACCTGTCGCCCGATGGGTGAGGGCAGGGTTGCGCCTCAGGGGCTAGTCGCCGACGGTACCCCACGGCTAAGCTGACCGCCCCACGGGAGTAGGCGCCATGCACATCGGCCTGACGATGTTTCCGACGGACTATTCGATCCAGCCGCACGATCTCGCGGCGGAGGCGGAGGCGCGCGGCTTCGACGCCCTGTGGCTGCCGGAGCACAGCCACATCCCGACCAGCCGCAAGTCGCCGTGGCCGGGGGGCGCCGACCTGCCGAAGTACTATTGCGACAGCTACGACCCGTTCGTGTCGCTCGCCGCGGCGGCGGTGGTGACGAAGAAGATCAAGCTCGGGACCGGCATCTGTCTCGTCGTCGAGCGCGACCCGATCCACACCGCCAAGGAAGTCTCGACCCTCGACCGGCTCTCCTCCGGCCGCGTCCTGTTCGGCATCGGCGGCGGTTGGAACGCCGAGGAGATGGCCCACCACGGCACCGCCTTCGCGACCCGCTTCAAGGTGATGCGCGAGCGCGTCCAGGCGATGAAGGCCATATGGACCCAGGACAAGCCGAAGTTTGCCGGCGAGTTCGTCAAGTTCGACGAGATCTATCAGTGGCCGAAGCCGGTGCAGAAGCCGCATCCGCCCATCATCGTCGGCGGCGCGTTTCCCCACGCCGCCAAGCGCGCGGTCGCCTATGGCGACGGCTGGATCCCGATCGGCGGGCGCGGCCTCGACCCGCTGGAGATTTTGCCAAAATTCCGGCAGATGGCGAAGGAGGCCGGGCGCGATCCCGCCACGCTGTCCTTCGACGTGTTCGCCGCGCCGCGCGATGCGGACGCGCTCAAGCGCTATCGCGACGCCGGCGTCGACAGCGCCGTGTGGATGTTCCCGCCCAAGGGACGGGAGGAGATATTGCCGATGCTCGATCAAGGCGCCGCCCTGATGCGGGGACTGTGAGCGCATGAACGTCCACGCTTCCATCGCTCGGCCGATCGCGACCGCCGCCACCCGCGCGGTCGAGGCCGATCGGCTGCTGATCGACTACGAGCGCAGGCCGTTGGCGGATTTGCTGCACGCAGCGCGCGCGCTGGGGCGCGCGGGCCACGGCAATGTCATCAGCTATTCGCGCAAGGTGTTCATTCCGCTCACCCGGCTGTGCCGGGACGTGTGCGGCTACTGCACCTTCGCGGCGACGCCGCGCCAGGTCGGCCAGGCCTATCTGAGCCCGGACGACGTGCTCGCCATCGCCCGTGCCGGCCGCGCCGCCGGCTGCCGCGAGGCCTTGTTCACCCTCGGCGACAAGCCGGAGCTGCGCTACGCGGCGGCGCGCGCGGCGCTGCGCAAGCTCGGCCATGCGAGCACCGTCGAGTATCTCGGCGCCATGTGCGAGCTGGTCATCCGCGAGACCGGGCTGCTGCCGCACGTCAATGCCGGCGTGATGAGCGAGGTGGAGATCGCCGCGCTGCGCCGGGTCAGCGTCTCCCAGGGGATCATGCTCGAGACGATCGCGCAGCGGCTCTGCGAGCCCGGCGGGGCGCATTTCGGCTCGCCCGACAAGGACCCGCAGGTGCGCCTTGCCATGATCGAGGCGGCGGGCCGGCAGCAGGTGCCGTTCACCAGCGGCATTCTCATCGGCATCGGCGAGACGCGGCGCGAGCGCATCGAGTCGCTGCTTGCCTTGCGCGACGTGCACGCGCGCCACGGCCACCTGCAGGAAATCATCGTGCAGAATTTCCGCGCCAAGCCGGGGACGCGCATGGCCGGCGCCGGCGAGCCGCCGCTCGATGACCTCATGTGGACCGCCGCGGTGGCGCGCCTGATCTTCGGCCCGGCGATGAACGTCCAGGTGCCGCCTAATCTCAGCTTCGCGGAATTTCCCAAGCTCGCCGGCTGCGGCATCAACGACTGGGGCGGCATCTCGCCGGTCACCGCCGATCACGTGAACCCGGAAGCGCCGTGGCCGCAGATCGCGACGCTCGAACAGGCGACCGCCGCGGCCGGCTACATGCTGGCCGAGCGGCTCGCCGTCTATCCCGACTACGCCGTTGCCGCGGAGCGCTGGATCGATCGCGCCCTGGTGCCGCGCGTGCTCTCCGACATCGACGCCGCCGGTTTTCCGCGCGAAGACGACTGGGTGCCGGGCGCGACCACGCCGCCGCCCGCTCCCTCTCCCCGGAGGGGAGAGGGCCGGGGTGAGGGGGGACCTGACCTATCGATAAAATCGACATTATCCATCACTCCGATCCTCGATCGAGCGCGCGCCGGCGATCGGCTCGAAACCGACGACATCGTCCGCCTGTTCGCGGCGCGCGGCGACGAGTTCGACGAGGTTTGCGCTGCCGCCGACGCGCTGCGCGCCAAGGTGAACGGCGGCGTGGTCACCTACGTGGTCAACCGCAACATCAATTACACCAACGTGTGCAGCTACGCGTGCAGCTTCTGCGCCTTCTCCAAGGGCAAGCTGCACGATCATCTGCGCGGCCGTCCCTACGATCTTGCGCTAGAGGAGATCGCCCGGCGCACCGAGGAAGCGTGGCAGCGCGGCGCCACCGAAGTCTGCCTGCAGGGCGGCATCCACCCCGCCTATACCGGCGACACCTATTTGACCTTGCTGCGCGCGGTGAAGGAGGCGGTGCCCGGCATGCACGTGCATGCCTTCTCGCCGCTCGAAATTTCTCACGGTGCGCAGACGCTCGGCCTCTCGGTCGCGGCGTTCCTCGAGCGGCTGCGCAAGGCCGGCCTCGGCAGCCTGCCGGGGACCGCGGCGGAAATCCTCGACGACGAGGTGCGCGCGCGCATCTGTCCCGACAAGCTCGACACGCGCCAATGGCTCGACGTGGTCGCGACTGCGCACGCGGTCGGCCTGCGCACCACCGCCACCATCATGTTCGGGCACGTCGAGGGCACGCGGTCGTGGGCCGCGCATCTGCTGCATCTGCGCGACCTGCAGGAGCGCACCGGCGGCCTGACCGAGTTCGTCCCGCTGCCGTTCGTCCACATGGAAGCGCCGATGTATTTGAAGGGCGGCGCGCGGCGCGGCCCGACCTGGCGGGAAACCGTGTTGATGCACGCGGTGGC
>WNGG01005244.1_pt1 | contig 16361 bp, 15 predicted proteins | sample 5400661 | NCBI WGS metagenome assembly WNGG01 (sample SAMN13153372, study PRJNA577476) | soil metagenome | isolation source: 100 cm soil or saprolite under Garry oak tree replicate 1 | place: USA:California | collected 2016-06-15 | reverse complement strand
CCGTGCGGGAACACATTTTGTCTGCGCTGGTGCTTTGCAAGTACAACGCTGGGGAAGCCGAGCTGCTGAAGATCAAAGAGGCGATCAGGCGGGAAGTCGAAGACGCGACCTGGGCGCTGGTGACAATCGAGGATATCGGCATCGACGAGTCAGGCGCGTGCTTGAGGCAGGCGCTCATGCACGAAGTTCATAAGAACCGGGAGCGTGCACTCCTGCTGCTGTCGTTCATTCATCAATCCGAACCGATGCTTCGCGCGAAAGCGCAACTCGAAAGCGAGTCGGCCGAGCGAAGGGCGGGAGCGCTGGAAGCACTTGACAACCTTGTCGCTCAAGATCTCAAACATGTGCTCTTCCCGCTGCTCGATGACCTTACGCCCGAGGCGCGGCTGGCACGCTTGCGTCACATGTTTCCCCAGCGTCACCTTGACCGCGCCGAACGGCTACGCGAAGTCGTCCTGCGCGCGCAGGACCAAGCGACCGCGTGGATCAAGACCTGCGCCTTGTACACAATCGGCAAAACTCACACGTTCGCCTGCCATGACTGCGTGGTGGCGGCTCTATCAGATCCTGACCCGATTGTACGCGAGACAGCCGTTTGGGCACTCTTCGCGACCGATGCGACGACCTACCGGCAACACCTGCCCTCGTTGCTCGCTGACCCGAGCCCGTTGGTGTTACGAGCGGTGGCCGGGCTGGCAGGGACGAACACGAGCGGTTAGTAAAAGCGACAAGCGCAGCTTTCAGCGCGTTAAGAAACGGAGGTAATGTCCAATGTTGCTCACCATTGAGAAGGTAATCATTTTGAAGTCAGTCGGCATCTTCTCCCAAATCCCTGACGAGTCCCTGGTCGAAGTGGCCTCGTTGGTGGAGGAAGAGGATGTGAAAGCGGGGAAGGAGATTCTCAAAAAGGGCGACATAGGCACCGCCATGTATATCATCGTAGAAGGGCGCGTCCGGGTCCACGACGAGGACGAGGTGTTGATGGAGTTGAGTGCCTGGGAAGTATTCGGCGAGCTGGCCGCTCTCGATCCCGAGCCGCGCTCGGCTTCGGTGACTGCGGTCGAAGACTCGTACCTGTTCCGCATGGAGCGCACGGCACTCTACGAGTTGATCGGACAGCACACGGACGTGGCGCGGGGCATTATCCACGTGTTGTGTCAGCGAATTCGGGCTAGCGATCTGCTTCTCAAGGCGGGTAGGCAAAAAGGAGAGGGCGAAGTGCCGGCGCGCGGCAGCGCTCACGCTGCCGGGAGGTGAGCGACGCTTCAGGGTGTGGGCCACGGCACGGTTATCCATCTGTGTGAATCTGCGTTCATCCGTGGCTGCTTCTTACTCACTTCAAATGCTTATCAAGCCACGACAGCACTGTGTTGTACCAAAGTTCGGAATTTTGTGGCTTCTGCACCCAGTGACCTTCGTCGGGAAAAACCAGCAGCTTGGACTCGACACCCATGCGTTGCACCGCAGTGAACAGTTGTAGGCCCTCAGTTACGGGCACGCGGTAATCGAGTTCGTTGGTAATGATCAGAATTGGGGTTTTGAAGTTTTGCACGAACTTGTGCGGCGACCAGCGCTCGTACAATTCGGGATTGGCCCACGGAGTGCCTTTGAATTCCCAGTCGGTAAACCACAACTCTTCGGTTGCTCCAGTCATGCTCGTCAAATTGTAGACCCCGTCATGCGATACGAGCACCTTGAATTGAAATCGCGGATCGTTGTTGTGGCCCTCGATCCAATCGATCATGTAACCCCCATAGCTCGCCCCCGCCGCACCGATGCGGTCACGATCCACGTAGGGCAGGGAAGCTACTTGAGCAACACCATTCTTGATATCGATAAAGACCTTGCCGCCCCAGTCGCCCGAAATCTCATTGAGAAACTGCTGGCCGTTTGTCATTCCAGGCTCCCTGCGGACCACCGTGAATCAAAACCGCCAACGGCCATTTCTTGTTTGGTTTGAAGTTTGACGGCTTGATCATCCAACCGCTCACCTTCGTGCCCATTGCGCCGGTCCACGTCACTTCTTCCGCGGGTTTCAAATTGAACGACGAGACAAAAGCGTCGTTCGTCTTTGTAAGCGCGGTAACGCCACTGCCGTCCGCATTCGCGCGATAGATCTCGTTGGGCCTGGTCATACTGCTGCGCGAGAACACGAGGGTCTGACCATCAGCCGTGACGTGAACGTCGCCGTTGAAACCCTCGGCCACAAGCTTCCTGACTGGGCCGCCGCTAACCGAAACTGAATAGATGGGTTCCTTGCCGCGCTCCTCCGCTGCGAGGTAGATCGTCTTGCTGTCCGGAGCAAATGTGAACTCGTCAACCCACGAATCAAGACTCTCGGTCAGCGACCTGGCAGTGCCCGCCTTGCGATCGTAAAGCATCACGCGAAACCGATCGCTCTCAAAACCAGGAGTTGCTTGCGAGCGATAGGCGATGAACCGGCCGTCGGGCGAAAATTGAGGCGAGCCGTCGTAGCCATGATTCGCGGCCGTGATGTTTTTCGCCGACCCCCCTTTGACAGAAACAAGAAAAACATCGGCATTCGTCGACGTGGCTTCCACTTTATCGTGATTGCTGACAAACGCGAGTTCTTTGGAGTCGGGCGAGAACGCGTAATCAGTCGGCCCGCCCAAACTGAATGGCGGCGCGTCGTAATCTCCCGGCGTCAAATCGCGCGCTTCGCCACCTTCCGCTGAAACGACAAACACGTGGCTGCGAATACCGTCCAACCACGTCTTCCAGTGGCGGTATAGCAGATGATCGGCCATGTGCGCTTTGACTTTGCTTTGCGCCCTTTCCTCTGCTTGTCTCTTGTTACACGCGTCGTCTTTGCATTCCGGATAACCGTCAGAAGCGAATGCGAGCCAGTTGCCATCGGGCGACCAGATCGCCTCGCCGGCGCCAGTCGAGATGCTGGTAATCTTCTTTATCGCACCGCTCGCCACCTCAATCGTCCAGATCTGATCCTCGCGAATGAAAGCGAGCTTCCGGCTGTCGGGCGACCAACGGGGAGACGCCGAGGAGTGCTCATCATTCGTAAGCTGGCGCGGCTCACCGCCGCCAATCGGCACGAGATAGATCTGAGTCACACCATGGTTGGCGGCTTTATCTATATTTGTGATGGTGTAAGCGACCATTTCGCCTTTTGGCGAGACTTGCGGATCGCCGACGCGCCGTACCTTTAATAGATCGTCAATGGTAAACCGGCGATTCTCTTGCGCGGCAACGAGCGACACGAGCGCAAGGACGAGGATAGATAGCGAGCCAACGAAGCGCTTCATAAGGACCTCTCTGACCTCTTCTTCATTGATGGAAAGCGCAGCCATTATTGCACCAAATGCAGCACTGCGCACCTGGCGCCAGAGTGTGGTGGTGTCTCCATCTGAAATTCTCTGCGCGTCCTCGACGTTCTCTGTGTCTCGGCGGTGAGTGTCTTCAAACCGTTACTGACCGCAAAGGCGCAGGAGTCGCTGAGGACGCGCAGAGAAAACTGAAATTGGGACATTACCCAGATTGTAATTGTGTCCCAAGTCATCCGCGCCTTATTATCCGTCTTGGCGTAGACCCTGCGGTCCCAAGGTTGGCGAACAGACGCAAATGACCAGGCGAATCATAGTCGCGCTCGTGCGGTTTACGCTTCGACTCTATTTCCGCCACATTGAAGTTGCCGGTCTCGAACACGTTCCAGGCAAGAGTCCGCTTATTTTTGTCCTCAATCATCCGAATGCGCTTGTCGATCCTGCGTTCCTTTTGTGTTTGGCGCCGCGTCGCGTTTCATTCCTCGCGAAAGCGCCGTTGTTCAGAATGCCCGTGATTGGCTATCTGGTGCGGGCGCTCGATTCGCTGCCAGTGTATCGCCGGCAAGACCTGGGTGAGGACGTTGCGAAGAATCGCGAGACATTCGAAGCGGCGCGCAGATTGCTCGCGCGCGGCGGCACGATCGCTATCTGTCCGGAAGGAATTTCGCACGATGAACCAGGTCTGCAACCCATCAAGACGGGAACGGCGCGTATTGCGCTCGGCGCAGTCTCGACGAGCGAAGCGCTGGATCTGAAGATCGTTCCCGCTGGTCTCTACTACACTGCGAAGACGATGTTTCGCAGCGCGGCGTTGCTCTACTTTGGAAAACCGATCGAGGTGAAACGAATCGACCTTGAACCCGACGGTGATCCACCGCGTGAAGCTGTGCGCGACTTATCAAAAAAGATCGAAGCCGCGTTGCGCGAGGTCATGCTTGACGCTCAACATGAAGAAGCACTCAACACAATTACGCGCGCCGAAAATATCTTCTCTTCACAGAAACGAGATGAGGAAGCAGATGAAAGCCTCGCGGACGAGTTACTCCTGCGTCAGCGATTCATCAAGGGTTACGCAATGCTGCGAGAGCGCGCTCCTGGGCGAGTCACAAAACTTGTCGCCCGGATCAATCGTTTTGAGGAAGGGTTGCGACAGGCTGGACTTGATCCGGAGGATCTCTCGCCACCAGAGTCCACCGTCGCCGTGCTCAGACATTTGTTGGTCCGGCTTCTCATCTTCCTGGCGTTGCTCGCTCCCGCGGTACTGGGAATGGTGGTTCACTTTCCCGCTTATCGTCTTGGGGGTCTTCTTTCAACCAGGTTCTCGAAAAACGACGAGGACGTAGTCTCGACGATCAAGATCATCTCGGCGATGTTGTTGTTTCCGCTAACGTGGCTGGCGGTGGCTTTCGCGGTTTTCGAGATCGCCGGCTGGGTTGCGGCGCTGCTCACCCTGCTGATTCTGCCTGTTACCGGCTACGCGGCGATGCGCTTCCTGGAGGAATGGGACACATTCTCTGGCGGTTTGCGGGCACTTGCCTTCTTCATCACCCGCAGAAAGTTCTTTGTGCGCCTGCTCGCTGAGCGAAATGCGATACGGAACGAGATTGTCGCCCTTGGGCAAGAAGCAACGCTGGGAAACCGATAACCTGGAAATACCTTGACTGGTCAAGCGAGGGATTTGGGAACAGCCCCGGTGAGCGAGCGCGCTCAGGAGTCTTCACTTCTTTTTGGCTGGTTTGGATTTCTTCTTCGCGCTTGCCGCTCGGACGCGCCTGCCTTTGCGACCTTCACTTTGGACCTTTCCAACTGAGACCAATTTCTCGTAGGCGCCACGCACGACGTTGCGAGCGACTTTGAGGGAAGTGGCAAGTTCGCGTTCGCTGGGCAGAAGACTTCCCGCGGCTGCTGCGCCGGATTCGATCAGTTGGCTAAGCTGGTCCGTGATTTGTCGCGTGAGTGATTCCGGTTTCTTTCTGCTGACACGTATATTTAGTTTCACGTGCTAGTGACCTCCTGTCTCGGGCTCTGTTGTTTGACGGGAATTCTATGCAGCCGCTAATGAAGTGTCAACAGAGTGGCCTGGGTGGGCAGTGGGGTCAGTTTTGAAACTTTGTGTGAGACCCCGGTCCGCTCCCGGTTCTGTATTGAGCGTGGCGTTGCAGATTCAAACACACCACTACTGTCCAGGTGGGCGGTTCCCAATTTTGATCGAGGAACTAAAGAGACCTTCTGTCGAGTCCCGCTTTCATTCACGCTTCCGATTTGACTTTGGACACCCCTGTCGAAAATCACAGCGCGCCATGCTTTCGTAGGATCTCCAGAGTTTTATCAATTGGCAGCGCGTCCACCGTGTGGCCGCGGCCAGTGGTGGTGATGGCGCGAAAGAGAGAGTTATAGATCGCTTCTTCTGTCGCCTCGATCACTGCGAGAAACAGAGGTGAAGTCGCGTCGTTGGAAAGCGTTTTTTGTGAACGCGGCCCGGCCTGCTCTCTGGTGGTGACGATCCGAACATCAGACGCTGTCGAGAAAGCGATGGCGTAATCGCCGCTGCCGTTCGAGCCGGCGGCGCCGGTCCTGGCCAGTCCCATCATGGCGCGCGCCGCCATCCGTCTCAGATTACGAGCGTCAACCGGAGCGTCAGAGGCGATGACAATAATTACCGAACCGTCCGCTCGGTTGCCATAATCGTTTCTGTTCCTGCCTTGAGTTTTATTCGAATCGAGTTCTTCTCTCAAGTAATACTTTCCCAGCTCGCGGCCGACCGGCGCGCCGTTGATCGTCAGCACGCCGCCAAAGTTTGTTTGCACCAGCACGCCGACCGTGTAGCCGCCCAGCTTTTCCGGAAGCTTGCGCGAAGACGTGCCAATGCCGCCCTTGAATCCGAACGCAACGGTTCCCGTTCCGGCGCCAACGCATCCTTCCTCGACAGGACCGCCTTTCGCATTCTTGATCGCTGACAGAACGTCTTCGCGCGTGATGTGGCGTCCGCGAATGTCGTTCAAATAGCCATCGTTTGTTTCGGCAACTACCGGATTTATCGATTGGACGTCTTCGTTACCCGACAGCGACAACATGTAATCGAGCAGAAAATCCGCAACGCGAGGCACACTGAGCGTTGAAGTTAAAACAATTGGCGTCTCAATCTCACCAAGCTCGTTCACCTGCGTCGAGCCCATCAACTTGCCAAAGCCATTCCCGACAAAGATCGCGCCCGGAACTTTCTCGCGAAAAAGATTTCCGCCGTGCGGAAGTACTGCCGTGACGCCGGTGCGGACGTTGTCGGCGCGAACGATTGTCGTGTGACCAACCAACACGCCGGCCACGTCGGTAATCGCATTCAACGGACCGGTCGGCAGAATTCCGGTTTTGATTCCCATTTCGCGCGCGCGTGGCCTCTCTTTGACGGCAGCGCGGACATCCTGTCCGCTCTTCTCTTTTCCTTTAGTCATATTTCCGTGCAACCCAAGGACGATTCCGAACAGAGGGAGCAGCAATGCCCAAGTCAATCTCCTGGGGTTTCTGTTTTGCCTGGTGCTAGGTAGATACATTGGTCTGTTCGGTCCAGATGTTACCGCGGCTCGCGCCAAAGCCGGTAGGTCCTGGCGTCAGCAGCGAGTGGAAGAAGATGTATATCACCCAGCACTGAACTGCAAACGGTGAAAAGCCAAGATAGCCCAGCACCGGCATCTCAAATATTTTCACGTTACCGAAATACGGAACTGTGTAGGACCATTTTGATAAGGCCCAATAATTCCAGAATTCCCACAGCAGACCGCAAATCAGGCCGCTGGCAAGCAACGATAAAAGTCGTCGCCTGTCTCCTTTTGCAAGATCACCGACGATCGAGGGCCAGCCGCGCAGATAATTGATCGGGTCAAGAAGAAAGATGAATGACAACCAGACCAGCGGCGCGAACCATGATGAAATGATTAACAACGGGAGCAGTGCGCCGGCAGCGCCTAAAATGATTATCAGGTAAAGCGTGAATCTCGAAAACCGAAAGCTTCGAAACTGTTTTTGCTTCGCGAATACGCTTGCCGCAAAGAGTTGGGCGGTTAAGAACATTGCTGGGAATATCGTGGCAAAGGCCCAGTCGTAACCGACGCGGCGCAGGTAAGGATTCGGTTCGAGATTGTGATAGTGCCACCAGAGTTCAAGATCCGAACGCCAAAAGCGCGGCGCATTGTAGAACTCGAACAGCCACCAGGCGGCGATCGAGATGACAAGAACGATCAGCAGCTCGGTCCTTTCGTCGACGAGTAAAGAGCGGCCTTTGAGTTTGTGGACAATGGCATCAACGAAAAGTATGTAACCGGTCCAGACAATCGGCGTGAACCAGCCGCCAACGAAGCGATTGCCGTTGAAGAGAAGTACTTCGGCAGCGATGACAATTAGCAAACCAACATAGCCGTGAAGCTTCATCGTGATGTTGCGGCTTTGCCGCCGCACAGTGCGGAAAGCCTCTGGCTTTCCGTTGGGGTCTTCCAATTAATTAGCGCGAGGCTTAGCCTCGCGCGAGAGGTTTGATACCAGCACGCGGAAAGGCGAAGCCTTTCCGCACTGAGCGGCGGCAAAGCCGCCAGTAGTCCTGACTCCGATCTGAGCAGATGCCTGCCATTTCATCCTTCATCCTTCCGCCTTCATCCTTTATTGTATCCTGCCCCAGGCGCTCGTCTTCCAGTTATCGATCGCGTCGGCTGGCAGAATCCACGGCGGTAAGGGCATTAATAAGAAGCCTGAAAGAGCTACGACGTACGGCTCGTACAACAAGCGCAGCTCGAGCAGCCTTCTTTCTGTGTCCCCTCCGTCGCTTAGCGGCGTTCCATTTGCTGCAAGGATTTCTCGCACTCGTCGCAATTCTTCGGGCGGCAGACGCGTATCGCAGCAAGTGGCAGAGCTCGGTTTCGTTCTGAAAATCTGCGCAATGTCGACCACGGCGTGGCGCGCAATCGCGAACGTCAATTGCGCCTGCCAGACTGGGACATCATCAACGCCCGCGACAACCAGGGCGCAGGTATCCAGCACTGTCGTCAAAGCACCGAGCCAGGACTGGTTATCGTGTTGAGAACGAAAATAACAGAGTACCGGATAGGAAACATGGCTCTCGAGTAATTCAGCCGACCAGTCTTCCCACTCGTGCAGCAGGGCGCTTATCTCCCCGAGGTTTCCGCTCGCTCCGTACCGGCGCAAAAGTTCTGTTGCGCTCGACGGTGATCCGGCGCGTGCGTCGAGTAGCGAGATGTTAACTTCACGTCGCGAGAATGACTGATAAAGCACCGGCAGGTATCCAATCACGATTGCCAGCAGGCCGAGTTCGTTTGCTGCTTCGATTACTTCGATTGTTCGCCCGAGCGGCGACAGCGCCGTGACGTCGCCGTAGCCAAGGGTGAAAAAAGTGACGCCGCTCAAGTAAAGATAGATCCCGAAATCTACGACTGCGTTCGGAGCGTTGAGCTTTGCTGCAATAGCCCACAGGATTGCGGCGTATCCAATAATCAAACCCACCGCCCACATCGCCAGCAACATCAACACCGAGAGTGGGCCAAATAGTCCGAGGAAGGATTCGCGTCGTTTAGTCTTCTTGATTAGTCTGGCCAGAAAGAACCAGGGCATTCCGACAGCGCGATAAAACAGACTGGTCAGCCGTACGCGCCTGGTCACACGCCGGGGCAGGACGATCGTTTCGAAGGCGTCCCACAAAATGATCCAGATGATGACAAGGCCGGAGATTGCCGCCAGCAGTCTCATTTACATTCAACCCGAAGATCGCGTTTTAGAAAATCATTACTGATGGTATCGTTGAATTAAAGTTTTGCACAGGGGATGTTCGACAAACTTCAGTTTGTCGTCGATTTCCGTACCATAGACTGCGGTCTGTGAACCTTCGCGTCAGAATCAGAGACCAGAGTCTGTGTTACTCACGCGACAAACTGAAGTTTGTCGGACCCACTCGGGAGGCATTGCGATGAAATCACACACGAAGTATCTGACCTTTAATGTTCCGGAGCGTATGGGATTTGTCAATATCACGCCGCAAGTCGTCGGTGAAGTGAAGCAGAGCGGCATCAAGGACGGACTCTGTCTGGTTAATGCGATGCACATCACCGCGAGCGTGTTCATCAATGACGACGAGCCGGGGTTGCATGAGGACTACCAGCGCTGGCTGGAATGGCTCGCGCCCTTCGATCCGAGCCCCGAGCGTTATCATCACAATCGCACCGGAGAGGACAACGGCGACGCTCATCACAAACGCCAGATCATGGGCCGTGAAGTTGTCGTTGCAGTCACGAACGGGAAACTCGATTTTGGTCCCTGGGAGCAGATCTTCTACGGCGAGTTTGACGGTCACCGCGACAAACGAGTCCTCTTAAAGATCATCGGAGAATAACGCAATCTGGCGATCTTGAATCACGCAAATAATGTTAGAGTGTGCGCCAGCAGCATTACTACGACCGATTGTCACGGGGTTATTGATGACTCTGATAGATTGAAGGCCCGACAGGAATCATGAAACTTTCTCTACTTGACTGGTCGGTCATCGCCGCGTATTTCCTGTTCAATCTCGGCATCGGCATCTACTACGCTCGCAGGGCGCGTGGCAGCACGACCGATTTCTTTCTCTCGGGGCGAAATGTGCCCTGGTGGCTGGCCGGCACATCGATGGTCGCTACGACATTTGCCGCCGACACGCCGCTGGCCGTAACCGGCTTTGTTGCCAAGAACGGCATCGCGGGAAACTGGCTCTGGTGGAATTTTGTGATGAGCGGAATGCTCACCGTGTTCCTCTACGCGCGTTTGTGGCGCAGGGCCGGTGTGATGACCGACATTGAATTCGCGGAGTTGCGCTATTCAGGGAAGCCTGCGGCCTTTCTCCGTGGCTTTCGCGCGCTGTACCTGGGCCTGCCGATCAACTGCATCATTCTCGGCTGGGTCAATCTGGCGATGGTCAAGATACTGCAAATCACTCTCGGTCTGGATAAGCGTGGGGCGATCATGGTCGTGATCGGAATGCTTCTGTTTACGGCCTTTTACACGACCATCTCGGGTTTATGGGGAGTGCTGGTAACGGACCTCTTTCAATTTGTGCTCAAGATGGGAATGGTAATTGTCTTGGCCATTCTTGCCGTCCATGCGGTTGGCGGCATCGACGCGCTCAAGACGAAGATCACCGCGCTGGATGCCGCCAGCGGACAGGCAGGGTCGCGTCTAAGTTTCTTTCCGGATTACGACTCGTTGTGGATGCCGGCCATCACGCTTTTCGTTTATCTCGGCGTGAACTGGTGGGCCAGTTGGTATCCCGGAGCAGAACCGGGCGGCGGAGGCTACGTCGCGCAGCGTATCTTTTCCGCCAAAGACGAAAAGCATGGATTGCTTGCCACTCTCTGGTTCAACATCGCTCACTATGCGCTGCGTCCGTGGCCCTGGATACTGACAGCGCTTGCTTCGTTAATTCTCTACCCGAATCTGGTTGACAAAGAGTCGGGCTACATCATGACGTTGCTCGATCCGAATGTATTTCCGACCTATCTGCGTGGCTTCATGCTGGCGGCGTTTGCCGCCGCGTACATGTCGACGATAGGCACGCAGCTGAACTGGGGCGCTTCTTATGTCATCAATGATTTCTACCGCCGCTTCCTCTCGCGCGATAGCAGCGAGCGGCATTATGTAATTGCTTCGCAGTTGGTGACGGTGTTGTTGATGATCGTTTCGCTGGTAGTGACATTTAATCTCGAGTCGATCGGTGGGGCGTGGAAGCTGCTGTTGGTGACCGGAGCGGGAACCGGCACAGTGTTGCTGCTGCGTTGGTTCTGGTGGCGAATAAATGCGTGGTCCGAAGTCTCTGCGATGGTCACTGCTGCGGTTGTGTCTCTCTTTTTGCAGACCTATTTGAAGTGGGACAGCGACCGGCCTAAAGATTTCGCTTATCTGATGTTGGTAACGGTGGGATTAACGACGATAGTCTGGCTTGCGGTGACGCTGTTTACCTCTGCCGAGCCGATGGACAAGCTGGTGAGTTTTTATCGTCGCGTGCGGCCTGAAGGTCCAGGCTGGAAAAAGGTGGCGGCCGAGGCCGGAGTCCTGGAAGCTCACGCCAGCGGAACGCTGTCAGCTCAGTTTGCGAATTGGATCCTGGGATGCGCGCTGATCTATGGTTCGCTATTTGGTATCGGCAAGCTGATCTTCAAAGAATGGGCCATTGGTTCTTTGTACTTACTGTTAGCTATAGCGGCGGGCGCCTTAATCTCCTGGAACCTGTCACGAGTCGGCTGGCAAAGCTTTGCCGCGGAGAAAACTGGATCTTGAAACCGGCGAAATAGCTTCAAATGACTGCCCTAATCATTCACGGACACTTCTATCAACCGCCGCGCGAGAACCCCTGGACCGGTAAAGTTGAGCGCGAGCCGGGCGCGTATCCTTATCATGATTGGAACGAGCGCATTCACGATGAATGCTACGGACCCAATGCTTTTGCGCACATCGTTGGGGAAAACAATAGGATCGAGCAAACGGGCAATAACTACGCGCACATCAACTTCAACTTTGGGCCGACGCTGCTTTCGTGGCTGGAATCGCATCATCCGAATACTTATAGGCGGATCCTTCAGGCCGACAGGGACAGCGCACGCGAGCGAGACGGGCATGGTAATGCAATTGCGCAGGCTTATGGCCATGCGATCCTGCCCTTGGGTAACGAGCGCGACGCCCGGACGCAAGTGCTCTGGGGCCTGGCTGATTTTCGTCATCACTTTGGCCGCGAGGCGGAAGCGCTGTGGCTGCCTGAGACCGCCTGCGATACGGCCACTCTTGATCTCTTAATTGAGCAAGGCCTTCGCTATGTGATTCTGGCCCCAGTTCAGGCGGAACGTTATTGCACAAATTTTGGCCAGTGGCATTCTGTAGCTGATGGCCGCATCGACACGGCGCGAGCGTATCGTCACACTCATCGCGACGGCTCGCGGCGTTCAATTGCCGTTTTCTTTTACGATGGTCCACTTTCGCGCGCGATCGCGTTCGAGAAAGCTCTCTCGTCGAGCGGGTCGCTGGTTCAGATGTTTAAGCGAGCAGGCGATCGCGGGCCGATGGTAAACGTTGCGACCGACGGCGAGACTTACGGCCATCATTTCAAGTTTGGTGATCTGTGTCTGGCGCACGCGCTTGAAGTGGAGGCGAAGGAGCAGGGATTCTGGTTGACAAACTACGGCCAGTTTCTGGACCAGTATCCGCCCGAGTTCGAAGTTGAGATCAAGAAGGGGGCGGACGGCGAAGGCACTTCGTGGAGCTGCGCGCATGGAGTCGGTCGCTGGATACGCGATTGTGGTTGTCACACCGGCGGCGAGCCTGGCTGGAACCAAAAATGGCGTGTGCCGCTCAGAACTGCACTCGATTTCCTGCGCGATGATGCCGCCCGCCAATTCGAAACAATCGGTGGGGATCTGTTCTTTGATCCGTGGGCAGCGCGCGATGCCTATGTCGAGTTGATGCTCGATCATGGTCGCTCGCGCGACCGGTTTCTCGAAATACAGACGAAGCGCGAATTGGCGCCGCCGGACCAGGTGCGCGCCCTGACGCTGCTTGAGCTACAGCGCAACGCGCTGCTCATGTTCACAAGTTGCGGCTGGTTCTTTTCAGAGATTTCGGGGATTGAGACGGTCCAGATCATGAAGTACGCCGCGCGCGCGATTGAGCTGATGGACGAACTCGGTTTGCCGTCCCCGCGGGCGCACTTCCTCGAAATACTCGCCGAAGCACACAGCAACATCCCGGAGAATGGCAACGGCGCCGACGTCTATCTACGCTTTGCCGAGCCACCCGTGGTCTTTGCACCCTTTGCCGTTGAGACCAAGCCCACACTGTCATGACGAAGAAAGCGTCAGGCAAGAAACCAGCCGCGAAAACAAAACGCGCAATCGTTCAGCGCTCAAACAAACGGACGCCCGCGGCGCGTGACGGAGACCTAACTGTAAACCGGGCAGAGCTGAATCGGCTGCTCGCGCTCAAACACCGCGATCCTCATCGCCTCCTTGGCGCGCACGAATCAAATGGCGGCGTGATCTTTCGCGCCTTTCGGCCTAACGCGACGAAGGTCGAAGTAGTTATCGGAAAAAAGAGACCGCAGCCGCTGGTCAAGACACATGAGGCGGGAGTATTTGAGACCGTCCTGCCGGATCTATCAGGAATTCCTCCCTACCTTTTCAGAGTTCACTACGCTGACGGTAACATCTTCACGTTGCGCGATCCTTATTCATTCCTGCCAACGCTTGGCGATCTCGATCTGCATCTTTTTGGGGAAGGGAAGCACGAGACGGTCTACGAAAAACTTGGCGCGCACGTGCGTAAGTACGGGCGCGTCAGTGGTGTGTCATTCGCCGTCTGGGCGCCGAACGCGGAAGGTGTCAGCGTCGTCGGCGACTTTAACGGCTGGGATGGACGTTTGCATCAGATGCGCATGCTCGGTGGTTCGGGAGTCTGGGAGTTGTTCATTCCCGATCTGCGCCCAAACACGCTCTACAAATTCGAGATGCGCGCGCGCAAGGGCCTGCCGTTCTTGAAAGCCGACCCGTATGCGAACTACATGGAAGTCCCGCCCGGCACTTCATCGATTGTTTACGAGTCGAAGTACAAGTTTCGCGATCAGCAGTGGTTGAAACAGCGCTCCAGCGGCGAGCATTTTCGCAAGCCGCTCGCGATCTATGAAGTTCATTTTGGATCGTGGCGACGGGTTGCTGAAGAAAACAACCGGCCGCTGACCTATCGCGAGATGGCGCCGCTCCTGGCTGACTATGTTGCCGAGATGGGCTTTACGCATGTCGAGTTTCTGCCGTTGAAGGAACATCCGTACGGACCATCCTGGGGTTATCAGGTCAGCAGCTACTATGCGCCGTCGGCCCGCTACGGCACGCCGGACGATCTTCGTTATCTGGTCGACTATCTGCACCGGCGCGGGATCGGTGTGATTATGGACTGGGTGCCCGCGCACTTTCCCAAAGACGCGTTCGCACTTGGGCGCTTCGATGGTTCCGCCCTGTACGAGCATCTCGATCCGCGCAAAGGCGAGCATCCGGATTGGGGCACATACATCTTTAACTATGGGCGTAAGGAAGTGCGGAATTTCCTGATCGGCAACGCGCTCTATTGGTTCAAGGAATTTCACCTCGATGGCCTGCGCGTGGATGCCGTCGCGTCGATGCTCTATCTGGACTATAGCCGGAAGCAGGGGCAATGGGTGCCGAACAAGTTCGGCGGGCGCGAGAATCTCGAAGCGATTTCGCTGCTGAAGGAGCTGAACGAAGTGATCCATCGCGCCGAGCCAGGCGCGATGATGATTGCCGAAGAATCAACCGCCTGGCCGCAGGTCAGTCATCCGGTTTACGCCGGCGGGCTGGGGTTTGATTTCAAGTGGAACATGGGCTGGATGCACGACACGCTCAAGTATTTTCAGACTGATACTTTGTTCCGCGGGGGGAATCACAACGCCTTAACATTTGGCTTGGTTTACGCGTGGAGCGAAAACTTTATCCTGCCGTTTTCGCACGATGAAGTAGTGCACATGAAAGGCGCGCTGCTGAATAAAATGCCGGGCAACGAACGTCAGAAGTTTGCGAACCTGCGCGCGCTGTACGCTTATATGTGGGCGCATCCGGGCAAGAAGCTACTGTTCATGGGCGGCGAGTTTGGCCAGTGGCGCGAATGGAACGACGACGAGAGTCTGGATTGGCATCTTTTGGATCAACCGCTTCACAAAGGTATGCAGCGACTGGTGCGCGATCTGAACCTTATCTATGGTGATACCGCAGCCCTGTGGGAAGTGGACAGCCATCATTCAGGTTTTCAATGGATTGACGCGAACAATGCTGCCGAGAACGTCGTCTCTTTTATTCGTCGTTCGCCCGCGACCGATCGTGAGCTTGTTTGCATTGGTAACTTTTCCCCGCTTGTAAGACACAATCACCGGTTGGGCCTGCCAAGGCCGGGCGAGTATCGTCTGCTTGTGAACACAGACAATAAAGTCTATGGCGGAGGCGGCATCAGTCTGGCCCAATCAATCACTGCGGGATCGTCTCAGATTCATGGTCAACAGTATTCGGCAAAGATCACGTTGCCGGCGCTGGCGACGTTGTGGTTCGAAGCGCCGCCAACGGGGCAGTAGCCCGACCGTCAGGGAGGGCGTCGTTGTAAGTCAACGGCGATAATGCGCCCTCCCTGACGGTCGGGCTACTGCCCCAATCCATGTCGCCGCTGCCAACACCTCCGGTGTTTGGAACCCGTTGCCTGATACCAACCCAGGGTAGGAAACCCTGGGCTGAAATTAGCAAACGCCTTCGGAGTAGGCTGGTCGGCCGCTAATCAAATGGAGTTTTCAACGTCGACGTTGCGAAAGCGTTCCGCCGTCCGCGCACGAGCTTTTGCCAATTCAACTTCGCGATCTCGCGGTGGAGCGTTCGAAACCAGAGATTGAAGGAGTTCGTGAGCCGCTTGCGCCACCTGGTCGACCGCGCGATTGAAGGCGAGTTCGTTAGCCTTCGAGGGCTTGTTAAAGCCGCTGAGCTTGCGGACGAACTGCAGCGAAGACGCGCGGATCTCTTCGTTGGTCGCCGGCGGTTTGAAGTTGTGCAGAGTCTTAATGTTTCGACACATAATATTTATTTGTCACCTCCACTGGAGCTAAAGCTTTCCCGCGCTCAGCCTGCTTTCGACTACTCGTCTTTTTATTGTCCGCCCGCTTCAACATGACCGCGAGGTTACTGATAAAATCTGAAGGAAGGTAAATGTTTATCTCATAAGTAGTGAAACCGGGCGCTGAGATACGTAACCACCACTCGCCTAAGGGAGCCGGGCTGATCTCATACAATCCATGTTCGTCAGTTTCGGTTGCTGGCCCACAGTTTTTACCCTTGGCGCCGGCGCACAGCTCGACTCGGGCACGGGGTTGTTTATCGACGTAAGCAATATTCTCAAACGCGACGTACCCCCTCATGACAGCACGACCCGATTGTGCCGACGCCGCCCCACCGAACGAAGGCAGAATGAACAGTAACGTGGTCGCGACGTTAAGGGTTTTCG
>WNGG01007200.1_pt1 | contig 16366 bp, 17 predicted proteins | sample 5400661 | NCBI WGS metagenome assembly WNGG01 (sample SAMN13153372, study PRJNA577476) | soil metagenome | isolation source: 100 cm soil or saprolite under Garry oak tree replicate 1 | place: USA:California | collected 2016-06-15 | reverse complement strand
AGCCTCTGTCCTTCCGCGAAAAGAAGATGCTCGAAAGGGCACGTTACTTGCTGGTCAGCGAGCTGGCCATGGCCCGGAACTGCGACGAGAGCCAGATTGAGGATACTCTTTCCAGAGCATTGTCCAAGGCCAAGTTACACTTCCCCGAGGCCTCTGAGTTTCAGCCGTAGGACGGTCGTCGGTCTTTAGTCTTTGATCTCTTAGTCAGTCGTTCCTGCTTGGTTGTTCCTCACAAGTTTGCTGTTCACCCATCACATCTACCTTCTCAGCGCAGGATATAAAAGCGGCGGTTTACCTTCGTTCTGCGCCCTCTGGGAATCATGTTCGCCTCCCCTGACCTTAGCAGCCGACGGAGTGCTCGCAGCAATCAGACTGAACTCTCTATTTTTGGCTGAACATGGCCGCCATCCGCTTCTTCATTTCCTCGTCTGACACGTCTTCTTTGTGGGTGGCGATGCCCCAACGGTGTCCGAAAGGGTCCTCTATGAATCCGGAGCGGTCGCCGTAGAACTGGTCCTGTACCGGCTTCACCACTTTAGCGCCGGCAGCGATGGCCTTGTTGAACACTGCGTCGACGTCCTCGACGTAGAGAAGGATGCTCACCGTGGTGCCGCCGAGCGATTGCGGACCGCTGTGGCCCATCTCGGGGAATTCGTCGGCCATCATGATGCACGAATCGCCGATCTTGATCTCTGCATGCCCCACTCTGCCATCGGGCTGCGGCAGGCGCAGCATCTCGGTTGCTCCAAACGCCTTCTTGTAAAACTCGATTGCCTGGGCCGCGCCTTTGATAGCCAGGTATGGCGTCGCGGTGTGATAGCCCTCGGGGATGGGTCTGACTGCCATGGTTACTTGCCCCTTCGCACTTACGTCTGCCATAATTTTTGCTCCTCCTCATTTGTTGAATTCATTCTAACGATTTCGCGGGGCGATGCCATGGTTCGGCTCTGCTCCTGTAGCTGCCGGCCTCCCGCCCGCTGTCACGGGCGTATCTTGCCCCAGCAGCACATGTGGGGACAGGTACCCTCGCCTGTCCAGTCGAGCCTAGCTCGACCGTTCTCATTCCCAAAAATCTCCGGCGCAAACTATGTCGCTACGTCCTTGATATGAGTCGCTATATACCACTGGTTGCCGAATGGGTCTTTCACCCCGGCGTTTCGGGCGCCGTAGGACTGGTCGGCCGGCTCCCCTGTCGACGTGGCACCGGCTCCGAGTGCGCGACGGTAGGCAGCGTCCACGTCAGGGACATATAGGTAGAACGTGGTCGGCATCGGCTGGTATGGGCCGTGAGCCTCACCCATCCCGTGGCGTGATGGATCACGCCATCCGGTGCCGCGTGCTTTTCAACTTCTTCCGCCCCAAAGGCGCGTCTCAGGAAATTGATCACAGGCTCCGCTCGCAGCGGGTGCAGAAATGGCGTGACGGTGTGCAGCCCCTTAGGAATGTATCCCCCTTCCTTGTGCGTGGCGATCCACCAATAATTCCCGGAGAGGTCTTTCACACCTGCTTCGCGGTCGCCGTAGAACTGGTCGGTCGGTTCCTCCACCGAAGTGGCGCCAGCTTCGAGTGCACGCTGATACACCGCGTCTGCATCTTTCACATAGATATGGAGCGCGGTGGGCCAGGATTCCCCACGCCAGGAAAGTCCGGGGCCGCCACCGCCGATCATCAGCATGGAATCGCCGACTCGGATTTCGCCGTGGATGCCGCCAGCAGACCCGATGGCGCGAAGAGTCTCCTCCGCGGCGAACGCCTGCGTCATGAAGTTGATCAATGCCGGTGCGTCCTGCGCAATGAGATACGGCGTGAGTGTGTGGAAACCTCTGGGAATGGGCTCGACCGCAGGTTTCCTAGCCTGCTCTTGTTTTGTAAGAGCGTTGAATCGACGGTGCATCTCGTCGAGAGACATGTCTTCCTTGTGTGTGGCGATGACCCACGTATAGCCGAACGGATCGGCGAATTGTCCGGAGCGGTCCCCGTAAAACTGGTCTCCTACCGGGACAACTACCTTCGCACCCGCGGTGACTGCCTGTTCGGCCAGCGCGTCCACGTCGTCGACGTAGAGATGAATGCTCACCGGGGAACCGCCCAGGGCTTGGGGGCCGACGAAACCATAGTCTGGGGCTTCTTCGGCCAGCATGATGACCGAGTTGCCGATCGCGATCTCGGCGTGTCCGATCCCGCCTTCATTCTCGAAGCGCATGATTTCTTTCGCCCCAAACGCCTTCTTGTAAAACTCAATGGCGGCGGCGGCGTTTTTGACGCGGAGGTGTGGGGTTGCAGTTTGGCGTATGGCCGCAACCGGTTCAGCTACGCTTGCCATAGATGCTCTCCTTTCCAAATCGGATTTGAGACGTGCTTTGAAATCCTCGCGCGGAAGATCCCGCAACTCGGCGGCAAGGCGCAGCAGCGGAGCGACCCGAGCATTCACGACCGGAAGCGGCGTATCGCGATGGACGATGATGGCTTGCACCGCATCGTCGAGTTGTTCGATCAGGCTGCGCCTAGCCATTTTGTTTACCCAACTTTTTACCGACCTTCGCCCGCAACGTTTGCAGGCCACGGAATTGAAGCTGCTTCACAGCGCCCTCGGTGCGCTCGAGCTCATGGGCGATTTCGCGGATACTTTTCTGCTCAGCAAAGCGCATCACGATAGCGCGCCGCTGACCTGCCGGAAGCCGGTCGACAAGCCGGAAGAGTTGCGCGCGGTTCTCGATTTCCTCAGGACCGGTATCCGACGGGGGCTCCGCAGGATCGTCGATACTGGAAAGCTCTTTGGCGGCGCGGCTTGACCGATCCACAATCACATTTGCCGCAATCCTGAAGAGCCACGCGGCGAAGGGTACGCCCCGCCATTCGAAGCGCCCAAGGTTGGTGAGCGCCTTGTGGAATACGTCGGAGGTCAGATCCTCAACTACATCGCGATCGCGAACGCGTCGCGCAATGAATGCATACACGCGCTCGAAGTTATTTTCATAAAGCTCGCCAAACCTGCTGGGATCTTTCTGCGCCGCTTCGACCAGAAGACGCTCCTCTGCCTGCTCTAGGGACACTTTCGATGCCGGTCCTCTGACGACCATCGTTCCTCTAACTATATAAACTGTCCCGGGGTGAAAAGGTCACGGCGGATTATTCCAGTCTACCTGCGAAATCCAGCGCAACGTGCCCACGCTCCCGCGAATCGAAGCAACCCGGGCAAGCTAATCCCAGAGGGATAGATGCCCATGAAAGCTCCATTCCTGATCGGCCGCCTGCTGTTCGGCGGATATTTCCTTTACAGCGGGATCAATCACTTTAGAGAACGCAATAAAAACATGGCCTTGTTGGGCGGCGCAGTGGCGCTTATGGGTGTCGAAGAGCCTTGGCCAGCGAGCGTTCCTATCGCGCAGCCCAGTGCCATCGAGCGCCTGCGGAGGTTCGCACGGCTACCCTTGGCGGCCTAACTAGTGAGACGTCTCAATAGGCGGGTGCTTGGTGAAAACAGGTCGGGCTCTCCAGCCCTCAGCGGCTGGCGGCAGCCCCCTTTGCGAGCATGGAACCAATAGCATCAATCAGCGCATCAATACTTCTCCCTGTTTCAAGACTCGAATCCACGTAAGGATGCCGTTCACCATCCGTGTGCATGACTAGAACCTGCGTCTCAGGGTACGCCTTCTTGACCATATACGGCAGGTGGTGCCGATCGTTCTTCGTCAACGTTGGGCCGAGTATCACCAAGTCGAATGGCTCCCGATGCAGGGCTTCCTCGACTCCTTTGCGGCCGACTGCCTTTTCCACCTGGTGGCCAGCCTTTTGGATAGAACCTGCTTGTGAGTCAAGCACTTCCGAATCGGACTCGCCATAAAGAATCTTAAGATTAAACGAAGACTTTGACATGGACCGGACCCAGACCTTTCTCTTCTAGCCTGGGCTGTCACGGTAGCAATCTCCAATTAATCTGAGAACATCACGGAAGACCAAGGCCGGGTGCGCCCAAAGCCGGCCTTCTGGTCCAGGTCTGGTGCTCACTGGCGGACTCACCGCCTATTGGGTTAGGCTGGATTCCTGACGGACCTCATTTCCCTGGGTGGGTCCCATCTTACCCGAGCGGCTACGCGAGTTTTACTTTTCCCAGGCTTCTGCCGCCGCTACCCGCTTTGAAATTGCCGGATGGGAGTGGAAGAACCATTCCACCCACTTGGATGGCGATCTCTCCGCAAGGTTCTGAGCGGCCAGCTTGTTCATCGAGGAGATGAATGGTCCCACGCTGGCAATCGACCTGAAACAGTATCGGTCTGCCTGCCGCTCGTTGTAGCGCGAATATGCATTCAACACGGGCATCAACAGAAGAGATAGAACGGTAGAAACCAGCGCCAACAGCGGCAGGTTCGCGAAGTCAGAAAGAGTTTCGAACATGTGCCGTTGGTCCATGGCGTAGTGCAGAACTGCATTTGCAGCCCAGAAGCCGAACAGGGTGATCCCCGCCTGCACTGCGATGCTTTTCAGAATATGGCGATGCACGTGGTGGCCCAACTCATGTGCTAGCACCGCCTCAATCTCGTCTTGCGAGTAGTGGTCCAGTAGCGTGTCCGCCAAAATAATGCGCCGGGTCGTGCCCAATCCTGTAAGCGCCGCATTGGCCTTCTTGCTCTTTTCCGAGAGGCGCCATTTGTAAACACCCCGTACCCGAGTTCCGGCCCGTTCGCTGAGCCGCACCAACCGCTCCTTAAGATCTTCATTTTCGAGGGGCTCAAACTTATAAAAAATCGGAAACAGCACGACCGGTGCGATCTGCGCCAGCAGCACGAAAAGACCGGTAAACAGAACCCAGGCAATCAGCCACCAGTGCTCAGGGGACTGGCGAATTATGAAGTAGAGCAACTCGACGACGACCGTCGCCATGACCAACCCGACCAGGAAGCCTTTCGTCTCGTCCCAGATCCAGGATTGCAGCTTCTGATTGGAGAGATTAAACCGGTGCTCCAGGCGGAAGCCGTAGTAGTCAAGTCCCAGGCCGAGTATTTTGCCGATCAACAGAAGCATGCCCACGTACAGAAATACGGCAAAACTGTAATTCTGAAAGGCGCCACGGTAGGCCAGGTCGCGCAGCCATCCGCTCCAATTTGTGGCCAGCAGTAGAACTAGAAGCGCGAGGCCGAGCACGGCATCCGCAATCCCCAGCCAGCGTCGAATGCGGTTATAGCGCCGCGCCTCAGGAGAGTCGGCCGGAACTGTCGTGTTTTCCCCTGCGAAACTCATCGGTGTACGGATCGCAACAGTTAATTATCGCCCAATTGGAGCCACGAAGGCGCGCCACGCCGGGCATCAGAAGTGCAGTGTACAGGAGGCTGAAGGGATTAACGTCTTCTGCTATCCGCTCGCATTTACGAAACGTTCGGCGGAGTCGAGAACTTCGTTCACGAGTTCGGGCGAGGCTGCCTCTGCGTACAAGCGCAATAGCGGTTCCGTACCGGATGCGCGCAACAGTATCCAGGGTTCGGCGCCGCTGCCGTCTTTTGACGCGTCGAGGAAGAACTTCACACCGTCGAGGCTCTCTTTGTTGAGCACGCTGTAGCGGCCGAGCTTCACAGTGGAATCCGCGCGAGCGCGCTGGATCGCGCTCTGTTTTACCTCCTCGGGAATGTGCAGATCACGGCGCCCGTAGTAATGTGGGCCGAATTCCCGCTGGAGATCTGCGACTAACTGACCCAGAGGCTTGCCTTCATGAGCCATCACGTTTGCCAGCAGCAGCGAATTGAGAATGCCGTCCCGCTCCGGCAGAAAGCACCCATAGCCGATTCCGCCCGATTCCTCACCGCCGATGAGGATCTCCCGTTCCATCATCAGGTCGGCGATGTGCTTGAACCCAATTGGACACTCATGCAGCTTGCGGCCGTACTTTGCCGCAATGCGATCAACCATGCGAGTGGTGTTAAATGCCCGCACGACTTCGCCCGGCCACTTCTTTCGTTCGAGAAGCCAATAGAGAAGAATGGCGAAAATCTTGTGTGAGTCGACGAAGCTGCCATCTTCGGCGACTGCGCCGATCCGGTCGGCATCACCATCGGTCGCGAAGCCAGCGTGGCAGCCTTCTTTGAGAACGGTCTGCTGCAGCATAGCCACGTGGGGGATGATAGGCTCCGGGTTGATATCTGGAAACAGCGGGTTCAGTTCCTGCCGGATGGTCACATGTTTGATGCCGTGATCCCTGAAAATGCCAGCCAACACGCCGCGGCCCGAACCGTACATCGAGTCCGTTGCGAATTTGAAATTGGCCTGGGCAATCAGGTTCAAGTCTGCAAACTCACAGACAGCTTTGATATACGCTTGCTTGAGATCGACTTCTTCGATTCTGAATATGTGATCGTTTTTCGGCATGGCGCCGGCGTGGAGTTCGTCTTCCACTTTCTTCATGATGGCCGGCGTAGCCGAGCCGCCGAACTTGGCCTTGAACTTGACCCCATTCCAGTTCCACGGGTTGTGGCTGGAAGTGATTACCACTCCGCCTGCTGCGTGTTTCTGCTTAACGGCAAGGGAAATCGCAGGAGTTGGCGTGTAGTCGCTGGCCAGCGTAACAGGAATCCCCGCTGCGCCAATCACTTCCCCTGCCACATGCGCAGCAAGTTTCGAAGCGAAGCGAGTGTCATAGCCGACGACAACGCCCTGCCTGGCATCTTCGTTCTGGAGGATGTAGGAGGCGATTGCACCTGCGACGCGGCGAACATTGTCGAAGGTGAAGTCGTCGGCGATCACGCCACGCCAACCATCGGTTCCGAATTTGATCTCAGTTGCCATTAGAACCCGAGTGTTCAGTTGCCAGGGGTTTGTGCACAGAGGTCTTAGTGACCACTAGCCACATATGGGACACTTGCTGCGCTAAACCAACTTTGAGAGTTTTTTCTCGTCCAAATACTTCACCACCTTACCAACGTCCTGCGCCTGCTCACGTGTGGTGATGAGCAAAGCATCATCGGTTTCCACCACAACCAAATTGCTCACACCGACGGCAGCGACAAATTTTCCAGGAGCGTAAACGTAATTCGACTCCGCATTCAGAGTGAAAGTACCTGCGGCAGAGATGAGATTCCCGTCTGCGGGATTGCTCTTTGCTGTGTGGTGCTCATGGAGGGTGGCCCATGAGCCGAGGTCGTTCCATCCGAAATCGACAGGCAGGCAGAAAATATTAGAACTGCGCTCGCCCTTTGCGGAACGAGGTTCGAGCACCGCGTAGTCGACGCTGATGCTCTCGCATTTGGCGTAGAGCTTCCGGAATGTGGGCTCAAACTTAGGCGTGCCATACGTTGCCGCAATCTGCTCGAGCAGGCGGGCGGTCTGAGGCAGATGCTCATGCAGCGCGTTGACCAGGGTACGCGCGCTCCACAGGAACATGCCGCTGTTCCAGAAGAAATTCCCGGCACTGACGAACTGCGCAGCCCGTTGCGCATCGGGTTTTTCGGTGAAGCGGCGCACACGCGGCGTCTCACCGCCAAGTGCAGAACCGCCCTCAATATATCCGTAGCCAGTTTCCGGGCGCGTCGGCCGGATGCCGAGCACCACGATATTTTCGCCGGCAGAAGCAATCTCTACTCCTTTCTTGAGCACTTCGTGATATCGGCTTTCGTCTCCGATCACGTGATCGGAAGGAAACATGCCGATTACCGCCTGGGCATTCTCCCGCAGGAGAAGAAATGCAGCTAGTCCGATCGCGGGCGCGGTATTTCGTCCCACCGGCTCAGCAATAATTTGCCGCTTTTCCAAACGTGGAAGCTGCCGCGCGATCGCCGTACGCAAGTCCTCGTTCGTAATCACCCAAAAGCGCTTTGGCGGAGCTAGGGGGAGCAGGCGTGCAACCGTCTGCTGGATCATAGTCTGCTTGCCGTCGAGCGCGAGCATTTGCTTGGCGCGGTGCTTACGGCTGAGTGGCCAAAAACGCGTGCCTCGCCCGCCAGCAAGGATCACGGGATAGAAATTGGATTTCTTTTTCGCCACGTGTTCACGAACCTATGTAAGGCAGGCATCCCTTCGGCTGCGCTCCCGGCAGGCCTTACCGACTGTCCTGAGGGCATCGCCTTGAGAAGCTCGGGGCATGCTCTGCCCTCCGTGCGGGTGAGGACACCCGCATAACAGCCACCCAAATGGCGCCACAAACTGCATACGGATTCCTCGCTTCCTTCAAAATGGCAGACGAGTAACGCTACATCGTGGTCGCCGGCTCCGGCAGCGATTCTCCAGGCACGTATGCTTTCAAGATCTCTACCGTCCACTGTGGTCGCACGTTGAATTCGCGAACGCATGCAGGCACTACAACCGCGTCTCCTTTGACCATTGTGACTGGTTCCGTGCCCGGTGCTTCCACGACGCCGCAGCCTTCGACCACAATCATGATCTGTACAGAGTTCGTGCCAGGTTCGTCCGCGATACAGAAATTCTGTGGCTCTTTCAGCTCGAAAATGTCCACTACAAAGTACGGTGCTGCGATCAGCTGGTCCCGGCGGTTGTTAGTGCCCTCCACAGACGACGGTGCCGGGCGAATCACTTTTCCGGACGCTACCTGCTCCTTCACTGCAGCCAGACCATCGTTCAGATGCAATTCGCGCGGCCTGCCGTAATCGTAGAGGCGATATGTCGTGTCAGATTGCTGCTGGGTTTCCACCAGTATTGATCCCGGCCCGAGCGTGTGTACCGTGCCCCCGGCCACGTAGATCATCTCGCCCGGATAAATGCTGATCCAGTTCAGCAGCTCCTCGGCGCGTTTTTCATGGATTGCCCGCTCCAGGTCTGCTCGCATCACCCCGGGCTTCAGCCCAAGCGCTACCTGCGCCCCGGGTTTAGCGGAGACCACGTACCAGCATTCTGTTTTTCCCCACGGCTGGCCCGTGCGCCGCGCCATCCCATCATCGGGATGCACCTGCACGGAAAGCTTTTCGTGCGGAAATAGAAATTTCAATAGCAGGGGAAACCTATTCGGATCTCGTGCCGCCTCGCCTACGAGTTCACGGCCGTAGCGAGCGCTGATTTCCGCCAGCGACTGCCCAGCCAGCGGGCCGTTTCTTACCTTGCAATGGTCACCCGTGAGCCAAGCCTCGCCGATTTTTTCTTCGCATTTGTGGTTTGGGTAAATGGGTGAAAGATCAACCGTGCCCCATGGGCGAGGGTCGAATGCGGGCAGCATCAGCAGTGCATATAGTCCGCTCATGTAAACATTTCTTTAACGGACAAGAGACGGCGACCGAATCGCCCGTGGCGGAGGCGACGTTCAGCCTTACGCTTAAAAGCTTAACTCAAGGAGAGGGAATGCGTGCTCACAAACCTGAGATCGAACTCGATGGAACTGCAAAAACCTTGTTATAGAGATGCAAAAAACTTCCGCATACGCTCAAGTCCGCGGTCCAGTTCGGCAATCGAAGTCGCATAAGAAACGCGAATATGTTCGCCTGTTCCGAAGCCTTCTCCCGGTACCGTAGCTACGTGCGCTTCGCGTAAAAGTTTATCGGCGACATCGGAAGCCGCTTCCACCCCGCTGCGGCCGAAGAACCGGGAAACATTGGCATACACATAGAAAGCTCCCTCCGGCAGCGTGCATTTGATATCCGGAATTGAGCGCAGGCCCCTCACGACGTGATCGCGGAGTTTGATGTACTCCAATCGCATGTCTTCCACACACTGCTGCGGTCCCTTCAAAGCCGCGACCGCTGCTTTCTGCACAATTGAAGTCGGGTTCGAGGTCGACTGGCTCTGCAGCTTCTGCATGGCACTCACCACGGGCGCTGGCGCCAGCGCATAACCCAGCCGCCAACCGGTCATGGCATAGGTCTTCGAGAGCGAGCCGACGATGATCATACGATCGCGGCACTCGCGCAGTGATCCCACCGAGAAACGTTTTCCCGAGTAGTTGAGATAGACGTAGCACTCGTCCGAGATCACCCAGATGCCGCGCTGCGCAGCCAGTCTCACTACTTCGCCCATGTCCTCGGGACTCATCACCGCACCCGATGGATTCGAAGGCGAATTCAAAATGATCAGCTTGGTGCTCGGCGTAATCGCCCGCTCGACCAGGTCTGCACTAACCTTGAAGCTCTTGTCTTCGTCGGTATGCAACAGGATGCAATTCGCTCCCGCGTAACGCACGATGTCCTTAAAAGAAACCCAGTACGGCACCGGAAGAATGACCTCATCGCCGTGGTCGACCAGGACCTGAATAGCATTGAACAGCGCATGTTTGCCGCCAACCGAGGCTATCGCCTCTTCTTGACGGTAGTCGGAATCAAAGTCGGCGGCGTGACGACGGACGATCGCATCGCGCAACTCGGCGGTGCCGCCAACCGCGGTGTACTTCGTAAAATTGTCCTGAATCGCGGCAATCGCGGCATCTTTGATGTGCTGCGGGGTGGCGAAATGCGGCTCGCCCGCGCCGAAATCCACAACATCAATCCCCTGGCTGCGCAGCTTCTCAGCCTCAGCTACCACTGCCATCGTGGCCGAGGGTTCGATGCGATTGATCCGTTCAGTCAGTCTGATCGCCTGATTCACTTCCGTCGTCGCTGCGGTCATGATTTCTTCCTTCTCCTGGTTTCGGTGGATTGCTGGAATCGAAGCGACGGGTCCAGTTTTTCCTGCAGCCGTTGCTCTACGCTCTCTGGTACCAAGCCCTTAATGGAGCCGCCCAATTGCGCGATCTCGCGCACCAGCCGGGAACTCAGATACGAATAAGTCTCGGCCGGCATCATGAAAACCGTTTCCAGTCTCGGTTCCAGCTTGCGGTTCATGAGCGCCATTTGCAACTCGTACTCGTAATCGCTAATCGCCCGAATTCCGCGCAGAACGGCCGTCGCGTTCACCTTTACGGCGTAATCCACCATGAGCCCTTCGAACGTATCGACGCGGACATTTTTCCAGCGCTCGGTCATGGCTTCCATCATTTCGCGTCGATCGCCGAGGCTGAACAGCGGGTCTTTTTCCGGGTTGCGCAAAATCGCCACCACCAGCTCGTCAAAGATCTTACTGCCACGCTGGATGAGATCGAGATGGCCGTTGGTCAGGGGGTCGAACGAGCCAGGATAAATAGCGATAACTTTTTTCAATATCCCTCACAGCGCAACCCAGGTCGTTGGATCTAGCAAGATCGCTGGAGCAAAGGAGATTCTATTCGGCGGGAAAAGCGATAGCAATCGTTGTTTGCTGCGTGCCGCTTCTTAGAAGTGAGCCTTGATGCATATTGGGCAGGAGGACTGCTTCATATAACCATTCCTTTGAGATCAGAGTGCGGGCGCCTTTACTGAACCTCATCCCATTGAGCTCTTCAGCTTTTTCGACGTTTTTTCGATGCCCCGGGTTAACTCTTCTTTGTGAGCAGCCAACTTCTTAGCGACAGCAGGATCGGAAAGCGCCAGAACCTGTGCGGCTAGAATCCCCGCATTTGTAGCTCCTGGCTTGCCGATTGCGACGGTGGCTACGGGAATTCCTGCTGGCATCTGCACCGTGGCGAGGAGCGAATCCATACCTTGCAGCGACGTCGACGGAATCGGTACGCCGATTATGGGCAGCGTAGTGTGGGCCGCGATCACTCCAGCCAGATGAGCCGCTCCTCCAGCCCCGGCGATGATCACGCGAATGCCACGACCGGCGGCCTTGCGGGCGTAATCGGCTGTGCGGTCGGGTGAGCGATGCGCTGAGGTTACATCTATTTCATAGTCGATACCGAACTCGTCGAGCACTTTCCCGGCTTCGCGCATGATCTCGAGGTCGGAATCGCTGCCCATGACGATGGAAACCAGTGGTCTTGTGCTCATCAGTTCCTTTACAAAAGAGCTTGTCGAGGGGGCAGGTCTTTGCCCGCTCCAGCCCAGAGAGTTAGGAGCCACAGTTTGTAACCGGACTTACGCTATGCCCTGCTTCAGTGGCCTTCCCCCGATGTCTCTGCGGTAGTGCGCACCTTCGAAGCCGATTGCAGATGCCGCCTCATAGACGCGTTTAACCGCGGTTTGAAGATCAGCGGCGCGGGCGGTCACGCCCAACACGCGTCCGCCTGAGGTGTAATAAGTCCCTTCGCGCTTGTTCGTGCCTGCGTGGAAAACCTTTACGCCTTCGATTTGCGTCGCGTGTTCCAGCCCCATGATTCTTTTACCTGCCTCGAACGTGCCTGGGTACCCGCCCGAAGCCATCACTACGCAGACCGAAGCATCCGGCGACCAGCGGAAGTCGCCTTCGCTGACACGCCCTTCTACCGAGGCTTCCAGCGCCTCGACCAAGTCACTCTCAAGTCGCATCAGCATAGGCTGAGTTTCAGGATCACCGAAGCGGCAGTTGAACTCGAGCACCATAGGCCCACGTGCGGTCATCATGAGCCCGCAATAGAGGACACCTCTGTATTCGACACCCTCGGCCTTCATGCCGGTGACGACGGGACGCGCGATATGGGCAATTAGCCAGTCACGCATCTTGTCATCAATAATGTTCCGCGTAGAATACGCCCCCATCCCGCCCGTGTTTGGGCCAGTATCCCCGTCGCCGACGCGCTTGTAATCCTGAGCAGCTACCAGGGGCGCTACACGCTCGCCATCGCTGAAAACGAGGAATGAAAGTTCATCGCCCTGGAGATATTCTTCCAGAACCACGCGCTCTGCAGACTCTCCCAGCATCTTGCCGCTCAGCATTTCAGATGCGACCGACGCCGCTTCCTCTTTGTTCCTGGCGATGACTACACCTTTGCCCGCCGCGAGCCCGTCGGCTTTCACGACGATCGGGGTGTGGAAATGGGGGAGCGCAGCGCGAACTTCATCTAATGAATTACAGATGGCGTAACGCGGAGTGGGAATTCGGTGGCGCTGCATGAAAGTCTTGGCGAAGCTCTTGCTGGATTCCAGCCGAGCCGCCGCCTTCGTCGGGCCAAAGACGGGCCATCCGCGGCGGGCGAATTCGTCCACTACGCCCAGAGTTAAAGGCAGTTCGGGACCTATGACGGTGAGGTCCGGCTGTACCTGTAGTGCAACAGATATCAGCGAGTCTAAGCTCTTAATGTCCGCCGCCAGGCACTCGGCTTCGTCGCCAATGCCTCCGTTGCCCGGGGCACAGTAAATCTTGGTTACCCGGTGAGACTGGCGCAACTTCCACACCAGTGCATGCTCCCGTCCGCCGCTTCCGATGACCAGGACCTTCATAGTGGGACAGACAAGGTTAGGGGCAGGAGAGCGCGATGTCAAACGCGAAGGAATTGCCGATTTTCAATGCCAATCACGAAATCAAGTATCCTCGTATCGTCCGGTCTCAGATTGGCAATCGGCAATTGAAAATTACCCAAGTTTGCCTTGTTTAGTAGTTCGGAGCACAAGGAGGTTAACTATGCTTAATCGCGCCGTATAATCATCCCGGATGATTACCGTCTCCAAGGAAGACTACCTCAAGGCCATTCTCGAAGCCGAAAGCGAGGGCGAGACCGTCATTTCTGCGACCTTGGCGCACTGGCTCTCCGTTTCTCCTCCTGCGGTGACCATGGCACTGCGCCGCCTGAAGAAAGACGGTTTGGTGCGCGTCCTGGCCGGCGGTGAGGTACGACTGACTGCTGCAGGCCGGAAGATCGCGCACAAGCTTACCTTGCGCCACCACCTCATCGAGCGCATGCTCTCCGAGGTTTTCGGGATGGAATGGTACAAGATCCACGATGAAGCCGAGCGCCTGGAGCACGCAGTGTCTCCGGATTTCGAAGCCAAACTCTTGGCCAAGCTGGGCCGGGGGGGCGCTTGCCCGCACGGTAATCTGAGCGAGATGGAGAGTCCGGCGAGCCGCCTCCGGCGGGGTTTGGTGCTGCTCTCCGAGGCAGAGGCTGGGAAACGCTACCGGGTAAGCGGGATTTATGAGCGCGACAGGCAGCTTCTGGAGTTCCTGGAAGCGCGCGGCATCCGGCCTGGAGCAGAACTCGGCGTGACGGAGCGCAACTACGACAAGACACTCTCGATCCGGACCGCAGCGGGCAACCTGGTTTTGGGCCGTCTCGCAGCGGAGAAAATTTGGGTTTCCCGCCTGCCCTCTCGTCCATTATAATTAACCACAGTTAATGTCTGATCATGTACGCCGGTTGACTTATTGATGTCCTAGAAGCACCAAAGTGAAAACGGCAGACAGGCAAACGAATCTCAACGCGCCAGCCGGCCCGCGCGCTTCAGCCGAGGCACAATCTGGCGGTCATCCGTCTTTGGAGGGGGTGCACAGTTCCGTCGAGGTGCCGCACCACCAGGCGGGATTTTGGGAGCAGTGGCGGGCTTTCGTGGGCCCGGCGATTCTGGTCAGCGTCGGCTATATGGACCCCGGCAACTGGGGGACCGACCTTCAGGGCGGCGCCCGGTTCAAGTACGGACTCTTGTGGGTAGTCGGACTGGCCAGCCTGATGGCCATTTTCATGCAAGTAATTTCTGCCCGCCTGGGCGTGGTAACCGGAAAGGACCTCGCCCAATGCTGCCGCGACTGGTATCCCAAGTGGACCCGCTGGCCCAATTGGCTGCTGAGTGAAGTGGCTATCGGCGCTTGCGACCTGGCGGAGGTGCTGGGCAGCGCCGTCGCCCTCAACCTGCTGTTCCATATTCCGCTGCTGTGGGCGGTCATCATCACCGGTCTGGATGTGTTGCTGCTCCTGGCCTTGCAACGGTTTGGGATGCGCACCATTGAAGCCGTAATTCTGCTGTTGATCGCGACCATCGGGGTGTGCTACTTCATCGAGATTTTCATCCTCCCGGAGACGAAACCCAGCTTCTTGGAGATGGGACGGTCACTGGTGGTTCCCCATTTTGGTCAAGCCGGGATGTTGTACGTTGCCATCGGCATCATCGGCGCCACTGTGATGCCCCACAACCTGTACCTGCATTCAGCCCTGGTCCAGAGCCGCAAGCTGCAAAAGGACGAGCCCTCTGTTCGCCGCGCGTTGCGCTTCAACACCATCGACTCAGTAGCGGCCCTTACCGTCGCTTTCTTTGTCAACGCAGCGATTCTGGTGCTGGCGGCGATGGTGTTCTTTGGCAAAGAAGGCGTGACCGTACCGGGCGGGCAGGTAGTCCGCTTCGGCACAGAGAGTGATTGGATTCGGGTCGCCTATTTGACGCTGGCGCCGTTGTTAGGGACGGCTGCTGCGAGCACGCTGTTTGCGGTGGCGCTGCTGGCAAGCGGCCAGAGCAGCACCATCACGGGCACGCTCGCCGGGCAAGTGGTGATGGAAGGCTTCATGCATTGGCGAATCAAACCGTGGGTGCGGCGGCTCATCACCCGCACCCTAGCCATCCTGCCGGCGGTTTTCATTATCGGCCTGCGAGGCGACAGCAGCGTTACGGATCTGCTGACCCTCAGTCAAGTGGTGCTAGCGCTGCAGCTTCCGTTTGCCATGTTCCCACTCCTGCATTTCACCAGTTCGCGCAAGCGAATGGGGAGTTGGGAGAACGGTTGGTTCCTACTAATTGGCGGTTGGGGCAGTGCTATTCTGATCACCGCGATGGACATTTACGGCCTACCGGACTCGCTCAAAGCCGCGTGGCAGGTTATCACCGGCGGATAACGGCCAACAGGACGAAGCGACCATGTACGAAACCATTCTCGTGACGTTGGACGGCACGCCGACCGACCGCGCCATCATCGAACATATCAAACAACTCGCGAAACTCGCGCACAGCCGTCTGGTGCTGCTGCATGTGGCCGACGGATGGGCAGCCAGGACCTATGGCCCGGACGCAGTCAGTCCGGAAATCGCCGAAGACACTGCCTACTTGGAAAAAGTCCGAGCCGAGTTCCAATCTATTGGCATTCCCGCCCAGGCCGAACTCGCCTACGGCGAACCGGCGGATGAGATCATCAAATGGGTCCAGCAGAAGGGTTGCGACCTGGTGGCCATGAGCACGCACGGACACCGCTTCCTTGCCGATGTGTTTCTTGGCACCACCGCCAGCCGGGTGCAGCACAGCATCAGCGCACCGGTTCTGCTTCTTCGGGCGAAATAAAACGTTCGACCGCAAACGCATGATCCGACGTTTGCCCCTACTACTGTGTGTTACGGATCGAATTGTTGGCCGGAACCGAACCGTTTGGAGACTCCAACGCTGAAGGTCAATCCGCAGATGGAACGGGAGAAGTGTCTCTAGGTCGCCAAGGTATTCTCCATTTGTGACCGACGATGCAGCGAAGTGGTCGGTTTTCCCTGTAGCCCTCTCGCATACGCAGATTTCGCGGAAGAAGACTAAACTAGAGTCAGGAAGGCCATCATGTCGTTGAACGGCTTCAACAGCCGCGCCACCCTCAAAGTTGGAAACACAGACTACGAAATTTATCGCCTCGACGCGCTCGATAAGCAGGGCATCTCCACGAAGCATCTTCCTTTCTCGCTTCGTATTCTGCTCGAAAATCTGCTGCGCAC
>WNGG01014126.1_pt1 | contig 16367 bp, 14 predicted proteins | sample 5400661 | NCBI WGS metagenome assembly WNGG01 (sample SAMN13153372, study PRJNA577476) | soil metagenome | isolation source: 100 cm soil or saprolite under Garry oak tree replicate 1 | place: USA:California | collected 2016-06-15 | reverse complement strand
GGGGCCTCTCGCATTTGCATACTCCGAGTTGAAGTCACGCGCCGCTCGTTGCGGCGTAAGTTTTCGCTTCGAAGGAACGGTAATGGACGGCGCGCCGGTATTCAATCTCGTCGAAGAATGCCTGCCCGGCGCGCGAGTGATCGGCTTCAGCGGCGTGCTGAACAGCACGACTAATTTGATCCTGACTGAAATGGAACGCGGCCGCTCGTTTGAAGAATCGCTCGCAGATGCGCGACGGCTCGGGATAGTTGAAGCCAATGCGGATTACGACATCGATGGTTGGGACGCCGCAATGAAAGCAGTCGCGCTTGCCAACGTGCTGATGGATGCGAACGCGCGTCCTGCCGATGTCGTCCGTCAGGGCATCCGGCAGATAACGAACGAAGAATTGGAGTCGGCGGCCCGCTCTGGAATGGCAGTGCGGCTCATAGCGCGTGGCAAAGCTTCGGGCACTGGCTTGAGGCTCAGCGTCACTCCCGAAGCGGTTCCGATCAGCTCCGCATTGGGCTCGGCTCGCGGCACATCAAGCGTGCTCGTGTTGGAGACAGACTTGATGGGGCAGATCGCAATAGTGGAGAGCAACCCTGGTGTAAAACAAACCGCTTACGCATTGCTCAGCGATATGATAAAGATCGCGCAATCTTGACGGGATCGCTAGAGCTTCATTCGTGACGCAGCGCTGTGATTGGGTCCAACCTTGCTGCTTTCACTGCCGGCCACAATCCAAACACCAGTCCAACCGCTACCGAACCGAAAAAGCCAAACAAACCCGCCCATATCGGTATGTCCATTTTCAAAGCCGGTACCAGCGCCGAAACTACCACTCCCAACACCCAACCAAACAACAAGCCTGCGAGCCCGCCAGTCCCGGTCAGCGTTACTGCCTCTGTCAGAAACTGCCAGATTATATCCGCTCGACGCGCGCCTACCGCCTTGCGAATGCCGATCTCTCTTGTGCGCTCGGTTACCGCGACGAGCATGATGTTCATCACTCCTACGCCGCCGACCATAAACGCGATCGAAGAGATGATCAGCATCACGCCGAACACCGCACCGACGATGTCGTCGAAAGTCGAGATGAACGAATCGGGCGTGCCTATCTCGAAGTTGTTGCCTTTGTCGAACGGAACGTTGCGGCGGCGGCGAAGGACCCGCTCGATTCCCTCAATGCCTTCTTTCATTCTGCCTTCGCGCATTCGAATGATTATGAAGTGATCGTCTTTCGCGGGGTACATTTTGCGAAACGTCCAGTAGGGAATGAAAATGTCGTTGTCCTCGCGGTTCTCTGAGCCGAACGGCCCCGACTTCTGCTTCATGACCGTGCCTACCACCGTGAAGTCCTGTCCGCCGAGGTTGATCGTCTTGCCGATCGGATCTTCCGCGGGGAAGAGCGCTTCTACGACGTTGAACGCAAGCACACAGACGTAGGCGCGATGAAAGTTTTCCGCGTCGTTGAAGTAGCGCCCTTCGCTGACCGGGACATTCATCACTTGCTCCGCCACCGGAAAGTTGCCGACCAACTGAAGTCGAGTCATTGAACGGTCCCGGTGCTTCGCTTCAGGCGGAATGGGCGGCAGTTGACCGGGAAATCCGATGACGTAAGGAATGCCGGCGTATATGTGCTCGACCGCGGGAACTTCCTCTTCGATCGCCTGGGCGTCTTCAAGCGTCAAGGGCTTTCGGTTTAGCACTTCAGGAGGCGGCTTGCTGGTGTTGATAAACGGGTATCGCCAGACGTAGACGTTGCGCGTGCCGAAGCTCTCGGCTTGATCCAGCACCGACTGGCGGAAGCCGTTCAGAACCGCGGCCATCGCTACGATAACCAGCACGCCGATGAACACGCCGAGAATCGTGAGCGCTGCGCGGAACTTGTGCGCGACCAAAGTCTGCATCGCCAGCGTCGTGTTCTCTTTTACGCTCGATAAGTTCATGCGTGATGCGTGAAACGTGATGCGTGAAACGTGATGCGTGACAGTTCCTGTGCGTTAATACCTCAAGGGTTCCGTGGGTGACAGTCTCCTCTCTTAGCGATACACCTCCACCTTCCACAACGAATCGGCGGTGATCTCCGCTGGAACTGTTTTCAGCCATTCTTGATACTTCATATCGCCTCTGTCACGCGTCACGTTTCACGGATCACGTTTCACTCCGACCTCAGTGCCTCAATCGGATCAAGCTTGCCCGCGCGCCGCGCCGGGTAGATTCCGAAAAACAATCCGATAATCGTTGATAGCGTTAGCGCTACTACCGGCGCCCAAAACGGAAACGACGACGGCAGCGGCGTAAAGCTCGCGATCAGCCACGAGACTCCCCACGCCAACGCGATCCCGCCCGCGCCGCCTGCGCAGCACAACACCACCGACTCGACCAGAAACTGGTTGACGACGTCCTGTTGCCGCGCGCCCACTGCTTTGCGAATCCCTATTTCCTTCGTGCGTTCGACCACCGAGACCAGCATTATGTTCATTATCACGATGCCGCCGACCACCAGCGAAATGCCGACCACGAACAGCGACACTGAAAATATCGTCGCGGTGAGCCTGGAGAACAACTCGTTCACGCCCTCCGAGGTGATCACGCCAAAATCGTCCTCGTCGTGATAACCCAGACGATGCAGCGTGCGCATCGCCAGGCGCGACTGGTCCTGGGCCTGCTCCATCTGCCCGACGCGCCCGCGGATAGAAATGTTCACGGTTCGCCTCGCGCCGTAGACCTTCTGAAAAGTCGACAGCGGGATCTTCGCGAAGTTATCGCGCGAGAAACCGAACACCGTTCCCTTCTTTTCTGCCACGCCGACAACTGTGTACGCGTGATCGCCAAGCTGCAGACTCTTCCCCAACGGATCCGCGCCCTGAAAAAGCTTTTCCGCGACGTCCGCTCCGATGAACGCCACGAACCGCGAATGCTCTTCATCCCACTCCTGAAGCGGGCGCCCGGACTCTACGTTGAAGCCTTCGATGTCGAGGATGTTCGGCGTAATGCCCGACATATCGATGCCTTCCAGCGAATGCTTGGCGTAGCGTGCGTTGATCTCCTTGTGAGTCTCGACTCCGACCGCCTCGCACGCGGTGCAGTAGCGGATAATTGTATCGGCGGCGTCCGAGTGGATCTCCGGATTGCGGCGCAGCATTTCGAAAAACTTATCAAAATTGGTTGTGATCGGAAACTGAGTTACCACAAAAGTATTGGGCCCGAAGTTCGAGACCTTCTCTTTCCAATAGCGGTCCAGGCCCTGGATGATCGAGATTACGGCGATGATCGAGGTGATGCCGATGATGATGCCGAGAAGCGTCAGGAACGAGCGGAGCTTATTGGCGCGCAAAGAGTCTATCGCGACGCCGGCATAATCCAGGAACCCGGCGTGCCCGCCCGGTTCCGGTCTAGCTGCGCGTGCAGGCTCCGTTATCGCTGGGGCCGATGTGGTTGCCATACACCTCTATTTGTTTATAGCCACGACTGACTATCCGGTCAATCCGAGGAAGTCTCAGCGATCACATTACAATTCATTTCTCAAGCGACATTTGCTCTCACTGCGCATATTGATATAACGTTGCACCGTTCGTAGTAGTTTGGACAAACAAGCTGCAGGAAACTGTTTCGTCAGCGCACTTATCCTATGAGCGTCTGCTTCTGCACACTAGCTATTCATGCACCATATCGTCGACGGGCACATCTTCTCTGCGATGATGCCAAAACGGCGCCTTGGATTGTCCTTACTGACGTCCCTGAGGAGTTTGAGGATCTGCCGGTTCGAGCAATCCGACACGCACCTACCGGCCCAATGGCCGTGGACTACCTGGAGCGTTTACAGCCCACCGGAGAGGGGCGCGGTGCTGCGGCGTATCACGACAAACGGTTTGCGCTCCTGGCGGCTCTTGAGGGCTTCGACACAGCCATCTACGTGGATGCAGACTCTCGCATCGCAGCCCTTGCTCCCTTCGATGTCTTCAAGCCTGGTCTCGCCGTCCATCCGCTCGTGCGCAAGAGCGTGGCAGATCATCTGGAGACGTGCGGATCATGGCGAATGCCTGTCTTCGTTGAACTGGCACGCTATCTCACCGGCGATGCGGACATTCTGCTAGCGGCTCGATGGTGTCACGAGGCGCTTATTGCTGTCACCAGGGACGGACGCGCGTCGCGCTTCTTCAGGGCCTGGTCCCTTGGCGCCAACTTCCTACAAGCCCGCGGAGTCTATTCTGGCGAAGGAGGCGTGATTGGTCTTGCCGCCGCGTACGTAGGATGGGAGGTCGACTACGATGCCCTCTCTACTCTCGCCGCTTCGATTGAGCACGAAGGCGGAGGACCGAAGGAAATGTGATCGGGGTTTCAGCCTCGCGGGACGATCCAGCGCCATTGCTGTGTTGACCATGCCGTCGCTCCCGGCAGCAGATCGCGAACGGCGTTCACCACCTCAGGCCATTTGATCTCGTCGTAATCGTCGCCAGACAACCAGCCGCCGGGCTTAAGTTTCGGCAGCCAAGCCTGAACGTCTGCCTTTACGCTGGCGTAGTCATGTCGTGCGTCCAGATGGACCCAATCTACGGACGCGTCGCTGAACAATCCAGAGGCGGTCACAGAATCCGCGATGATCAATGTGATTGAGTCGCCGTATCCGCATTCAATGACGTTCTTGTGCAGTGCGCCGGCAAAGGTGCCGCCACCTTGCGCCACCGCTGCGCCGTGATAGTCTTTCTGGCGCTTCCCCTCAGGTCCGCTGCCACGGCACGTGTCGACTCCGATCACCGTGAAGATCTTACGGCTTTGCTCGACGACTTCACCCAAAGAGCACAGGCTTCTTCCAAGGTAGGTTCCCACCTCGACGAAACAACTGCCTTCTGGAAACCAGCGGGCGGCTTCTTCCTGCGCGGATCGCCACTGAAACCAGCCGTCTATCTCATGCCAATGCATGTGTGCCTCATGTACCGCGATGTGCGGAAGATGCAAATAGGGCTTTGGTGATTTTCCGTGTTACTTGCCTGGTGCCTCGGATTATACCTCTTCTTGGGAAATTACCACACTGCATCTGCCGAATTGACCTGGAATGGTTCAAAATGAAAGTGCGGCGCTGCTCACTTTCGAGCAAGATAGATTCCGAGGTCGAGGTTGCTTGTTTCGGATTTCGTTTCATAGAATTTGTCTGTCCGCTATGTCCTCAGAAATGTCAGAGAAGTTACTCATCGGCTGCGTAGCCGAAAACGATGAGAAATATCTCTCGCAAGCGGTACGCCTGGTTCGGTCGCTGCGGTGGTTCGGGGGTCTGCTTGGAGCCGCCGACTTTGTAGTTTGCGCAGTCGAGGGGATCGAGCGGGCGTACCGCGACGAGCTTGAGAACCTGGGAGCTGCCATACGCATCGTCCCGCGGTTTGATCAGACAAATCCCTTGTTCAACAAGATCCAGCTTTTCAGGTTGCCAGACGTGGGGAGATACGAAACCCTTTTGTACCTTGATTGCGACACCATAATCGCTCGGGATCCTTCGCCGTACCTTTCGAACTCGACGTTGCGAATCAAGATGGCTGACGTGCCTACTGTTTCCACTGAAGCCTTGGAACGTGTTTGTGGTTACTTTGGCTTGAGGCCGCCCGAGCGGCGTTACAGAACGACGCAGGACCAGACGCCGACAATCTGGTACTGCAACGCAGGTGTGATTAGCTGCCCGGTCCGATTCATACCGCGGCTAATCCCTGCCTGGTGCGAATTCGAGCTGGCATTTAGCGCAAATCCTGATCTGTTGGGTCCGTATCAACATCATCGCAGCCAGGCGGGTCTCGCGCTTGCTTTTATTGCGGACCCGGTGCCATTTGAGGAGCTGCCGGTCGTCATGAATTTCCCGCTGCATCTGACCCATATTGAGAGCACGCAGGAGATGGCAGAATCGGATCCAGTGATTCTTCACTATCACCACTTGGTTGACTCAGCCGGTTACCTGTTGCCGTCACCCTATCCGGCCTCCCAGCGACGGATTGAGGAATTCAACAATCGTCTGCGCGCAACCTCGCCCGGCGAAGCGAAAAAAGCGTCAGGCGACGTCTCACCGGATCGATTCGAAACGGAAATCATTCGCAACGACAACACTGCCCTCAAGCCTTTTGAGATCGCAGCCGCTAACGATCTCAAAAGGTTGGACGGAGAACGTCGTTCACCGAGGGCTGAGCCGGTGGTTGTCTGTATTGCGGGAATGCACCGTTCTGGAACTTCAATGATTGCAAGAATGATACAAAGCTGCGGTGTCTATCTTGGACCAGAGCGTGAGCTCGCAGAACCCTTTCCGGATAATGAAAACGGGTTCTGGGAAAACCGCGAATTCGTGAAACTGAATGAGGCGCTGCTTCGAGAGCTCGGTGGAAGTTGGGATACGCCGCCGCGGCTGCCTGATTCCTTTAACACTGGCAAATTGGGTCAGCTCCGCGGTCGCGCGCAGGAGCTGATCGATCGGTTGGGCCCTCTCAAACAGTGGGGCTGGAAGGACCCGCGCAACTCGCTCACACTTCCCTTCTGGCGCCAACTGATACCAAATCTCAAGGTGGTAATTTGTCTTCGTAACCCTCTGGCAGTCCTCCAGTCGCTGGTGCGGCGCGGGTCTCCGCCGGACGAATCCCTGGTTGAGTTGTGGCTGACTTACAACAAGGCCTTGATGGCCATCCCGCCAGAAGATCGAGTGATAACCCATTACGCGGTTTACTTTCATACTCCGCAGCAGGAATTGCGCCGCGTCCTGGAACTCCTGGGGCTCTCAGCCTCCGACGACACCATCGAGCGCGCTTGCTCAGTAGTTTCTTGGGACCTCCGTCACCAACGGTTGGCCAACGAAGAGCTGAGAGCGGTCGAGATTCCCGATCATGTGGTGAAGCACTATCTCGAGATGTGCTCTGAAGCGGGACGATTCTTTCAGGAGAGACCTGCAGCAGTTGCCGATGGGCCTCGAAGGAACTATCTGGATATTCTGAGGCTGATCCGACTCGAAACGGAGATAGAAGCGAGGGAGAAGTTACTGCAAGCTCGCGAAGAAGAGATCGCGTCGCTGCAAACAAAGTTGGAGACTCAGACCACAGAGTCGGAAAAAGCGGTGAAGTTACTGCAAGCTGGCGAAGAAGAGATCGCGTCGCTCCAAACACAGTTGGAGACTCAGACCACAGAGTCGGAAAGGGAAATTCAGGCCTTGCAGACACGCGTTACTGAAAAGCAAGCTGAGCTGGACAAGATCACCAACACACTGGGTTGGCGGCTCTTGAGCCGCTACGGCCGGATCAAGCACAGGTTCCTTATTCCCGCCTACAGGTTTCTTCGGCCTAACGCTTCCGACGGCAAGAGATGATACGTTAGGACCATCTTTCGCAGAGATCACGCGCGGCTTGGGCAAACGTTGGATATTGAAAAGTAAACCCAGACTCGAGCAATCGGCTTGGAACGACGCGGCGGCTTTTCAGTATCAGCTCGGTTTCGGTCCGCAAAAACCACGCGCCGACTTCCAACATCCATTCAGCGGCCGGAAGACCCACGCCAATGCCCCAAGCATCTCGAAGCGTCTTCATGAACGCGTCATTCGTAACAGGGTTCGGCGCTGCTAGGTTCACCGGGCCTTCGAATTCGTCGTGCTCGATGAGCCACATAACGCTTTTCACGAAATCTTCATCGTGTATCCACGAAACGTACTGCCGGCCATCTCCCGCGCGTCCTCCCAAGCCGAATCGAACGAGCCTCAACAACGTATCAAAGACGCCGCCTCGATCAGGGCTCATCACCATCGCCGTGCGCAGCAGGACTCTTCGCGTGTGAGGCGTATTCGCTTCATTCGCCGCGCGCTCCCACGACGCGACAACATCGTTGCTGAAGTGCTTGAAGCCAGAGTCTTGGCGGCCGAGGCGCTCGCGCAATCGCGTCGCCGACAGCGCGCGTCGAATTCACGCGAGACTCTTTGATCAGCTTGCGATTCTCGGCGTTGTATCGGCAGTTGACGCTTCGCCCGGCGAGATTGATGATAACGTCCGCTCCGTCGAGTTCAGCAACCCAGTCTCCAGGAGTCTCGGCATCCCATTTCGCAACGCGCCACGGCGCGCTCTGCGGCCCTCGGCTGAGAATAATAACCTCATCGCCGCGTTGATGAAACGCTCGAGCGAGGATCGTTCCGACCTGGCCGCTTCCGCCTGGGATTACTACTTTCAACTTAATCCTCGGCTACCTAAGTTGTAGTCCAGCCACGCTCGCGGCCTCCCTGACAGCCTGAGCCAAATCTTTGTATGAAATGGAGCCGCAGCCTTCGAAGTGCGAGGGAGTTTCTCTACATATTCTCAATAATCGCCGAAGCAAACTCGCTCGTCTTCAGCTTGGTGGCGCCTTCCATCTGACGGTGAAGATCGTAAGTCACCCGCTTCTGCTGGATCGTCTTTGTCAAAGCGTCGATGATCCTCTCGCTCGCTTCACGCCAACCCATGTGGTCGAACATCATCACGCCGGATAAAATCACCGACGAAGGGTTAACCATGTCCTTGTCGGCATACTTCGGCGCGGTGCCGTGAGTCGCTTCGAACACCGCGGCTCGATCCCCGATGTTGGCTCCAGGAGCCATTCCCAAGCCGCCCACTTGCGCCGCCGCCGCATCCGACAAATAGTCTCCGTTAAGATTCGGCGTCCCCAAAACCGAGTATTCATCAGGACGAATGAGTATCTGTTGGAAAATCGAATCTGCAATCCGGTCTTTGATCAGCAGCTTTTTCTTCCACTCGCCGTTGCCGTGCGTTGACCAGATAGCAGCGAGGGTTTGCTTTACTTCATCGACTGCCGCCTGGCGCTGCTTCTCGGACATTTGCTTGAAACCGGGCTCGATCATCCGGGCGTTCTCTTCGTCGCTGAGCGAGGCGTTCTTTTCGCGATTGTCCAGAATCCAGGTCTCGCGCTCGGTGACGATCTGGCTTCGAAACTCCTCCTTCGCAAGCTCGTAACCCCAATCGCGAAACGCGCCTTCGGTAAACTTCATGATGTTGCCCTTGTGAACCAGCGTGACCGACGGCTTGTTGAAATCGAGCGCGTACCTGATCGCCCGGCGCACGAGACGTTTTGTTCCCGTTGGCGAGATAGGTTTGATGCCGATCCCGCTGTCGGTGCGCACTTTGTAGCCGTATTTGTCATTCAACAGCGAGATGATTTCGCGAGCACGCTCACTCTCTGAGAGGAACTCGACTCCGGCGTAAACGTCTTCGGTGTTCTCGCGGAAGATCACTACGTCCATGTGCTCGGGACGGCGAACGGGCGAAGGCACTCCTTCAAAGTATCGCACCGGCCGCACACACGCGTAGAGATCGAGCACCTGGCGAAGCGTCACGTTTAGACTCCGAATCCCGCCGCCAACCGGAGTCGTCAGCGGACCTTTGATGGCGACGACAAACTCGGCAATTGCTTTCACCGAATCGTCGGTGAGCCATTCGCCGAATTTATTGAAGGCCTTCTCGCCGGCAAATATCTCGTACCAAACGATGCGACGACTGCCGCCATAAGCCTTCTCGACCGCAGCATCGAACACTCGCTGCGACGCCCGCCAGATGTCTCGGCCCGTCCCGTCACCTTCGATGAATGGAATGATCGGTTGGTCGGGCACCTTGAGCTTCATGCCTTCGACGGCAATCTTTTGACCATCGGCAGGGACTTCTATACCATTGAACGTCGCCATGAATCGGGACCTCCTTGAAAGTCCGACAAACTTCGGTTTGTCGTTTTCGAAAGGGTGTTTCAGCGAGCCGGCGACAAACTGAAGTTTGTCGGACATCGCGGTCGCAATGTAACAACCGCGCGAGAGCAGTGTCAAGATTCGGTAGGTTTGGTTTAGAATTAGGGCCACATGGTAGAGAGGAAGCGAGAGCCTGACTCGACCGACGAGGAGTCGCTGAAAGAGATTCGTCGCCGATTGCGGGAGTCTGACGCGGCCAACCTGACTGCGGAGCCGGACACGCCGAACGCCTGGGACCGGGTGAAGCTCGCGCGACACCCGAATCGACCCTACACGATGGACTACATCGAGCTGTTGTTTACGGACTTTCACGAGATTCACGGCGATCGGCGGTTTGGTGATGATCCTGCGATAGTTGCCGGGTTCGCTCGGTTTCACGACGAGCCGTGTGTGGTCGTTGGTCATCAAAAGGGGCGCACTACAAAACAGCGCCAGCAGCGTAACTTTGGGATGCCGAAACCGGAAGGTTACCGCAAGGCGCTTCGCGTAATGAAACTTGCAGAGAAATTCAATCGGCCGATTTTTTCGCTGATCGACACGCCGGGCGCTTATCCCGGCATCGACGCCGAAGAGCGCGGGCAGGCCGAGGCGATTGCCTACAACCTGCGCGAGATGGCAAAGCTGCGCGTGCCGGTAATCGTGACGGTGACTGGCGAGGGCGGCTCGGGTGGCGCGCTGGCGATTGGGCTCGGCGATCGAGTAATGATGATGGAGAACTCGATTTACTCGGTGATCTCGCCCGAAGGCTGCGCTTCGATACTCTGGCGGGACCAGGCGTACGCGGAGCAAGCTGCTCGCGCGCTGCGATTGACAGCGCCAGACTTGCTCGAGTTTGGATTGATAGATCAAATAATCCCCGAGCCGCCGGGCGGCGCTCACATGAGTCACCTGGAGAGCGGGAACATGCTCGGCGCGTATCTTGCGGATGCGCTGGGATCCGTTCGGAGCCTTACGAGCGAGCAGCGGATTGCGCGGCGCTACGAAAAGTTTCGGGCGATGGGTAATTTTGTGAGCTGACTCAGACCAGGAGGTCAGATGTCAGAAATCAGAGATCAGAGGGAATGATGATCAAAAAGTTTCAAGCCATTACGGTTCTGTTCTTTCTGTTAACGCTTTTAGTCGGCGCAAGCGCGCAATCCAGCGTCTCGCTCAAGCCGGTGATCAAGGTCGGCGAGGAAAATCGCTACCTCGTCAACGCTGTGGTCGACACTCGAGTCACGGCGGCCGGCGGCGGAGGAATCGCCAGCAACGTGCACCGGGAGACGACAGCAACCATCTTGCTTCGCGCGGTCACGAATGAAAAGGGCATGGTGGTTTACGAAGCAGTCATTGAAGCGATTGTGACTCACACAAGCGTCGACGGGATCGGCCAGCCTGGTGAAGAGGCGTCGCTCCTTGGACAAAAGATAGAGTACCGACTTGATTCGACAGGCCAGTTAGCGAAGGCATCGTTTCCTGAAGCAGCTGGCGGAACAGGGTTGCCGGAGCTGGTACTGAGCCTGACGAAGTGGGCGCCGGCAGGTGAGGTGACAGTTGGGCAGAGTTGGGGCACCGGCACCGGAGATTATGGTTACATCGCCGCTCCCGGAATGGCGGAGGTTGCAAAAGGCGCCGCGGTCTCGTACAGGCTCTCTTCGTTAGGTGGAGGCAAAGCCTCGATTGAAGGCACGATTACGCTTAAGCAAAGCGGCGCGTCGCAGATCAGGACCGCGCAGGGCAGCTTGAACGTGAACGCGGTTGCTACGGGCAAGGGAAGCTCGCGCATCGAATACGACGCGACCGCCGGACGCGTTATTGCCGCGACGACGGAAACTTCGCTCACGGGACGGTTGGCAAATATTCCTCCCGCGCCCGAGGGTGTTAAGCTACAGCCGCGTGAAGGCTCGTTCATCGAGAACGCAAAGTTTTCGATCACGCTTGTACAGTAGTCCGTGGTCAGTGGTCCGTAGTCAGTAGCCACGGACTACTGACGAAGGACTACGGACTAACCATGCGCTTCAACTGCTTCATATTCGATTTCGACGGGACCCTGGCCCACTCGGAGCCTGCTTATCGCGAAGCGTTTCTTCATTCGATCAGGCTGCATACCGGTCTCGAAATAAAGGAAGACGAGTTTCGTGATTTCTGGAACGTTACTCCTCAGGAAGTGCTCAGCCGCTACAGTTGCGAGATGCTCGAGGAGATGCTCGTTAGCTTTGAAGAGCACTATTATGCAAATCATCATCATTATCTGACCCCGTATGATGGAATCGCCGGGTTGCTCAAATCACTAAGCGATCGTGGCGGTAAAATCGCTGTAGTATCATTAAAGCCGAGACGAGCAGGCGAACGCGAGATGGATTTCACGGGGCTGCGGTCGCTGGTGGATCTCAGCGTGTGGGGCGACGATGTCGGGCGACCTAAGCCTCAGCCCGACGGCGTGCTGCGAGCCATGGCTGAGCTTTCCGGCGATCCCGACTCGACGCTTGTGATCGGCGACAGCCCTGCCGACATAATGATGGGGCGCGCAGCGGGCACGCGCACAGCAGCGGCATTGTGGAGCGGTTCGAACCGCGAGCGATTGCTCGAAGAGCGGCCGGACTTCGTTCTGGAGAAGCCGGCGGCGCTGTTGACGGCGCTCACAGAGATTGGAGATGTTGTTCTTCAGAACCTTACGTCTACGGAGGGGCCAAGGCGATCGTCGCATACTCGATGAAAGGGCGATCGATTATGCATTCTGCGGCGCACTCGCGAATGTTTGATGTGCTAACGAAGAGACGCTTTCCCGTCTCAGTCTGCCCGCAAGGGTCAACCTGTGAAGTCCAAAATCGCCTTCATCTCTGTGGTTATGTTAGGCGCGGTCATAATCGCCGCGTTGATTGGCAAAAAGGCGGCTGAACGTTCTGTCATCGAGGCTCAAGATCGGCCAGCCATTAGCGACAACAGAGTGCCGGTCCTGCTTGAGTTGTTTACGTCGGAAGGGTGCTCGAGTTGTCCGCCGGCCGACGAGCTTCTCACTCGACTCGACCAAACTCAGCCCGTTCCAGGCGCCGACGTGATCGCGCTTTCGGAGCACGTTGATTATTGGAATCATCTGGGCTGGGCCGATCCGTATTCGTCCGCGACATTCAGCGCAAGACAGAATGATTACGCGCGTGTTCTCGACACCGACGAAATTTACACTCCGCAGATGATAATCGACGGACGCGTTCAGTTTGTCGGCAACAACTCGAATCGAGCCCGCGACGCCATAGCCGCGGCGGCTCGCGATGCCAAAGCCGCAGTCACGCTGAACCTCGGTTCGCAGAACCCTGCAGCAGCTTCGATAATTTTGAATGTTCGAGTCGAGGCACTTCCCATCGGCGCATCGGATCATTCGTGCGACGTGACGCTAGCGATAACCGAGAGCGGTTTGCGATCCAGCGTCGCGCGAGGCGAAAACGCAGGTCGACATTTGACTCACACCGGAGTGGTTCGCAAGTTATCGCACATCGGCGGTATCGATCCTCACAAGGCCTCGACGTTCAGCGCTCAGCCGATCGTGCGAATAGAAAAGACCTGGAAGCGGGATAGGCTGAAAGCCGTGGTGTTCGTGCAGGAGCGCTCGAGCCGAAGGATAATCGGCGCGGCGCAGCTCTCGCTTGCCAAACTGCCCGCGGAGCAGTGATAGAATTAGACTATGTTGATTAAGGAACCCGACGACATCAAAGGCAGCGAGATTACCGATCAGAAGCTTTATCTGACTCGACGCCTTTTCATTCGCGGCGCAGCGCTCGCGGGCTCTACGATCGCGACAGGTCTAATATATCGTCACTTCACGAGCCACAGCGAAGAATCGCAAGCCGGAGAAAAGATCGCCGACGTGCAAACCGCTCCCGCGCTAATCCCGCCGCTCAATGAGAAGAAAACCTCTTACGAAGACATAACGCATTACAACAACTTCTACGAGTTCTCGACCGACAAACGGAGTGTTGCGGAAAAGGCCAAAGGCTTCCTTACGCGCCCGTGGACGGTAGCGGTCGAAGGCCTGGTTCACAAGCCGCGCGTCTTTGACATAGACGATCTGTTCAAGATCAGCCCGCCCGAAGAGCGAATCTATCGTCATCGCTGCGTCGAGGCGTGGTCGATGGTCATCCCGTGGATTGGCTTTCCGCTTTCGAAACTGCTCGATCAAGTGCAGCCGATGGCACAGGCAAAATATGTCGCCTTTGAATCGCTTGCAGATCCGAAGCAGATGCCCAACGTGCGCTCGAATATTCTGGATTGGCCTTACGTCGAGGGCTTGCGTTTGGACGAAGCGACGCACCCGCTCACGATTCTCGCAAGCGGCTTGTACGGCGAGACGCTGACGCCACAAAACGGCGCGCCGCTGAAGCTGGTTGTACCGTGGAAGTACGGATTCAAGGGAATCAAGTCGATCGTGAAGATAAAGCTGGTCGATAATGAGCCGCCGACCGCATGGAACATCGCGGCGCCCGACGAGTATGGCTTTTACTCGAACGTTAACCCGCACGTCAATCATCCTCGATGGAGCCAAGCTACCGAGCGGCGCATCGGTGAGTTTGGGTTGAGGGACACGTTGATGTTCAACGGCTACGCGGACCAGGTCGGGCAGCTTTACAGCGGAATGGATTTGAGGAAGTACTACTGAGTGATGCGTGATCCGTGATCCGTGATGCGTGACGCCAGGGACTCCACAGATCACGAATCACGCATCACGAGTCACCCATCACAACTCTCGCTTCACGCTTCGCGGCTGATTGACGCATCGAGAAGTCGAGGAATACAATCTCTACTCGATTAATCCTGTAGTCCAATCCGAGGAGATTTTGATGTCGTCAGCTTCAACATTATCCGGCTCCATCCCTTTTAGCCGCGCCGAAAGCCTGAAAAAGGAACTCGTAAAGTTTGCGACGACCGGTCCGCTCAGAGATGAATACAAGCTTCAGCGGAAGCTTTTTTCCGAAGCTGCTCAGCCCGACGACGAATACGAAGCAGAAAGCATGCTCGACTGGTTTCTGTTCGAGTGGTTTGACGAGGACGGCGCCGGTTCGATTGATTACTTTCTTGATCACAAACCGAACATCGCCAAGGCCGACCGCGAGATTTTGCTGGATTGGATGGATTCGATCAACAGCGTTTTTGAGGTTCGCGCGGTCGGCCAGAGGTCGCTGCAGCTGGAAGATTTGGACGGCAGCGACCAGTACACAGTCAAGACCAGTTCTTCGCGCTTGCCTTTTAAGCGCGGTCAGTTCATAGTCGCGCGACTTCTGCCGCTGGGAAATGATCTGATCTTCTCCGGGCTACAATTTCTGATGCCGGGTCGAGAGTCGGCGCTTGCGTGGCTGGAGATGCGACGCGCGTTCGACGGTTTGGACTCGCCAGAGGCCGTAGAGAAGGCTCAGCGGGAACAGGTCGCAGCATTTTGCGAGTTATTCGGTTGCGACGAGCTGACGGTCGCTTCAAGTAAACTTAACTCGACGCTTGAAAGATTTCAGCGCTACCTGTTGACGGAGCGTCGCGATCCGGAGACGGGACTCACGGCGGCCGAGAGATTCAAGAAGGAGTTGGGACAGGATTTGAGCGTGCCCAATCTGCAACCGCTGCCGGGCCCGGTTGTTGGCGCCGGAGAGGTCACGATCCTTTGCGACGAGTTCGATGGCATCGTGTTGTTGCCGGACTTCTCCAGGTTCAAGCGCGTGTTTGAGACCGACGAACCCGATCGTCACGTGCCGGATTGGAGAGAGCTGGTCTGGACCTACATCAAGAACCCCGACATTCCAATCGTCGCCTTCGAGCGCGTGGCGGAGAAGCTCCCTCTGCGCGTGGAGAAAGTGTTGCGCTCGGCGATCGGCGACAAGGATTTTTCGCTGGAACATCTTTACGCGGTGCTGCTTCATTACAAACAGCCTGTCGAAGGACTGGATGATCTCAAGGATGATCAACAGTTGTGGGATCTGTTTAACGGAAATACAGACACGATAAGACCGAAGCCCCGCCCCAAGACTGCCAAGGCGACGAAAAAGGGAGCCGCGAAGCAATCGGCGGCTAAGATCACCAACAGTCAACGCGGGACGCCGGCCAAACGCAGGGCTCGGAAACCTGCAACCCGAGCAAAGCGCGCTCCTCAAGCACGCAGGTCTTCGACCAAGAGGCGATGACTTTAGGGGAAGCAATAGAACGGTTTCGCGCGCACGACGCGGAGAACCGATCTCCCCACGAAACTTCGCTAGCACTTCTAAGGAATTATTTCGCTTCCGATACAAGACTAGCGGATATCTCAGCTTCAGCCATGCGCGATTTTTTGTCGCGATGGTATGTGCAAACCGCCTGCAGCTCAAACCTCGATGACTCTGTACCAGACACGCACGAGTTACTCGATTCGTTGACGGAGTTCTGCGTATGGGCTGACGAGCAAGCTGATATTCTGTTCGAAGAGTTTTCGCCATTTCTGATTGAGTTGCGCCATCGCCTGCCGCGCGCGATAGAGATTACCGGCAAGCTGTCGAGATGGCTTCGGCAGAGCGGGGGCGCTTTCAGCTTTCCAGAGTTCTTAACTTCGTTCGAGGAGGGCGGCCACAGTCAGTACGACATCGACACTCCCGGAGCTCCCGGCGCGGTCGAAGGCCATTTTCGGATCAAGCGAGTCCAAGGCTCACTGGTTGAA
>WNGG01009440.1_pt1 | contig 16367 bp, 14 predicted proteins | sample 5400661 | NCBI WGS metagenome assembly WNGG01 (sample SAMN13153372, study PRJNA577476) | soil metagenome | isolation source: 100 cm soil or saprolite under Garry oak tree replicate 1 | place: USA:California | collected 2016-06-15 | reverse complement strand
ACGGCACGGACGGGCGGACGTATGTCGTCGGGTAGGCGTCGACGGCCAGCGGCGGAAGCGCGGCGGCGAGCCCGAGCCCCACGGCGGCCGAAGCGCCCGCGAGTGCTGGTCGCCACCAGCGGCGGCGAACGACGACAACGACGAGCGCCGCGACCAGCCCGAAGGTCGCGAGCTGGCCGCCGATGGCGACGCGGATCCAGACTCCCGGGAGGTCCTTGGTCGCCTCCCACGCGAGGCGGAAGGGCAACGGCCAGGCGATCGGATCGTGGCGCGCCGGCGTTGTCAGGCCGAGGACCGCGACGGCTCCCAGAATCGCCGCGACGAGCAGCGCCTCGAGCAGGACGAACCGGCTGAGGCGCGTGACGAGCACGCCGGCCTCCATGGCGCTCCCTCCTCCCGACTCGGCGCCGGCCTTCTCCAGACGCGGCCTGAGCCGCGTGCGGTTCAGGTAGGCCAAGCCCAAGAGCGGCAGGAGCAGCGCGAGCTTGAGCAAGAGCCAGCGCCCATAGGTCGTGCCGACGAGCGCGGGAACGCTTCCGACCTGCTGGAGGACTGCGTAGACGCCGCTGGCGACCAGGACGGCGACCGCCGATAGCCCCAGCGCGGAGAAGTGGCGGACGGCCACCACGGCCGCGATCGGCGGCGGAGCGTCGGGACTCCCGGGCCGGGCCCGGCGGAGAAAGAGGATGAACGGCACGAGCGCGCCCGCCCACGTGCCCGCGGCGAGGAGATGGAGCGCGTCCGCTGCAATGGTGAGGTCCGAGCGCTCGGCTGCAGTGGCGGCGTGCCCCGAGGCGGCGCCGGCCGCGAGACTCACCGCGGCGAGCATCAGCCCGGCGAGCCTGAGGGCGAGCCAGTCCGGGAGATCACGCTCGGGCCCGCGCAGGAGGAGGAGGGTCAGCAGCAGGAGCCAGATCGCGTGCCGCACCAGCCATATGTCGCCGAAGCGGGTTTCGGCGAGCAGGGTCCCGACGGTCTGCGACGCGAGCCGCTCTCCGGCGCCGCTCCCGATCGCGACGAGCGCCTGGCGGGCGAGGTCGACCAGCCCCGCGCCCATCGTCGCGGTGACCGCGACGACGGCGAGCGCGAGCAGGCGGCGATCCAGCGTGTCGAAGCGGTCGCGGGTGGCGGGCCCGGCGGCACGGATGGCGGGGCGCGCGACGAAGACGAGGAACGCGAAGATGCCGGTCACGAGACACGCACTGCCGACCTGGACGAAACGCGCGAGGACCGCGACGACGTCGCCAGCGCCCGGCATGTACTACCGGCGCCCGGTCATTCGGACGACCTGAGCGTGAACACGTACGTGCCCTCGCTCCGGTGCCCGTCGATGGCGAGGATCTGCCACGTGACCCGGTAGACACCCGGTGGCAGCACACCGAGCCGGACGCGCAGCAGGCGCGGGTTGCGCGCGTCCACCCGCGCATCGCCCTTGTCCACGCGTCTCCCGGCTGAGTCGGTCACCTGGATGGTGCTGAACGCGGGCTCGATGTCGCCGTCGAAGACGATACGCACCTCCGCGGGGGCTGAGCGCAGGACGGCGTCGCGACGGGGCTCGAATCGAAGGGGCACCGAGTGCGCGCCGGCAGGCGAAGACCACACGGCCACGTCGAAGAGGGCCAGGACAACGATGCTCGCGACGCGCCGCGTACGCGTGACCACGCCGAAATCTTACCGCAGCGTCCGTGTGCTTTTGTTCACGTTCTCACGCTCGAGTTTTCGAATTCGTGCTTGACAATCCATCAGTGTGGCCACACGATGCGCCACTCGCGCTTCGCGACCCGCACTCCCGCGAAAGGGAGACCGCCCGCCCGCGTGCCCGGGCGCTTTCTGATATGACGACATGCCGTGTTTGTCCAGCCTTGTACATGGAGGGAGGAAGGCGATGACGTGGATACGTTCCCGAGCTTCGGCATACGCGTGGCCGCTCGTCCTGACGATCAGCCTGGTTCTGGCCGCAACCCTGCCGCAGAACGGACCGCCTCCCATGGCGAGCGACCAGGGCCAGGGCATTCTCCCCGAGGCCGTCAACGTCAGCTCCGATCCGAACACCCTCGAGACGTTCCTCGTCGCGATGGACGCCCCGGTGGATCTGGGCAACGGTGTGGTGGCGACCGCCATCACGTTCAACGGGATCGTCCCGGGTCCGTTGTTCCGGTTGCAGGTCGGCAACAAGGTGATCGTCCATTTCACCAACAATGCGTCGATTCCGCTGAGCATTCACTGGCACGGTGTCGAGCTGACCAACCGCAGTGACGGTACCGGCATCACGCAGGACGCGGTGCAGCCGGGCGGGACGTTCATCTACGATTTCATCGTTCCCCGGCAGGGAATCTTCTTCTATCACTCACACATCATGCCCACGAACCCCGAGTTCAAGGGGTTCTACGGCCCGATCGTCGTGGAGGACCCCGCCGAGCAGGCGCTGATCGCTAAAAAAGTGCTCCCGAACAAGGGAAACACGAGGACCCTCATCATCGGTGACACAACCGTATGCAAGCAGCCTGGATCGAACGACACCGAAACGTTCCCGAACAAGGCGAGTCTCCCATGGGTCGGTAACGTCGGCGGCGCACCGCCACTGCCCGCGGATCCTCAAGGTCGCAAGCCAGTAGACGAGTGCGAGGCGCCGCTCGACGAGCATGGACACTTCGTCACGCCGGCGGTTGCGCTCCCCGCGGGGGCGATCCCGAACATCCAGCCGACCCCCGATTGCGGAACAGGGACGGAGCCCGGATGTCCAACGAGTGAAGGACAGCTGGTTTTGACGAACGGCCGAGTGGCTGCAGCCCGGGCGGGCACTCCCGATGCGCCGGGCGCGCTGGCAGCGGACGCGTCCGTCATCAATGTGAAGGCCGGAGAAGGCATACGGTTGCAGCTCGGCAGCGCGGCGACCATTCGTTACCTCCGCCTCAGGCTGACCAACCAGAATGGCGGACAGGTCACGCTCTTCCGGGTCGGGGGGCAGGGCGGTCTGCTCGACAACGTCCGCGTGGAAGGCGGAACACAAGGTACGCTGGACACACTGTACCAGCCGGGAGAGATCCTCCTCCCGGTGGCCTCTCGCGAAGACGTCGTTTTCGTCGTCCCGGATGGAGCGCAGGGCGACGTCTTGACGCTCTGGACGCTGGACTTCAAGCGTTGTGGAGCGGGGAGCCCAGGCTTCTGCAACCTCCCCACGGTGCCCGTGGCCCATTTCAAGATCGTCGGCGCCGCAAACAAGAAAGATCGCTTCACGATCGCCGCGGACGACCCCCTGCGCACCCACCCCGCAGTCGCCAACCCGATCGAGAGTTTGAAATTACTATCCGTCAACGCGCTGCTCGACTCGACTCTCTTCACGCCTCCTCAACCGGGATCGAACGATCCAACCATCAGGCTGTCCGTCGGCGGACACCAGGGGATCAACGGCACGTCCAACCCCATCCTCGACGAAGGGGCGACCCCGCCCGATTCCTTCACGACCCTTGCTCACGTCTCAGAGAGTCGCTGGGCCGTCGTGGGGGACGTCCTCGAGCTGACGATCTTCAACGACTCGAACGGACATCACCCCTGGCACCCGCACGGCTTCTCGATCCAGCCGGTTCGATTCATCGACGCCGCTACGAACACGACGGTTTTCACGCACGACTACAACGAGTTCGTCGACGTCGTCGACATTCCGTCCCATACGAAGCTGGTGTACAGGGTACGGCTCGATGACAGACCCTTCGACTTCAGCACGCCGACCGGTGGCGCCATCGGGCGCTGGGCGATGCACTGCCACATCTTCTTCCACGCCGCGATCGGCATGATCACCGAGCTCGTGGCCGTCGCTCCGTAAGTCTCGTACTGACCCTCGGGCGGTGGCCGCCGTCGTTCCGGCGGCGACGGCCACGGCGCCGAGCGCTCCTTCTCGGATCCCGTCGTTCGGCTCAGCGCGATCTGCCGCCTACGGGCGGGATGAACTCGATCGTCAGCACCGGCCGATAGGCCGGGTTTCGATTTTCGCGCGAGTCGAAGCGTCTCGCGGTCCTGTCCGCCGCTTCATTGCCGATCAGCACCCAGCCGAAATTGGTCGCCGGGTTGTCGAGCCAGGCCTGTACGTCGGCGACCATCGCGGCGGTGGAGCCCCAGGTGACAAGCGCATCGCTCGTCACCGGGATCACGGTGCTCGCGCTTCCGACGGCGTTGAAATCTCCTCCGGGCGTCGTCCAGATGCCGGCATTCCAGAAGCGATGCGTCCACGTCGCGTCGTTGACCGTCGCGCCCGCGCCGAATCCCCCGGGCGGCCCTGCGTTGGAGGTTCCCTCCCCCCAGGCCGCGGTGACTCCATGGAGGACAAACGGCGCTGGCAGTGCTGAAGGCTGTGAGGGGGCACCCTCAGCGAGACCCGGGCTTTGCGAAACGTGCAAGGTCAAGGTGGCGCTCGTGATCTTCGAGCCGGCCGGAACGTGCCTCGCGACATCGAAGGCGAGCAACGCCCGGCGGGTAGTGGAGCGGGCCGTGTGGCCCGAGAACAGGTACTCGCCCGCGCCGTTGCCCAGGTCGCCGCTCTCGGAATAGATCGTGGTATCCCGGCTCGGGGCGAGCCTCACGACGTCCGCGAGAGCGGGGGCGGTGACGAGCGAGCCGAGCAACACCAGCGAGATCGCCAGCCTCCGCGCGCGGCCCGTGTGCTCGCGCATGGGGCCAGGGGCTACAGCGGGATCGCCAGCAGCGTGTCGAAGCGGCTGCTGTCGCAGACGACGATGCGCTCGCGGAATCGGAGCGCGCCGTCCTCTTCGACCAGCGCGTCCAGGTAGCGGCCCGTCGCGAAGATGTCCATCGCGCCGGCGCGCATGACGCGGACCACGAGAAACGGCGTCTCGGCGCGGACCGCGCCGTGGGCCTCGCCGAGGATCGCCGGCAGGCCGACCAGGTGCCGATAGGTCTGACGCTCGTAGACGTTCGCCTCGCGCAGGGCCGTCACGCGGTCGCGCAGCATGCCCTTGGAGTCGGCATAGACGACCCCGACCTCGTGGCCGCGCCGGAGGTTCTCGGCCGACGTGATCTTGTAGACGCAGCGCTCGACGAAGAAGTCGGGCCAGTCCTCGAGCCGGTCGTCGTCGATGGCGCGCGCGTAGTCGGCGTTGAGCTGCGACACGAGCGGGACAAGGTCCGCGACCTTGAGGTCGCCCACCTCAATAGTCCATGTAGCGCCGGTACGCCTTCCAGAAGCCGCGGACCGAGGCCTCGGTCGCGCGCGTGTCCTGCGACTCGGCGCCGTCGCCGCCCATGTTGACCACCGACAGTGCGTCGGCCGCCGTGGCGGCGCCACGCTGGACGAAGCCGCCGACGCAGCCGTCCTCCATGGACACGTAGCCGGCCGGCCCGACGAGGTTCGCCTGCCGGAGGCGGCGGCGTCGCATCTCGGGCGTGTCGTCGACGAAGCCGAGATACGTCCAGTGCAGCTCCATCGAGCCCGGGCCCTTGGGCAGGACCTGACGCACGGCGAGAGAGTTGCCGATCTGCTGCAGGACGAATCCGGGGAAGACGGTGAGGATCTGCAGCTTGATGCCGTCGCCGAACTCGTCGACCGCGTCGAGCACGCTCGGATCGGACAGGCGCAGGCGGTCGTGGTCGGCGCGCAGACCCTGCTCGCGGTACGCCGCGCTCTCGCGATCGTCGGCGCGGTCGCGCGTGGTGGACGCGTGGTGCCCGCCGTCGGGGCTCACGAGCACGCCGCCTCCCTGCGTGAGCGTGGTCACGCGGAAGGTGGTGAAGAAGGCGTGCAGCAAGCTCGCGTGATAGGTGTCCTTCACGTTCTCGACGTAGAGTTTCCAGTTGTTCGGCAGTACCTGAACGAAGCGGCCGAGCACTTCGACGGGCTCGCGCAGAACGCGCTCGACCCGCCCACGCACCTCGTCGCCGAGGTATTCGCCGATCGGCGGCGCCCCGGGCGACAGGCTCGCGAAGACCAGACCACAGAGGGTTGTCGTGCGGAGCTTGCGCGGCCCGTGCTCGGTCTTGCAGAAGTCCGCGGGCATCCCGCCCCGTCCGTGGGAGCCCTTCTCGAACGCGATCCCGACGAGATTGCCCTCGAGGTCGTAGCTCCAGGAGTGATAGATGCACTGGAAGCGCTTGGCCGTGTTGCCGGCGTCGTCGAGCGCGATCAGCGCGCCCCGGTGGGCGCAGCGGTTCTCGAAGGCCCGGATCGCGCCGTCGGCGTCACGCACGACGATGACGGGCATCTCGCCGACGAACGTCGTCCGGTAGTCGCCGGGAAGGGCGACGTCGGACTCCAGGCACACGTAGCTCCACGCCGGCCCCTCGAAGATGCGGCGCAGCTCCGCCTGGTAGTTCGCTTCGTCCTGGTAGACCCAGTACGGCACCCGGGCGAGCGTCGCCCCGGGCCAGGTGTGGCGCGCGTCGGTGATGCCCATGGTCATTGCCCTTTCAGCGTCATGTCCTCGTAGGAGGGCCACGGGCTCATCCAGACATCCGTGATCGTGTGCTTGGCGATGCGCGGGCCGACACCCTGGAGCACGCGGAGATCGTAGACCGGCGCGAACATCACCCGGTCGATGGTGAGCTGCTGGATCTTGAAGAGCAGTGCCTCGCGCTTCTTGGGATCGCGCTCGCGCGCCTGCTGCAGGAACATGTCGTCGATGTCCGGATAGCCGCCGTAGGCATGCGAGCCCTTGGACTGAATGTACGCCTCCACCCGGCTCGCGGCGTTGCCGGAGTTGCCGACGGCGGTGAGGAAGAGGCCGCGCAGCTTCTTGTCCTTCCAGTCGGCGTAGAACGTCGCGCGTTCGATCGGGCGCATCCTCATGCGGATGCCGGCCGCGTTCAGATAGTTGAGGATCGACTCGGCCAGGGTCGGGAAGCCGGGGATCGCGACGAAGTCGCCGGCGTCGAGCCCGTTCGGATAGCCGGCTTCGGTGAGGAGCTGCTTGACCTTCGCCGGATCGTAGGCCGGCGGCTCGACCTGGAGCGCGAAGTCCATCACCCGGGGCACGACGACGCCTGCCGGCGGGCAGAGGCCGAGGCACGCGGCCTCGTTGAGCTGCTGCCGGTTCAGCGCGTGATTCACGGCGAGGCGCAGCCGCTTGTCGTGCCAGCGCGACTTCGGATCCCACTGGTCGGCGAACTCGATCCAGAAGATCGACGCGTGCTTCGAGGGTACGATCTGCATGCGCGAGTCGCGCATGATGCTCTCGGCGTCCGGGCCGTCGAGCGCGAAGGCGAAGTCGGCGTCGCCGCTACGCAGCATGACCGCGCGAGTGTTGGCGTCAGGGACGCTCTTCATGACCAGACGCTTGACACTGGGCGCCCGTCGCCAGTAGCCGGGGTTCGCCTCGAGCACCACCTCGATGCCCGGCGTGTGGCTCACGAACTTGTACGGGCCCGCGCCGATCGGGTGCCTCTTGAAGCCGTCATCGCCCACCTGCGTCATGTACTTTTTCGGCACGACGATGCCCGCGGCGGTGGCCGTGGTGCCGTAGAAGGTCATGAAGTCGGGCCAGGGCGTCTTCAGACGGAAGCGCACCGTGAGCGGATCGACGATCTCGACCGCCTCGACGTGCGCCCGGATCTCGCTCGAGCCGGCGCCCTTGTAGCGCTCGTAGGAGAACTTCACGTCCTCGGACGTCACGGGATCGCCGTTGTGGAACTTCAGGCCGCGGCGCAGCTTGAACTCGTACACGAGCCCGTCCGGGCTCTCCTTCCAGGATTCCGCGAGGCTGGGGCCCATCTTGTGTGGCGGATAGGGGCGGACCAGCGCGTCGTGGATCGCGTACAGGAGGCCGAACGGGGTGATCTGCGGCGGCGCGGTGGAGGGATCGAACCAGCTCGGAGCGAGCGTCACGTGCCAGGCCATCACCACCGTGTCGGCGGGGATCTGGCCGCTGGCCGCCGGCACCGTTCCGAGGGCCAGCACGGCGATCGCGATTGCGACGATGCCACGGCGCGCGCCTCTCATAGCTTTCCTCCCATCGCTCGATCCACCTCGATCTCGATCGTCCGGAGGCCCAGCCGCATCTCGACGAACTCGAGCACGAGGGCGATGGCCAGTAGGATAACGCCGCCGGCAAAGAGGGGCGTGACGATCAGCGTGAGCATCATCGGGGCGACCCAGAGCGCCGCGGCCAGCACGAGCGAGGTCAGGACGAAGCAGAGGATCGAGAGGTAGAGCAGCTCGAGGGCGCGCTGGCTCAGCCGGATGCGCCGGTCGAAGAGCGGGATCTGGGCCATGACCTGACGGCGGCGGTCGTCCGTGGTCGCCGAGCTCCGGAGCTCGGCGTTGAGGCCCCGGATCCGGTCGGAGATGTGAAGGTTCTTCGTTTGAATGCCGTTGAAGAGGAGCCCCGCCGCCGAGACCAGGACGATCGGCCCGACCGCCGCCGTCAGGCCCTGGAGGCTCTGCGCGTCCATCGCCGGGACGTTAGGGCGACGGGGCGGCGAGGTCAAGGGCGGTTGCGTCGCCCCTCGGCGTGTGCTGAACTCCCGCCATGCCGACGACGTTCCGCTTCGCCCTGCGCGACCTGCCGCCCGAGGCGGAGGCCCTTCGAGGCGAGGTGCGGGCGTTCCTGCGCGAGCAGTTCAGCGGCGCCAAGCCGGTGACCCGGGCCAGGTCCTGGGGCGGCTTCGACCGCGAGTTCTCGCGCCGCGTCGGCGCGCGCGGCTGGATCGGCATGACGTGGCCCAAGAGGTACGGCGGCCACGAGCGGAGCTTCCTCGAGCGCTACGTGGTCCTCGAGGAGATGCTCGCGGCGGGCGCACCGGTGAGCGCCCATTGGGTGGCCGACCGCCAGAGCGGCCCGCTGTTGCTGCGCTTCGGCACGGAAGAGCAGCGGGAGAGGATCCTGCCCGGCATCGTGCGCGGCGAGCTCGCCTTCGCGATCGGCATGAGCGAGCCCGACTCCGGCTCCGACCTCGCGTCGATCCGCACCCGGGCGGCGCGCGCCGACGGCGGCTACGTCGTCAACGGCACCAAGGTCTGGACGAGCAACGCGCACATCTCCGACTACTTGATCGCGCTCTTCCGGACGCAGATCGTGCCCGACAAGAAGCACGAGGGGTTGACGCAGTTCCTCGTGGACTTGAAGAGCACGAAGGGCATCACGATCCGCCCCATCATCGATCTGGCGGGCCGGCACCACTTCAACGAGGTCAACTTCACCGACGCCTTCGTGCCCGAGGCGGCCCGGGTCGGGAACGAGGGGGACGGCTGGAAGCAGGTGACGACGGAGCTCGCCTTCGAGCGGAGCGGGCCGGAGCGCTACCTCTCGAGCATCTCGCTCATCCGGGAGCTGATCCGCGAAGTCTCGGCGCGGCCCGACGAGCGCTCCCTCGAGCAGGTGGGCCGCCTCGTCGCGGGCCTCGCGACGCTCCGCCAGATGTCGACGTCCGTCGCCGGGATGCTCCAGGCGGGGGAGAATCCGAACCTCGAAGCGGCGACGGTGAAGGACGTCGGCACGACCTTCGAGCAGTCCGTTCCCGAGCTGGTGCACGCCCTGATCGGGACCGAGCCGACCAACGAGACGGGCTCCCCGTTCCAGCAGGTCCTCGGCTACATCACGCAGACGGCGCCGTCGTTCTCGTTGCGCGGCGGGACGCGCGAGATCCTGCGCGGCATCATCGCGCGCGGGCTGGGGCTGCGATGACCAGCGAGCTCGGCTCCCTCCTCGCCGACACCGTCACGCGACTCTTCAACGACCTCGCGACCAAGGAGCTGATCGAGTCCGCCGAGAAGGGCGCGTGGCCGGACAAGCTGTGGCGGGCGCTGGAAGAAGGCGGCCTCACGCTGCCGCTCGTCCCCGAGAGCGCGGGCGGGGCGGCGGGCACGTGGCTCGACGCTCACGTCGTCGTGCGTGCGTCGGGCCGCCACACGGCGCCGGTGCCGCTCGCCGAGACGATCATCGCGGGCTGGCTGCTCTCGCGGGCCGGGCTCGAGGTGCCGCTCGGCCCCCTCACCCTGGCGCCCGTGCACGAGGACGAGCGGCTGACGCTCGCGCGGGGCGGCGGCGGCTTCGCGGTGAGCGGGACGGCGACGCGGGTGCCGTGGGGCCGTCACGCCGGCCACGTCGTGACGCTGTCGGAGGCGGATGGTCGCGCGACCATCGCGCTGATCCCGGGCGGTCGCGCGAGGATCACGGAGGACACGAACCTCGCGCGCGAGCCGCGCGACACGCTCGTCTTCGACAAGGCGCCCGTGCTCGCCGCGGCGCCCGCCGCGGGCGTGCCTGCCGACGCGATTCGCCTCTACGGCGCGATGGCGCGCGCCGCCCAGATGGCGGGAGCGCTGGAGTCGTGTCTGGAGCAGGCCGTGCGCTACGCCACGGAGCGGAAGCAGTTCGGCCGGCCGATCGGCTCCTTCCAGGCGATTCAGCAGAGCCTCGCGGTCCTCGCGGGCCACGTGGCGGCGTCCGGCATCGCGGCGGAGTCGGCGTTCCGCGCCGCGGATCGTGGCGACGCGCGCTTCGAGGTGGCCGCCGCGAAGGTGCGTTCACCTACGAGCACTCGCTCCACTTCGCGACGCGCCGGCTCTGGTCGTGGCGCGCGGAGTTCGGCAGCGAGAGCGCGTGGGCGCGGGATCTGGGCCGCGCGGTCGTCGGTCGCGGCGCCGACGATCTCTGGCCCATGCTGACCGAACGTCCTTAGCGGCCGTCGGGTTGTCGAGGAGCGCCACGGCTCCGCCGGGGCGCTCCCGAGCGCTGGGGGGTTTGGGGGGCCATCTCGGGGCCCCCCATCCGGCCGTAGGCAACGAGCGCCGCGCCGCCGCGCACCGTGGTGTCCTTGTCCAGATCGATGAAGGCGAGGTGCGTCGTCGCCACGGCGCCCGCGTAGGCGCGGCGCGCGAGGCGCGCGCGGAGGTCGGGCTCGCGCGCGGCGAAGGCGCGGCCGATGCTGCCCGTCACGAGCAGCCGCTCAGGGTTGAGGCCGTTCACGACGATCGCGAGACCCGCGGCCAGCGCCTCCAGCGCCTCGTCGAGCACGGCCTCTGCCGCGGCGTCGCCGCGCGCGGCGAGATCGAACAGCGCGGGCGCGTCGACGGTTCGGCCGAGCCGCTGCGACGCGGTCGCCGCGAGGTCCGCGCCGGCGACGTAGGCCTTGAGGCAGCCGCGCGCGCCGCAGATGCACGGGCGCCCGTCGAGCTTCACCGGCACGTGGCCCAGCTCGCCGCCGAAGCCGCCGGCTCCCCGGTAGAGATGCCCGTCGAGGATGATCCCGCCGCCGACGCCGGTGCCGATCGCCACCAGGACGAGGGAACGCGCGCCACGCCCCGCGCCCCAGAGCCACTCGCCGACGGCGAGGGCGTTCACGTCGTTGTCGATGAAGGCGGGCGCTCCGGCGCGCTCCGAGAGGAGGCGCGCGACCGGGGCGCCGATCAGCTGGGGCACGTGGTGGGCCTCGCTGCCGACCGTGCCCTTCGCCGAGTCCACGACGCCGGGCAATCCGGCGCCGACGCCCACGATGTGGTCGCCGCGCTCCCGGGCGACGGCGGCGACCTCGTCGACGAGCGCCAGCAGACGCTCGAGCGCATCGCCGCCCCGCGGCCCGTGGGTCGGCCGACCCCGGCTGACGAGGACGTGCCCGTCGAGCGTGACCAGCCCGGCGGACGTGCTCGTGCCGCCGACATCCACGCCGAGCAGGATCTCGGTCATACCGGCCGGCGGCCCGCGACGACGTATCGGTCGACCGTGCGCGGGAGCGAATCGCGTGGGATCGTTCCTTCCGAGTCCCCGCGGCGGAGGTATTCGAGCCGCTCGTAGCCGATCCGGGGAAAGGGCTGGGACTCGCGCCCGACGACGAGGGGCTCGAGCCCCGCGGCGCGGAGCGTCTTCTGCGCGCGCTCGACGCCGAGAAAGGCGAAGAGCGTGAAGACGAGGCGCCCGCCGGGCGTCAGGTGAGCGGGCGCGTCGCGGATGACGCGCTCGAGCAGCGCCCAGCCGTCGGGGCCGCCGTTGTCGGCGGCGGCCTCGGCGTCGTCGCGCTCGCGCCCGGGTGGTGTCGGCATCTGCGGCGGGCTCGTGCAGATCAGGTCGAACCGGAGACCGGCCACGGGCGCGAAGCCGTCGCCGAGGCGCGCGTCCACGTGCGCGGCGACGCCGTTGCGCGCGGCGTTCTCGCGCGTACAGGCGACCGCTTCGGGGCGGACGTCGGTCGCGATCACGTGCGCCCCCGCGCGCGCGAGCAGGACGGCGGCGAGACCCGCGCCGGAGCCGATCTCGAGCACGCGCTCGCCGCGGCGGACGTCGAGATGCCGACAAAAGAGGAGCGACCCCGCCTTGGGCGGCTGCACGCCCGCGTCGATCCGGAACGTGCAGCCACGGTAGGAGAAAAACAGCTCGCCGTCGTCGCTCACGGCGCCGCTCGCCGGCCCGCGACCCGCGCGTACACGGCCAGATAGCCCTCCGCCTCCACGGCAGGCGTGAAGCGTGTCTCGACCACGCGCCGCCCGGCCTCGCCGAGGCGACGACGGAGCGACGGGTCGGCGGCCAGCCGCTCGGCCTTGGCCGTCAGCTCGGCCTCGGAGCCGAACAGGAACCCGGTGACGCCGTCCTCCACGAGGGAGCGGTTGCCCGAAATGTCCGACGCGAGGACGGCACGGCCCAGCGCAAGCGCTTCGAGGACGGCGTTCGCCATTCCGCCCTCCGAGAGCGAGCAGTTGAGAACGATGTCGGCCGCGGCGAGCAGCGCCGGCATCGCGTGATGCGGCACGGCGCCGAGATGTAGTGCCCAGGGGCGGCCGGCGAGGGCGCGCAGCAGACGCGCGTGCTCTTCGCGATCGAGCACGGGTCCCGCGTACCAGAGCCGCGCCGCCGGGCGCCGGCGGGCGAGCCCGTCAAGCGCCGCGAGCGGCAGAGCCGGCCGCTTGACGGGACGGATACCCGCGGGAAACACGATGCACGGCTCGCCGGCCACGACGGGCGGGGCGTGTCCCGCCGGCGCCGTCGGGAAGCAGACGCTCTGCGGAACGACGGCGATTCGGGACGAGATCTCCGGTACCGCGGCGCCGACGGTCGCGGCGACGCTCTCATGGAAGACCGTCACCGCCGCCGCGGAGCGGAGCACGTCGCGCACGACCGGTCCGTTTTCCGACCGGACAAGGTCGTCGCTGACGTCGGTCCCGGTGAGCGTGACGACGAGCGATGCTCCGCACGCCTCGGCGAGCGCGCGTCCCTGCGGCCCCGTCCGATAGGCGTGAAAGGCGTGGACGATCGCCGGCGCCGCGCGCCTGACTTCCGCCAGGAGCCCGGGCGCCTTGTCTCCCGACGCGTCCCACACACCGACGTCCACGCCCCGGGCGCCGACCTCGCGGGCGATACGGCCCACGGTCACGGCGTTGCCGCGGGGAGAGTCGAGCGGCGTCGGAGCGAGCAAGGCTACGCGCATGGACGGCCTCAGGCTATCATGCGACGCATGCACGACCTCGGAGGCCCGACCCGACGGCGCTTCCTCCTGGGCGTCACCGCGCTGGGCGCGGCCACGCTCGCCCCGCGGGCCCGCGCGATGGCACAGGCGCCGGCCGCGGCGCCGCACCGGATCGACGTGCACCACCACATCGCGCCGCCGTCCTATATCAGCGAGCTCGCGCCCAAGAACCTGCTCCAGCCGGTCTCGCGCAACTGGACGCCGGCGAGGTCGTTGGAGGACATGGACAGGGCCGGCGTCGCCACGTCGGTCACGTCCGTGACGACGCCGGGCGTGTGGCTCGGCGACGGCGCGGAGGCGCGCCGGATGGCGCGCGAGTGCAACGACTACGCGGCGAAGCTGGTCATCGACCACCCGGGGCGCTTCGGCGTGTTCGCGACGCTGCCGATGCCCGACGTGGAGGGTACACTGCGCGAGATCGCCTACGCGCTGGACAGCGTGAAGGTGGACGGCGTCTGCATGTTCACGAGCTACGGCGACAAGTGGCTCGGCGACCCGGCGTTCGCGCCGGTGATGGAGGAGCTGAACCGACGCAAGGCGGTGCTCTACACCCACCCGACCGCGGCCAACTGCTGCCGGAACCTCGTCCCAGGCGTGCCGCCGCCGGTCATCGAGTACGGCACGGACACCACCCGCACGATCGCGAGCGTCGTCTTCAGCGGCACCGCGGCGCGTTTCCCGGAGATCCGGTTCATCTTCTCCCACGCCGGCGGCACCATGCCGTTCCTGAGCGAGCGGCTCACGCGCCTGCCGCTCGCCGACAAGAGCCTCGAGTCGCGGGTGCCGAAGGGCGTGGCGTACGAGCTCAGGAAATTCAACTACGACGTCGCGCAGGCCGCGCATCCGACGGCCCTCGCGTCGCTGCTGAGGCTCGTGCCTGTGTCGCAGGTGCTGTTCGGGACCGACTTCCCGTTCCGCACCGCCGCGGACCACGTGCGGGGGCTGGCCGACCACGGCTTCAGCGCCGCCGATCTCAGATCGATCGAGCGCGACAACGCGCTGAGGCTATTGCCCCAGGTCAAGGGCTGAACGGTACATGCCGGCGAACCGGTAAGCAAGGAGGCGGTCATGAGACTCGCGGGAAAGGTTGCGTTGGTCACCGGCGGCGCCAGCGGGATGGGCGCCGCGGAGGCGAAGCTCTTCGCGAAGGAAGGCGCCGCGGTCGTCGTCGCCGATGTGCTCGACGCCGAAGGCAAGAAGGTGGTGGACGACATCACCGGCGCGAAGGGGCGGGCGCGGTACGTGCACCTCGACGTGACGCGCGAGGCGGAGTGGCAGAGCGCCGTCGCCGCCGCGGTCGAGGCGTTCGGCAAGCTGGACGTCCTCGTGAACAACGCCGGCATCAGCGGGGGCATCGAGCGCGACATCATGAGCACGACCGCCTGGGACCGGCTCATGGACGTCAACGCCAAGGGCGTGTTCCTCGGAATGAAGCACGCGATCCCGGCGATGCAGAGGGCCGGCGGCGGCTCCATCGTCAACATCTCGTCCATCTCCGGCATCACGGGCCAGGCGATGGTGCACATGGGCTACAATGCCTCCAAAGGCGCCGTGCGCGTGATGACGAAGTCCGCGGCGATCCAGCACGCCACCGAAAACATCCGCGTCAACTCGGTCCATCCCGGTGTCATGCCGCCGATGCTGACCTCGAACCGGGACCCGGAGGCGCGGGGACGTCTGCTCAAGGGCGTACCGATGAAGCGTGAGGGACGCCTGGAGGAAGTCGCATTCGCCGTGCTCTTCCTGGCCTCCGACGAGGCCTCGTACATCACCGGCGCAGAGCTCGCCGTGGATGGCGGCTACCTCGCCCTGTAAGCACTAGAAGGAGGAATGGATGCGCGCTCGGTCCCGGCTGGTCGCCCTGCTCATCGTCTTCGTCGTCCTGTCATCGGTCTCGCCATCGCTCGCGGCGCCGGAGGGGACCATGACGTGGGGCCTCCACGTCACGCTCGCCCCGCGCTGGCTCGACCCCGCGGAGACGGAAGCGCTCATCACGCCGTTCATGGTGCTCTACGCCATCCACGACGCGCTGGTGAAGCCGATGCCGGCCGGCAGCAACACGCCGAGCCTCGCCGAGTCGTGGACCGCGTCGAAGGACGGCCTCACGTACGAGTTCGTCCTCCGGAAGGGCGTGAAGTTCCACAACGGCGACCCGGTGACGGCCGAGGACGTGAAGTTCACCTTCGAGCGGTACAAGGGCGCGTCGGCGAAACTGCTCAAGGACCGTATGAAGGAAGTCCAGATCGTCGACCCGGGCCGCGTGCGTTTCCACCTCAGGGAGCCGTGGCCGGACTTCATGACCTTCTACGGCACCTCGGCGACCGGCGCTGCCTGGATCGTGCCGAAGAAGTACGTCGAGAAGGTCGGTGACGACGGTTTCAAGAAGGCCCCGGTGGGCGCGGGCCCGTACCGCGTCGTGAGCTTCACGCCCGGTATCGAGCTGACCCTGGAGGCCTTCGAGGGTTATTGGCGCAAGGTGCCCGGCGTCAAGCGGCTCGTCCTCCGGAGCATGCCCGAGGAGACCACGCGGGCCGCCGCGCTGAAGAAGGGTGAGGTGGACATCACGTACCTTCTCAGCGGTCCCGTCGCCGAGGAGATCAAGCGCACACCAGGGCTCCGGCTCGTGGCCGCGTACCCGCCCGGGGTCTTCTGGCTCGACTTCCCCCAGCAGCTCGACCCGAAGTCGCCGTGGCACGATCGGCGCGTCCGCCTGGCGGCCAGCTACGCGCTCGATCGGCAGGCTCTCAACCAGGCCGAGACGCTCGGTTTCTCACGCGTGACCGGCGGCCTGCTCCACCGTAGCCTCGAGTTCGCGCGCGCCTTCGAGCCGCCGCCCTACGACACGGCGCGGGCGAAGCAGCTCCTCGCCGAGGCAGGGTATCCCGGCGGCCTGGATGGCGGCGACCTCACGCCGTTGCCTCCGTTCACGACGCTCGCCGAGGCCATCGGCAGCTATCTCGGCGCGG
>WNGG01005276.1_pt1 | contig 16368 bp, 9 predicted proteins | sample 5400661 | NCBI WGS metagenome assembly WNGG01 (sample SAMN13153372, study PRJNA577476) | soil metagenome | isolation source: 100 cm soil or saprolite under Garry oak tree replicate 1 | place: USA:California | collected 2016-06-15 | reverse complement strand
TGCTGAGTAGGGGCCTCACCGCGGCGCTATTAATCATCGCGGTCGCTGCCCGGGCGCACGCGCTGCAGCAGCGCACCTACGCCAACCCGATCGACATCGACTACCGCTACAATTTCGAGCAGCACAACGAGGGCATCTCGTATCGTTCCGGCGCCGACCCGGTGATCGTGGTGCAGCGCGGCAAATACTATCTCTTCGAAACGATCGGCGACGGTTACTGGGAGTCCTCGGACCTCGGTACGTGGCGTCACATCACGCCATCGCGCTGGCCGCTGACCGACGTCGTCGCGCCCGCGGTGCTGGCGGTGCGCGATACGATCTATCTCCTGCCGAGCACGACGAGTCCGCTGCCGATCCTGATGCTCACCGAGCCGGCGACCGGCCGCGTCGAGTTCTACAATCGGCTGTTGCCCTGGCTACCCATGGCGCGGGCACGCGAGGCCAACGTCCTGGCAAAGCCCGATTCCGTGCAGCCCGGTCCCTGGGATCCGCAGTTCTTCTACGATCCTGACACCGATCGCTGGTTTCTCTATTGGAATTCGTCGAACGCGTACCCGCTGCACGTCATCGAGCTCGATAAGAGCAGGCAGCTCGCATATAAAGGAACGCCCAAGTGGCTGTTCGGTCTCGATCCGGCGCAGCATGGCTGGGAGCGCTTCGGCCAGGACCATCGGGATTCGACCATCAAGCCGTTCATCGAAGGCTCCTGGATGACGAAGCACGGCGGCCGCTATTACCTCCAATACGGCGCCCCCGGTACGGAGTACAACGTCTACTCGACCGGCGTCTACACCGCCGACGATCCGCTCGGCCCATTCACGTATGCGCCCTACAATCCCGTGGCGTACAAGCCGGGTGGATTCGTGCAGGGCGCCGGGCACGGGAACACCTTCCAGGATGTCTACGGCAACTGGTGGAACACCGGCACGCCGTGGATCGCCGTGAACTGGAATTTCGAACGCCGCATCGGACTGCATCCCGCGGCCTTTGACGCCGCCGGGCAGCTGCACGTGGACACGCGGTTTGGCGACTTCCCGCACTGGCTGCCGACCAGGCCCGGGCAGTCGAGCGACGACCTCTTCACCGGCTGGATGCTCCTGTCATATCGGAAGACCGCCACGGCGTCGTCGGCACTCGACAGCTTCCCGCCGAACGGAGTCACGGACGAGAATCCTCGCACGTTCTGGGTGGCGCGTCAGAATCGGCCCGGCGAGTGGCTCTCGATTGATTTGGGCGGGACGTACGACGTCAAAGCGATTCAGGTGAATTACGCCGACTACAAGTCTGGTCTCTACAGCACCGACTCGACCGTCGTCACGCGGTTTCGGCTCCAGGCGTCACTGGATGGGCGCGAGTGGGCCGCCGTCGCGGACCTCTCGGGCGAGCAGCGCGATCGTCCCAACGCCTACATCGAGATGACGATGCCGGTGCGCGCGCGCTTCGTGCGCTACGAGCACATCCACGTGGGTGCCGCGAATCTCGCGATCAGCGATATCCGCGTGTTTGGCACGCGTTGGGGCGGTGGTCCGCGTCCGGCGACGCCAGGCGGACTCACCGCGCGGCGCGATCGTGACGCTCGCAACGCCGTGATTACCTGGAAACCGGTTGCCGGTGTCGTTGGCTACAACGTACGCTGGGGCATCGCGCCGGCGAAGTTGTACCAGACCTACCAACGCTTCGCCGATCAGGGCACGACGCTGGAGCTGCGCGCGCTGACGGTGGGGCAGGGGTACTGGGTGGCAGTCGAGAGCTTCGATGAGAACGGTGTTTCAGCACTGAGCGCGGTGACGCCGATTCGTTAGACTTGGAAGTCCCGAGGAGGCTCGCGAAACGTGTTTTTGATTCCCAGCTGGGCGCTCGGCGCGGCGGTCATCCTCATCGCGATTCAGGTCGGGCGGGCGATCTCAGGCCGATATCCGCGTTACCGTCGCGGCGGGCCGGAACAAGCCAAGCAGCGCGACTCCGATCGGCTGGGTGCGTAAACGAATGGCCGGATCGAAGAGCAGAGTCTGGCTCATCGTGGGAATGATCGTCACGCTGGCGGCGGCCGGGTCCTGGGCCGGCTATCGCTGGCTACAGGGCGCTGTCGCCGGCTTGATGGTTGAGGGCCGCAAGACGTACGAAGAAGGGACGCGCCTGGGGAGCTCGCTCACCGCCACGGGGTGTCTCGACACGGCGTTTGCGCGCCACGCGCGCGCGCCGACCGCGTCGATGAGTGGGCAAATCAATGAAGGGGTCTTCCTCGAAGCGTGTCTGCGGGTGAGCACGCCATCCGGTGTCTGCGACAGCATCCCTCCGACCGACAACCTGAAGGAGATTATGCGTTTTTCGGTGTGGAGCGTCCAGCAATGCCGCGCGCGCGGACTCGAAGACCGAAGTTGCCCACGCTTGCTGCAGGCAGTTGCGAATGATTGCCGCCGGCGGAAAGCAGGAGGCGGCTAGGACTATCGCGGCAGATTGAGACTCTTCAAGTAATCGGTGACGACGTAGGCGGGCACGCCGAAGATGATCTTGCCGTTCGATTCGCGCTCACCGCCGTACAGCACGGCGATCACTCTCCCGTCGCGATCGAAGATGGGACTCCCTGACGACCCCGGCGCGCCGTAAGCGTCCACCTGCACCACCGCCGTCAGCGTCTTGCTCACCGTTCCGACCGTCAGCGTCGGTTCGGCGATCGGCTGGCCGCCCTGCGACTCCATCGGGAGATCGAAGCCGAGCGGATAGCCGAGGATCGCAACCGGGTCGCCGCGCTCGAGCCCCTCGCGCGTCTTGGCCAGGCCTGCGACGCGCGGCGTTCCGCCCTTGATCAACACGCGGAACACGCCGACGTCCGCCTCGGGCGAGACGCCGATCAGCTCAGCGCGCCAGAATTGCGTGCTGCCCGAGAAAATCACCCCCAGGCGGCGCGGCGTCTTGGTGCCGTCCTCGCCCGCAAGAATGTGCTTGTTCGTAACCATCGTGCCCATCGAGTCGACCGCGAACGCCGTTCCACTGAAGCGCTCACCGTCTGTGTACTCGACGAGGACGATGGCGACCGCATCCTGATTGCGGTGCGAGATCGCGCGGTAATCGACGCCGCTCGCCCCGGCCAGCGCCCGCTGCCGCCGCTCGGCGACGTCCAGCTCCGTGCGCAGCCGGGCGACCGACGACGCGTCGCCCCCTGAGGCACCCAGCTCGCGCCGGAGCCGCGCGGTCTCGTCCTGCGACGCCTTCAGCGCGTCGCGGACGCCTTGCAGCTCGGTCTGGAAGTGCGACGTCAACGCGCGCGATTCGCGCATGAGGCTGTCGGCGCGCAGCTGCAGACGCAGCAGCTCGTTCGCGCGCCGCCGGCCGTCCCACTGCATCCAGGTGAAGCCGGTGCCCACGATGAGCAACAGCACAATCAGCACCTTGGTGGTCCGCCGGAGCTGCGCTGTCTGCCGCGCGACTTCGACCGCGATGCGGACACCGGTGCTCTGGCGCGGGGCGCTCGCCCGGGGCGGCGCGGGCGCCGCATGATAGATCTCGCGCGGCGACGACGCCCGCTCCGCCAGACCCTCGGCGGCCGTCGTCGCCGGAAGATCGGCATCCGCTTCGACGACGTCGAACTCGAGCGCCAGCCCGTTCGCGCCGAACCCGATGACGTCGCCCCCCTTCAGCAGCGTGTCGCCGGTGATGCGCGTCCCGTTGACGAACGTCCCGTTGCGGCTGCCCAGATCCTGGAGGACGAAGCCCTCGGTCTTGCGCACGATGGCGGCATGGCGCGACGAGACGTCGAGATCGCGCTCGGCGTCGAAGCGCACGTCCGATAGCGGATGGCGGCCAAGGCCGATGTAGCCCTTGCGGAACGCTTCGATCTGCCCCGCGCGGGCTCCGGAGAGAAACTTGAACTGGGCTTTCACTTATTCCGGATGAAGTACCAGAGCAGTGCGGCGGCGACCGCGATCAGCGCGAGCACGACTGCCCGCGTCTGTTTCTGACTCTCTTTGTTGGGCACCGGCGGGCGGCTGCCCTTGTAGACAGGGACCGGCTCCGTACTGGTCTCGGTGTCGATCAGTGGATAGACCTGATGCCCGACGTCGTCCTGCTGGTCGACGCCCGAAGAGCGCAGGCCGTCGCCGTCGAAGCGCGCGATGACCACCGTGATGTTGTCGGGGCCGCCGCGCTCGTTGGCGAGCGCGATCAGCTTGTCACACGCCGCGCTCAGGTCGGGCGTCTGGCTCACGATCTCGGCGATCTCTTCCTTCTTGACCTGGCCCGAAAGCCCATCGGAGCAGAGCACCAGGATGTCGCCGCGGCGCACCTCCTGATGGGTGAGATCGACCTTGACCTTGGGATCGGGGCCGAGCGCCTGCAGGATGATGTTGCGGCGCTCGCTCTGCGCCGCTTCTTCTTCCGTCAGCTCACCCGCTTCGACCAGCCGCTGCATGAGCGACTGATCCTTCGTGATCTGATGCGCCTGGCCGCCGCGAATCAGATAGGCACGGCTGTCGCCGACCTGGGTGAGATAGAGATGATCGTTCAGCACCCCGGCTGCGGTCGTCGTCGTGCCCATGCCACGCACTTCGGGGTGGGCCTTGGCGTGCGAGTGAATGCTCGCGTTGGCCACCTCGACGGCTTCTTTCAGCCGGTACGCGAAGCGCTGCGGCGTCACCTCGTCCTCGGCATTCCACGTCTTCACGAGGTGTGCGTAGATCGTGTCGGTCGCCATCTCGCTCGCCAACTCGCCGGCCGCCGCGCCGCCCATGCCGTCGGCGACCACGAGCAGCGTGCCGCGCGGGCCGATGTCGTGGTGACGCACGTCCGGCTGCAGCGACGCCGCCTTGCGCGTCAGGTCCGCGACGAGGAAACGATCCTCGTTGTGGTCGCGCGTGCGTCCCAGATCGGTCTTGCCGAAGACCTCGACGCGGACGGGCTTCGAAGAGCGGCCGAACATGGCTGTCAGGACCCGCACGATTGATCGCGTTTGAATTTCAAGTAGTTGCCGTTCTCGGGTTTCAGCTGCAGCGCTTTCGCGTTCCACGCGCAGGCTTGGTCGTTTCGCGATTCCTGGAAGAATGCCTGCGCGACCATGAATGCGGCCTGCGCTCGCAGCGTCAGCGGGTTGCGCTCATTGTCGTAAATGACCGTGGCTTGCATGCGTCCGGTGGAAAGAGTCTTGGGATCGAGAACCAGCTCCAATACGTCGCCCAGCTGCCGGTCGATCGCGGCGCTGTCCGGCACATGCGAAGCAGCCGGCGGCGGCGCGGCGGGCGGCAATGTGCCGCCGGTATGCCGAACCGCGGTGCCACCATTTTGGGGAGTCGTCTGGCTCCGTGCCGTGTCGCGCGGCACGTGCGTGGTGTCCACAGGATTGGGGGTTGCCTTGCTGCCGCCGTTTAACGCTACCCACGCCCCTCCGCCCGCCAGAATCACGACGCCGGCGATCGCGGCGGGAATAAGCGAGCGCTTCTTGGGCGCCGCCTTCTGCGCCGAGATCCGCTGGGTCGCGCCCCCCGCGGTCGTGTCGAGCAACTGCGTCTTGCTTTCGGTATCAGCCCTCGAGCGGGTGTGCGGTACCGCCCCCGCCGACGGCCGCCCCGTGACGGCAGCGATGTCGGCCGCAAACTTCGCGACGGTCTGGTATCGCTCCGCGGGGGTCCGCGCCAGCGCCGTATCGAGCACCGGCTGCAGCCCCGCGGGGAACGAGAGATCAGGCCGCGCGGCGGCGAGCGTGGTCGGCTCGTCGGTCAGCCGCTTGATCATCGTCTCCTGCACCGTGGTCGCCTCGAACGGCAGCTTGCCGCTCAGCATCCGGTAAAACACGAGCGCCAGCGAGTAGAGATCGCTGCGGCCGTCGAGCGTGTCGCCCGACAGCTGCTCCGGGCTCATGAATTCCGGTGTCCCGACGACCAGACCTGTCTTGGTGACTTTCTGACCCGCCTCGTCGCCACCGACCGCTTTCGCGATGCCGAAGTCCACGACCTTCACGGTCTCGCCGGCGCCTTTGCGCTTGCTCAACATGATGTTGTCGGGCTTCAAATCGCGGTGCACAATGCCGAGATCGTGGGCCGCCTGGAGCGCCTCGGCAGTCTGCAGGAAGATTGCGGCGGCGCGCGGCACCGGCAGCGCCCCCTCGCGCTCGAGCAGGTCGGTCAGCGGCTCGCCCTCGATGAACTCCATCGCGAGATAAATCAACCCGTCCGGTGTCTCGCCGAAGTCGTAAATCGCGCAGACGTTGGGGTGGGTGATGCGGCTGGCGTTGGACGCCTCGCGATTGAAGCGCGCGACGGCATCGGGGTCGTGCACCATCGAGGGGTTCATCACCTTGATGGCGCTGCGCCGTCCCATTTTCACATGCTCGGCGAGATAGACCTGGCCCATGCCACCTTCGCCGAGCTTCTTCACGACGTGGTACCGATCGGCCACGACCTGGCCGACGAGATCGCTGGCCGGCGCCGCGGCCCGCAGGGTCTGCCCATCGTTGGGGCAGAACTTCACGTCATCGGCGTATTCGCTGGAGCAGACGGGGCAGATCTTCACAACTCTGCCGCCTCTGCCGCCCCTGGCAGTTCAACACGCAGCAGCTTGTCGCCGACCATGATCCGCGAGCCGTGGTGCAGCGTCATCACGCCGCGAGCTGCGATCGCGACGCCGTTGCGGCTGTGATCGTCCACCAGCACAAAGTCCGCGTCCTCCGAGCGCACCGTCGCGTGTTGCGCGCTCATCGACGGGTCGTAGGGGAAAATCCAGTCGCCGCGCTCGCGCCCGATGTGCACGTCGCGGCCCGGCGAGAGCTGGATGACGTCGCGCGAGCTGCCGTCGGTGCGGAGCTGGGTGAGGCTGGCGATGTCGGCGCTCGGCGTCATGCTGCCCATGCGCTTGGTCGCATCGGCCTCGGCGGTGTGCGGGCCGGGATAGCCGAGGCGGCGGAAGCGCAGCACCTGCGATCCGATCAGGATCAGGTCACCATCGGTCAGGCGGTAGGGTCCTTCGAGGAAGACCCACGTGCCGTTGCGGCTGCCGAGGTCCCGCACTTCGAGCCGCCCTTCTTCCCACGACAGCTTGGAATGGAGCGGCGAGAGAAATTGATCTTCGGGGAAGCGGATGTCGCCCTCGGTCCGGCCGATGGTCGTGGTCGCGTGCTTGCGCTCGAACCGCGCCACTTCGGTGGCCATCTCGGAAACCAGAACCAATGTGAGGGAGTGATCGGAGTGTTTGTCTGGAGTGAGGCGGCGGTCGCTGCCCCCTCCCGCGCCGGCCCCCCCCCCGTGCGCGCCGACCACGGATCCGCACAGGGGGCAGGGAGCATCCGCGGGGGCGCCTCGGGCCGACTCTGGCCCGCTCGTGCGGGAGACCAATCCACCTCCGCCGCCAGCGGCAACGGCTGCCCGCGCGGCCGCCGCCTTGGTCAGCGGCTTGCCGCAATCGGAGCAGAATTGCGCGCCGGCGTCGTTCTGCCGGCCGCAAAATTGGCAAGCGCTCAGGGCCATAAAGTTAGGTGGCCCAATCTATTGCTCAACGCTAGCTTGCGCCACATGCGAGCCCTTCGCGCCACGTTCCCCGCGCTCCTCGTCATCGCGACGGGGTGCGCGACCTCCCGAGTCTCCCCCGCATCTCCGCAGTCCGCCGACCCGCTCCACATCACCATCGTCTATCCCGACACCGCCGAGCCGATTCAGGCGCAGGATTCGTCCTTCCTGTTCGGCAGTGTGGGCGGAGGACGAGGCGATGTCGCGTTGGCGATCAACGGATTCCCCGTGCGCGTATCTCCCACCGGCACGTGGCTCGCCTGGTTGCCGCTGCCGAGCGACTCCCTGGCGCACTTCCAGATCGTGGCGCGGGCCGGTGCGGGCGGCGAGCAGCGCGAGACCACGTTCGTAGCACGCATCGCGCAGCCGTACCGGCCTCCGCCCGGTGCCGCGGCTTGGATCGATACGACCAGCTTTACGCCCACCGACACGATTGCCTTTCCCGCAGGGGAGGGCGTTCGTCTGTCGGTTCGTGCGACCCCGGGTGCGCGCGTGCGACTGCGGATGGAAGGGAAGGGGACCGAGGTTTGGTTCGTGCCGGATACGCTGCCGGAAGAACCGGCGTGGGGTGTGCGCGCGTTCGGCACCGACACGACGGCGTATCGCCTCCCGCCCGCGGTCGATCGCTACGTCGCCTGGCTGCCCGCCGCGCCGCTGTGTGACGCGATCGTCGAGGCGATCGTCGGCAGCGACACAGCGCGCGCCGTCTGGCCGCTGGTTCTGGACACATTGGATCGGGCGCATCCCATCGTCGTCGTGCTGAACGACGACACGGCGCATACGGGGAAGAGCGACAGTCTGACGGTGGGGAAGGCCGTCCCGTACGGCACGTACAATTGGTTCTTCCCGCTGGGCACGACGTCCGTCGCGTCTGCGCGCTGGGGCAGCCAGACCCGGCTGCAGCTGTCGCGCGGCGCGGTGGCCTGGGTCAACACCGCGGACGTCGTGCCGCTCTCACCGGCGACGCCGCCGCCCGGAGGAATCGTCGGCTCGGTGCGGCTCACCGCGGGCGCCCGCTCCCTCGTGCTGCGCGTGCCGCTGCCCGCTCGCGTGCCGTTTCGAGTCGAGGAAGAGGAACGGAGCCTCACCCTGCGGCTGTATGGCGTCGCCTCCGATGTGAATTGGATGCAGCACGGCGGCACTGATGCGTACGTGACGCGGATGAGCTATGCCCAGCCGGCGGCCGATGAGTTGACGATCATGCTGTCGCTCGCCGGCCGTGTGTGGGGCTACAGCACGCGCTGGAGCGGACGCGACCTGTTGCTCGAGATTCGCCGGCCACCGGTGATCGACCCGCGGCGGCCGCTCGCCGGCCGGACGATCGTGCTCGACCCCGGCCATCCGCCGGTCGGCGCCAAGGGACCATCGGGTCTCTGGGAGCCGGTCGCGACGCTCGCCGTCGCCAAACAGGCCAAGACTCTGCTCGAGCGCGCGGGGGCAACGGTGCTGCTGACGCGGACCGACTCGCTGCCGGTGGACCTGTTTCCGCGCACGCGCTTTGCCGAGGAGCATGACGCGGATGTCCTCGTCTCGATTCACGCGAACGCGCTCCCCGATGGCGTGAATCCCTTCGTCAACAACGGCACCAGCGTCTACTACTTCCACCCGCGGAGTGCCGCGCTCGCGCGGGCGCTCGATCGCGCCCTCGTCGCGGAACTGGGGACTAGGGATTTGGGAATGGGGCGAGGGGATTATGCACTGGTGCGAAACGCGTGGATGCCCTCCGCACTCACGGAAGGGTTGTTCATGATGATTCCGGAGCAGGAGGCGATGCTGGCGAGCCCGGAGGGGCAGCTCCGGTACGCCCGAGGGGTTGCGCGTGGGATTGAGGATTTCTTGCGCGAGATGGCGAAATGATATCGCGTCGTGCGTCGTACGTCGTGCTGTTATTACTGCTCGCTCGTCCCGCATCGGCTCAGGTCGACCCGTCCGGCACGTGGCGCACGCTCCACACCGAGCACTTCCGCATCCACTTCCGTCCAGCGCTGCGCGCGCGCGCAAGCGCTGCTGCCGCCGAAGCGGAGCGCGCCTATCGCCTCCTGTCCACCGAGCTGCATCCGCCGCGCGGCATCATCGACGTGACGCTGTCGGACGATGTGGACACGCCCAACGGGTTCACGTCGATCTATCCGTCCAACCGCTTCACAATTCTGCTCGTCCCGCCGGTCACCGATCCCGCGCTGCAGACCTACGACAGCTGGGAACGGCTCGTGATCGTGCACGAGCTGACGCACGTCTTTCATCTCGATCGCTCGCGCGGCGTGTGGAAGACGTTGCAATCAGTGTTCGGGCGCGCGCCGGGACTCTTCCCCAATCAGTATCAACCCAGCTGGGTGATCGAAGGATTGGCGACCTACTACGAGTCACGGTTTACGGCCGGTGGACGCGCCGAGGGCAGCTATCATCGCGAAGCCGTCGCCGCCGACGCAGCCTTCGGCCGCGCGCGCTCGCCGTGGGACGCGTTGCTCTTCTCGCGGTGGCCGGATGGCCTGGCGCCATACGCCTACGGCAGCCGGTTCTGGGAGTACCTGTCCCGCAGCGCCGGCGACTCCGTCGTGCCCCGCTTCGCGGAAGCGACCGCGGGGCAGCTCATTCCGTTCCGGGTGGGGCGCCCGTTGCGGCACGCCGGCGCGCCCGACGCGCTGACCGACGGCTGGACGCGTGCCATCGCCGAGGTTGCACTCGGCCAACCGGCGACGCGGAGCCAGCTCCTAGCCGGCTGGCTGCGCACCGAGCCGGTGCCACGCATGTCGCCCCCCCCCGATGGCCGCCGCCTGGCCTACGTCTACGACGACTGGCGCGGCGCGCGCCGGCTGCGCGTCGTCGATCCGCAGACAGGCGCCGTGCTGCGCTCCCATCGCGTCACCGGGCAGGTGAGCTACGACTGGGTTGGCGACACGCTGATCGTCGCGCAGCTCGAGTACAGCGGCCGCTGGACGATCCGCAGCGATTTGTGGCGCTGGGCTCCGAATGGCGCGTGGACGCGCATGACGACTGACGCGCGCCTCATGGAGCCGCGCGCGGGCGGTGGCGTGTTCGCCGCCTTGCGCCTCGCCGGCGGCGGCGACACCCCGACGATTCCTATCACTCCGTCAGACGCGACGTGGGGACCGACGGTGCCTTCCGCGGACGGGCGCTGGATCGTCGCGGCACGCAATCAGAACGGGCGCTGGGAGCTGGTGCGCTGGCGGGCCGGCGCGCCGGAAACCGTCGCGGTGCTGGCGCAAGCATCGGGTGGAAGCGCGATCGCCGATCCGGTCTGGACGCCGGACGGCGTGCTATTCGTGACCGATGCCGGAGGCTTTCCGCAGATTCATCGCTGGCGGGAAAGCGACGGCGTCACGCAGGTGACGGCCGAGCCGCGCGGAGCGCGCGCACCCGCGCTGCTGCCCGACGGCCGGATCGCGTTTGCGACGCTCGGCAACGATGGCTGGGAGCTCCGTGCGGTCGCCCCGGTCGCTGCGGCACCGCGGCCCGTGACGCTGCCCGCGCCGCTGCCGTTCGACTCCGCGCCACCGGTCGCGATGCGGGAGACGGGCTACGCATCGTGGGGCTCGCTCCGCCCGCATTTCTGGGTTCCCCTGGGCGTGAACGCCGGCGAGGCGGGCCGGTTCTTCGGGGCGGCAACCGCGGGGGCCGACGCGCTGGGACGCTACATCTATCTCGCGGATGCGATGGTCTCGGCCTCGCCCGCCCGTGCGCAGGGCTCCTTCTTCCTTCTTAGTCAGGCGTTGGGCGACCCGACCCTCGACTTCTCGATCTCCAACGACTGGTCCCTGGTCGGGATCGATAGCACCGGGCACGTGGTGTCGTCGGAGCGCCGCGAAGCGGCCCTGGGCGCCACGCTGCTCGCTCACCGCTGGCGCCGCTTCGTGTCATTGCGCCTCGCCGCCGAATATGAAGGAAGGCGATACGTCTCCGTTCCCGATACCAACCTGGCCGCCATCTGCACGGGCTGCGTCACGCGCGACCGCGTCGGCGGATCGGCGAGCCTCACGTTCGGCTCTGCCGTCGGGGCCCCGCTCACCGTGTCCCTGCAGGACGGCGCGACCGCGGCGCTCTTCTATCGTCGCAAGGAAGAGCAGGGCACCGCGCGCTGGCTCAACGAAGTGCGCGCGCGCGGTAACGTCTACGTGCGTGTGGGCCCGCGCCTCGGATTCGCGTACCCGGTGCTCGCGATACGTGGCGCGATCGGCGCCCTCGATGGACCCATCACCGACCGCTTTTCCGTGGGCGGTGTGTCATCCGGCACGTTGCTCTTCGGATTCGGGCAGGAGGTCGGGACCCACCGCACGTTCCCGGTGCGCGGCTATGCGGCGGGCGTGCTGCACGGGCGCCGCGCCGCGACGCTCACGGCCGAGTACCGCATGCCGCTCGCGCTGTTGGGACGATCGCTCGGCCATCTGCCGCTCGGCGCCGACAAACTCGCGTTCGCCGTCTTCGGCGATGTCGGTGACGCCTGGGACGAGGGCGAGGCCGCTCGGTTGCACCGGCTGCACTCGTTCGGGGCCGAGCTGATCGGCGACATGACCGTCAGCTACGATCTGCCGTTGCGTGTCCGGCTGGGTGTCGCGCAGCCGGCCACCGGTCATCCACAGGTTTACGCCGCGTTCGCCGCCGATTTTTGACGTTCTGTTGACCCGTCTCCGGGCGAACCCTAAGTTAGCCCGGTCCCCTCGGAGATCGGATTGTATTGCTCCCGCTGCGGCACCCAGAATAAGGACACCGCGAAGTTCTGCGATTCTTGCGGTCTCGACCTAACCGCGACGACGCCCACGGGCGTGCGCGCCGAGGCGCCGGACATCGCCGAAATCGACATGGTGCGCCAGGAGCTCAACGAGGAATACGACATCCTCGAAGAGCTGGGCCGCGGCGGCATGGCGATCGTTTTCAAGGCGAAAGAGAAGCAGCTCGACCGCGAGGTCGCGATCAAGGTGCTGCCGTTCTCGCTCGCGTTCGATAAGGAATTCGTCGAGCGCTTCCAGCGCGAAGCCCGCACCTCCGCCAAGCTCGAGCACCCGAACATCATTCCGATTTACCGCGTCGGAAAATCGGGTCGCATCATTTACTTCGTCATGAAGTTTCTGCGCGGCAAGCCGCTCTCCAGCGTGCTGGCGGCGCGCGGCAGCCTGCCCCCCGCGGAAATCAAGAAGGTCCTCGCCGAAGTGGGCCGCGCGCTCTCCTACGCCCACAAGAAGGAAATCGTCCACCGCGACATCAAGCCCGACAACATCATGTTCGACGAGCACGGGCACGCGGTGGTCACAGATTTCGGCATCGCTAAAGCGGCGTCGGGCGGCAAGCTGACCGGCACCGGGATGTCGATCGGCACGCCGCACTACATGAGTCCGGAGCAGGCCAAGGCCCAGCCGCTCGACGGCCGCAGCGACATCTATTCGCTCGGGGTCGTCGCCTATCAGTGCCTGACCGGCGGCGTGCCGTTCGACGGCGAGGATTCTTTCTCCATCGGCTACAAGCACATCATGGAGGAGATTCCCACTCCGCCCCTCGAGAATCCCGAGAAGCGCCAGCTGTTCGAGGTCGTTCGCAAAATGATGGCGAAGACGCCGGCGCAGCGCTTCCAGAATGCCGAAGAGCTGATCAGTGTGCTCGAAGGCGGCCGCTCGGTCTCGTTCACGACGGACGCCACGATGGCCATGCCGTCCATGTCCGGCGTGCGCCTCTCCTCGGCGCCGACGACGCCGCTGCCGCGCGCCACCGGCACGCGACCGCCGGTCGGGGAAGGGGTGCCGCCGACGCTCGCGGGAGAGCGCCCGCGACGATCAGTACTCTCGGGGCTGCTGCTGTGGATGGTTATCGTCGGGGCGGCATTCGGCGGCGGCGGGTTCTACGCCTACAAGCAGGGTTTGATCTTCGCCAAGTCACCGGGCGGGACCGCCGACTCGACGGCTGCGCGCGATACGACGCGGCTCGCCGCGGCCGACAGCACACGAACGACGGGAGACACCAGCCACCCAGCTCCGGTCGAGCCTCCCGCGCCGGCTCCCGGCGCGCCCGGGAAACTCGTGCTGCAGAATTTGCCACAAGGGGCCAGGGTCAGTATCGATGGACAGCCGGTCCGCGGTAATCAGGTCGACCTTCCCCCCGGCGTCCGCCACCTGACGGTCCGTGCCACCGGGTATCAGACCTACGATCGCCAGGTCATCATCACGCCGGGCGAGACCTACAACGTGCGCCTGGATATGCAGACCAGCGAGGACGACGCCGGGCCCTGCGACCGGTTCGGCCCAGCCTACAATCAGGACAACCTCTGCTTCGACTCGCGCCCGGTACCGCTGTCCCCCACGCTCATTCCGGTGGCGCAGGACGCCCCGGTCTTCCCCCGCCAGGCGATCCTGCTGGTGCGGGTGTCCCGGAACGGGACCACGATGGAGGCGCGCGTGTTCGTGCCCTCCAACGTCGAAACTTTCAACAACGAAGCGCTCGACATGGCGAGGAACCTGCGCTGGAATCCGGCTCAGAAGAACGGGGAGCCGACCGAAGCGTGGGTGCAGTGGCCGTTCCAACCGGTGCGGCAGTAGTCCATACGCCTAAAATCGATCCGACCGCCTTCATCGCGCCGAGTGCGGTGGTGCTTGGCGACGTGACGCTGGGACCACGGTCCAGCGTCTGGTATCAGGCCGTGCTCCGCGGCGACATGGCCCCCATCGTCATCGGCGAGGCCACCAACATCCAGGATGCGACCATCGTGCATGTGGATGAGGGGAAGCCGGCCCTCATCGGTGCCCGGGTGGGCGTGGGCCACCGCGTCATCCTGCACGCCTGCGCGGTGGAGGACGATTGCCTCATCGGAATGGGGTCCATTCTTCTTAATGACGTGCATGTGGGCACAGGCAGCGTCATCGCCGCCGGGGCGGTCGTGCCGGAAGGGATGCGCGTGCCGCCGGGTTCGCTCGTCATGGGCGTACCTGCTCGTGTCGTGCGTCACGTCGATGATGGTCTCCGCGCGCGAATCCTTGGCACGTGGGAGCATTACGTCGCGGAGGCGGAGCGGCACCGTCGAGGCAAGTTCCCGATCGAGCGAGCAAGTTTGTGATGTTGATACTCGGAGTGCGAGACGCGACGACACGAGTCTTCAGTCTTGCCCCGCTCCAGTCATGCACCTACCTTGGGCCTCCACGTTCCGTTAAATTCCTCAATTCCACTCGATTCGCCGTGAGACTCGCATGACCGCATCTGAAGACCGTCATAGTCTGGACCTGAACGCCAATGCCCTGACCGTCCTCGAGCGCCGCTACCTCGTGAAGGACGACGTGGGCAAGCCGGTCGAGCGGCCTCAGGACCTGTTCTGGCGGGTGGCGCGGACGATCGCCGCCCCCGATCGGACCTATGGCGCCTCGGATCGGGCTGTAGAAAGCCTGGCCGAGACGTTCTTCGAGCTCATGGCGACGCGGGTGTGGATGCCCAACTCTCCCACCCTGATGAATGCCGGCCGCCCCCTCGGCCAGCTGTCGGCGTGCTTCGTGCTTCCGGTGGAGGACGCTCTGTCCAACGGCCGCTCAGGGATCTACGACACCCTGCGGGCGATGGCGCTGGTGCATCAGTCGGGCGGTGGGACCGGCTTCTCCTTTTCGCGCTTGCGCCCCAAGAACGACGTCGTGCGCTCGACGATGGGGGTCGCGTCCGGGCCGGTGTCGTTCATGAAGCTCTACGACGCTTCGACCGACGTCGTGAAGCAGGGCGGCACGCGGCGTGGCGCCAACATGGGCATCCTGCGTGTGGATCATCCCGATATCATGGACTTCATCCACTGCAAGGATGACCTCACGCAGGTCACGAATTTCAACATTTCCGTGGCGGTCACCGACGCCTTCATGCAGGCGCTCGAGGCGGGCGCATCGTACGATTTGATCCACCCGCGCACCGGCAAGGTCGTCGGGCAGCTCGATGCGCGCGACGTCTTCAAGCAGATCGTGCACGGTGCCTGGAAAACGGGCGAGCCGGGCGTGTTCTACATCGATCGCGCGAACCGCTACAACCCGGTGCCGCACCTCGGCAGTTACGAGGCGACGAATCCGTGCGGCGAGCAGCCGCTGCTCCCCTACGACGTCTGCAACCTCGGTTCGATCAACGTCGGCCTGTTCGCCAAGAACGGCGATGTGGATTGGGACGGCCTGCGCACCGCGGTACATCTCTGCACCCACTTCCTCGACAACGTCATCGACGCGAACAAGTACCCGCTCGCCGAGATCGACGACCTCGCCAAGCGGATCCGCCGGATCGGCCTCGGCATCATGGGGTGGGCCGACCTGCTCGTGCACCTCGGGATCGGATACAACTCCGACGCCGGCGTCGCCCTCGGTCGCAAGCTGATGGAGTTCATCGACGAAGAGTCGAAGGTCGCCTCCGAGAAGCTGGCCGGGCGGCGCGGCACGTTCGCCGAGTGGGAGCGGTCGATCTGGGGACTGGACGCCACCTGCGCGCGCAACACCAAGGGCGAGCGCGTCCGTCCGATGCGCCGCTTGCGCAATTGCAACCTCACCACGGTTGCGCCCACGGGCACCATTTCAATCATCGCCGGCTGCTCGTCGGGGATCGAGCCGCTGTTCGCCGTCGCGTTCATGCGCAATCAGGCCGGTGTGCTCATGCCCGACGTCAATGAAGACTTCGTGGCAATTGCGAAGCGCGAGGGGTGGTACTCCGAAGACCTGATGAAGCAGATCGCGGAGGCGGGCCACATTCATTTCGACGCCGTGCCGGAGCAGTGGCAGCACGTCTTCGTGACCGCGCACGACGTGACACCCGAGTGGCACATCCAGATGCAGGCCGCCTTCCAGGATTTCACCGACTCGGCGATTTCCAAGACCTGCAACTTTGCGAACGACGCGACCGAGGAGTACGTCGAGCGGATCTACCG
>WNGG01004111.1_pt1 | contig 16368 bp, 16 predicted proteins | sample 5400661 | NCBI WGS metagenome assembly WNGG01 (sample SAMN13153372, study PRJNA577476) | soil metagenome | isolation source: 100 cm soil or saprolite under Garry oak tree replicate 1 | place: USA:California | collected 2016-06-15 | reverse complement strand
GCGCCCGTTTAACGAGCCGGTCCTCCAGCGAGTGGTATGCGAGCACGACGATGCGCCCATGGACAAACAGCGCGTCAAGGGCAGCAGGCAGAGCCCGCTTGAGCGCCGCGAGCTCTTCATTTACCTCGATGCGCAGCGCCTGAAACGTGCGCTTGGCCGGGTGGCCGCCACTGCGCCGCGCTGCGGCGGGGATCGACCGGCGGATGATGTCGGAAAGCCTGCTCGTCGATGTGATCTCAGCCCTCGCACGCTCCCGCACCACGGCATCCGCGATGCGGGCGGCGTACCGCTCCTCGCCGTACTGACGCAGCACGCGCGCGAGCCTGCGGGCGGGATAGGTATTCACCACATCCGCCGCGCTCAACTGCTGGCTTTGATCCATACGCATGTCGAGCGGTGCGTCCGCCGCATAACTAAAACCGCGCTGTGGCAGGTCGAGCTGTGGCGATGAGACCCCAAGATCGAACAGGACACCGTGGACGTGTCGGTATCCAAGGTCGTTAAGGATGCGTGGGATCTCGTCATATCTGGCACGCACAAGCGTGACGCGCCCTGCGTGGGACGCAAGCACCTGCCGCGACTCCTCGATCGCGTCAGCGTCGGTGTCCACGCCGATCAGAACCAGTTCCGGGTGCGCATCCAGGAGTGCTCGTGCATGGCCTGCCCGGCCGAGGGTCGCATCCACCAAGACAGCACCGGGCGGGCGTAGTGCGGGAGCCAACAACGCTACGACGCGATCAAGCATGACCGGCACATGCCCGGCAGCCGCTTCATTCACCAGACCCCCTTCGGCTCTCGGTTGACCTACTACGGTCAACCACCACCAAGCACCGCCCGGCGGCTCGGGCGTCCGGCCAGGTCTTCATCCGCCGTAACGACGAAGCCCGCTCTGCCTGGCGCCGGGGAAGGGGCGCCAGCCGTCGCGGCTTGGTGCGGGTGAAGACCTCGCCGAACACCTGCTCACCGGTGACGCCGTCGGCGCGGCGCCCTCAGCATGCGTCACAGCACTCCGGGCAGCACCTCCTCGGACGCGGCGGAGAACGCCTCCTCCTGGTCGGCGAGGTAGGCATCCCACGCACGGGCGTCCCAGATCTCCAGGCGGGTATTCGCGCCGATCACTACGCAGTCGCGGGTAAGGCCCGCGTATTCACGCAGGCCCGGTGGGACCGTGATCCGGCCCTGCTTGTCCGGCACCTCGTCTGACGCACTGGCGAAGAAGACGCGGCTGTAGTCACGGACGTTCTTGGCTGTGACAGGTGCGTTGCGGAGCGCTTGGGTGATCCGGCCGAACTCTGCCTCGGGGAAGACATAGAGGCATCGCTCCTGGCCTTTGGTGATCACCAGACCTCCAGCAAGCTCCTCGCGGTACTTCGCGGGAAGGAACAGGCGCCCCTTATCGTCGAGGCGTGGAGTGTGAGTGCCCAGGAACACCAGCGCTCACCTCCCCTGCCCCCCACCGCAGTGCACTGTGGAGCGCGCCTGCTCCACAGTGCTCCACTGTACCCCACATTTCTCCACCGTCAATCGTCACAACGGCGTCATTGCTTCCCACGGTGCGGCAAAACCGCAGTTCACAATGGGTGGAGTTAAGTGGAGCGGGATCGGCGGACTGAGGTGTTGCCGGGCACTCGGAGTTGCGCTCAGGGCCCGCGGGCCACAGCGGGCGTTTCCGCGGAGACGCCCGAGCGGCCGGACGCGAGTCAGTCTGTGAACAACCCGGCGACCAGGCGGGCAGGACTTACCTCAACGGGGAACGGGCGTTTCGCGATGAACGCCTGGTCCCCGGTGACCTGGGCGACCTGCTCGTACTTCCCGTCGCGCAGCTCGAACACGATCAATTCCGGCTGATCCTTGTCTGGCACGACTATCCAGTACGAGGCCACGCCGAAGGCCTCGTATGCCGTCTTCTTCCTGTTCAGGTCGATGAGCGCGGTGCTTGGCGAGCGCACCTCCACCACCAGCAGCGGCGGCTCGGTGACCTTCGCGGCACCGACCTGGTCCCGGCGGACGACCACCAGGTCCGGATCGAATTCGGTCTGTCGGGAAAGCTGGACGGCGGGCTCGTGAAAGGCGCGCAGTTCATGCGGGCATGCCTGCCGCAGCACCACGAGCAACTCCGCTGCCACTTCCTGGTGGGGGGTGGCCGGGCGCGGGCTCACGATAAGTGCCCCGTCCAGCAACTCGTACCGGCGGCCATCATCTGGCATCCGGTCCAGCTCGTCGACCGTGAACGGGAGACCGGCCGGCGGCCACGCCTCGACAGTGCTCACAAGTGCCATAGTGCCTCCCGGGGGTCATGCCCGCCACTCTGCGCTGCGGTACCGACAAAATCGGCGGGCCGTCGAAGTGAGCCGCGCCGTAGCGGGAGCCGTAGTAATGGGCATAAGCCGGGGGTGCTGGCCCCGGGGGGACGACCCCCGGGATCCCCCGCAGCACCGTTGGGTGGTGACACGTAGCGGCAGCCGTTATGGCCTTGCTGGTCCCGGGGGGACGACCCCCGGGATCCCCCCGCAATCCCGTTGGAGGTGACACATAGCGGCAGCCGTTATGGAAAATAAGCGGTCGCATTTCGGTGCGAAGTGTCGCGGTCGCTCACCGGGCCGTCACGGCGCCGTGGCGCAGGCGACACAAGAGCCGCGGGAGGCGTGGGAAGCGCGGCAGATGCGCCGGCCGAGGAATCGCGCGCGAGCCGCTTGAGGACATACTTTGTGGGAACGTGCTTTGGGTATTTTGCACCCGGGACCGGCGCCACGAGACGTTGGCGAAACTGGCGCCACCAGTCCGCCGCTCGAGGAGGCTATGTGGTACTGACCGGAGCGGAGCCGGAGAGCGTGCTCGAGGATCTCGTCGGTATGGCCAGCAGGATCAGCCAGACAATCCAGTCGGTGATCGAGGGAAAGGCCGATTCCGTGCGGCTCATCCTCACCGTGCTGCTCGCAGAAGGCCACGCGCTTATCGAGGATGTCCCAGGTGTGGGCAAGACAATGCTCGCCAAGGCGCTTGCGCGGTCCATCGACTGCTCGGTCCGGCGGATCCAGTTCACCCCTGACCTGCTGCCAAGCGACATCACCGGGGTGAGCGCCTACAACCAGGAGACCCGCGAGTTCGAATTCAAGCCTGGCCCGGTGTTCGCGAACATCGTGGTCGGTGACGAGATCAATCGCGCATCGCCCAAGACCCAGTCTGCGTTGCTCGAATGCATGGAAGAGCGCCAGGTCACCGTGGACGGGAAGACCTACAGCCTTGAGCAGCCCTTCATGGTCATCGCAACCCAGAACCCGATCGAGATGGAAGGCACCTACCCGCTGCCAGAGGCGCAGCGAGACCGGTTCACCGCCCGCGTCTCCATGGGTTACCCCGCGGCGGCAGCCGAACTGGAAATGCTGGATGTGCATTCGGCCTCATCGCCGCTCGAAAAGCTGATCCCTGTCGCCGAGGCCGCCGACGTGCGCACACTGATCCGCGCGGTGCGGGACGTACATGTGTCCGAACCCATCCGCCGCTACGTGATTAACCTCGTCACCGCCACCCGGACACATCCCGACCTGCGGCTCGGCGCGTCACCGCGGGCGACGCTGCACCTGGTTCGCGCCTGCCGTGCCTACGCCGCGCTGGATGGGCGTGACTACGTAATCCCCGACGACGTGCAAACCCTCGCCGGAGCGGTACTTGCGCACCGGCTTCTCCCCGCGGCCGAAGCCGCAGCGCAGCACCGCACGCCCGAACATGTGGTCGCCGATCTGGTCCAGCGGCTGCCCCTGCCGCAACGACGCTGACGGCGCAGGTCGCTAGGAGGGCCAGCATGCGGGACGTGATCACTGGGCTGACGACGCGCGGCAGATCCTTCGTTGCCGCCGGCGTCGCAGCCGCCGCGTGCGGGCTTGTCCTGGGCGAACGCGGCCTGCTGCAGGTCGGCGTGCTTCTGGTCACGCTGCCGCTGTTGTCCGCGCTTGCCACCAGCCGAACCCGCTACCAGCTGACGTGCACGCGCCAGCTGAACCCGCCGAGGATCGCCGTCGGCCAGCCAACGGTCGTCACCTTGCGGCTGGCGAACGCCACCCGGCTGCGCACCGGGCTGCTGCTCGCCGAGGATAGGCTGCCATACCTGCTCGGCGCCCAGCCTCGCTTCATTCTGGAGAGTATCGAGGGTGGTGGCAGTCGTGAGCTGACCTACAGGATCCGCTCGGACGTGCGCGGCCGGTACGACATCGGACCGCTCAATGTGCGCATCGCAGACGCGTTCGGCATGGCTGAGATCTCTCGGTCATTTACCGAGCGAAACAAGCTCGTTGTGACACCGCGCGTGGTGACGCTGCCGACGACGCAGACCGCGGCCGACTGGCTCGGCGCGGGCGAGCGCAGGATGCGGATCGCGGCGGCACACGGTGAGGATGATGTCGCGCCCCGTGCCTATCAGGTGGGCGACCCGCTGCGCCGGGTGCACTGGCGCTCCACCGCCCGCCACGGCGAACTCATGGTCCGCAGGGAAGAGCAGCCTTGGCATAGCAAAGCGTCGGTGTTCCTTGACACTCGGGCCATCGCCCATTCGGGCTCGGGCATTACCTCGTCGTTCGAGTACGCGGTCAGCGCCGCCGCCTCGATCGGCGTACACCTGTCCAGGCAGCGGTTCGAGATGCAGATGATCACCGATGAAGGGCTGGTCGCAAGCGGCGGCATGTTCGAGGAGGTAATGCTCGACGTGCTTGCCGCGGCTCGGCCGTCGCGGGGCACCAGCCTTGCCAGGGGACTTGCCGCACTTGCCGCCAGTCCCGGCGGCCTGGTTGTAGCGGTGGCCGGGCAACTGGACGGCGCACAGGCGAGCGACCTCGCCCGCACCTGCGTACGGGCGAGGTCGGCCGTGGCGGTGCTGCTTTCCGTGCTGACCTGGAGCGGCGCGACCAGCGACGCGGCGCAAGAAGGCTCGCCCGAGGCGGCGCGCGGTCTGGCTGAGGCAGGATGGCAGGTACTGACCGTGACGGCAGGCACGCCACTGGCGCAGGCATGGGGCCAGCTACGGCACACGACGGCGGTGGGCGGATGAGTCTCCGGTTGACCGCGACTGCCGCAGTGGCGACCATCGCGGCGTCAATTGGGCTGCACCCGCTCATCGCCTCCTCAACATGGTTCTGGGAGGGCGTAGGCGCCGTAATCGTGGTGGCCGGCGTAGCGGCGCTGACCCGGATCCGGGCGCTTCCCGCCATCATCTGCCTGCCGGTTACCGCGTTCGGCTTGCTGCTTTATGTGAACCTGGTGTTCTCCAGGCAACACTCGTTCGGCGGTGTGCTGCCGACGCTGGCTTCTCTCGCTGGGCTTGTCCGGCTCAACAGTGCCGGCTGGGCGGAGGCGGCCAGGTTTGCCCCACCCGTTCCCGGGCTTCGAGCCATGTCGTTCCTGGCCGTCTGCGGCATCGGGCTCGCCGCGCTGTTCACCGACCTGGTCGCCGTGCGGCTGCGCAAGGCCGCCGCGGCAGGCGTCCCACTGCTTGCCCTGTTCAGCGCGACCGTGGCGAGCAAGGCTTCGGCCCCCACCATCGACGAAGCCGCGATCTTCAGCGCCGGGGTTGCCGGGTACCTCGCCCTGCTCGTCGCCGAAGGCAGGGAGCGGCTCCAGGCCTGGGGACGCCTGGTACCCGTTCAGCCAGGAATGACCCGAATGATCACGACGCGGCAGCACACGCAGCGGCAACAGACCTGGGATGCCGCCTCCGCGACCCCCGACACGCACGCGCTCGCCGCCGCCGGGCGCCGCGTCGGCGTCGCGGCTGTAGCCGCCGCACTGCTCGTTCCGCTGCTGGTTCCCGGCCTGAAGGTGCGGGACCTCTTCGGCGGCGGTCCCGGCAACGGCGGGCACGGCGGCGGCACTCTTGCCACCCTGCCTGACCCGATCGTCCAGCTGAACCGCCAACTGCACCAGGCACGTGCCAAGCCCATCCTGACCTACCACAGCGACAACCCGGACCCGCCATACCTGCGGGTGTATTCACTCGACCTGACCCCGACCGCGGGCAGCTGGACGCTGTACATTCAGCAGTTCGCCAACCTGGCCCGTGCTGGCAAACTTCCCGCGGCTCCAGGCCTTCGGGGTGCAACATCCCGCCGCACGCACACCAGGGTGACGGTGGCCCACGGGGTGACAGGCAGCGCCGACAGCGGCGCGCGCACGCAGAACTTTCTTCCGCTCCCATACCCGGCCATCAAGATAACCCTGGATGGCAGCTGGGCGGTGGACCCTGGCACGCTCATGGTGTGGTCGGTCAATCCCATCAGCGATCTCACGTACGAGGTGATCAGCAAGGACGTGCAGCCGACTGCGGAGCAACTGCGTAGCGCCCAGGCACCGTCAGCAGCGGCCGAACAAGATGTCAATGTCCCGCCTGTCTACAACTCGCTTACCGCGCTTGCCAGGCAAATCACGGCTGGCGCCGCCACACCGTATGACAAGGCGGTCAAGCTGCAGCAATGGTTCACCGCACCGGGGAACTTCAGCTACAGCCTGACGGCTAGCGAACCGGATACCCCAGCCGGGCTCAAGGACTTCCTGCTGCATTCCAGGCGTGGGTTCTGCCAGCAGTTCGCCTTCGCTTTCGCCGTGCTGGCCAGATTGCTCAACATTCCGGCGCGGGTCGCGGTCGGCTACACGGCCGGCACAAGCCAGGGTGGCGGCAGGTGGCGGGTCAGCACAACCGACGCACATGCCTGGCCAGAGCTGTACTTCCAGGGCGCGGGGTGGCTGCCGTGGGAACCGACGCCGCCCGGTGACGGTGCGGGCCAGGCGACGGCGCGGGCTCAGCTATACACCTTTCCGTCCGGGGGCGGCACCAGTCGAGGCGGCACGAGCGGTCCGCCCGGCGTCACCACGCCAGGACCGCAGGGCGGGGCGGGCGGCGGGAAGGGCATATCGCAGCATCAGCGCTTCCCGAACACCGACGCTAGCGGAACCACACTGTCCAAGCACCACAGGCGGACGTGGCAGTGGTGGCTCATCGGTCTCGCGGCGTTCGCGCTGGCTCTGCTGCTTACGCCGGTGGCCTCGCGTCAGCTCACGCGGCTATGGCGCCTGGCGATCATCAGCCGTCGCGTCCGGCCCGCAGGCTCGAGCCGAGCTGGCGGTGCCGACAGCGCCGGCGTGGCCGACAGCGCTGCCGACAGCGTGGTCGACGGCGAGGCCGCCAGCGAGGCGCCCGGCGGTGCAGCGGCGGGCAGCGCCACAGTGACCGGCGTGAAAGCAGGCAGCGCGGCCGACGACATGGCGGCCGCCGTGGCGCGGGCACGTATTCGCGCCGGATGGCTCGAAATACATGACGACCTGGAGGATTTCGGGATCGGCTGCCATCGCAACGAGTCGCCACGCGCGGTCGCGAATCGCGTCTCCTCGCTGCTTGGTCTCACCCAAGACCCCCACGCGGCGCTGCGCCGCGTCGCGCTGGCCGAGGAACGTGCCCGCTACGCGGTGCGGCTCGATGACCTGCCGAGCTTGCGGACGGATATCGCGGTCGTGCACCGCGCGCTTGCCAGGTCATCCAGCCCGCGGGTTCGCTGGCGCGCGCGTATCTTCCCCGCGTCGAAACTGTCGGCAATGCGGCGGGCGGCGCAGCACTCCCTCGACGTGTTCGGGTGGGCGGAGGTCGCGACTTCGTGGCTGTCTGCGCGGATCCGGCCGGGCAGGCGGCCAGCGTATTGACGCGCCGGGTTAGTTCCTGGCCGCTGGGGCTAGGAGTCCCCTTCCTGGCCCTGGGGCTAGGAGTCCCTTCCTGAGGGGCTAGGAGTCCCCTTCCTGGCGTCGGCGCCAGCGTTCCTCCAGCCGCTCCATGAAACCGTGACCAGCGGCGCCACGGCGACGGCGCCGGACAGGAACCGACGGAGGCCCTCCGGTGGACGAGCCGCCGTTGATCCGCCTCCAGCTGGTCAGTGCCCACATGGCGGCAGCGAGCATGACGAGGAAGCCTGCTACGCCGATCCAGATGAATTTGGATACGACCCCGGCGAGCAGCAGGGCGACACCAAGCAGGAACCCCAACCCCGCTTTGACCATCCGGCGCTTGTAATGCACCCGTGGGTCGCTGGCACGCACGGTGTGCGCGAATTTGGGATCCTCAGCCTCCAGCGCCCGCTCGATCTGATCGAGCAGACGCTCCTCATGCTCAGAGAGCGGCACGGCGCGCCTCCCAGGGAAACCTTCCGCGCGCGGAGTCGAGATATGACCTCGCGGTACGAACCTATGCCCAGAATACGAGTCTCAGCGTGCTGCTTGGAAGGGAGCGTCACTGTTCCCTTTTCACCAGCGCTGCCGGGCCCACGGCGGCGGAGCCGAAGCGCGCGGTGATCTTGTCCATCGCCCGTTCCGCCTCGGGCCAGCCGGTGGGCCGGTCGCCCAGTTCGAGCTGAGTTCCCGCGGCAGGAAGCAGGTTTGCCGCGCGGACACCTACCAGCCGCAGGGCGGAATGCGGGTCGAGCCCGGCGCAGGCGTACAGCGCGCATGCGGTGGCGTAGATCTGGCGGGCCACGTCGGTTGGCTCGGCGAGCGTGCGCGATCGGGTGATCGTGGTGAAATTGGCGAGCCGCAGCTTCACCACGATCGTCCTCGCCGCGTACCCGCCGGACCGCAGGCCCTTGGCGGTCCGCTCGGACAGCCGCAGCAGTTCGCGGCGGATCACGTCGGCGTCGGCGATGTCTTCAGCAAAGGTCTCCTCCGCGCCGATGCTCTTCCCTGCGACGTCGGTTACGACCGCGCGGTCGTCCCGCGCGCAGGCGAGGTTGGCAAGGTGAGTGCCGACCGCGGCGCCGAACTCACGCCGCAGCGTCGCTTCCGGCGTGTTCGCAATGTCACCAACGGTACGCAGGCCGAGCCGCGCCAGCGTCTGCGCGGCACGGTCGCCCACACCCCACAGAGCCTGCACCGGGAGCGGGTGCACAAAGGCAAGCACATCCGCGGCCGGCACCACGAGCAGGCCATCGGGCTTGCAACGGGCCGAGGCGAGCTTGGCGATGAACTTGCTTGGTGCCACGCCAACCGAGCAGGTGATCGCGTGCTGTTCACGAACCTGGTCGCGGATCAGTCTGGCGATACGGGCGGGCGCGCCGAGCCGCCGCCGCGCACCCGCGACATCCAGGAATGCCTCGTCAAGGGAGAGCGGTTCGACCAATGGGGTAACGGCTCGGAAGATCCCCATGATCTCTCGCGAGGTGGCGGCGTACACATCGCGGCGCGGCGGCACGACGATGGCGGCCGGGCACAGTCGCATTGCCTGGACTGTGGGCATGGCAGACCGGACACCGTACGCGCGGGCCTCGTAAGTGGCGGACAGCACCACGCCACGGCCCTCACCGCCCACGATCACCGGCCGACCGCGAAGCTCCGGCCGGTCGCGGACCTCAACGCTGGCATAGAAGGCGTCCATGTCCGCGTGCAGGATGGGACAGCCGGTGTCGTCCATCAGCGGTGCCCGAACACGTGCAGTTGCGTGGCGATCTCCCGCAGCGCCGGGTGCTCGGCCGCGACCCGCTCCAGCGCGAGCAGCGCCTGGATCGCGTCCGGATGGAAATCCACCAGGGCGCTCGGAACCAAATCGGAGAACACCCGGATCCCGTGCGCGGCGCCAGGGCGCAGGCCAGCCTTCTCGATCAGCCCGGTGAGCGCGGCCACGGTGAAGCGGCGTGGCAGGCCGCGACCGTTGCCTGTGCGCTCACTGCTGCCGAGCAGCTCCCTCGCCTCGCCGAAATGGCCGGCCAGCGCACGGTGGATCGAGGCGGCAATCGCGCCCGCGGCAAGCACACTGACGGTGCCGCCATCGCGCAGCACTACGGCGATCGCGGCGAGGGCGGCCGCCGGATCATCGACGTACTCGAGCACGCTGTGGCACAGCACCAGGTCGGCGCCTTCGTCCCCGGCGATGCCCGGCAGGTCCGCCACATCTCCCTGGATCGCGACCAGCGGGACACCTCGCTCAGCGGCACGCCGCTGAGCGGCGGCGAGAGAGTCGGGGCTCGGGTCCACGACGGTCACCCGGTGACCGAGTGAGGCCAGCGGCACGGCGAAACCTCCGGTACCACCGCCCGCGTCCACGATGTCGAGGTGCTCACGCCCGGTCTGTTCGGCCCGCGCTGCCGCCGCGCTGCGCAGCGCCGCCCACACCACCGCGGTGCGCGCCGCGGTATGCCTACCCGGCTGATCGTCGGCCACGCCGCCCTCCCATCACCCCACGACAAAGGGTAACGGGCATCATTGGATCCATGACGCTGCCGCACCTGGACCGCAAGCCGCTGTACGCGCCGCGCGGCGCGGTGGCAACCAGCCAGCCGCTCGCCGCGTCGGCGGGTCTGGACGCCCTGCGCCGTGGTGGCAGTGCCGTGGACGCCGCGCTCGCTGCCGCGATTACGCTCACCGTGGTGCAGCCCGCCTCAAATCACCTGGGTGGTGATCTTTTCGCCCTGGTGTGGGACGGTCACCGGCTGCACGGCCTGAATGGTTCCGGGCGGTCACCGGCGCGCTTGTCCGCCGACGAGATCCGCCGACGCGGCTATTCGCGGATGCCTGCGCGTGGCTGGCTGCCGGTAACCGTACCCGGCGCGCCGCGGGCATGGCAGGACCTAAGTGGGCGGTTTGGCCGCCTGCCGTTCGAGTCCTTGTTCCGCGACGCCATAACCCATGCCGAGCAGGGGTTCCCTGTGTCGCCAACCGCCGCCTACCACTGGCAAGCCGACATCGGCGGGCCGACGAGACACGCTGGCCCGGAATCCGAAGGCTTCCTCGCGATGTTCGCGCCAAGCGGCCGCACCCCGCGCGCGGGCGAGCGGTGGCGTTGTCCAGATTTGGCGGCAACGTTGCGCCGCGTCGCCGCCACCGGTGCGCGAGACTTCTACACAGGCGAGACCGCAGAAATGATCACAGCATTCGCGGCGCGGACAGGGGGGTACCTGTCCGCGGCAGACCTCGCCGACCACGAGAGCAGCTGGGTTGAGCCCATCTGCGTGTCGTTCCGTGGCAGCGAGGTATGGGAGCTGCCGCCTAATTGCCAGGGCCTCGCCGCGCTGATCGCGCTGAAGATCCTGGACGGCTTCGACCTGACGCCCAGCGGGCAAGCGGAGACACTCCATCTGCAGATCGAGGCGGTGAAGCTCGCGCTAAGCGACGCCCATCGCTTCATCGCCGACCCGCAACACACCACGGTTCCGGTGACCGAGCTGCTCAGCGACGGTTACATACGGCAACGGCGGGCACTGATCGCTGACAAGGCACTCGTGCCCGAGCCCGGCGAGCCGGACCGCGGTGGGACCGTATACGTGTGCACCGCTGACTCCGCTGGCATGATGGTCAGCTTGATCCAGTCCAACTACCTGGGCTTTGGCGCCCATGTCGTCGCACCGGGCAGTGGCGTGTCGCTGCACTGCCGCGGCGCTGGGTTCTCGCTCGATGCTGACCATCCGAACTGCCTTGCACCTGGCAAACGGCCATTCCACACGATCATCCCCGGCTTCCTGACGCGTGACAGGACGCCCGTGGGGCCGTTCGGGATCATGGGCGGACACATGCAGCCACAGGGGCATGTGCAGTTCGTCGCAAACACCGTCGATTTCGGCATGGACCCGCAGGCTGCGCTGGACGCACCGCGCTGGTACTGGGCTAAAGGACGCCGTGTTCACGTCGAGCCGCGGGTTCGCGCCCGCGTGCGTTCCGCACTGGCGGAGCGCGGCCATGAGATCACCACCGAAGGCGCAGTTGATCTCGTCGGATGCGGGCAGGCCATTTGGCGTTGCGCGGACGGCGGCTACGTAGCGGGCACAGAGGCTCGTAGCGACGGCTGCGCAATGGGTTTTTGATCAGCGGTTTTTGATCAGGGGTTTTGGATCAGGAGCCTTGGATCAGGGGGGTCAGGTGGGTTTGTGATCCGGTGTGTGCTGCGCCGACTGCTGATCCGGCACCAGCGTCGCTTTCAGCTCGAGCACCCGGGCCAGCAAGCCGTTGACGAATGCGGGTGAGTCGTCGGTGGACAGCTCACCCGCGAGCACGACGGCCTCGCTGATCGCGACGCCATCGGGGACACCGTCGGCATACAGCAGCTCGAATACGCCAATCCGCAGGATGTTCCTGTCCACGGCCGGCATGCGGTCCAGCGTCCAGCCCGCAGAGTAACGCGCCAGCAGTTCGTCGATGCGCGCGCGATGGGCATGCACCCCCCGAACCAGCTCGGCGGCGTATGCAGGCACTGGCGGGCTCGCCCGCGCGCTGCGCTCGGCAAGCACGTCGGGCACCGGCGCGGCGCGTTGCTCGGCCTCGAACAGCACGTCGAGCGCCCGCTTGCGAGCCTTAGTTCGCGCGGGCACGGCCGACGGCCTTTCTGTGGTTGCTCTCTAGAATTCGCCTTAACGGCTGCGCGGCGCGCGTCATGCCCGGCTGAGATACTCGCCGGTGCGCGTGTCGACCTTGATCTTCTCGCCAGTGGTGATGAAAAGCGGCACCTGCACCTGCGCGCCGGTTTCCAGCGTCGCGGGCTTGGTACCGCCAGTGGAACGGTCGCCCTGAACCCCGGGGTCGGTTTGGCTCACTGTCAGCTCAACCGCTGCGGGCATGTCCACGTAAAGCGGTGTCCCCTCATTGAAAGCGATCGTGACGGTCTGCTCCTCGAGCAGATAGTCCGCCGCGCCACCGACGACGGCGGCGGGAATGCGCGGCTGATCGAAATCGCGGGTGTCCATGAAGACGAAATCGTCGCTCTCACGGTACAGGTACTGCATCTCGCGCTTGTCAACGTTGGCGACGTCGACCTTGACTCCAGCGTTGAAGGTCTTGTCCACCACCTTGCCTGAGAGCACGTTCTTCAGTCTTGTGCGCACGAACGCGCCGCCCTTCCCGGGCTTGACGTGCTGGAACTCGATGACGTTCCATAGCTGCCCGTCGAGGTTCAGCGTCATGCCATTCTTCAGGTCGTTCGTGGTGGCCACGTGTGTCGTCTTTCCGGATGCGGAGCCGCGTCACAGCTTGCAGGACGCTGGGCCTGGTTTCCCATGCGCACCGGCGTGCCGAGCTAGACGACGAGCAGCTCCTTGGTGGTCGTCGTGAGGAGTTCCGCCGGTTCGGCCCCGGCGCGCACCACCAGGGTGTCTTCGATCCGGACACCGCCCAAGCCTTGGAGGTAGACGCCGGGCTCTACGGTGACGGGAACCCGGTCCCCGAGTGTACCCGTCCCGTCGTGGTGCATCAGCGGAGCTTCGTGGATCTCCAGGCCTACGCCGTGGCCGAGGCCGTGGCCGAAGTGCTCGCCGTGACCAGCGTCGTTGATCAGGTCGCGGGCCGCTGCGTCCACCCGCGCCACAGGTGCGCCTGGCCGCACCGCGGCCAGGCCCGCACGCTGCGCCTCCGCAACGAGGGTGTAGATGTCTCGCTGCCAGGTTGCGGGCTCGCCGATGGCGATGGTCCTGGTCATGTCGGCGTGGTATCCGCCGTAGCATGCGCCGAAGTCGACGGTGACCAGGTCGCCGACCGAGAGCGGCCGACTTGCAGGAACGTGATGCGGTATGGCGCCGTTCGGCCCGCTTGCCACGATGGTGGCAAAGCCCGGTTTGTCCGCGCCGAGATCGACCATGCGCCGTTCCAGCGCAACTGCCAGCTGTTTCTCGGTGATCCCCGGCCGAATCGACGGCAGCACCTGGCCGAGTGCCTCGCAGCTGAGCATGCAGGCCTGCCTGATCGCGGCGATCTCTTCGGCGTCCTTGACCATGCGCAGCTCTTCCACCTGCCTGCCAAGCGGCGCCAGCTCCACGCCGGCCACCCCCGCTACGTTGGCCACTCCCGCCGCATCCGCTACGCCGGCCACGCCGCAAGCGTCATCGACAAGGGCGGCGTGCTGCTCGACCGTCAGCACGTGCGCCTCGAACAGGATCCGCCGCACGCCGCGGCGGGCAGCGAGTTCTACCAGGCTGGCCGCGACGTTTCGCTCGGTGATCAGCTCTACGTCCGGGCAATCACGTTCCGCCGCGAGTGCGTACCGCGTGTCGGTTGCGAGCACAGCGGGCGGTGCGCCGCGCGGCCAGGCTGCGCCCGCAGCGACCAGCAGGGCCGCGTTGGAGCTTGCGAGACCGGTCAGATATCGCACATTGATCAGATGAGTGATGAGCGCGGCATCAGCGCCCGACTGGCCAACCCTGGCCGCGAGACGTGCCCTCCGTGCAGCGTGAGCTTCAGACATGTCCCCGACTGTACGAGACCCCGGATGAGTGAGGATGCGAGGTTTCGCCGCGGTTGGGCGGTCAGCATCTGTGGTGATGGTGTTTCCACCCCGCGGGTGTGGTCCAGCACAGCACGCCAGGGGCTAGTTGTTCGAGCCGCCAGCGCCACGCCTGTTTGGTCTCGTGATGCAGGCGGCACAATGGGCTATGCCGTCACCCACACTGGCTGCCGGCAAGTGATCAAGACCACTGGCGCGGCTCGGTTGTCGGGCGGCCGTCGGCCTTACCGCCGCCGATGCTGCCTACCGGGAGGTTGTCCGAGCCCGCCAGGAAGTTCTCGGTCACGAGCATCGCGATACCTTGACCGCCCAGCATGAACTGGCGTGGGTGATCGCGCTGGCTGGGAAACGCCGTACGGCGCTGGCGCAATACCGTTCGGTACTCACCACCCGGGCACGCGCCCTAGGTGACGACCACCCAGACACCGTTGCCACCAAGGACGCAATGAAATCCCTGCGCAACGGCGTTATCAGTACACGTCGCCACATCCCATAATGTCCGTTTCTCACCGCCACCGCGCTTCGCCGACACCACGCCGCCCAGGTACGCAATCGCCGTCATCGGCATCCTGCTGTACCTCGGGTGCCTGTGGGCCTTTTGCGATCCTGGCGTCGTGCAGCTGGACCGTGGGACCCGCTGCGGCGGTTCGTCACCACCCGGCCGTGGCGTGCGTCCGAAACCCATCTACATCGCCGCCCTGCGCGGTGCCGGGAGGCCGACAACGGGCGAGTGAAATCTTCCGGCAGCTGTTTGTAGCACTAGATAGCACCCGGTGCTACATTGGTGCCGTGAGCGCTCACCCGGAGATCACGCAGCGCGACTTGCGGACGAGGTCGCGGGAGATCATGGATGCCGTCGAGCACGGCCAGTCTTTCACGGTCACCCGGGACGGCCACCGGATCGGGGAGCTGATCCCGCTGCGGCAACGCCGCAGATTTGTCTCCCGGCAGGAGTTCATCGCGATGTCGCGCAATGCCCCTGCTATTGACTTGGAGGCATTCAGGGCCGATCAGGACGTGGCGTTCGACCACGAGGCTGGCAGCCCGTATGAGCGGTGATCAGCCCATGCAGGGCTTGCTCGATACCAACATCTTGATCTTGCGCAGGTGGATCGACCGAGCCGAGTTGCCCGATGAAATGGCGATCAGCGCTATCACCCTGGCGGAACTATCCGCTGGTCCGCATGAGGTGCGCCGTAACGACGAGCAAGACATCTACGACGAGCACGCCGAGCGTGCCCGGCGCCTTGAGGTCCTTCAGCGCGCAGAGAGCGAATTTGACCCCGTGCCGTTTGACGCTGAGACGGCCCGCATCTTTGGCCGGGTGACGGCGGCGGTCGTCGCCGCCGGCCGTAAGCGGCGGGGCAGGGTCGCTGACTTCATGATCGCAGCCACCGCCATCGCCGAGGGGCTTCCGCTGTTCACGACTAACCCCGCCGACTTCACCGGCCTGGACACCCTCGTCCGTATCATCCCGGTGACCCGGCCGCCCGTCCCGCACGAACGGCCGCCCCGTTGATCGCAGGCTCACCCGGACAACGGGCAAGCCGCGTGGATCACACTCCTTCGTCCAGCAGCCGGACGGACCTGTGTGATTATTGCTTGCACGACGGGCGTCGCTAACCAGCTTGCCGACCTGGAGAAGCGGGCTCTGGCGCGCGGCTGGGCGGTCACCCACCGGCTGTCCGACAACGACATCGGCGTCACCCGCAAGGACTCCACCGCGGCTGGCAGGTTCCGGCCGGGCTATGAGGAGGCGCTGCAGCTGGTCGATGCGCACGCGGTGGATGTGGTGTTGTCCTGGAAGTGGGACCGGTTCATCCGCGAGCCGCTGGACCTGGAATACCTGATACCCCGCTTCGACAAAGCGGGGGTACGGTTCGCCGAAGCGGACGGGATCATCGACCTCGGCACCGAATCCGGAAGGCTGGCCGCGCGGATCCTGGTGGCTGTGGCCAAGGCGGAGCAGGAGCGTAAATCTGAGCGGCAGAAGCTGGCCAACGAGGCCGCCGCCGTGGGCGGCAAGCGCCGGCTGGGCACTCCCCGGCCGTTCGGCTACGGCGAGGACCACGTGACGGTGCACCCGGAAGAGGGTCCGGCGGTGGATGACGCGTGCAAGGCGCCGCTGGGCGGGGGAACTCTCAGCG
>WNGG01016541.1_pt1 | contig 16370 bp, 19 predicted proteins | sample 5400661 | NCBI WGS metagenome assembly WNGG01 (sample SAMN13153372, study PRJNA577476) | soil metagenome | isolation source: 100 cm soil or saprolite under Garry oak tree replicate 1 | place: USA:California | collected 2016-06-15 | reverse complement strand
ATTTTCTCTTTTGCAAGCACAAAATGCGTGTTAGACTAAATTTGTTTAACGGAGGTCTTACATGAAGGTGGCAGTTCAAGAGAAAACCGACACGAATCCAGAGATATGGAATGCTAGACAAGTAGCCGAATACCTGAATATTTCCTTGAAAAGCGTGTATCAGGGCTGCGAAAAGGGCAACATCCCCCACGCAATTATCGGAGAGAAAATCTTTCGTTTCTCCAGAGAAAAGATCGTGAATCTGGTCTGATTTTGTGTTAGGTTGCCTGAATGCGATATCAACAAGGCAGTATCGAGGAAGTTAAGACCGCCCAGGGGATCACCTATTACATCAGGTTCACTGTTGACGGTAAGCGGCCGAGGTTCAGGATCGGGCTGAAGTCGCAGCTCAAGACGGAATCCGCGGCCTCGCGGGCGGCCCAGCACATCCGTGACCGGGTAAATACCGGGATAATACCGGCTAAATTCCGCACCTTTGGCGAGGTAATTGCCCGGTATGAGAACGAGGAGATGCCGTCTCGGTACTCGACTCGCCGGGGGTATATGCAGATCCACCGGCTGTATCTGTTGCCGAAGTGGGGAACAACGCCTTTGGAATCAATGAACACCATGGAGGTAAGGGCATGGCTTTTAGGTCTCGATTTCTCAACCCGTACACGGGGCCACATCCATGGGCAGATGCGCGTACTTTTCCGGTTCGCAATGCTCTGGAGCTGGCTGCCCGCCGCCGTCAATCCGATGTCGCTGTTTTCAATTCCAGGCGCAACCAAACGGACCCGCAAGCCTCGCGTGATAACGCCGGCACAGTTCCGCCAGCTCCTCAAGAATGAGCCTGACATCCGAATCCGCACAATGTACATCGGGGCCTATTGCCTCGGTCTGCGAGTCTCTGAGCTGTTCGGGCTGAAGTGGGCTGATTTCGATCATCTCGGCTCTAAGGTCCATATCCATAGGGCCATTGTGGACGGCAGGGTGGGGCCGGTGAAAACGGAGCGGTCAGACGCACCCCTTCCCCTAGCTGAAGCCGTGGGTGCGGCATTCCTTGCTCACAGGCAGCGTTCCATGTTCAAAGAGGATGGGGATTGGGTGTTTGCTTCCGAGGCCCTACTTGGGAAAAGACCCTCCAACTCTCAGCATATCCAATACAACACGCTCAGAGCTGCAGGGAAGGCTATCGGGCTGGACTTCAACCTTGGTTGGCATACGTTCCGGCATTCATACAAGGTGCTGCTAGAGCGCAGCGGGGCAGACATTACAGTACAGCGGGATTTGATGAGACATGCGGACACCCATACCACCTCACAGGTCTATGGAGAGGTGGAGTTCGACAGGATGAGGACGGCAAACGATGCGGCCGTCGCACTGGCTTTTGGAAAGGAATAGCAATGATGCTTGCTAAGAAACAGATTATCTACGGCTGCGAGTCTCGGGGGGACGGCGACAGCCCCTACCTGACTCGTTATGCATTCCCACGACTCGGCCCGTTTCGGGTTTGCCTACATGTCTTCCATCGGTCCGATGCGGACGAGTTGCACGATCATCCGTGGGGCTTTGCTTCGCTATTGCTATGGCGTGGCTATGTAGAACAGACTCCGCAGGGGCGTAAGCGAAAATGGCCGGGTATGATCCTATTTCGTCGGGCAACGCACTCGCATCGAGTGGAGCTCATCGACGGCAAGCGGGCTGTAAGCTTGGTTGTGATGGGGCCACGCAGGCGAGAGTGGGGATTCTTTACGCCGCAGGGCTGGCAGCAATGGAAGGCCTATTTCCTCGATAAGGGATGCTGAGGCGTTCCGCGTATCTGCCCTTTGTCCTGCCCACTGCTGAAATCGGCTCAACAGAATCAATGGTTTATGGTGGGCAGTGAGGGACTCGAACCCCCGGTTTTGTCTGAATTCAGTTACTTGTAGATAAGAGAATGGAGGATTTTGTACCATTTTGTACCCCATGGAATCCTATCTGCCCTCTATCTGCCCAGAGCTAATCCACCGTAGGCAAGCGTTTGCCTGCCAATTTTAGGGATATCTTTCCCATGGGGGTTAATGTTATATACACAACACTAGTAAAACCGGTTACCTTCACTGGTTACCAGAATGAGGCTCCCCTGCTTTGAACTCCTTGGAAGGCTCCCTTCGTAGCGTACCCTGCCTTGTAGTAAATGAAACGAAACTCTCACCCGCCGATGTTGATTCAATAAAACATAACTTAAAAGTCATCACAAATAAATTTCGCGACTTGACGCACGGAATGAACAAAGAGTTATATCATTTACAAAATTGTCGTAGATTTTGTCTTGACTCCCGGGACATTAAGTATTTCGTAAGGCTCATAGAAGCCGAGTTAAAAGACCCCAGAGAACAGCAGATGCTGAATTACAGCTTCGCGGTCCTCTGGCTTCACGGTGAACAAACCCTGCTCCTTCAGGAGATTGAGGAATTTACAAATGATACGAGAAGAACTCGTTTCCAGGTTAGAGGAACTGGAACAAGAAGCCAAGACATACCGAAAGCTATTGCAGGTGCTGGATAGGAGCGGCCTAGCGCAGCGCACCGGGCCGGCCATGCGCTTCTTCAACGCGCGGCCCCAGATCGCTATCGAAGCACTGTTACGCGAGAAGGGGCCGCAAACACAAGAGAAGTTGATGAACGAGCTGCAGGCTGGTGGAATCGCGGTCGGACGGAAACGTGGAATGCACAACACGCGGATTTCGATTGAGAAGACGCTAAAGACCGGCGCATTGAAGAAGGTCGGTGATTTGATCGGCCTGCCTGAGTGGTCAGATGAGAAGTTCAAAGAAAAAGGGCGACTAATCCCGAAGGACTAGCCGCTAGGAGGAAAGTGAAATGACAAATATGGAAGCAGTGAAGGCCCGCTATCCGAAAGCGTTCTCCGCAGAGTGGCAGGGCGTGTGGAGAGTCTACAAGGATGATCTGGTTTACGAGTCTCGCCTTATATTCTTGGGGTGTGATTCGGAGGAGCAAGCGTGGGAAGATGCGCGGGAACTCGTTGAACACCAAATCCAAGAATCTACCCTTTATCCATGACCCTCAGACTCCTTAGAGCTATCCTCCGAACGATTGCCAGTTGGTGGCGCTAGCGTATACTAAACTTGCGGCAACGCGGATGGACGTGTGAAATTGGCGGCGTAATGCAGGCGTAGTTTCCGAGAGGATTGTCCCCTGATACGGGATGCTGACCTATAGCTGGTATCAAGCCCAGCCCGCGAAAGTAGTTCAGTCAGAGCCTCTGGTGGAGTAGTACTCCATATCCCGCGGAACGGCGGCTTGGTGATTGAATATACAGATAGGCCCTTTCCGGGGCCTTTTCTGTTGCCTAAGCAGCTTGCCAGTTGGTTGAAGTGATCTGGCACCACTCAAGGACAAAGCCGCTCTCTGATTCCGAACCCATGCCCGCAGAATAGACAAGCGTGTCGCCTTTCACGCAGATGTAGCAGCCGGCAAGCCAGTGAGAGAGCCGTACTTTTCCGCCAGCCTTCAGTATCGCTAAGGCCCATTCAAAGCGGTGCGGTGTTTCCTTTGCCGGCCGTCCCCAGATGTCCAGCTTTACCAGAGGGTCCGCATAGCCCCCACCGCCGCAAGACCCTTCATTACCGTTTGAAACTTTACCCCGTGCCACCTGTAGGGACTCACTAACAGGTGTGCTTGCTCGTGCAGCAACGTCATGCGCCATGATCTTCCTTCAATCGCGTATTTCGGGTCGATGGTCAGCAACCACCCGCCAGTTTCTAATTCGACAATCCCCATGCAGTTGGGCGTTGGGGCAAACATGCAATCGCAATCTTCAGGCAATGCCCCATAAAACCACCGCTGATTGTAGGCGTGGTACACCCTTTGGAGTTCGCGGTGACATAGGTTATTCGGCATCTCCCCTCACGTAGTTCAATGCGGCTTGTAGATTCCAGAAGGGTATAAATTCGTGTCGGTCATGGCGCAAGACCACACAGGGGAAGATGGGGAGAGTGAATATGGAGAAGTAGCGTTCGGCGTATTGGGATTTGAGTTGCAGCGTGCTGGAGGTCATCGCCAGCCTTACCGTGCCGTCGGGCCAAAGTTTGCATCAAAGATCGAGGCTCCGCGAAACTTGTGGCTGGCCGCGGCCCGATACGTCTGTTCCCCAACGTGTATATCGGGCTGGCCGATGCCGCCGAAGTAGACGGCTTCGCCGGCGAACATATCTCTCACGCTGTTGAGCCCGGAGAACTTCTCTTCCCTGTCGGTCTCGTGATTACCCCAGCAACTAAATGCCACCTTGGGCATGATTCGTTTCAGCCATGAGCGCAGGAAGTCCATCTGGTTTGATGGAGACAATACCTGCCCCATGACTTCAGTCACGCCGCGCATATTGATGGCCATTTCTATCAAATCGCCCATCAGCGCAACGTATACGCCCTCCGTCTCACATATCTCTTTTGTGATAGATCGAAGAAGGGCATAGTCGGCACCCCACGAGCCTATATGCGTGTCGCCCAGTTGAAAGAGGATGACCGGCTTTGTTCCATCACCTAAGCGAATGTTGGCTTGAGTATGGTTTTTAGACGCCTTCTTCTGGAGTTCCTGCCCGTCTTCAATCCACTCGCACCACTCTTCCCAGTCGAACTCGGCAGTCTTCTTATCCGATTCCACTAGAACGGGAGTCCTATCTGCCACCACCCTAATATCGCGGCTATATTTCGCTGCCGAGCCGTTGCTGGTGCCGGTCATCTCCGCAATTCTTTCGGTTGGTATTCCCTGCTTCCGTAATTCCCTGATTTGCTCTATCTTTTCTTGCGATAGCGTCGGACTTGGCATGAATCTCCTAGAAGACTTCGGGATGGGAGTGAAGTATTGCAATGCACTGCTCGCCCCGCGTTGGGCCTGTAGACCATGTGCGCGAGACCTGGGTTAGAAAGTCTTCTGGGTTGGTTGCAGCAAGGGCCGCGGCATAATGCGGGTAGGACGGTGCCAGAGTCCTTAGCGTATTCATGCGATCGGCAAAGCAATCCGCCATCGTTGGATACTTCACAAACGGCGCATTGACTGTTACCCATCTGTTACCCAGAAACTCCTTTGTCGGTAACGTCACCGTAACGAAGATTGGGTGCTGGTGCTGCTTCATCCCGAATAAGTTGCAGTCCTCGACTCCAAGCTCTGACGTTAGCCAGGTCGTCTCTACCATCGCTTCGCAGGCCTGCGCCTGCGGCCATAGGCATCCGGATTCCTTCGCTGACGCATAGACCTTCGCCAGCGCTGCTAACTGCTGTGGGCTTGCCATGTTGTCCTCTTATTGTTTGATTTTTACGCCCGAGATCCTGATCCCCTTAAGGGTGACCGTAGACGACACGGCGCCCAGGGGCTCAAGCGCACCAATTGATGTCAGGCTGGAACGACTGACACCATTGATGTCGGTAGCCGGCGTAAAGGCGTTGACCACACCAGCGTGATAGGCCGCACTGCTGCTGGTGATGTTTACGTTCCAGCTCAGCGCGTTCGCTTCGTTCGCAAACGTACTAATGTCGGGAACGCACAGGATGATGGGGCAGGTTCCCAGAGTCCAACTGTTTCCACTTCCGCCAGCTGGGGGATTGCGCGTGTTGAATGCCGCGTTATTCTTCCACGACCATGCCGGAGTGACGCCGTTGTCGGCAAAATAGACGAAGGGAACAGAACCATCCCAGCCAGGGTTATTGGTATCGTTGAATCCTACGTGTAGCGAGTTCTGCGCAATATAGCTGGCCATCGGCAGGCCGGGATTACATCCGATTGCATCGCTGCAATTATCGTCCCAGATGCCGTTCTGGTTGCCCGGGCCCCAAGTCAGATTGCTCAGAGTCATCTTTGACCATGCGCGAGAGTAGAGGCCGAAGAAGCCGTTAGCACGGCAAGGCATGGCGAGATATTGGTTGTAGTCGGGTGGTTTGTTTGGATCTGGTGCCAAGAGGACCGAACAATTTGCTAGTAGAACGTCGTTCCACATATTGACGGTATCTGCGTTGCCCAGCTTGGCCGGTGCGCCTTCGTTGCTGTCCGCAATAGAGTTGGTGAGGGTCGATTTCACCATGACGGAATGCAACATATCCCAGCCGTCCTGAAAATTCCCGGAGAAATGGCACTTGTCGCAGAACCACGTGCCGATGGTATTGTTGCCCGAACCAACACCGTCACCATTAGCCCCGGCGTCTCCCTGATCGAAGCCGCGGTGCGCAGGGTGGACAAATGAAGCTGTCCCTACTACAGATGCCGACTCGGAAGCTCCTGCTGCCGTAGCTACCAGGGCATTTGCAGTCTTGGCGGTACAGGTGCCCGTGCAGGTCACCGAGACTGGCGTGGAGCTCGCTACCCAATTTGGACGAGAGATTGCCGAAGCGATGATCGAGAACTGGTTGGTTCCTACTGAGTAAACCTCATAGGTGTTGGTACCGGTGTTGATCGAAGGGCTGAAGGTTCCGACGAGTTGAACAAAGGCCCCAATTCCGAAGGCGGGTGTGGCGCTAGTGGTGAAGACGCACTTGTCGGGATATTGGCCAGAATTGATTTCGGTGCAGGTTGCCCCAGTGATGGTTACGGACTGCTGATTGAAGGTGATGCTCGATACCGGAAACGTGCCGTTCAAGTCACCGGGAGTCATGCCCGCCAACACAAGGTTGGTCCCAACCAGATAGTTCACGTTCTGGCCGGCCGCAAAGGTTATGTTGAGATTCCCCGCCCCATCGCGACTGACGGCACTTAGAGACTTGGGCTGAGACTCCGTGGAGCCGTTATAGCTTGCCGTAAGCCCGGTTGCCGTGAATCCATCCGTGCGGTTGCCATTGAAGCCATACGGGTTATCGAAGTTGAAGCCATCGAGATTCCCCATTTCTGAGGAGACATTGGTGAAGACGACTCCCGGCCCCGGCGTTCCTGTCCATGATGTGTTGTAGCCATGAATCCGCAGGGCGTTCCACTGGATATTGGAAGTGAAGTCATCGGAGATCGTCCAGAAGGCAACGTGCCCAGTGGGACACTCAAAGTCCATCTGCCCGCCCGTCAGGCCGTGGTTGCAGTCCTCTCCCGAGGTAATGTCGAAGCCATCAGAGGAGGTGTTTTGCGTCTCATAAAGGACGTTCGCGTTACCCGATCCGAAGGTGTTGATTAACACCCTATTTCCTGCATTGTCCGGGTCGGTCGAGCAACTTGGCGAACAGGCTGCAATCAGCTTAGTCGGGTGCGCCGGAGTCCCAGAAGGCATCCCCAGGCCGCCCGAGGGACTGATCCATGCAGTCGAGAAGTTCTTGTTGCCTACCGTGTACGTCTTGCCGGGGTGGACGAAGCAGGTATCTCCCGCCTGCACGAGTCCGGTGTAGACGCTCGAACTCGACTCGTCGGTGAAGCAGTACATGATTTCATTGACGGCGGAACATGTACCCGTTCCCGAACCGGGATAGTCAACGTCGCAGAGTCCGGTAGACTGTGTGCGATTGCCGCCACCCGGTCGTACATAGTAGGTGTTGAGCGCTGTGGATGGGTTGGTGATGTTTACGACGCGGCCGATGCTTTGGCCCGCTAAAGTGCAGGTGATGGTAGCTGAACCTACAGCAACGCCGGTTACCTCGCCAATGTTATTGACTGTCGCCTTAGTTGCGTCTGAAGTCGTCCAAGCGCATAAATCACCCACGCTATCGTTGAAGTTGTCCACCGCCGAGAGCAGGATCGTGGAGCCCGCGACAATATGGGAACTGCCAGTTTCGGGGCGGCTGGTCAGACTGGCGATAACCGCCCCGTCAATCAAAAGCTGGTGATGCCCGATGATCGAACCGTTGTAGGCGTAAGCTTCTGGCATACTCCCTGTGGCCCCGCCAGCGCCAGTGACAAGCCCAGAGGAGTTCACCGTCATCAGCGTTGGCGCAGTCGATCCCCACGTCAGGGTGATACCCGATGCCGCGCAGTTGTCAGTAGCGCCACCGACATAGGTACAGAGTGGGGTCAATTGCGCCGTGGCGACGTTGCTGGTCAGGTTGTAGCCGTTGACTGGGGGTAGAAGGGTGATCGACTGCAGGGTGACCGCGAGCGCAGATGGGCACAGGGACGCGATAACCGCTAGTTTTGGGAGGATTTTCATTGGTTACCCCGAAGATTGATACAATTGCGCGATGAAAAGGAGTCGTGCATGTTGAACTGGATCAGTAGGTTATGGAAACGGTTGTCAGCGGAAAGAGAGCCGATAGGCTGTCCGTGTGATAAGTGTCAGAAGGGCTTCGTGCAGGATGGGAGGCGCTTCTGTTCGGAGGAGGCGTACAGGGATTTCAGGGAGTGGAGTAATCCCTTCTAATGCGAACCTACATAAAGCTTATTGTTATCGTCGGGGCGTTCTTCGCCCTCGCCTATTTGTTAGCCGGGCTTCCACGGCTAACGCGCTAGTTTCTGCCAATCGCAATGTAGTTAATGACATCCGTGCCCGTGCCTGCGATTGTGATTGTCGTGGTCGATGCAGAGCATTTGACTGCGGCTATCGCCGTCGTATCGGTGCAGACCACAATAGGTGCGGAGGTATAGGTTCCAGTGAGTGCCTGCGTTCCAGCGCCAGCCACAAGCGTCACCTGACCCGCCAGGTCTGTATTGCTTGCCGTGCCTGTAGCAATAGAGGTCGGGCCAGAGATGGAAAGGGGCTCTGTAATCGTGACAGTCGTTCCGTTATCACATACTGTGGAGTTGACAAGGGAGTGAGTACCGCTAGCTTTCGGAAGACAATTTGTAGTCAAAGCGGCCGAGGTTGTCAGCGTGCTCGAAGCTATGCCACTGTCCGCGAGGTGGCCGGTGGTGGTGTCGAAGTAGGCGAGATCGTTTGCGACTGTGGACGCCAGCACCCTAGCGCTCTGCGTCGCCAACGCGGGGGTGGCTACATCACCGACAAATGCTACGTGTTGAGTACCAATCGAATCCTGATATTGCGTGAAAGACAGCGCATCATTCCCGTTGTAAAACTTCATGTAATAGTTGCTGCTGAAGTCATGCCCAGAGCAGATGCGCCCTGTCTCTGTTAGCGCGAATGAGGGGAGACTATCGAACGTTCCAAACACTAGTCCTTTACAGGAGGTATTGTTGAATTGCTCACCCACGGTGTACGGATTCGCCGCATCCGATACCAGGTTGGTGGTTTTGAAAGATTTTCCCGTAATCGCGCTGGCGGAGGTCATGTTGCCGTCGGCAACGAAGTTGCCAGTGATGTGGAGGCCTGCACCAGTAAAATTCCATCCACTGGAGCGGTCCAAGGTGATGTTGCCAAGCGGCATGGTTAGCACATTTTCCGTATCAGTGCATATGCCTAGGGCAAAGGGAGTGGTGTTGTACCCCAACATACAGTCGAATCTCATCGCCCATTGATTGGGGTCGAGGGGAACGGTACTGGCGATCGTCCCATTGTTCGGCCCCTGTAGGGCTAGCCATTGGGGGGCGTATATGCTCCCACCACACCCGGTATACATTGCGCACGCGTTGAGGTTGTATAGGCGGATTGGGTAGAAGCTGCTGTTGATGCCAGCACCTTTGTAGGTATGAAAGTATCCGGCGTTTCCGGCGTGAGGGTTTGGGTTGGTAATGCTGGTATCGACCCACTGTGCGTTATAGCCAAAGGTGGGGGGGTGGGGTTCTACAAGAGAGTCGCCGGAAGCAAACGGGACCTTATTTGGCTCCAGTGATACCTGCGTTGCCACATCCCCAGCCGCTATCTGTTCGGCGTACGGGTAAAGCTGGTAGGCAAAGTTAGACACGGGGAACCCGATGTTGCCGCTAGTGCATCCGGTGGAAGCCGTAGCATCAGTCCACGTAATGATTTGGGTGAGGAAGTCAACCTTGACTGCGGTGATCGTCCCGTCCATGCTGCCGCCAGTGCATCCCGCCGTGTTCGAGATGACTGCGGTCGCAGCGTTATTGAACGGCACAAAGGTTGATGCGAAGTCGTTGAGAGCAGCGGTTGCGGTAGTTCCACTTTTCGTGATCGTCCCGAGGCCCGCAGTCCTAATCCAGTTGGTGTCCGGTGCGGTCTCCCCGCCACCAAGTGCGATGCTGGCGGCAAGATGGGTAGAGTCCGGAGCGCCGAAGACCGTCTCCCCGTACACCACGCCAGCGCCTATGATGGAAGTGATGAATGGAGACACCTGTACCATCCCCTGTGCCGTTCCGCCTTGCCAGAGAATGAATTGACCTGAGACGTGCGGATTGCGATATGTGACGTTTACTGTCTGCGAACCCCCAGAGGGAGGATTGACAGTGATGGCGACTTGCTCTGCGTATGACCCTGAGAGCGAAGCAACACCATTGACAAACACACCGGTCGAACCAAGTGCGCCGGTTACCGTACAAGCAACAGTTTGCGGCACGGTCTGATCCGTAAGCTGCGGGAGAGTACAGACCGGCACGCCATACGCAGTCGAGGGAGTAACTGGAGTGTCAATTGGTTCACTCCAATACTTGGCCGTGCCAAGGGTCACCTGTGTGGGCAATCCAGTGAAGTGTCCGGATGCCCCTGCCTTGGATGCGTCGTACATAAAGCACCCGTCGCAAGTCTGGGTACCCGAGGTGATCGGCAAGGTGGTGCTGCCCGTCGCCGCTCCCGCCGTCGCCGTCCCCGTATAGTAACCGAACGTCTCACCCCCGTTTATCTTCGATCCGACTCCGCCTTCATCAGACGCACCCGTCAAACCGCCCACGCCATAAATCTCGTTGGTGTAGTACCCGGCAAAGTCTCCAGTAGCTCTCTTCTGTACGTTCATCGATTGGTACTGCGTGATGCCCCGGCGATTGAAATGGAATGTCCAGTAGTTGGGTTGGCTGGTAGTCCACAAATTTACTGCCCCGGGCCCATTGCCATAGTTCATGCCTCCGGGGCCACCAAACACTGACTCGCGGAACATCTCCTGCTGAGAGCTGCGTTTGTCGTTGAATACATTGGTTATACAGTCTGAAGCGCGGAAGAAGCCGCATCCGGTCGGGTTAGTTACCGCCATGTACCTCGAAGTTGACCCAAGCGTCTGGAACTGGTGGGCGACGTTATCGATCAATATATTCGGATCGGAGACGGTCCCGCTCAGTCCGGAGTTAGCCACCTGAATGCTGTTCACCGGGCTGCTCGGAGGAGCGCCACTACCGCCTCCAGACACCCCACAACCCACCCATGCGTTATTCTTGGCGCAGTACATGGCCGGGATTAACTGGCTAAGGTCTTGATAAATCATACCGTTCTGTGAGGCTCCAGAAGGAGGACCAAACCCGTAGCAGGCCTGAGACTGGCATTTTTCCAGCGTGCTCTGCGCCTGGAGGAACGAGGCAGCGAGCAGCACAAATAGACCGATTTTCTTCACGGTGGCTCCTGTTACTAAAGTTTTCTGGTTTATCTAGGGGAGGGGTTGGTACACTTCTGATCCGAGGTTCTTATGCTGACAGTTGCGCTAATAGTCCTGCCAATGTGGTTCGTTTATGTCGTGCTGTGTTGCGATACCTCATCTACTGAAACAGGCCCTTCTTCTTCGGTATCTGGAGCGCGGCGCCTGTAGCCAATGGCGTCAATGCTTTTTGCGTAATAGGCGAAGCCATCCCGCGGGCTCCCATCATTAGAGTTTTCGGTGAGGTCAGTAATTCCGGGGCGAACAGTCCCAATCCCGCACCGATCCCCGCACCTTCCAGCCCACCCTCCTTATAGCCAATGCCGCCGCCTGTTGCCGCTCCGACGAGAGCGCCGGTAGGCTTAGCAGCGCGCCCGATGACCCTCTGCATAACGCCAGCGTTCAAGTCAGCCGCACCCGCCCTCTGTGCGACTGGTAGCAAGGTAGAAATCTTGCTGTTTAGGTCTCTAAAGCCGGGGATGGATAGCTCAAGTTCATCGTTGAGCGCGGCGCGTGNNNNGTGTGGCGTTTATCGCCGAATCACTCAGCGGTCGGGCGTTGTTCGGATTCCATGAGCCATGAAGGGTGTCAACGCCGCGGCGAAGCGCCAATGCTTCATCGGCAGAGACGCTTGAAGGAATTGGTGCGGGATCAGATGGGCGCGCGGCGAGCTGATCGCCAATTTCCCCCACCTCTCGGATCGTGGCGCGATTGTTTTGTTTCGTTGCCGTCTTGAGGAAGGATTTGGCCACATCGCGCCCCGTCGTTAGGTCAACGGGGATCTTCGAGTTCACGGCGTTGTTGTTGAGGGTATCCGTGTACCCCGTAGTCTTTGCTGATGCTTGATCCGCAATCGCTCGCGGGCTTATGCCGGTGGTCTCAGACATAATCCCTTGTCCCGGCGTGCGTCCCGCTGCCCGGTCCACAGCTCGTACGCCAAGAGCCGTCTCCGCAAGCATTGGCGCTACCTTCTGCAAGCCCATGCCAAACAATCCGCCCGCGGCGCCCGCGGCCGCACCGGTTCCGAATGAACCTCCCTGCGCCGCATTGACCGTGCCGGTGCCAAGAGCCTGAGCGCCCAGCTTCGCGACTGGCGCAGCATAGCGGCCAAGCACGGGAAGTTTGGAGGCTCCATATAAACCAAGCTTCTCCTCGCCTGCGCCGGGAATCAGGAACTGTGCGGCATTGCCTACAGCTTTTCCATAGGCCTGTTCTGGTCCATTGGTCTGCGCTATCTGATCTAGTGGTTCAGTTACATCGGATGTCCCGGGGGCAAGCTTGGCGATTCCAGAGAGCGTGCCGGGGATGCTCTTCAGTGCACCCTTATACGCTTCACCTGTCTTGAGGAGGTTGGTGGTAAGGGCTTGCCCTGCAGGTGGCTGAATTGCGCTTGTCGCCGCTGGAGACTTTGAGAAATTCGCTGGCTGGGGTAGACCCGTAGACGGAGCGCCCGCAACCTTAGACATATCAACCGGAGGTGTCGGGGTAGAGGCGAGGTGCTGCTTGATTGCACCACCGATTGCATCGTCCGACATTCCATCGGGAAACTCTACGACTGAGCCATCGGGCAATTGCACGTTTTTAGGCATTATTTGCTTATCGCCTCAATCTTTCCGGTTGCAGGGTTGAATCGGTGGGTTGGTGTCGTCCCGCCAGTCGGGGGAGGCGTAATGCCCTTCTTGCCGTTGACCGCGGGGGTGCCGAAGTTGGGTTTCCCTTGCATCCCCTGCGTATATTGCTGCTGAAGTGCTTCACGCTTGGAGTCCATCAAGTCCTGATATGTCGAGATGACACCGCGTAGCTGTGCTGGAGAGTTGGCAGAGCTTACGGCATCATTGAATTCCTTGATTTCGGCATCAGTGGCCTGCCCGCCCTTGAACGTCTTGGAGACTTCACCGGCAACGGCACTTTTGACCGCTTGGAAGTTGGTGGGCGCCGGAGAGCCGGTCTGTTTGTTGTATTCGTTGCCGATACGGTTCAAGCCCTGAATATCGTTGTTGTGGAGTGCTTCGGCAGCTTGTCCGAGAGTGGCAAGATGGGCCGATGCGGTGTTGAAGGCGTTAAGGTTCTTTGAGGCTGCGCCCGACGTGAAATCCTTCTGCAAGCCCTTCTCTGCGGCATAGTCCATGCTGGTTGGGGCGGCGGCTCCGCTCTTTATGGCGTTGCCCGCTGTCTGGTAAATGACGTTGTTGGTATTCGGATCGACCGTCTGGAGAGGTCGCGCCATCGCACCAGCAACCGCCCGAGAAACGCCCGGGTCGGTCTTGCTGGTCTTGATGTATTGCTCATAGCCAGACTTGAACGCCAGCTCGTCCGGCGTGCGTTCCGCCGCGGGCTTAGACATGATGGCAATGTACTGATCGTCGCGCTGTTTCGGCTTCAGTGCGGCAACCTCAGCCTTCGTAGCAGCTAACTTCACCTTTGTGTCGTTCGTATTCTTATTGTTGGCTTGGCTGGTGTTGTTGTTGCCAGCCTGACCCACGAGATGGTTGTAGTCCCGCGGCGTCATGCCAGTACCCTCTAGTCCAGGCTGGTTGATTGCCGCGGCCTGTTCCTTCGTCAACGGCACAGGCACAAGGTCACTGGCTTGCTGGCTTGCCTTCTCACCTAACGCATTGCGCTGGGCAGTCTGGCTTTGCGTATCAGCGAGAGCAGCGGCATCGCGTAACGGCTTGACGTTGCGGAGGTCATAGGTATTGGCATTAGCCGCTGGCACGCCTCTATCTACTGCCGCCTGCTGTGCAACCCAATCAGCACCCGCGCCAGGATCGCCCTTCAATCCTCCGGCAGCTCCCAAGAGTCCCGCCGTGCCGAAATTCAGCAAATTCCCAACAAATCCAGCTTTCTTCAGCATGGGCTTTTGATAGGCGCCCGGGTTAGCTGCTATGTCGGCATCCATTTTCGTCTGTGTGGAGAAGTTGGGCGTGGACGCTCCCATAGACGGCGGAGGGCCGGGCATAGACGGAGGCGCGATAGCCGGGGGCTGCGGAGGGTTCACGCTCGCCATCTGTGGCGGGGGTGGCAGTAAAGGCGTACCCGGAAGCGTTATGCCATCAGAGACCTTTTTCGCGTTCTGGGGATCGCCTGCCCACTCCGAGAATCCAGCGGCCGCAGGAGTTGGAGGCATCTGCATTGGAGGCGGGGGAAGGGCGTTGACGGGCTTAGGTGCCGGCGTGGGATCTTCTCCCAATCCAACGGCTCCCAGTAACGGCTTGATGTCGTCAAGTTTCAATGTCAATGCCATCAGTTATCTCCCCGCATAGGCTTGTGCGCCCGCGCTTGCCAATCCGCCTGCCGCCCCAAGAATCGAACCAAGGGCCGTCTGTTTCTGCTGGCTTGCTGTCCCATAAAGCCCGTTGTAGTTTCCGGCTGCATTCGTGTTGCCCTGAAGTGAAAGGCTGGAGGCCCCAGTTGAGTTATTCGAGAGCATTGAATTCGCGTTGTTGTACTGATTCAGGGCTTCATTGTGCTGCTGGCCAAATAGACCTGAGTAGTTCGAGGCGTTCTGCCCCGCCATATCCTGATAGGCCTTTCGCGCCTCGTCAGCCTGATAGCCAACCGGCGTCGTACCTTGGCCTTTATTGTTAGCCTGCATCTGCGAGGTCTGGACTGCTCGATCTGCCCCCTGAGCGGTCGTGTTCGCTTCGGTGTTGTAGGCGTTCGCATAGGGTCCGGTTAGGCTGGTTGTATTCAGGGAAGATGGGTCAAGGAACTGCGATTCTGTGCCACCTGAGTATTGATTCGTGTTCGGGTTATAGGTTCCGAAGAGCGTAGACCGAGACTGGTCAGCGAACTGCTGATTTTTTGCAGCATTGGCCGCAAGCTGTTCGGGTTATAGGTTCCGAAGAGCGTAGACCGAGACTGGTCAGCGAACTGCTGATTTTTTGCAGCATTGGCCGCAAGCTGTGTATCTTGTGCCTGCGCTCCGGTGCTCGCTGCCGTCTGGGTCTGTTGATCCTGTGCTTTCGTGCTCATTCGCTTCTCCTGAAATGCTTGATAAACAGCGGTGCGCGCTTGTATTGGTGCAACCAGCCCATCTTTTTAGCCCAGCTACGCACCGCGAGAAGTCGCGTAATCGCGAACGCCCGAGAGATGCCGGTTCCGTTCAATGGTCCTGAAATCCAATTCTCTGCAGCTTTATAGAGGCCGTAACAAGCCCTTCCCCTGGTTGCCCTGTTCGTCACTTCCGGGAAGATCAGAAGAGGCTCAAACTGCCACCACAGCCGAATCGGGAGCATCCCGACGATCTTTCCTTCTCTCTCCGCTACGAAACAGGGAGTCGCCCAGAGGTCGATAACCTCACCGCCAGAATCTTTGAGTCTTTGCGTCAGTTCTGGTAGTTCGTCAATCGAGGGGCAGCGGAAACTTAGTCCTTCCATCCCGCCGCAATCATTCGTTCGCGTATCACCGCCGCGGCCGTGTCTGTGTCCAATAAAAGCTGCGCAACCGCTGCGTTCACGTCCGGCACGCCAGCAAGATAGAGCGTGTGATAAGACGCCGTATTGAATTGGTCCTGGATCTGGACGACTACAGCCCCATGCGGTAGATCGAAGGTGCGCGAAATCTCAGTCGCCATAAGTCCTCATGCTGGTAGTTGCACTCCATTACCCGAACGGCTTCCGTCCGATCCGCCCGTAGCCCCGCCACCGCCCACTGTTCCGCCACCAGCGCCAGGGATAATGGTTACCGTTGGTACGGTTGCATAACCCGTCCCCGCGTTGGTGACCGTGTAACTTGTTACTTGCCCCCCGACTACGTTTGCCGTCGCTGCAGCACCAGAGCCACCACCACCCGAGATGCTCACCGTGGCACTGGTATAACCAGAACCCACCGCGGTAGCGTTGATGTTGGTTACATTGCCCGTTCCGTTGATGACTGCCGTTGCTGTAGCGCCTGAACCGACAACTCCAGTAGCCGCGGTGGTCTTTAGAGACCCGACAAACTCCCAGCCATCCGGCAAAGTCGCGGGGTAGGTCGTCACTGCAACAAACGATGTCCCGGTCCAAAGAATCACGTA
>WNGG01004110.1_pt1 | contig 16372 bp, 11 predicted proteins | sample 5400661 | NCBI WGS metagenome assembly WNGG01 (sample SAMN13153372, study PRJNA577476) | soil metagenome | isolation source: 100 cm soil or saprolite under Garry oak tree replicate 1 | place: USA:California | collected 2016-06-15 | reverse complement strand
TAGTTAACGACCACCGAAGCGCCCTCAACCGCCAGATGCTTTGCGATCGAGGCTCCGATGCCTTTCGACGTCCCCGTGACCAAAGCCGCTTTTCCAACCAATTTCCCATAGCGAACTCCTTGTAAGTTTTGTTATTGTACCGAACGGTACTTAAATATATCAGTTGGATTTCGAGAGTCAAGTGAATAATATACCGATAGGTAAAGAAAGCAATCAGAGTACGGAATCAAACGATTTCTGTCGCAGCCAACCTTATTCTCGTGATTCTAAGTGCTGTGTTTCTGATTTACCTCCTTGGCGTTGCAACGTGCTTCGCTATGTGACCGGCCATGTCCGTTGCGGCTATTTCAAGAAATTCAGCAGTTCCTCCTCTCTCCAGGCATTCTTGCGATCAGCCGTCGCCAAACGGATCTCGTGAACCGTCGCGGGCGCTACGGGCTCGGTTTGCCTGCCCCACTGCCAGCGAACGTAGGTCAAAACGGAAGCAATCTGAGCGTCGTCGAATTCGGCTGCAAACCCTGGCATCAGTTCCCCTTCGCCCTCCTTTCCCTGAAGAACGATTCGGATCAAGGCGTGATCAGTTCCCTGAACCCATTTCGAATCGACCAACGATTTCTTCATTCCTTGGCCGTTGGCTAAATGGCAATAGCTGCACTTGGAACGGTAGTGCTGTTCTCCGAGCTGGACAGCAGACCGCAGTTTTTCATCCATGCGATCTTCCTGCGCGGTGCTTCCCCAGTGCTTTCGAATCAGCTCCTCATCGGCAGGATTGCGATGGTTGCGAATAGTCAATAGCGTGCTCTCCGTGATCTGTTCAGGTTGGATCTTTCCTGAGTCTACCGACTCGAGCAGCAGTTTCGCCCATTCATGGCGGCTGGCCAGCACTCCCTGTGCCGCGAGCTGCAGATGGCGGGGCAAACTGCGATAAGACATGAGCAGCGACCGCGGAATCTCAGCATCGCTAAAGCGCTGCAGATTTTCCAAGAACTCCCGCCGCAAGCTGTCGGATGTTTCGCTCTGGACGCCCTTAAGAAAGATCGGCACAGCGGCGCTCACACGCAGATCCGCCAGCGCTCCAATGAGGATCTTGCGGTCAGGTTCGGGAAGACGGTCATTGCCGGCCATTCGCAACGCTGCAGCGGTGGCCCGCTCTATCTTCAGTCGAAGCGCCAAGCTAACGAGCGCCGCGTCCTCCGGGTGATCCCGCAGAATCTGCAAAATTTTTTCCCGCAAAGGCGAGGGATCGACTTCGATCAGATCCCCGCGCAGTCCCTGTTCCATACCGCGAATGAGCTGGTTCTTCCCTTGCGAACTCGACGCCATATCGAGCAGTTGCGAGCAGACTTTCAGATTGGCTCGGCAACGCTCGGGTGTGTAGTTTGTCTTCCAACTCGAGTACTCGCCCTCATTCAACGTATACGAACTCCTGTCGCCCCGTTCAGCAGTGAAACGCTGTCCTATTCGTGATGCAATGTGCCGGTTGAAGAGCGATGACTGCCAAAGAGCGGGATCTTTCAGCATCTTCAGCGCCAGCTGCAGGTCGCTGCCCACTTTGCTTTCAAGGGCCCACCAGAGGAGCAAAGGGACATGCAGGTCATTGTCATCCTCGCTGTGCAGCAACAGTTCCCGAAGGACCGGAAGCGCATTCCGGGCAGGGAGCCGCTTGCAGGAGCTGGCCAATTGGCTGCGAACCTCCACTTGAGTTTCCGCACGCGCTAGTTCGATAAGCCGGGTCTGGACGGATGGCGTTACCATCTTGGCGTCGCCCAGCAGCCGCACAGTCCAGGCGCGCACAAACTCATCGGGATGACTCAACTGCCGCAGCGCAAACGTGTCATCCCAGCCGCCGCTCAGATTCACTGCCCACAGGGCTTCCAATGCCAACTGGCCGCGGCCGGTTTCAACCAGGTTCTTAAGCGCTGGAACAATGGCGGAGTCTCGGCGATCAGCTAAGACCCGTTTGGTCTGCTCTCTAAACCATTTGTTGGGGTGCGACAGATATCCAAGCAACTGCTCGCCGCTCAATCGCGAAAGATCGAAAGGCTTTGTGGGCAGGGCGCCCTTGGCCTTCAGCCGATAGATCCGGCCATTGGTTTTGTCCCAGTTGTCCTCGGGGCTCAGGTGGCTTAAGCGAATGTCGAACCAATCGGCGATGTAGACGGCTCCATCCGGTCCCACCTTGGTGTCGACCGGCCTGAACCAGCGGCTATCCGACAGTACGATGGCCTCGCTGTCCTCAGTCTTGAATGAGGAGGTGTCCTTGAGCATCCGGCTGGCTTGCACTCGATTGGTCAGTGCCATTCCTGCGATCATCTGACCCTCGTAATTGGGCAATGCCCCACCTTCGTAAATCACCAGCGTTTGAGAGAACCTGGGCTGGTAGCCGGAATGGGCCATGTGTGGGAAGAAACCGAAGGCATAAGGATTGGTCAGTGGACCATGCTTGGGCCAGTTCTTGACGTAGTACCCCCCTTGAACAAAATGCAGACCGCGTGCTGCGCCGATATTGGTTCCGACAAAGATGCGTCCCTTGCTGTCGAAATCCAGAGTCCAAGGATTTCCGCCGCCTTCCGCAAACAGTTCGAAAGCTTTGGTCGTGGGGTGATAGCGCCAGACAGCTTGTCCCAGGAAATCGATTCCTTTGACATGACTGGTCGTGGTGCTGCCTTGAACACCGTAAAGCCACCCGTCTGGACCCCAGTGCAGACTGTTTGCTACCGCATGAGTGTCTTCGATGCCAAAGCCGGAAAGATGAACCTCGGGATCACCATCCGGCACATCATCTCTATTGCGGTCGGGATAAAACAACAGGTAGGGTGGGTTCAGCACCCAAACCCCGTCACGACCCACCGCGACGCCGGTGGCAATATTCAGGCCAGTCAGAAAATCCTTGTGCAAGTCGAAAAGGCCATCCCCATCCGTATCTTCCAGAATTGTAATCTTATCAGCGCCACGGACGTGATTAGGGGGAGGCAGTGGAACCTTATCAAAGACGGCTCGCAAATATTTGTCGTATTTCACGACCTTCAGACCCGCCGGGAATGGATACTGGATGTACTGCACCACCCATAGGCGACCGCGTTCATCGAAGTGCAGATTCAGCGGCTGGCGAATCACTGGCTCGCTGGCGACGACTTCCATTTCCAGGCCATCACTCAGCCTAAAATGTTGCAGCGATTCAGCCGGCGAAGGAGCCTTGATTCCTCCAGCACCTTCGATTCCCTCCCCTGCGGGTTTGAAAGTTTCGACGAATTTCTCAACTTCCGGTGTGAAATGCTTTTCCTGCTCGGGGTCACGCTGCCTCTCGGCAGGGCGCTGGGTGGCATTCGATGGCGTCTGCTCTCCAGAACCGGCGTCTTTTTCTTTCCCCGTTCCGGTGAACAACCCAAATAAAAGAACACCGGCAAGAATTGTGACTATTCTTCTCGTTGGCGGAGTCATTTGAGTGTGCTCTCTTGTTGGATTCTACATTGTTAAAAGTCGCAAAAAAAGTCTTCCCCAGCCGCGAGACCGTATCTGAGTACAGCACGATCCTGTTCAATGTGACGCCGCTATGATAGATGAAGATCCCGCGCTTTGCGCGGATCTCATTCAGAAGTGAGGTTAGGGCCCGTCACAGAATAACATTTGCACTTTGCTGTCCCGCAAAGCGGGACTGGCAAGGCGCGAGCGACGAGCATACCCGTTGCGGTATGTAAGGAGCGAGCAACGCAGCCAGCGGGCATGTCCGCTTCGCGGGAAAGGGGCGCGGCGGCGAGGGGCCGCAGGTATGGAGTACAGCCTTCAGGCTGCACCGCGCCCGGGCAGGCTAAAGCCTGAACTCCATACCTCCGGCCCCTCGGCGCTCGCGCCAAAGTGTAAATGTCATTCTGTGACGGGCCCTAGGAGCATCCGTGCCCTTCAGGCACGCCCAGAAAGGAGCGCCTACTATAATGAAGAGAAGAGTGCAAGCAGGTTGGGCAGTCTATTGGCGGAAGCTGATCTTTTCGATCTGCCTGCGGTTGAGCCTGGTCATGGGGCTTATGCCGAGCTCAGTCGTTGTTGCCCAGACGACCTTACCTGGGACAGCCCCCTTGACAGCGGAAGGAGATTTGGCGGAGCAGATGGTGGAGGGGATCAAGCGCTACTTGTTGCGCGAAACGGATGCTTCGGTTGAGAAGCGAGCCCGGCTGTGGAAGCGGGATTATGGATCGCTGGAGAGCTATAACCAGTCGGTCGCACCCAACCGGGAGCGCTTTGCTAAGATCATCGGGGTGGTCGAGTCGCGCCTTGCCAAAGTTGAGCTGCAGCTGGAGGCGACCTCCTCGACCCCGGCCCTGATCTCGGCCGGCAATGGGTACAAAGTTTATGCAGTGCGCTGGCCCGTGTTCGAGGGGGTAGCAGCCGAAGGCTTGCTGCTGGAGCCCGACACTTGGCCGGTGGCGCGCATCGTCGCGATTCCCGATGCCGACCAGTCCCCGGAGATGCTCGTGGGGCTGTCAGCCGGGCTAGACCCGGCAGGGCAGTTTGCCCGCAGGTTGGCTGAAAACGGCTGTCAGGTGCTGGTACCGGTGCTGGTTAACAGGCTGGACACCTGGTCCGGCATTCCTGACATTCTGCCTGGGCCTTCAATTTCGGCTGCGCCCGGCAGCGGGACGATGACCACCAGCAAGATGACTAACCAGCCGCACCGGGAGTGGATTTATCGTATGGCCTACGAAGTAGGCAAGCATATCATTGGCTACGAGGTTCAGAAGGTACTGGCAGCCGTCGATTGGTTCACCTCTGAAAACAAAAACAAGCGGCCGACACCCATTGGAGTTTTCGGCTATGGCGAAGGGGGACTGCTGGCACTCTACAGCGCGGCCCTTGACTCCAGAATCCAAGCCACAGGGGTTAGCGGCTATTTCCAGTCTCGCCAGCAGGTTTGGCAAGAGCCGATCTATCGAGATGTGTGGGGCCTGCTCAAGGAGTTTGGTGATGCTGAGTTGGCCAGTTTGATTGCTCCTCGCGCTCTGATTGTTGAAGCCAGCCGAGGACCGGAGGTTACAGGACCGCCCCCGGAAACCGAAGACCGCAAGGGAGCCACTCCCAATGGCAAACTCGTTTCGCCGCCTTTATCGTCAGTACAGGCGGAAGTCGAGCGCGCCGGCCCCTTCTTTGTGGGTTTGAAGGCCGAAGAGAAGCTCCAACTGGTGGTGAGCGACGGGGGAAGCGGACTGCCGGGTTCGGAAACCGCGCTCTCCGGGTTGCTGCGATTACTAGGAGTAAAGCCAAACTTGCGACCCTCCGCCGGCATGCCGCGAAATCTCCGTTCAAACGTTGACGAAACGGAGCGGCTGCACCGGCAGTTCAATGAGCTGGTCGATTACACTCAAAGGTTGTTGGGAGAGGCGCCAAAGAAACGAGCCGCCTTCTGGTCCAAGGCGGATGCGTCGAGCCCCGAGCGGTGGAAACGGACCACGCAGTTTCACCGAGACTATATCTGGGATGAGGTCATCGGTCGGCTGCCCTCCCCGAGTCAATCAGCGAACCCGCGGACGCGGCAGATCTATGATGAGCCAAAGTTCTCAGGGTATGAAGTGATGCTGGATGTCTGGCCAGACGTTTTTGCCTTCGGGATTCTGCTGGTGCCTAAAGATCTTCATCCTGGCGAGCGTCGCCCGGTCGTCGTGTGCCAGCACGGGCTGGAAGGACGGCCGCGAGATACCATCGAGAACAACGACGCTTACCACTATTACAAGCGGTTTGCCGCCCGCTTAGCTCAGCAAGGATTTGTCACCTTCTCTCCTCAGAACCCGTATATTGGAAAGGATCGCTTTCGCCTTATCCAACGCCAAGGACACCCGTTAAAACTAGCGCTGTTCTCTTTCATTCTAGGGCAGCATGAACGCCTGCTAGACTGGCTAGCCAGCCAGCCTTTCGTCGATCCCGAGCGTATTGGCTTCTATGGTCTCTCTTATGGTGGAAAAACTGCGGTGCGTGTGCCCCCTTTGCTGGATCGTTATGCACTGTCGATCTGCTCCGCGGACTTCAATGAGTGGGTATGGAAAAACACTCGTATCGATTCGCGCTACAGCTACCTGGTGACTTCGGAATATGACATGATTGAGTTTGACTTTGCCAACGTGGTCAATTATTCAGAGCTGGCAAATCTGATGGCTCCGCGGCCGTTCATGGTCGAACGGGGACATCATGATGGAGTAGCGCCCGATGAGTGGGTGGCCTACGAGTACGCGAAGACCCGCTATTTCTATGCGACAAAGCTCAAAATCCCTGAGAACACGGAAATTGAATTCTTTGATGGACCTCACACCATCAACGGCAAAGGTACTGTTGACTTTCTCAGGAAGCATCTGAAATGGCCGAAATAGCCTGCACCCTGTATTGCCGCAGTATGGATCCACCACCTCGGCAATCATCACCGCCACGACGAAGTCCGGTACAAACGAGTTTCACGGAGGTGCAGATTGGTTTCATCGCAAACACTGTCCTGAATGCCCGGCAGTTTGGAGTGGCTGACCGGACACTTGGGATTTTCGCTTGACCTGCCATAAGAAGGGAGCTAGTGTAGTGTAATTTGTTCCACAGAAGTGTCACCCATAGATGCATAGGAAAGGGAGAGGGAGTATGCAGCGAGTAAAGAATACTTCAGTAGAACCTCAGTCCAGGTCTTCACTTCCCGAAGTTAGTTGGGAGGAGATCACAGAACCTGGCGCATACGTCGAGCGCGGGACGGGCGACCTCTATCGTATCCCCAAGGAGGCGCTTATTTCGGGAACATCTCCGGTGATCCACAAGCAAAGCGCCGGTGCTTCCCGCCTGGCTCGAGTAAGCAAGAATCCTTTTCTAACCACGCTGGAGGCACGACTGCGCTGTGCTCAACACAACATCGAGCCTAACTTCTGATAATCTCCGAAGCGCGATTCCCTGGTCCCGCGTCTTTTATTAGCTCCAGGTGTACATCTTTACACTCGCGTGCCAACGGTCTCTCTGAAATCCACATTTGCCGTCCTCGCAAGATTCCCTGGCGCTGGTCGGTTGAAGAGATCTCACCGCAAGGAATCTCCCCGGGGATGAATTCATGCCAGCCATCCTGGTCCTCTTCTATCTGGCGGTTGCTGCAAGCAGGCCTGATATCGCATCGTATCGTCCACTGTTCAGCATCGAGAGAAGTACGAATGCCAATGTGGTTCATTACGAAGCCAGAGTTACAGAAGACGGAAAGCTCGATCCCGCAGACCCTGTTGCAGTCTATTGGATCATGGTAGCGGAGGACGGGAGGCGCCAGGAGCTGAACTACCTGGAGAAAAGCAGGGCCTACGGTTTTACGGTTAAATGCGACCCGTCGGACCGATCTTGCAACATGGCTTTGGTTTCGCAGAAAGATCGTCCCATCCGCATTTACCTCGAGGGCGACACTGCGAGAGCAGTGACGTTGATCGGGGGTCATCGCGCATACCTTACCCGGATCTATATCAGTACGCGAAGAGTCGTGCTCATTCGAACAGTCGACTACATCGAGCTGTTTGGAGTCGACGTAACTACACGAGAAAATTGTTACGAGAAGGTGCTGCCGACCAGATAGGAGCAGAGGGAAGGAGTCGTGCGGCTTCGGCGCCGTCACGAAGCTGCCCGCCAGGTTGCCGGTTTGCGCATCTTCCAGAGAAGCCAGCATCCGTACGCGAGAGAGGCGAGCATCACGAGCGAAGCCACGATCCGAAGAGCGCCCGCCAACCTCCGGTCCCAGAGCAGTAGACCGACGCTCTCCAGCAGGTATCGCCAGTCATTCGGGGTGACGGGTTCGCCGCCACCGATTGTGACGACGTCGAGTTCGAGTGCGGTTGCGTCGGCCATGTAAGTGGCCATCTCGAAGAGAGCAGTGGAAAGCCATGCGCCGCAAACCGCAATCGCGAAGAAGTCCGGCCGCCGGAAGAACAAGACAGCACAGACGATCGGGACGGCGGCCTGCGTAACGGAACCACCAGCCACCATCAGCCACTCCCCAAAAGGGCGAAAGATCAGATGCCCAGCTTCATGGAGCCCTAGGGTAAGACCGGAGAACCAACCACGGTAGAGCGGATCCGCCATGTGTTTGAGCCATTCCCGGGCAAGGACGAGCAGAATTGCTGCGCGCCACCACGGCGATTTTCCCGCACACCACTCGTCGATATATTTTTCACCCATGATGCGAATTGTACACGATCGGCAAAAAACAAACGATGAACCTCGGGCTGCAATTAGTTAGAAGAAGTGCGAGTCAATTTTTAGGCAACACCGTGAGGCGCGTGTCAATGGCCCGGCCTGTGAGAAACTGTGCAGAATTTGTATGTCCAACGAACGCAAATCGCAATGGCCGCTTTCGTGCAATTCGTGGAATTCGTGGCCAGCAAAACGCCACGAATTCCACGAATTAACACGAATTAAATTTTCCACAGCTTCTGAGGAGTTCACGGCGGCTGGCTTTTTCCAGCTCAGTTTCACCGCGAAGGCCCTAAGGGGCAAAGGAGTCGCGAAGGCTCCAGGCTACTCGTAGCGGAGGGCTTCGATCGGATCGAGATGGGCGGCTTTCCTCGCCGGCCACACGCCGAAGATCAGGCCAATCGCGACCGAAACGGTAAATCCAGTAATGACGGCCCACGGGGGAATGCTTGCAGGCAGACTGGGGAAGAAGGCCGCAACGAGATAACTCGTCGCAATGGCGAGAAGGATTCCGAATACCCCACCCACGCCCGTGAGGGTCATGGCTTCGCAGAGGAACTGGAACACGATGTCCCGCCGGGTGGCCCCGATGGCTTTACGCACGCCGATTTCCCGGGTCCTTTCGGTCACCGAGACCAGCATGATGTTCATCACGCCGATCCCCCCGACCAACAATCCGACTCCGGAAATGGCGATGGCGATCAGGCCGACGGCCGCGGTGATCGAATCAAACTGCTCGATGAATCGCTCCGAGGTCGTGAGGTCGAAATTTCTTGGCTCGCTGGGCTTCACCGCACGGCGCCGCCGCAGCACGCTCTCTACTTCGTCCAGCGCGTTCTTGAGCATGCCCGCTTTCGCCTGGATCAGGAGCAGGTGTTTATCTTCCCAGGGCATCATTTTTTTCATCGAGCGGTAGGGAACGAGAACGGCCCTGTCCTGCTCATTCTCACCGAAGAACCCTCCCTTGCGCTTTTCGACGGTCCCGACCACTGTGAACAGGCCGTCGTTTATGAGAATCTGCTTCCCCACGGCGTCAGCATAGGGGAAGAGGGCTTCGCGCGCGTCGGCTCCCAGGACGCAAACCTTCATCCGGTGTTCGTCCTCGACTTCAGTAAAGAAACGTCCGTCCGCCAGAGGCACGCTGGTGACCGAAACATAATTCGCCGGCACACCCTTGAAGTTGAAACTGTGCAAAACGTTACCTCGGTACTGAATCCGGACCCTCGTGTTCCAAGGGAAGCCTTCCCACGACGTCTCCTGAACTGAGGGGCACGTCTCGCGGATGGCCAGCGCATCGTCCACCGTCAGAGGCTTTCTCAACCACTCCTCTCGCGGGCGCCGGCCGAACTGGGGCCCGGTGCTCAGGTGAAAGGCGAAGATGTTGTTGGTCCCGTACTCCTCGATAAAGGTTATGACGTTCTGGCGCAACCCGGTGAGGATGGATGCGATCACTATCACCGTCAGAACACCGATGATGATCCCCAGGATTGTCAGAAAAGATCTGAATTTGTGGGCCGTCAAGGTCTGCAGGGCCATGGCGATGTTTTCGCGGTACTGATAGCTCTTCATAAACTTAGCTCGCTTCGCTCGCTAACTTAACGGGTCGAGGGGCAAAGGGGTCAAGGAACACAGGGAAAGGCGTGGCATGGACCGTCTCGGCGATGACCCAGGCTAGGTTAAGATCCTCACGTTCCACAGGCGGGACGCCCGGGCCACGATGCTTAACTCGCAACTTTTTAATTGCATCAAGTTTAGTCCCTGGAAAGCGCAACAATGGGATCGAGCTTGGATGCCTTGTATGCGGGATAGATCCCGAACAGCAGCCCGATCCCTCCCGAAGTGAGCAGGGCAAGCAGGATATAGCCAATCGTGATATGCATCGGGATCGGCGTAGTAATCCTGATGACGGCGCCGATGCCATAAGCGAGCAGCAGCCCGAGCAGCCCTCCGAAAGAAGAAAGCACCAAGGATTCGACCAGGAACTGGAGCAATATGTCCCTGCGTTTCGCACCGATCGCCTTTCGCATTCCGATCTCTTTCGTCCTCTCTGTTACCGTCACCAGCATGATGTTCATGACCACGATGCCGCCCACGAGCAGAGAAATCAGCGTAATCGGAGTGACCACCGCCGCGATCGCTCCCGTGAACCGGCCCACGCCTTCCTGCATCGCACTGCTGGCCAGGATGTCAAAGTCGTCCTCCTGGTTCGGCTTCAACTTATGGCGGGACCTCATGATCACCCTCACGTCGTCCTGTGTGGTTTCGAGCGCTTCAGACGACGGCGCCTTTATCCGCAAGGTAATGGACTGGCGCGTCCCGTACTTTTTCAAGTATGCGGTATAGGGGAGGTAGATGTTTGTGTCCAGGGACTGACCGAAGAACGTGCCATTTCGCTTTTCCAAGCCTACGACGGTAAAGCTGTCCCCGCCTACTTTGATCTCCTTGCCGAGGGGATCGAGCGGTCCGAATAGCTCGTTGCGGATGTCTGCTCCGATAACGGCAACAGGGCGGGCGTGCTCGACGTCAAAAGTGGACAGGAAGCGCCCTTCCTCAATCTCAATTTGCTGGATCTTGGTGATGTCGGGGTGGACTCCCGTGACGTCCGCATCAAAGAACGTGCGGTTTCCGAGTTTGGCTTCATCCCTCCAGCGAAGTATGGGCGTGACAGCCTCGCAACCATCGCACTGCCCGCGAATCGCCCGAAGATCATCGGTGTAGAGCCGCCGGCGTTTCATCAGCTTTTCCCATTCTTCTTCGGAGATGTTCATCCGCGCCATGCGCGCCACGGTAAAGCTATTGCTGCCAAATGTAGAGACCAGACGGTCTTTTACGTAGTAGCCCAGCCCTTCGATGGCACCTCCAACCGTGACGACGGAAGCCACTCCGATAATGATCCCCAGGAGCGTGAGCACCGAGCGCATCTTATGGGCCCGGATCGAGTCCAGGGCAATGCGGGTCGCTTCCCAGAAAAAAGTGCCTCGCCTGGGCGAGAGCGTCCGTTGCCGGCCGAGGCCCGAAACCGGCCCGAGGTCAGACTCCAATTGCGAAAGGATCGCGCTCATAAAAAAGCCCCTTCTGGGGATGTTTCAACCGGCAGCTTACGACGATTCCTGATACGAGCACTGCTGCAGTTTTGTTCCGCCTGAAAATCGAAACGGGTTTAACGGGAGGCCTGTTGCAGGGGGCGGGTGGAGTGGAGTTTCGCGGAGCGCGGCCCGGCAGTTTTGCTCCTGGCGGACGCTGCCCTCGTGACAGGCGCGTGCGGCGAAGGAACGTTCAACCACATCCCCGCCCGCAGGGACCGGGGCGAAAGAATCCCATTGGCCTTCTGCAGCGCGGCGGCCGACACCCTGTACTGAGCAGCTATCTTGGAGAGGGTCTCCCCGGGCTTCACACGATGGCGGTCTGTGAACAAAGGGCGCTCACGTTCGGGCTTTGCGGCGGGCAGACTAGCCAGCTTTTGCTCGAGCCGGCTTCCTATTCCTTCGGGAACCTTCAGTTCATAATTCGGATAGCCAAAGGGTGTGGAGTGGCCTCGCAATGAAGGATTCAGTTCTCTCAAGGTGTCCACAGGAACATCCAGCGTCTTCGCTACGACACGGAGATCCACGGGGCGGGAGACGGGCACACGGTCGTACGCCAGCGGGCGGTCCAGCTCTGTCGGCAAGCCATATTTTTCCGGATTGTGGGCCAGGATGATGCTGGCCATGATCATAGGGACATGGTTCCTGGTCTCTTCGGGAAAATTGCGACGGAGTTCCATCAAGTCCCAAAAGTCATTAACCCCGCTTCGGTTCACGAGTTTCAGAACCTTGCCTTCTCCCCAGTTGTAGGCGGCCAGCACCAGGTTCCAATCCTGGAACATTGCGTAAAGGTCATTCAAATAGCGCGCGGCAGCCCGAGTGGACTTCTCAGGATCGGAACGTTCATCGACGTACCTGTCAACTCTCAGGCCGTACCGGATAGCTGTGGCTTTTCCGAATTGCCATATTCCCTTGCAAGCCCTGCGAGAAAGGGCGTTGGTCTTGAACAGGCTTTCCACCTGGGCAAGGTACATCACGTCCAGGGGAACCGATTCCTCCCGGAAAGTCTTCGAGATGATATCCCGATAGCGCCCGGAACGGACCAGCCCATCACTGAAAATGCCTTTCCCTTTGGTTAACCAATAGTTCAGAGACTTCAGAACTTTCTCATTAAGCTCAACGGGAATGTCGTAGTCGCTGCCGGCAACATCCGCTTCCGCGCTATTGCGCAGCGAAGGTTCTACCGTAATCGGGATGAGATCGACCTTCTCGAGCTCATCTACCACGGCGGTCTCGGCGGCATCTTCCCTCACGTTGTCCGGCTGCAGGTACCGCGACTCATCGCGCTGGATTCGGTGGATCAAGTCCTGAAAGTACCGGTTCAGAACCGGTTCCGACGCCACGTTCCACTCTGATTTCAGGATCAGATCCACGGCGGCGTTAAACGCCTCCCGTCCCCTGGCAGACTCCCCCCCTTTCAAGAGCCGCGATCCTTCCTGGTAACGCAAATTGGAGATCCGCATCAGGTCCAGCATCTGACCCGGTATAGTCATGTCATTCGGGACAAAATTGGCAGGGTCGTCGGTGAAGGTGTCAGCCGCGGGCAGGGCGACGGGAACTTTTACGGAGTCTGTTTGCGGGAGCGCCGCCGGGGGAATGAACAAACAGCAAAGTACGGCAAGGACAGGTATGGGCGCAAGATTCTTCATTGAGAGTAAAAATTACTTTACTTCCGGATTTCGCGCAGCCGGGGTCGACCGGCCGGCGAGCATCAACCGCTTCGCCTCAGGCAGTAAATCGAGGGCCTTCATGACCTGGGTGTCCCCTTGAACAGCCACCTTGTAGCCCTCCTGCAGGCCAAAAGAGGAGGTATATACCTCCTGCTTGATACGTCGCTTTATAAAATCGACGTTTGCCTGGATATCCTCATCGGCGAACTCAATGTTTTTGTTGCGCAGAAATTGTTTAAAGTCCTCGAGAATCGAGTCTGTGATCTCCAACCGCGAGGCAGACTTGATATCCTTCGCCGGGGGAGCGCCGACCTCTTCGTTGCGCGGCACCTGGAAATTGCTGGCAGAAGGGACCTGCCCGGAACTCAGGCGGCGCGCGTACTCAAAGAAGATGTCCCTCGTCGAAAGGATCGCCTCGAAACGGTTGAGCTCCCGCATTGGAACCTCGGCGTCCGGCGTAATGCCTCCCCCGCCCAGAACCTTTCGGCCGCTGTCGGTAAATCTGGTCTCACGATTTTTGCCGTTCGCTGAGATCGCGTTATTGAGGTAGTAGTAATCGAAGCTGGAACCCGAGTAATCACGCTGAATTAGGCGCCCGCTGGGCGTGTAGTACTTCGCGGTAGTCAGCGCCATTCCCGTGTTGTTTTCCAACTGGTAGACCGACTGAACGAGTCCCTTGCCAAAGCTGGTTTCGCCCACGATCAAGGCGCGATCGTGATCCTGCAGGGCGCCCGCGACGATTTCCGAGGCGCTTGCGCTGTGGCGATTAATCAGGACCACAATCGGAACCTGCACCTTCTCCAGACCCGGCGCCTTATAAGGACGCGCGGATCCCTCCGTACGACCCTTCGTGGCGACGATCAGCTTTCCCTTCTCGACAAAAAAGTCCGCCACCTCGATTGCCTGGTTCAGCAGACCCCCCGGATTGTCCCGCAGGTCCAGAATCAAGCCCGAGAGGTTGCCGGCGTCAAGCTCTTTGAGTTTCTGCCCCAGTTCCTCCGCGGTGGATTCAGAAAAGCGGTCGATCTTGATGTAACCGACCCCGGGCTTTACCTCGAACGCATAGGGGACGGTTATGTACGGGATCTCATCTCTTTCCATCCGGAACTGCAGCGGATCGCGGATGCCGGGCCTTTCCACCGTAATGTTTACAATCGTGCCTTTTGGACCTCGGAGATGGCCGACGACCTCGTCCGATGGCCAGTCGTCAATGGGTTCCCCTTCGATTCGCGTGATTACGTCTCCTGCCCGCAGGCCCCGGCGTTCTGCCGGCGAGCCTGTCGCGGGAGGCTCCACAATCACCACACGGCCCCGCTCCCGGATAAGCGACCGAACTCGAATCCCAAGGCCGTAGTATTTGCTGTGCTGCTCTTCCCGAAGACGGCTAAATTCCTTGGGCTCAAAGAAACTGGAATGGGGATCGAGCGCTCGCAGCATCCCTTTGATAGCGCTGTATACGAGTTTGTCCGACCCGACGTCATCGGCATACTTGTCCTGAATGACGTCAAGGGCCTCGGTGAAATTCCTGAGAAATTCGTTTTCTGCTTTTTGGGAAGTCGCGCTTCCGGCAGCGACCCTTCCATCTTTCAGGCCGCTCACCAACGAGGACATCAGGATAATAAGGAGTACTAGAACTGGAAATCTATGTTTCATAAGAGGATGGCTCCAATCCTTTCGCCGAGCCCTCGCAGTATAGCATGCGGCTCCACGGCAAGACAACCCGTAATTCTGAATGCTCGCCCGACGTGTCCCGTGGTGAAAACAGGACATCTTGCCGCTGCAGCGTCACTGTCTGAATCGCAGATCCTGGAACGCCTGCTCCATCTCTTCGATTATTTTCTCCGCAGCGTTCCGCGGGTTCGACGAGTTCCGTATGGGTCTCCCGACTACAAGATAATCAGCTCCGGCTCGAATCGCGTCGTCAGGAGAAAGCGCCCGCTTGTGGTCATCGCGAGACGAGTCAGCCGGTCTGATCCCGGGTGCAACGATGATCGCCGATGGGTACAACTTGCGTAACATTCCAATTGTCTCGCCGGATGCGATCAGCCCCTCACAGCCATTGTCGATTGCCTGTTTCGCGCGCCACTTCACGTAAGATTCCACCGTGAGCTTGGAGTCCGCGAAAAGATCCTTCAGATCATTCGCATCAAGGCTGGACAGAAGGGTCACAGACAAGAGCTTCGGCTTTTCCCGGGCCCCCCGTCCATCTCGTGCTGCGCGCACAGTTGCGCCGCTTCCGTGGATTGTCAAGAATTCGACTTCACTGGCCGCGATGTTGGCAACCGCCCGTCGGATTGTCTCCTCGACATCATCCATCTTAAGATCCAGGAAAACGCGGTTGTTCCCTTCGATCAATCGCCGGACGAACGTAAGCCCTTCGGCAATGAAAAGCTGGTAGCCCACCTTGAAAAACGAAACCAGACCATTGAGGTCCTCGATGATGTCTAACGCTTCTTTAGCGGTGTCTACGTCCAACGCGACAATCAGCCGGTCGGCCGTCTTTGGTTTGGGGGACATAGGGCTACGCCGTCGCGGATCGTATCACAATTCGGCAGAAAATCAGACAGTCTCCATCACATCACAGACGGTCACAGAGCTGATTAGACCTCAGACCTCGACCTCAGGGATCAGACTTCAGACTTCATCATCAAAAAGCAAAAGCGCAGATGTCTCAAACGCTCTTGGTCTGAAGTCTGATCCCTGAGGTCTGAGGTCTGGCAATGTCCGCCGGCTGGCTTGACAACCCCTGCACCGTCAACTAGACTTGGCTTAAATTTAGCGAGGTTTCTTATGGGCTCCCTCGGAATGCAAGAGATTATCGTAATCTTTATCATAGCCCTCATTGTCTTCGGTCCGCGCAAGCTCCCGGAACTCGGCAAATCGTTGGGCAAAGGACTCGCAGAATTCAAGAAAGCCTCGAACGAATTGAAGCAGACCTGGGAAGAGGAAGTCCGGCTGGAGAAGGAAAAGGAGTCGATGTCGGAAATCCTCAAGGATGCTTCGACAGATTTGAAGGACTCCAAAGACGTTAAATGAAGGATCCTACGGCCGACCTGGATCCCGAACCCGAATCGCCGCCGCCGGAAGAAGAATCCGGCAAGATGTCGTTTCTCGAACATCTCGACGAATTGCGGCGGCGCCTCATCCGAATCATTCTCTACGTGCTTCTGGGTTTCGCCGCCTGCTTTTACTTTTCGGACAAAATCTACAACTTCCTGTCGGTTCCCCTCACGCAATCACTCCCCCCCGGAGGCAAACTCGTCGTTCTCAAGGTGACCGATGCCTTCTCCTTATATGTAAAGGTCGCGATCCTCGCGGGGATTTTTCTGACCGCCCCCTTGTCCCTCTACGAAGTGTGGAAGTTCATTTCCCCTGGGCTGTATCGAAGGGAGAAGAGATTCGTGGTCCCATTCTTGGTCTCTTCCGTGATTCTTTTCG
>WNGG01004945.1_pt1 | contig 16373 bp, 12 predicted proteins | sample 5400661 | NCBI WGS metagenome assembly WNGG01 (sample SAMN13153372, study PRJNA577476) | soil metagenome | isolation source: 100 cm soil or saprolite under Garry oak tree replicate 1 | place: USA:California | collected 2016-06-15 | reverse complement strand
GAGAAATCATGGGGATTGATGAGAAAGAACGCGAACGGGCCATCTTAGATGTGACGGTTGAACTGCTGCTTCGGCATGGGTACAACAAAGTGACGATGAGCGATGTGGCGGATGCTGTCGGCTTAAACCGCAGACTGGTCTATCTCTTGTTTCCTTCCAAGGATGCCTTGATCAAAGCCCTTCTGCTTCGGGAGTTGAACATCTATGCGGAAGTCTGGAATCGCTATCTCGAGAGTGATCCTTTGGGGGGCACGGTCGCCAGCGTCTATCGGGGTCTGCTCGCTGCCCTCAAGCAGTTCCCATTGATGGCTGCGATGTATACGCGAGATGAGCAGACGTTTGGCAAATATCTCTCCAGGCCAGGCAATTTCTTCGCCTCCTGGCCGCCTGATGCTGGTCCGACACGGGAGTATCTCCAGGCCATGCAAGAGATCGGAGTCGTTCGTCAGGACATCAACACGAGAGCCATGGCTTTCATTCTGGATGCGCTGACTCCTTCCATCCTTGCCGCCCTCTCTTCTCACACGAAGACACCTCTCGATGACTCCGCCAGGCCGGACCAGCCATCTTTTGATGAGTTAGTGGAAACAGTGGCCGAGCTTTGCGAGTGCTTGCTCACGCCGCAAGCGGGGGCGAACCTGGAAGCAGGGAAAGCGCTGATGCGCCGGAAAATCGCAGAGGTGCAGGCACAGTTGACTGAAAGGAACACCCAATGACACCTGAGAAGATCCACTTTACCAAAGAAAAAGAAACGATGCTCATGATGTTGAACGGCCGGGCGATTCAGAGCCAGTGGAAAAATCCCATCTTGCGTGATCCGTGGGCAGAAGAAGCGATGCGGCATATCGATTACGACATGAGCAAGACCCTCAAGGGAGTGAGCTCGTGGGGCATGTGGAAGAAGATCGGATATACCATCATCGCCACGCGAGCCGCGACCTTTGACCTGCTGGCGTCCCGCTACCTGGCCGATCACCCCGATGCGACGGTGCTGCACCTGGGCTGCGGCATGGACAGCCGCGTTTACCGGCTCGATCCGCCGGCGACGGTCGATTGGTTCGACGTGGATTACCCCGATGTGATCGACCTGCGCCGCCAACTGTTCCCCGAACGGAGCGCCTATCACCTGATCGGTGCACCGCTCTCGGATTTGCGCTGGTTGGACGAGGTGCCACGGGACCGGCCCGGACTCCTTCTCGCCGAGGGGGTGCTGCACTACCTGAGCGAAACGGAAGTGAAAGCGCTCCTGGGTGCGGTGGTCGCTCACTTCCCCGGCGGTCAGATGATCTTCGATATCTGCAATCCGTTCATTGTGAAAAGAGTGGGTTCGAACGTCGGGGGCACGGGTGCCACCTACAAGTGGGGCCTTGATGATCCCCAGGACATCAAGCAGCTTGAGCCAAAGCTTGAACTGATCAAGGAATTCAGGCCAAGCGAACTGGTCGCGTTTTCCCGATTCCCGTTATGGTGGCGAGTTCAAACCCGCGTCACTAAGCCAGGTGAAATGAAAAAACGTATGGCAGTGGAAAAATGCAATTGAGCATGATTTGAGAAGAATGGGGAAATGACTAAGAGGGAGGGAAACGCCGCAAGCATGAGCTGTATCTCTCTTTGTCACAACAAACGAACGATTTTGAGATAACTCATCATCGCGCCTCAGGTGCAGGCACCCACCTGGAAGCAGCCGCGCAGCGATTCTTCATGGATACGGCCGAGGGCATCCACGAACAAAATGACGAAGGCTTTGTCGACGGGGTTGCCGTCGGGGCCGAAGGCGATACGCCCGCTGACGCCCTGGAGGGCCTGCGCGCCTGTGATCTTTGCCAGTCCCTGCCGCAGTTCATCCGGCGTGATACTCTTTTTATTTCCCCCACTCGTGCTCAAGGCCAGTTTGCTGCCGGTCAGAAGCGCCAGGGTGGCATCGTAGGAAAGCATGACATCATTATCGGTGCGAGTATAGCCGTAGGCGCCCCCGGGCTGCTGGCCGGTGGGGTTGAAGGCGTTGGCGTAGTCGGTGAAGAAGGCTGGCTTCTGCGCTCTGAGGCCCGCGATCTCCCATTCATCCGGGTAGGCAAAGGCGGTGAAGTGCAGGCGGTTGAAGCCGACACGGGCGCTGCTGGGATAGCCTCCCAGTTCGTAGAGAGCATCTCCGCCCAGGATCTGCAGGTTGGCAAACGGGCCCGAGGTGGGCAGGTTCGCCAGCAGCACGCTGATATCGGTGGCGTAGCCGGAGAAGTAGACCAGGTCAGGGCTATGGTTGAGCGCGTCTTGCAGCAGGGCGGGAAGCTTGCCACGCCCGCTCGCCCCCACGGTATAGTTTTCGGTGACCACGATGGTGTTGCCGTCGGCTTTGAACTGGCGGCTGAAGTCGGTGGCCAGGCTGCTGCTGTAGGAATCGGAAGGATCGACGAACAGGGCCACGTTCTTCGCGTGCAATACCTGTTCGGCATAGCGGGCGCCGGCGATGGCCTGTCCATTGTTTGACGGGGCCACGCGGAAGAAGTACGGGGATACTTGCGACAGCAGGTCACTGGAGGCCGTTTGCGATACCATGGGAATGTGCGCGGCAGCAAGTACTTTGACGACATTGATGGCGCGCGAGCTGAAGGGCCAGCCCATCACGCCCACGATGGAATGATCCTGCTGCGCCGCTTGCACGATCTGCTGGGCCACCGTGGTGGCATAGGTGGCGTCGTTTCCGGAGTTAGCGACCAGCAGGATTACCTGCACGTTATTGGGCAGCTTGAAGCCGTCGTTGAACTCCTTCTGGGCGATATAGGCTCCCTGCAGGTCATCGCGGCCGACGCCGATGTTGTCGCCTGTAATCATGGTGCCGGCGACGAGCGTGATATGCGGATTACCCGAGTTCAAGACACGCTGGTTCTCCAGGTAGATGAGTGCTTCGGCGTCGCTGGTATCCTGCTGCAAGCCCGACTGCCAGAGTGACTCGGCGCCGCTGACGTCGCCGGCTTTCAGCCTGTCGGCGGCCTGGCGCTTGAGGTTGCCGTCAGGGCGGTTGGTGTCGAAGGCGAAGGTGCCATCGCTGATGCCGATAAACTCGCCGTCCGGGGCTTTCGTTACCCCGATACCATGAAGGACGACGGGTGTGGGCGTGGACGTGACGCCCGCGCCAGGTCTAAGAAAGCGGGTGAACGCGGCGTAGGCAACACCAACGATGAGAAGAATGGCGAGTAGAACAAGCAAGATGTTGCGCCCGCGATGGCTGCCGGATGGCTGCGGTTGAGGCTGGTATGGATAGGGCGGCAGCGCCGGTGGAGGAGGCGCGGGCTGCGTTGGCGGCTGTACCCATGTAGGCTGGTTGACGATGGTTGGCGCAGCGCCAATCGCTGCCATCTGGCCGGATGTATTGAGGGTATAGCTACTGGCATTGCCCATCACGCCATAGCGGTTCTGCAAGATGTTGTAGATGTCCTGCTTCATGGCGGCGGCACTCTGGTAGCGCTGATTAATGTCGCTCACGAGGGCGCGGTTCAGCACGCGCTCTGTTTCAGGCGAAAGCTGCGGGTTGAGCGAACGCACCGGAGGATAGACGAACGGTGGATGATTGCGCGGGTCGCGGTTGGTCAACACGTAGTGCAGGGTGGCTCCCAGCGCGTACAGGTCCGAACGGGGGTCGGCATTGCCCTGGTACTGTTCGGGTGGCGCGTAACCCGGCGTGCCCAGCGCCGATGTTTGTTTGCGCCGCGCGTTAAGGGCTATATCGGCACGGGCGATGCCGAAGTCCACCAGGTGCGCACGCTTATCTTTAGCGCCGATGATGATGTTGGCGGGCTTGATATCGCGGTGCACGATAGGCGGGGTTTGCTGCGCCAGGTAGTCCAGGATATCCAGAACTTCCCAGGCATAGCCCAGCGCATCGCGCTCTTTCATTGGCTGGTTGGTGCGATCCATGCGCTCCTGGAGGTTCTCACCATCCACGAACTCCTGCACCATGAAGTAGCGGGGCCCCTCCTGGAAGTGATCGGTCACGTTAGGCACGAGAGGATGGTCGATGTGGGCCAGGGTTGCCACTTCGCGCTTGAAGTTGCGCACATCGTCCGGCACTTTGGCCGGGTCGGTATTGTCGGAGACCAATTCTTTGATGACGACGGGCTTGCTGTCCAGGCGCAGATCGGTCGCCAGCAGGGCCGCGCCCATGCCACCCTGGCCGAGCACCTTTTTGATGACGTAGCGGCCGCCCTGCAAACGCGAGCCTGGGGTGAGCGAGTGGCTGGTGGGGACAGCCACTGCCGGCCCAACTGCAGCGGGCTGGGTACTATCAGCCTGGTCAAGCTGCCTGCCACAATTCGCACAGTAGCGAACTCCATCGCGATTCTCAGTATTGCAGTACGGACATTCCATTGTCTGTGCCTTCCTCAACTTGAGTTGTTGGCTTTTATCCTTGAGATCCATCCAAGGGTTTTTAAGGTCAAGAACCTACCAGGAGGTGGCCCACCAAGCTTTCTTGATGAATACGGCCTTGTGAATCCACAGCTAATATCACCAACGGCTTGTTTACCGGATCGCCATTCGTGTCAAAGGCGATTGGCCCGCTGACGCCCTGCACCGCCTGCGCCCCTTGGATCTGCATGAGGGCCTGCTGCAGGTCCGCGGGCGTGATGTTTTTATTTGCTCCTACACTGTTCAGAGCGCGGCTACTGCCTGCCAGGAGCGCCAGGGTGGCATCATAGGAGAGCATGACATCGCTGCTGGTGCGAGTGTAGCCATAGGCACCCCCGGGATGCTGGCCGTTAGGGTTGAACGCGCTGGCGTAGTCGATGAAGAATGCCGGTTTCTGCGCCTTGAGGCCCGCGATCTCCCATTCATCTGGGTAGGCAAAGGAGGTAAAGTGCAGGCGGCTGAAGTTGGCTCGGCCGCTGGTCGAATATCCGCCCAGTTCGTAGAGGGCGTCTCCGCCCAGGATCTGTATGTTGGCAGCCGGTCCCGAGGTGGGCAGGTTCGCCAGCAGCACGCTGATATCGCTGGCGTAGCCGGAGAAGTAGACCAGGTCCGGGTTGTGGCTGAGCGCGTCTTGCAACAGGCCAGGCAGCTGTCCCTGCCCCTTTGATCCCACGGTATAGTTCTCGGTGACGACGATAGTGTTGCCGTCAGCCTTGAACTGCTGGCTGAAGTCTGCAGCCAGGCTGCTGCTATAGGAATCGGCGGGATCGACGAACAGGGCCACGCTCTTCGCGTGCAATACCTGCTCAGCATAGTGAGCACCAGCGATGCCCTGTCCCTTATTGGACGGGGCCACGCGGAAGAAGTAGGAGGATACGCCCGTCAATTGATCGCTGGAGGCGGTCTGGGAGACCATGGGGATGTGCGCGCTGGCAAGGATGCGAATGGCGTTGATAGTGCGCGAACTGAAGGGCCAGCCCATCACGCCCACGATGGTGTGGTCCTGCTGCGCGGCCAGCACGATTTGTTGGGCTACCGTGGTGGCATAGGTGGCATCATTGCCAGAACTGGCGACCAGCAGGCGTACCTGCACGTTGTGGGGCAGCCTATGACCATCATTATACTCTTTCTGGGCGACATAGGCTCCTTGCAGGTCGTCACGGCCGACGCCGGCGTTATCGCCCGTGAGCATGGTGCCGACAACAATGGTAATGTAGGGATTACCGGACGTTAAGACGCGCTGGTCTTCCAGGTAGATGAGCGCTTCGGCGTCGCTGGTATCCTGCTGTAAGCCAGATAGCCACAGGGACTGAGCTCCCTGGACATCATTGCCTTTGAGTTTGTCGGCGGCCTGCGTTTTGAAACGGCCATCGGAGCGATTGGTGTCGAAGGCGAAGGTACCATCGCTGACGCCGATATACTCGCCGTCCGGGGCTTTTGTCACTCCGATGCCGTTAGCCGCGGGCGGTGGTGCAGACGTAGTCGCGCCTGGTGTAGAAGCAGGTCCCAGGCTGCCCGCCGGGCCGCGCACGAATGCGAAGTAGGCGACGACAGTTATGAGAAAGATAGCCAGCACAAACAGGATGAAGTTGCGCCCGACGTGGCTGGTGGTTTGCTGGCGCGGCGGCGCCTGTGGTGGGCGCACGTTGAACGGGTAAGGAGCTGGCGGCGGCGCCACTGGACGAGGGGGCGGTGGATTAGGTTGCGGTGGATTTACCGGGCGCTGTGCCGGGGCCTGCCGCTGTACTGGCCTGGCCTGGATTGGCCTGACCGGCTGCCGGGCAATGGTCGAGGCGGCGCCGGGCGTGACGATGGGGCCGGAGAAGGTATAGCTGCCGGTGCCGGCCGATGTAGCGTAGCGGTTCTGCAAGATCTCGTCGATATCCTGCTTCATGGCAGCAGCGCTCTGGTAGCGTTGATTGATATCGACCTTCAGGGCATGGTCTAGCACGCGCTCCGTCTCCAGAGAGAGCCGCGGGTTCAAGGCGCGTACTGGCGGATAGGCAAACGGGGGTTCATTGCGCGGGTCGCGGTTGGTCAGCAGGTGGTGCAGCGTGGCTGCCAGCGCGTACAGGTCCGAGCGGGGGTCGGCGTTACCCTGGTATTGTTCGGGTGGGGCATAACCAGGGGTGCCCAGCGCCGAGGTTTGCTTGCGTTTGACATTGCGCGCGGTATCGGCGCGGGCGATGCCAAAGTCCACCAGGTGCGCCCGTTTGTCCTTGGAGCCGATGATAATATTGGCGGGTTTGATATCCCGGTGCACAATGGGCGGTTTCTGCTGCTCCAGGTAATCGAGGATATCCAGCACTTGCGAGGCGTAGGTAAGCGCGTCCTGCTCCGGCAAGGGCTGGTTGGTACGATCCAGGCGATCTTCCAGGTTCTCGCCATCGACAAACTCCTGCACCATGAAGTAGTGTGAGCCTTCCTGGAAGTGGTCCGTGACGGTAGGCACCAGGGGATGATCGATGTAGGCGAGTGTTTCAACCTCGCGCTCAAAGTTTTTTACATCTTCGTTGAGCTGGGTGGGATCGGTATTGTCGGAGATCAACTCTTTGATGACGACGGGTTTGCCAGCGACGCGCATATCGTTTGCCAGCACGGCCGCCCCCATGCCACCCTGGCCGAGGATCTTCTTGATGACATAACGGCTGCCCTGCAAGTGTCCGCCGGGGGCCAATGAACCGGAGGTAGTGTGAGTTCCTCCGGCTGTCGTAGAGGAGGTTGCCTGCCCGGCAGATCCCGCAGAGGTTGTTCCCAGGCCCGGCACGTTGCTCGAGGTGCTGGTCGCGGCTGCCGGGGATGATCCCAGGTACCCGCCGCAATTAGTGCAATATTCCTCTGTAGGGGGGTTATACGTATCACAATAAGGACATTTCATAATATGTTGCCTGCTTTCCTCTACGTTAAGAAATGCGCCTTTCATCTGGCTGTCTCAGCAGATTATACGGTTTTTCTAGGCGAGAGTCGAGAGTCAAATTGCATTCATTACTTGTTATAAACGTATACGAACTGAATTGTTAAAAGTTTGTGCCTCTCCCTGCTTAGAAAACAGAAAAAACCGGCGTCTCCCACGCCGGTTTTTGTAGACATTATGCGAAGAAATGGTTACAGGTGCTGGCACCGAAGCGAGATGATGCCGGGCGCGAAATGATTTGCTTTTTGCAAATACTCTTGCTCGTTGGCCTCGATCATCAGTTTGTGCATTACTACCACGTCCCCATCAGGCAAGGGTTCCGCCGGCTGTAAGCAGAGCTCCATCACTGCGCTGCCGCGCTCGAAGACTTTGACCAGACCACCAGAGCCCGGGATACGGTAGACGCGATAGTCTATCGACGGGCTGGGCACTTCCAGGTATCCAAATTTGATGAGCTGCTGGTACTGGTTTTCGGTCAACATTTCGCGCAACAGCGCTTTGGCGCGGCTCTCGGCAGAGAGGTGTTCACTGACGGACTCGCGCAGGCGGCTCACACGGCCATCGGGCGACTGCGACAAGTAGTAGATGGCCAGCAGCAGGAACAGCAGCCAGATACCAAGAAACAGGCTGAGCGCTTCTAAGGTCATAGCCGCTTACGCTCCTTAGCCACCTACTACACGCGGCACAATCACAATCTGCTCGGCAGTGCGATCAAACTGCTCAATACGCTCTACAGGTTTACCGGGTTCTACTTTGAAGGCGGTGGCGCCACGTGAGTGCTCTTCGTTGAAGATGCGTTCCGCCTCCCGGATAGCCGCTACGGCTTCGGGATCATTCGCCTCGACTTTCCCGGGATCCCAAATGACCCGGTCATCACCTCGACGGGACATGACCCGCAGCATACCCATGGTCTTTCTCCTTCTTCTGTATAAGCTTACTCTACCGAGCCTCATCTCTGATTGTTTTTATCTACCCTGCCGTTTATGCTCAGAGACGTGTATTATTATTATACACTATACAGGGATAGAATGAGCATAGCACGCTTTAGGCAGTGAGTCAAGGGCAAGAGAAGGAAAAAGTATCACGGCTGCAGGCAGGGAAGCGTGAAGGTGAAGACGCTGCCCTGGCCGGGCGTGCTCTCGACCGTTATCTGGCCGCTGTGTAATTCTACGATCATTTTGACGATGGCAAGCCCTAATCCCTGGCCGGAGCCACGACCGCCTGCAGAGCGGGGCACCTGGTAAAAACGTTCGAAGATGCGCTGCTGGTGTGGAGGGGAGATGCCAACGCCAGTATCGCGCACCTGTACCTCCACCCACTCCTTTTCTGTTTCCTGTGGTGATTCCGGTATGCTGCTACACACGCGAGCGGTGACGGTTATGTATCCTCCTGAAGGAGTGAAGCGCAGAGAGTTGCTCAGCAGGTTGCGCAGTACCTGTTGGATACGTACGCTGTCGACGTAGATGGGCGGGAAATCAGCGGCAAGATCCATGGTAATAGTGACACCATTGTCGATGGCAGTGATCTGTAGCTCTTCGAAAGCGTTTGTGATGATTTCCTCCAGGCTGGACTCCTCGCGGTTCAGCTGTAGTTGCCCGGTATCGGCGCGCGCGATGATGAGCAGGTCTTCGAGGAGCGCGTAAAGGTGCTCGCTGCCGGCACGAGCGCGTTGGACAAACTCGCGCTGCTGCTCGTTGAGGGGACCGGCGATGTCGTCCAGGACCAGATCGAGGTAGCCGTGGATGGCATTCAGCGGCGAGCGCAGTTCATGGGCAAGCAATGAAAGAAACTTAGCCCTGCTGCGGATGGCTTCGCGTATGGCGGTCACGTCTCGCGCTACCAGCAGCCATTGCAACTTGTCGTTTGCCGGGACGGGGGTAATGCTGACGCCGAGCGAGCAGGACGCGTCATTGATTTGTAGATCGATCTCGGTGTAGGGCAATGCCTGCCGCTGCTGGAGCGCCTGCTGTACTGTACGCAGGTTGCCGCACGATTCATGCGAACAGTCGTCATCGCAACTGAAGAGGTCGGCAGCCACTGCACCGATAAGCTGCTCGGGGTCTACAGCGAACATTTCGTTGAAGGCCGGATTCGCCTGTAAGAAACGACCATCATCTCCGATGATGGCGATGCCGTCTGAGCTTGCCGTCAGAATAGTGCGCAGTTGGGAGGCACGGCGAGCATCGACGATGGCCAGCGTGGCCTGTTCTGCAAAAATCGCCAGCATTTGTAGCTGGCGTGCGCTGAAGGCATTCACCGTAGGGCTGCTGGCGGTGAGTGTGCCAATAAATTCGTCGTGATCGATGAGGGGGACACAGATCATTGAGCCGACGGGCCCCTGCTCCAGGCGTTTGAAGCGAGGATCAAGGCACGTATCGTTGATGACGAGCGGAATACGGTACTGGGCGACCCAGCCAGTCACCTCTTCGTTGAGCTGGAAGCGCGTGTGGCGGGTCGGGCGCCCCTGAGTGGGAAAGGCAGCGCGCGTGACTACCGTGTTACCCGTGACGCCGGTCAGGGTTATAGAACAGTTGCCGACCTCCAGCAAGGCGCCCGCGTTCTGTACGATGCGCTGGAGCGCACCGGCCAGCGTATGCGGCTCGTCTTCACCCGAGGAGGTATTGTGGCCTGCATGAGAGTTCTGCATAGATGAGGTATTGGTAGTCATACATATCCTTCTGATTATTTGGTGTCATTTAACGAGTAGTTGAATCTTGTTTGGGACGGGTTAAGCCCTGCCATCCGCTTCGACAGTTGTAGTATATCATTAAATAGCAAGGAAGCAAGCGAAGATAAGCAGATTGGGCTATTGGTAGTTCCGGGTGAAAAAGGCCCTTTTGCTATGAAGCTTGCCATCATGTGGTCTGGTCTTCAGCCTGCTCGTCTTTCCAGGGCAATCACCGGGATCTGCCGGGATGTTTTCGCCTGGTGCTCGGTGAAAAAGGGGTACAACTCCACTATCCTGCTCCACAACCGCTGCCGCTCCGAACCTTCCATGACAACGGCCGTCGCCTCGAAGGTCTCGGTCCTGACCTCGACTGTGACTTCGGGGTGAGCCACCAGGTTGCGGTACCAGTCCGGGTGGGCCGGTGCGCCAGCATTGGAGGCGATCACGAGCAGGCGGTCGCCATCGGGTATATACATCATGGGCGTCGTGCGGCGTTGACCGCTCCTGGCGCCCGTGGTCGTGAGCAGGAGTAATGGCCTGCCTTCCCATCGCCCACCGGGCTTCCCCCTGTCCGCGCGGAACTCCTCGATCACCCGGCGGTTGTAATCATTTTGATCTATCATGAATTCTCCTATAGTCGATGCCGATATGCTGGCAATCCCTTGCATGGTTGAGAGTTTCCTGTCCAGTTTCATACTAGCACGCCTGTTCGACGACGTCAAGGTGAGTCTCTTGCAAGGGGATAGTGTACAATGCAATGGACATGCCGGTAACTTTTGCATGCGTTTTTGGCACTTCCCTACTAGAAGGTCTGTTTTTTGAAGAGGCTCAGGCTATGAGAGAACTATCTGAACTTGTCGAGGCCGCACAGTCTGGCGACAGCGAGGCATATGAAGCCCTGATGCAGCGTTTCCAGCAGATGGCTTATACTATCGCTTACAGGTATCTGGGAGATCATCACCTGGCTCAGGATCTCGTCCAGGAGGCCTCCCTCGAAGCTTTTGTGCATCTTTCCCAGCTCAAGGAGCCGGGTGCGTTCCCAGGATGGTTTCGCCAGATTGTCTTCCGGCAGTGTACACGGGCACTCAGACAGGTAACCTTGCAGTACACATCGCTCGAAGCAGTACGTGACGGCTTGCTTGCAGAGAGCAATCCTGAAGATATAGCAGTGCAGGGGGAGGTCCAGGCATGTGTGCGCTCGGCCGTTGCATCGCTGCCCCAGCACGAGCGACTGGTGACGGTGCTGTTTTATGGCTGCCGTTACTCATACAACGAAGTGAGCGCACTGCTCAAGATCCCGCTGTCGACAGTAAAAAAGCGTCTGCACTCGGCACGGCGAAAGCTCAAAGTGCAGTTACAGGCATCCCTGCACGACACGATTGAGAATGCGCGTCGTGCGAGCGATGGCGCGGAAGGTGCGGAGATCTATCTGGCAAGATGGTGGAGCTGGTTGACGCGGTGTGTGAAAGAAATGCATGATTCCTGGCAACCGAGTAGGGAGACCGGGCGACCGCAAGGGTCGCCCCTACATATCCTGCTCGATGGCTAAATACGCGCTATACCCTGTGCATCTTGTGCTTCATGTTCACCATCGATAAGCTATAAACAGAAGGCAAGGTTGAAACGAATCTTGATCAGGAGACGATGCGATGAGCGATGAATGTGACCCGATTCATGAGTTGCAGGCTCTGGCAGAGCAATTGGGCACCGACGATTGGCGTATGGTTCTGGAAGCCGAGACGGACTTAGTGCGCGCAGGTCAGGCAGGAATCGATGCCGTACTGTGGGGACTGTCCCACCCCAGCGCGCGAGTGCGGCGGGGATGCGCAGGCTTTATGGACCATCACGGCACCGATGCGTGTTTTGCTGCGCTCCAGTGGGCGGCGCTGCATGACTCGGCCCCCTCTGTCCGCCGCGTGGCTGTGCATTCTGCGAGCTGCCAACGGTGCAAGCCGTGTCCGCTAACAGGAGACCTCGTCGGCCTGCTCGTCCAGGTGGCGCTCTCAGAGACGAATAGGCGTGTGCGAGAGAATGCCATAGGTGGGCTGCGCCACCAACCGCAGGACACCCGCGCCGTAGCGGCGCTGGAGGAGATACTGCGCAGCGAAACCGATGCGCGTTTGCGAAGAGACGCTCACCACGCGCTGAAACACCAGGATCCGAACTACCGGGCGCGTGTAGATGCTCAGGCCAGGGAGCGGGGGATCGCGGCGGCCAGAGCCAGGAAGGAGCAACAGCTGCCCCGGCACCCTACCGAGGAGTTGTGAGAAGCTCTGTTTCATGGATACATGCCTTCCCCACCCCAGGGCGCGATAAATCTCGCACCTACGCCCCCGCGATCACCCTCATAATTTGTTCATTGCTATAATCGACCCCTACTATGTCAGGGGCAGGGTGAAGACGATGCGAGCGCCGCCCTGGGGGGAGTTCTCGGCCCAGATGGTACCGCCGTGAGCTTCGATGATGGCACGCACGATAGCTAATCCCAGGCCGCTGCCCCCGGTTGCTAACTGGCGCGAGACGTCGACGCGGTAGAAGCGATCAAATAGGCGCGGCAAGGCCGCCGGGGGGATACCAGGGCCGGTATCGGTGACGGAGATGCCCAGCAGATCCCCGTGGCGGGTGGCATCGATGGTTACGGCGCCTCCAGCGGGTGTATAGCGCAGCGCGTTATCGCAGAGATTGGTGAACACGCGGGTCAGCATGTCGGGGTCGGCGTTGAAGACGGGCAGATCGTAGGCAATCATGTTGCGCGGCTCTACATTGGCACGCTCAAACTCGGTAGCCAGCACGGCCAGTACCTCGTCCACCAGGGCCGCAAGGCGTATCGCTTTTCGCTGCGGGCGGAGCGCTCCGGCTTCCACTTTTGCCATCATGTGCAGGTCTTTGACCAGGCGGCGCAGGCGCAGTGTTTCGCGGACTATGATGCGGCCCGTTGCCTCGTAGTCCTCGCGGCTCTGGTTCACCCCATCCACCAGCGATTCGCCCAGGCCTGCAATGGCGGTCAAGGGGGTGGCCAGGTCGTGAGTGATGTTCATGATCAGTTCGCGCCGCCAAAGTTCCTGGCGGTGGAGTTCATTTACGTCATATTCCAGCCGGGCGGCCATTTCGTTGAAGGTCCTGGCGAGTTCTCCCAGTTCACTTTGCGCTCCCGTCTGGACACGGGCACTGTAATTCCTGGAGGCGAGTACGCGAGTGGCGTTCGTCATTTTCGCCAGGGGGCGGGTGATAGTGCGCGAAAAGAGGATGGCAGCAATGGCGGCAAGGACGGCCACTATCAACGAGGCAATCAACACGAACTGGCTGGTTGTGGCCAGAAATGGTGAAGCGGTATTTGATAGGGCTGAGCGTGGTATCATGATCAGGACACCGATCACCGGGGCGCTGCTCTGGCCTCCCTCGTGAATCGGCTCCGCTACGAAGGGACGCAGGGACGCAACCAGACCGCCGCTGAGGTCATCATCGGTAGCGATACCCTGTTGAGCTTTGATTGCAGCGAGACGAACCCTGCTCTGCGTGGCTTTTGGCAATCCTGCCAGCGCTCGCTGCGGCCCTGCGATCGGAAGCGGGTAGACACGGTCGTAGAAGCGATTCAGCACGATGGCCGCGTAGCCCTGGTTCTGGTTGGGCTGAGTTCTTGCCAATGTAGAGAAAGCAAGGGCGGCGGCCTGGCTAAGATCTTTACTCGAGGGATAGTTTGCACCAATCTGCTGCGCGCTTTCTGCTGCAAGCGAGTCGAGGCTGGCCCGCTGTTCAACACTATAGTAGTAGGTAACCGAGAATATGGCTGCCAGGGCTAAAAGTGTCACTGCCAGCAGCGCTACAAGCATTGATCCCAATGCCAGGCGCCAGCGTATACTTTGCCACCAGGGTATGCGCATAGCGTTTTCCTCTAGTTATCCTTGCTCAGCGAGATCGCGTTCCCAGGTCAAACTTGTAGCCCACGCGCCAAACTGTCTTGATGTAGCGCTGCTCGGTGTTGGCCTCTATTTTTTTGCGCAGGGCGCTGATATGCACATCAATGGTGTGGCCGTCGCCGAGATAGTCGTAGCCCCATACCTTGTTCATGAGGATCTCACGCGTGAACACGCGATCGGGTGACTGCGCCAACAGGGCTAGCAGGTCAAATTCGGTGGGCGTCAGTGCTACTTCGCTGCCATTGACCTCGACGCGGCGCGCGGGCATGTCAACGGTGAGGCCGGGGAAACGCAGCACGGCTTTCTGGTCTCTCGCACCGGGGGCAGCCTGCACCCCGCCCGCTTCGCGATCATCGGTCCGCCGCAAGATTGCTCGCACCCTGCTCAGCAATTCACGCGGGCTGAAAGGTTTGACCAGGTAGTCGTCGGCTCCCAGGTCGAGGCCCTGGATACGATTATCCAGATCTCCACGCGCGGTGAGCATGAGGATGGGAGTCTTCGACCACGAACGGATGCGGCGGCACACCTCGAAGCCATCTATGGCGGGCAGCATGATATCCAGTATGACCAGGTCGGGATGCTCACGCGCGTGCAGCGCCAGCCCATCCGCCCCGTCGTGCGCGGCAATAACGTCGTAACCGGCATCCTTCAGGTAGAGCCTGAGCAGGTGGACGATACCTTCCTCGTCTTCGATTATGAGAATCTTTTGGGACATCTACATTGTCCTACGTTAATTCGGCCGGCGACTGCAAGCCCAGCAGGGTGAGTTCGGCAGGGCACCGCAAGAGTGCTCCTACTATACACTATACACGCCGTTGTCCTGCCTGTTTCGGGCGAAGCCTCAGCAGGGCACCCGCAAGGGGCGTCCCTACCAAGCTATGGATGCTGTCTTGACTGCTTTGGACGAAGGCCTGTACATAGGTGCTAGATAGTATAGTAGCATATTTTCCGGCTTAAAACTGTATCTCTCACGCCCTTGAGGCGAATCTTGAGTAAATCTTGATCTTTAGCAGATGGTTTTCTTACCTTCGTGGACTAAAATAAGGATGTCACTTGGATAGGTAACTGATGTATTACGCACACTTTAGACTGGTGCATTCAGGTGTACCAGGAGATTTCGAGGAAGACGTTATGAACAAGCAGAAAATATTCGTTCCCGCTGTGGTCGCTGCCGTATTGCTGCTGGGCATAACTGTGGGCGTTGTGTTTGGCGGCCCGCTTATCGCATCGGCTTATAGCAATGCAACGGGCACATCTGCTACCGCTACACCCACTACACCCGCTACACCTGCTACATCTGCTACAGCTACGACAACGAATCCCTATTGTGAGCAATACCTGAAGGACCTTGCCAACCGGCTGCATGTTTCGGTCGCTACGCTGCAGCAGGCTCAGCTGGCGGCGCACGAGGATGTGCTGGCCCAGCTTGTGCGAGATGGGAAGCTGACGCAGAAACAGGCGGATGCAATCAAGCAGCGCCTTGCATCTCACCAGGAGTGCGCGGGCATGGGCATGGGCATGGGTAAGGGCATGGGCAAGTTATTCCTGCAGAAGTACGGGCCTGATCTAACCAACCAGGTGGCGCAGGGCCTGCACCTGAGTGCGGACCAGTTGCAGGCGCAGTTGCAGGCAGGCAAGAGCCTGGACGATATCGCGGCGGCGCAGCACGTGTCTTCTAGCCAGTTGCAAACGATTGAGACGAATGCTCTCCAGAGTACGCTCAATAAGGCGGTGGCCGCGGGTGATTTGACGCAGCAGCAGGCAAATCAGTTTATGCAGTATGCGCAGAATCATCCCGGGGTGGTGAACCAGCTGCTGAGGCATCATTTTAAGGGGAAGCAGTAGGGCCGCTTGCAGGGCGAGGACTGTAGAGTGCCGATTTATCGAGCACGTCCTCGCCTCTACATTTATCCCCGCCCAGGGGAGCGCGGTAAGATTGATCGTTAGCGGACGGTGGCTGGCAGCTGGCTCTCTAGCCAGCGCTGCAGGGCTTCGCCGCTCTCGAAGGAGGTGATGAGGGCGTAGCGCGGCCTGGGGCCGGGATGCCAGGTGGCGTGCCAGAGGCGCTGCGAGTCAACGACGAACTGGCGGTTGCGCGGCAGGACAACGCGCGATTCTGTTGAAGGGTCGTCTTTGTCTTCACGCAGGATCATGTAGGAGTTGGGGTCGTTGGTGAGTTGCAGCCATGTGCGCACGACCCAGCCCTGACCATCGGGGTTGAGGCGGTTGTTGTCGTCGAGGTGCAGGTTATGAATGGCCTCGGCCTCGGTATTGGGATTGAGTTTGATGATGCGAACGCGCCCGTAGTTGGCTTTTACTTTTTCGACCCACTTTACCAGGGTGGGACACTTTTCGGCATTGATCGTCCATATACCATCTTTGTCTGGCTTGCCATGATCCCAGAAGCCGGCACACTCCATCTCGCCGCGCGCGGAGGCAATCGGCGCAAAGTTGGTGTCACCGCCGCTCTTCC
>WNGG01004107.1_pt1 | contig 16379 bp, 13 predicted proteins | sample 5400661 | NCBI WGS metagenome assembly WNGG01 (sample SAMN13153372, study PRJNA577476) | soil metagenome | isolation source: 100 cm soil or saprolite under Garry oak tree replicate 1 | place: USA:California | collected 2016-06-15 | reverse complement strand
TACCGAGCGTTCCGACAGCGTTTTGCGGGTCCAACTAAATCGGCCGGCGTCGAAAAACGCGATGACATCGGCCATGTACATCACCCTGGCGGACTTGTTCGATAGCGCTGCGAACGACGATGAGATTCGCGTCGTGCTTTGGCACGGTGCAGGAGATTCATTTTGCGCAGGTAACGACGTCAGGGATTTCTTGAAGAACCCTCCAGGGCCAGGAGAAAGTCCACAAGCTCTCTTAATCAAGGCGCTGATTGATTTCGACAAACCAATCGTCGCCGCGGTGCATGGCGCAGCAATCGGAGGAGGAACCACGATGTTAATGCACTGCGACTTCGTGTTCGCAGGCGAGAGCGCAAAATTTCAACTTCCGTTCGTCAATCTCGGGCTGGTTCCGGAGTTCGGATCGAGCTGCACGCTTCCAGCGCGAATCGGGTACCTCCGCGCAGCCGAACTGATTCTGCTGGGACAGTTTTTCGATTCCAGGCGGACCGCGGAGCTTGGATTGGTGACACAAGTTGTGCCCGATCAGAACTTGCTCGCTACGGCGAACGAGACGGCTCAGAAGTTGGCAGCGAAACCGCCAGGCGCGCTCCAGGCCTGCAAGCGACTGATGAAGGGGCCAATGCGCGAACAACTCGAGCAGGCGGTAAAGCTCGAGAACGAAGAATTCTCCACGCACGTGCGCTCCGCGGAAGCCAAGGAGGCGTTTACGGCGTTCCTTGAGAAGCGCCCGCCGAATTTCTCCAGAATGAAGGGCACGGCGACGGTTGCCTAGCCGGCACTCGCTCAAAGGACGAACATGAAACCAACAGCGCAGGCCGGAACGCGACGAGTTGCCGCCACCCGAATGCCGACCAAATGGGGGATCTTTCAGGCCATCGGGTTCGAGCGCGAAATCTCGAACGGCAGCCGGCTGACTGAAACCGCGCTTGCGCTCGTCATGGGCGATGTGACGAAGGGTGTTCCGCTCGTCCGCCTCCACTCGCAGTGCTGCACCGGCGAAGTGCTTGGCTCGCTGCGGTGTGATTGCGCGGAGCAGTTGGAAATAGCGATGCGCGCTATCGTGGCGGAAGGGCGCGGACTGCTGATCTACGAATATCAGGAAGGCCGCGGCATTGGCCTGATGGCGAAGTTGCAAGCTTACGCGCTCCAGGACGCCGGTCTCGATACTGTCGAAGCGAATCACGCGCTGGGCTTCGAGGCGGATTGCCGGGATTTCAGCCTGTCAGTCGCGATTCTGCGTGAACTGGGTGTCACGCGAGTTCGTCTTCTCTCGAATAATCCTGCAAAGACTCGCGTGCTGTTTGATGCCGGGATCGAAGTTCTGGAACAAGTTCCCTGCGAAGTTGCGCCAACAGAACACTCCTTCGATTACTTGCGGACCAAGAAGGAAAAAATGGGCCACGCGCTGACGCTCAGCGGACAGTCTAGAACCGAGGATGATGAGTTTGAGTTTGCGAGCATCCAAACCGCCATTCGCGAACTCAAGGGCGGACGCATGATCGTCGTGGTTGACGATGAAGATCGCGAGAATGAAGGCGACCTGACGATGGCGGCGGAAATGATCACGCCGGAGGCGATCAACTTCATGGCCGTGCACGGACGCGGGCTGATCTGCCTGGCGATGACCAGTGAGCGCCTCGATGAGTTGGAGCTTGCCCAGATGGTGACGGACAACACCGCGTTAGGGGGCACCTCCTTTGCGATTTCCATTGACGCGAAAGGCCCCGGCGTGATGACCGGCATTTCCGCTCACGATCGGGCGCAGACAATTTGGGCTGTAACCAATGCAAACAGTCGCCCGGAAGACTTCGCTCGGCCGGGACACGTTTTCCCGCTTCGCGCGCGTGCCGGCGGCGTTTTGGAGCGGCGTGGCCAAACAGAAGCCGCAGTTGATCTCGCCAGTCTGGCGGGACTCTATCCCGCCGGAGTGATCTGTGAGATCGTCAACGACGACGGCACCATGGCACGCGTGCCGGACCTCATCCGTTTCTGCAAGAAGCATAACCTTGTGATGATCACCGTCTCGGAGCTGGCTCGTTACCGAATGGATTTGGATGACGGCGCGGCGCTTGAAGCGCTCGAAGGATTCATTCCGGTGTGCCCACGATTTTCCGCACAAGGAGTGCGGCGGTTCGATCCAGGCGACTTATGCCCGGCCATCGAAAATTGAAACAAGAATCAACAATGAAAGGAAAATTATGACTGGAAATTTAACTAAGCCCCAAACACTTAAATCGGGACGCGCAACGGGCGGCAGGACCGCAATGGGCCGCCTCGTCATTCTGGACTTAAGCGGCGGTCGCGTCTTCACAGTGAATCCCGATGGCTCGGACAAAAGCGTCATCGTAACCGATTGCCACTGGCCTGATGGGGTGGCGGTGGATGTCGAGGCCGGACACATCTACTGGACCAACATGGGCGTTGCGAGCCGGAATGACGGTTCCATCGAACGCGCGGATCTCGACGGGCAGAATCGAAAGACGATTGTTTCCGAAGGCCAGACCTTCACGCCGAAGCAACTCCATCTCGATAAGAGGAACCGCAAGCTGTATTGGTCGGACCGCGAGGGGATGCGGGTCATGCGCTCGAATCTCGACGGTTCAAAGCTCGAAACTCTCGTGGATTCGAGCCAGGGCGATGCGCGTCCAGGCCGCGATGCGAGGAAATGGTGCGTCGGGATCACGGTTGATACGGATCGCGGACAAATTTACTGGACCCAAAAAGGTTCGGACGACGCGGAGCAAGGCCGAATCTTTCGCGCGGGTATCGAAATCCCGAAAGGTGAAAACGCAGCCAACCGCAGCGACATCGAAGTGTTGTTCGAGGGCCTGCCCGAACCGATTGATCTGGAACTCGACCTCGGGAATCGCCTGATGTACTGGACCGACCGCGGAGATCCGCCTCTCGGGAACACGGTAAATCGCGCGTCAATGGACGCGGACTTCAAGAAGCGCCCGGCGCCCCAGATCTTGCTCACTCATTTGATGGAAGGAATTGGGATTGCTCTGGATCTCAAGGGCAATCGGATGTTCATCACTGACCTGGCCGGCTCGGTTTATACCGCCGCCCTCAATGGCTCGGGCAAGAAACCGGTGCTCGCGGCCCAGGGAAACCTAACCGGCATTGCTTACGTCGAAATACCATGAGAACAGACCGCACCCGATCCCGCAAGCGTAGTGCAGGTTTGCAACCTGCTGGATCGTCGATTTCCGTCATTGACTACATCGTTCAGCGGCTCGTCGACGAGGGCATCACCGACTGTTTCGGCGTGCCGGGCGACTACGCCTTCTCTGTCTGCGATGCAGTCGATCGCAACCCAAACGTGAGATGGGTCGGCTGCTCAAATGAATTGAATGCATCCTATGCTGCCGATGGTTACGCGCGGGTTAGGGGCGCGGCAATGCTGTCCACCACCTATGCCGTGGGCGAGCTCTCTGCGATCAACGGAGTGATGGGCGCGAAAGCCGAGCGCTCACTCGTATTCCACGTCGTCGGTATGCCGTCGTACCAGAACCAGCGCTTGCGCAAATGCATGCATCACACCTTTGGAGACGGGGATTTTGGGAACTTCATCGGCATTTCCGCTCAAGCGGCGTGCTGCCACGCGGTCATCAATCCCGATAACTGCATGATAGAAATGGAACGTGTGATCGCAGAGGCGCGTCGTAACAATCAGCCCGCCTACATTGTCGTTCCATCGGACTACGCCTTGGCGCCAATCACCCCAACGGACGTGCGGCCGCTGGCGCTCAAGTCAAACGAAGCGTCCCTCAAAAAAGCTGTCACCGCGGTAGCGGAGCGGCTAAAGAGCGCGAAATCTGTCGTGGCCTTACCGGCGTTCACACTCTCGCGTCTCCGTTTGCAAAAAGAGGCACGAGAGCTAATCGAGGCGCTTGGCTGCCCGTTTGCAACCACGTCGATGGAAAAGTGCATTATTGATGAAAGCCATCCGCAATTTGCCGGGTTGTATGCGGGAGCGGTGTCCGCAGAGCACACGCCGGAGATCGTCGAGAACGCCGAGTTGGTGCTTGATCTCGGCGGAGTCAGTCTCAACGACGAAACCACCGCCGGCTTCTCCGGGCGGCTTGATTCCGCGCGGTTCGTCTCGATCGGGCTGAATGATGTGCGTATCGGAGAAAAGGTGTTCGGGAACGTGCGGCTCGCTGACATGCTCGCAGCGCTCGCAAACCTTGAGTCCCCCGCACATCCTTACAGGAGAACACCAGAATATGCTCCAGGAGTAACCGGAAGCTCGTCGGATAAGATCACGATGGATGCGCTCTATTCCCGCTACGCGGCGTTTATCCGACCAGGCGACAGCGTTGTTCTGGAAAGCGGGAGTTCGAGCCTGGGACTTCCGCCAATGATGCTCGCCGATGATGTGCAGGTGCACATACAAATGTTATGGGGATCGATTGGATGGGCCACGGGAGCCGCCTTCGGAATAGCGCTCGCCGATCCCAAGCGGAGAACGATTCTCATCACGGGCGAAGGCTCTCACCAATTGACAGCCAATGAGATTGGAAATATGGGCCGCTATGGCGCGAACCCTATCATCTTTGTTCTCAATAACGACGGCTATATGGTTGAGCGGGCGCTCGAACCAAACCCGGATTGGTCCTACAACGATCTGGCAAAATGGCGTTACGCAGACTTGCCGCGGGCGTTGGGATGCGTTGACTGGGTAACGGCACGCGTCGAGACGCTGGGAGAACTCGACGCTGCGATGAAAGCGGCCCGAAACAGCAGATCGGGCGCGTATATCGAGATCATTGGCGGACGAATGGATATGCCGAAAGAACTCGCCTTCGCGCATACCCGCCTGAAGGAATTGTACGGAGAAATGCCTTAACAAATACACTACGCACTAGGAGACATCTATGTCAGACGCAATATTAAAATCACAATCGAAGGAACGAGCAATTCAGAGCACGCGCCAGTTGGTTGAAGCAAAGTCTGCGGAAGCCGAAGGCGTGAAAAACGTCCAACCAGCATCAAGCAACAGCACCGCCGATTGTCGCAGACTCGTCGCCGGTCATCGCGCCTATTTTCAATCCGGCGCAACTCGTTCTTTCGACTGGCGAGAGCGTCAACTCATCGCCTTGCGGTCGATGATGAAGGATCACGCCGAGGATTTCTACGCCGCGTTATGGACCGACCTTCGCAGAAATCGTGTCGAGGCCGACTGGGTGGACGTGAAGTATATGACCAGCGAAATCGACCACGTCCTTGCTCATTTGCGGCACTGGATAAAGCCTGTCCCGGTGAGTACGCCCCTCGTGTTGGCGCCATCGCACGCACAAGTACGGTTTGATCCGCTTGGAGTCGGACTGATCATCGGGACATGGAATTATCCACTAATGCTGACGCTGTCGCCCTTAGTCGCGGCCATCTCCGCTGGTAACGCTGCTGTCATTAAACCTTCGGAAGTGTCTGCCGCGACTGCCGAGGCTATCGCGCGATTTCTTCCGCAATACCTGGATGGCGACGCGTTTTCTGTCGTTCTCGGCGCGGTTCCCGAAACCACCGCACTGCTCGAACAGCACTGGGACCACATCTTTTTTACCGGCGGGCCGACGGTCGCCAGGATCGTCATGGCTGCGGCGGCTAAGAAGCTGACGCCGGTCGTACTCGAACTCGGCGGAAAAAATCCAACCATCGTCCATTCTTCGGCTAATCTGCGGGTTGCAGCCCGTCGCATCGCCTTTGGGCGTTGGTTTAATTCCGGTCAAACGTGTACCGCGCCTGATTATGTCCTCGTTTTTAAGGACGTCGCCGCGGAATTTCTCAAGCATCTAAAGGAAACCGTGCATGAATTCTATGGAGAAAACCCGCAAAAGAGCCCTGATTACGGCCGGATCGTCAGCGATGGTCATTTTGATCGGTTGGTGCGACTTCTCGGAAGTGGAACGATCTTGCTCGGCGGCCAGCATGATCGGGCCGATCGTTTCATCGCCCCGACCGTGCTGGTGAACGTGTCACCGGACTCGCCCGCGATGCAGGAGGAGACCTTCGGCCCGATCTTGCCGGTCCTGGAAGTAAGCCGCGTTGAGGATGTAATTGACTTCGTCAACGCTCGGCCGAGTCCTCTTGGTTTGTATCTGTTCTCCGAGAATCAGTCCGTAACTGAACAAATCTTGAACTCGACGACCTCGGGCGATGCTGCGGTCAACGAATGCACCCTTCAGCCGATCATTCACGACTTGCCATTTGGCGGCGTCGGAAATTCCGGAATGGGTAAATATCATGGCGAATGGGGATTCCGCGCATACTCAAACGCGCGCGGGGTTCTGTCTCACAGCACGCGCATAGACGTCGCTGGCTTGCGCTACCCGCCCTACGACCGCAATCGGGTCCTGCGGGAATTTGTCATGCCATCTTGAAACCCTTAACCGCAAAATCAAAAAACTACTAAACACAAAGGAAATTGATTATGTCATACAACAAACCGATTAAGAAAATCGCCATCGTCGGCACTGGAGTCATCGGCGCCAGTTGGGCCGCCCAATATCTGGCGCGTGGATTCGACGTTGTCGCAACCGATCCCGCCCCGAACGCCGAAGCCAACTTGCGCAAGTACGTTGACGAAGCGTGGGAGTTGCTCACAACCATCGGCCTCTCGCCCGGCGCATCACGCGACCGGCTCAGTTTCACTCCCAATTTGAAAGAGGCCCTGTCGAAGGCCGACCTCGTTCAGGAAAACGGTCCAGAGCGTCCGGATTTCAAGATCAAGCTATACGCCGATATGGACGAGGTCGCTCCGGCGGATTCGCTTATTGCGTCCAGCTCGTCGGGCATCACGCCCAGCGTCATGCAATCGAAGTGCAAGCGGCCCGAGCGTGTCCTCATCGGGCATCCGTTCAATCCTCCGCACATCATTCCGTTGGTTGAAGTTGTCGGCGGACTCAAAACGTCGCCCGACGCAATCCAGCAGGCGATGAAGTTTTATGCGGCGATTGGAAAGAAGCCGATCCTTCTGCACAAGGAGCTGCCTGGCCACGTTGGGAACCGACTTCAAGCGGCGCTCTATCGCGAGGTCGCGTATCTTATTTCGCAGGGCGTGTTGAGCGTGGCAGATGCAGACGATGCCGTGAGCTATGGGCCGGGACTGCGTTGGGGAGTCATGGGGCCCAGTTTGCAGTGGCACCTCGGCGGCGGCGCCGGCGGGATCAAGCATTTCATGGAACACCTGATGGACCCGCTGGAAAGCATGTGGAAGGCCCTCGGAAATCCACAAGTCACCGCGCAGCTCAAGCAGACAATCATCGAAGGCGTCACACAGGAAGCCGCCAATCGCTCGGTGGACCAACTCGCGCAGGAAGAAAACAAGGTGCTCGTGGGACTGCTTAATCTGCGCGCCAATGCCGGCAACGGCGACTCGCGAGCGACGCTCAGGCAATAGAATCAAGCGCGAAAGGAAGAGCCGTATGAGCTCGTTTCTCTCCGACCCGGGTGCGTGGAGTCGTTTGCAATTCGCCTTCACGATTACCTACCACTACCTTTTTCCGCAGCTCACGATGGGGCTGGCGTGGTTTCTGGTTTATTGGAAATGGCGCGCGCTGCGGACGGGTGATGAAAAGTACAACGACGCCGCCCGGTTTTGGGCCAAGATTTTCGGGCTCAATTTTGCGGTCGGTGTCGTCACCGGCATTCCGATGGAGTTTCAGTTCGGAACTAACTGGGCGGGCTTTTCCAAGTACGCCGGCGGTGTGATCGGACAAACGCTGGCCATGGAAGGCATGTTCGCGTTCTTTCTGGAAAGCGCGTTTGTCGGAGCGCTGATCTGGGGCGAAAAGAAGCTCGGTCCGCGGTATCATTTCTTGGCAGCGGTAGCGGTCGCACTGGGGAGCTGGCTTTCCGCCTACTTCATTCTGGTTACGAACGCCTTCATGCAGCATCCGGTGGGTTATCGAATCGAGGCCGATGGCTCGCTGGGCATTGCCAGTCTTAGCGCCTACCTGCTGAATCCCTGGGCCTGGGTGCAATTCTCCCACAATCAAATGGCGGCGCTCGTGACCGGCTCGTTCGTGGTTGCGGCCGTGGGAGCATTTTATGCGTTGCGAGGACTCCATCCGACCCAGGCTCGTCTTTACTTGCGCGCGGGAACGTTCGTTGGGCTGATCGCATCGCTTGTCGTGGCCTTTCCGACTGGTGACCGGCAGGCCAAAATGGTCGGCAATCACCAGCCGACAACACTCGCGGCGATGGAAGGCAAATTCGAGGGCGGCACAAAAGCGGGTGTCGCTCTCATCGGCCAACCGAATGTTGCGGCCGGCCGACTCGACAATCCCATCGAAGTTCCCGGCGCACTCAGTTTTCTCGCCTACGGCCATTTTGGAAGTTACGTGCACGGGCTTGAGGAATACCCAAAGGATCAATGGCCCGACAACATCGAGTTGTTGTACTACTCGTTTCACTTGATGATCACCCTGGGCACGATTTTCATCATCCTGATGGCCTTTGCCACTCTCCAGAATTGGCGCGGCCGGTTGGAATCCAGCACCGCGTTGCTGTGGGTACTGATGCTGGCGTTTCCCTTTCCTTACATCGCCAACACACTGGGATGGATGACGTCCGAACTGGGCCGGCAACCCTGGCTGATCCACGGCCTCTTTCGGACGAGCGATGGATACAGCAAAGTCGTGAGTAACGGCGACATTGTCTTCACGTTGATTGGCTTTGTCGGTCTCTATTTTGTTCTCGGTCTGCTCTTTCTCTTTCTGATCGGTCGTGAGATCAGCCACGGGCCGGACAAAGAAATTGTTGTTCGCAGCAGGATCGCCCGCCGTCCTGACGAGCAAGTGGTTGCCGGGAATGGAGAACCATCGGTTCACACTACGGCCGGAGAGGCAGTTGCGGTCCATGGAGAAGGGGGATCTATATGATTGCGATATGGTTCGCCGTCGTCAGCTTCATGCTCATCGCCTATGTCGTCCTGGACGGGCGCAATTTCGGGGCGGGAATGCTCCATTGGTTTGTCGCGAAGACGCCCCCGGAGCGGCGGCAGGTGGTCGCGGCGATCGGGCCGCTTTGGTCGTGGCATGAAGTGTGGCTTGTCGGGTTCGGCGGCACATTGGTCGCGGTGTTTCCGCGGCTCATGGCCTCGGCGTTTTCCGGGTATTACCTCGCCCTCATGCTGATTTTGTGGGGATTGATTCTGCGTGGCATCTCCCTCGAAGTGGCCGGCCACATCAATGATCGGCTCTGGCAAGGATTCTGGGATTTCGTTTTCGTATTTGCCAATTTTCTCCTGGCCATCCTTTTCGGAACGGCGGCAGGCAATCTGGAACGGGGCGTTCCGCTCGATCCCCAGGGAGATTTCTCAATGGCGTTCTTTACCGATTTCAGAACGAGCGGCTATGTGGGGCTGCTCGATTGGTACACGGTATCCATCGCAATCTTTGTGGCTGTCCTGCTGGCGGCGCACGGCGCGACCTATCTCACATTAAAGACAGAAGGACCGGTGCACGACCGCAGCGCCACGTGTGCGAACTATCTCTGGGCGGCGGTTGTCCCGCTCTTTATTGCAATCTCCGTCGAGTCGTGGGTCGTTCGACCGGACCTGTTCCAGCACGCGATTTACAAGCCGTTTTGCTGGATTGGATTGGTCGTGATCATCGCCTCGGCCATCACGCTGATTTCAGGTCTCGTGACCCGCCATGAAACGCGGGCCTTCGTCGGATCGAATGGCCTGCTCCTAGGTGTGCTGGCCACCGGAGCGGCGGCACTTTTTCCGGTGATGCTCCATTCGACTCTTGCGCCGGAAAACTCCCTGACCGCCTACGCTGTCGCTTCAAACGCGAGCGCTTTCCGCTACGCCACGATTTGGTGGCCGGTTGGTTTTACGCTCGCGGTGGCCTATTCCATTTTCATCTCGCGACGTTACGCAGGAAGAGCCAGCGCCAGGCGCGACAACCAGGGATTTTACGAACTGAAAGGAGAAGAAGAGAATATGAATGAGCATCAACCACGCATAGTTATTGTTGGCGGTGGCTTTGGGGGCCTCGGAGCCGCCAAGGCCCTCCGTTGGGCGCCAGTCGAGGTAATCTTGATTGATCGTACCAATCACCATCTTTTTCAGCCGCTGCTATACCAGGTCGCGACGTCCGTTCTTGCACCCGGTCAGATCGCCGCTCCCATTCGCGACATTTTAGGGAAGCAAAGGAATACCACGGTGATTCTTGGCGAGGTGACCGCCGTGAACAAAGAGCAACGCTACATCATCGCCAGCTCCGCGGACCGCACGGACGTGCGCATCCCGTACGACTATCTGATCCTCGCCACGGGTGCGCGACACAGTTACTTCGGGCATGATGAGTTCGAGCAGTTCGCGCCCGGGATGAAGACGTTGGGAGACGCTGTCGCGATTCGGAACCGCATTCTCCAAACCTTCGAGCAGGCGGAGGCCGAAGAGGATCCGACTCGGCATCGCGATCTCCTGACGTTCGTGCTGGTGGGAGCCGGACCTACCGGGGTTGAGATGGCCGCGGCTCTCGCCGTGATGGTGCAGACCACTCTTCGCTCGCAGTTCAGGCGCATTGACCCGCTCTCGGCTCGAATTGTTTTGGTGGACATGGCGAACCGCGTGCTGGGCACATTTGCGGAAAACATTTCGGTTGCTGCCAAACAACGACTCGAACGGCTGAGCGTGGAAGTGCTTTTGGGCAAGGCCGTGGAAAAGATTGACAAGGACGGGATCACCGCGAGCGGCGAACGCATCGCCAGTAAGACGGTGATCTGGACTGCGGGAGTCGCTCCATCTCCAGCCGGAAAATGGCTGGCGGTGGAGACTGATCGCGCGGGACGAGTCAAGGTGCAGCCTGATTGCAGCGTGCCGGCACATTCAGAGATTTTCGTCGTGGGCGACACCGCCTTGCTGCAACAGGACGGAAAACCGCTGCCAGGCGTCGCACAGGTTGCGATGCAACAAGGACGCTACGTGGGGCAGTTGATTGATCGGCGGCTCTCGGGAAAATCTGCGCCGCGTCCGTTCCGCTACTTCGACAAAGGAAACATGGCGGTCGTCGGCAAGGGCTTCGCCGTTTTGCAAAGCGGCAAAATTCACCTGAGCGGATTCTTCGCGTGGCTGGCCTGGGCCGGAATCCACATTCAGTTTCTCGCGACAACCAATCTGCGAGTTAGCGTATTCGTCCAGTGGATGTGGACATTTCTCACGGGTCAGCGAGGCTCGCGCCTGATCGTGAACCATCGCGCGCTTGGGGACAATCCACGACCCGAGAAAGCTTTCGCCGGAGACAGCAAAGGAATCACAGAGAACCCGATTCATCGATGAGCACGTCCGTCGTCGCGACATTCGCGCTCATCGTCCTGGCGCGGATAACCGACGTAACGCTGGACACGCTCCGCACCGCTGCCATTGTCCAGGGTCGCCGAGTCTTTGCCGCCATCCTCGGATTTTTCGAGGCAGTGATTTACGTCTGCGCAGTCGCGAAGGTCCTGCTGAACATGGACCACCCGATCTACGCGCTTGCTTATGGGCTGGGCTACGGGCTGGGGACGTTTCTGGGCATCACCATCGAGCAGCGTCTCGCATTCGGCCTCCAAGTGCTGTCGCTCTTCACAAGAAATGGCGCTGAACTGGCAAAGGGCCTGATCTCGGCCGGCTATCGTGTGGCGGAGGTGCGCGGGCACATTCGGGATGGAGAAGTGACGATTCTGTACGTGGAAATTCCGCGCAAGCAGGTTCCGAAGCTGATCCACGGCGCGGCCACCACTGACGAAGAGTGTTTCTGTGTCGTCAACGACGTGCGTGTGGCGCGGTATCTGAAATCCGCGCCGAACCTTAAGACGAGCAGAGCATGATTCACACACATTCGCTCGGCCGCGCGGCTCGATACTTTCCGGAACGAACCGCGCTGGTTTCGGATGGCAGGCGAACAACCTTTCGCGAGCTCCACGATCGTGTCGCGAACATCGCCGCCGCGCTGCGCCGGCAGGGCTTTGGACCGGGCGATCGATTGGCGATCCTGCTTCCGAACGAACCGGAGTACATCGAGCTGGTGTATGCGTGTGCCTGGCTCGGCGCAATCGCCGTTCCTTTGAACACGCGCCTGTCGAGCGTCGAGCTGGACCACATCCTCACCGATGCCGAGCCGCATGGCCTCATTCGACATTCGTCGCTGCCGTCGCCGACAGCGGAAGTTCCATGGCGGCTCACGCTCGACGAGAAGCCGCTGACCGTTCCGCGTGATTCCACTCCCGACGTGTTCTACGATCCGGGAGCAGCCCTCGCGCTCATCTACACCAGCGGGACCACCGGAAATCCCAAGGGAGTCGTCGTGACTCACGAGGATGTCCTGGAAAACGTGCACCATCTCAACTACTGGATGCCCTGCCGGGAAGGCGGCGTGTACCTGCACTCGGCGCCGATGTTTCACATCGCGGACTTCCCGTTTCTGTTCGCCTCTCCCGCTTTCGGCGCTTGCCAGACCGCGATTCCGAAATTCAGCCCGCGAAGCTTTTGCGAAACGGTCCAACGCGAACGCGCGACGCACACCGTGCTGGTGCCGACGATGCTCAACCTGCTCGTTCAATCTCCCGAACTCGCTCAGTACGACTTGAGCAGCCTGGAGCAATTGGGCTACGCCTCAAGGACATGATCGTCACGGGCGGCGAAAATGTTTACTGCGGCGAAGTCGAGGCCGTCATTTACGAACATCCGGCGGTTCGTGAAGCAGCGGTCTTCGGCATCCCGGATCCACAGTGGGGCGAACTCGTAATGGCGTGCGTTGCATTGAAGCCCGGGAAAAGCCTGAGTGCCGACGAGCTGGCCGCTCACTGCCGCCGGTCGTTGGCCGGCTACAAGGTCCCGCGACGTATCGAATTCTCGGAAATCGAACTCCCCAAGAGCGGCTCCGGCAAGATCCTCAAACGAATTCTGCGCGACCGTTTCTGGGCGCATCAGGAACGAGCTGTGAGTTGACGAACATCACGAAGATCTCGGTTAGCTGTTCGCAGCACGCCGCTCTCCCCCGGCCTCAAGTTCCGGCCAGAGGTACTGAAACACGACCGCAGAAACAAGGATGCCGAGAACGATTCCCACGACACGGTTCCGGATCGTGGCAAAATGCGTTTCGGGCGCGAAGCCCTGAAAGATGCACATGAAAAATGCGAGGGCAATCTGCAGACCAGCGTAAGCAATCCGCGGGCTTCCCGCCGCGACCCATCCCGCGAGCGCCGCTCCGGCTGCGGTCAGCAAGACAAGCGAAAGGATGCTTTCCATGCAAGGCACGAGATACAGGATGGCGAGAAAACCAAGCAAACCTCCTATCGCACATCCAGCCAGCCGCAGTCGCGCTTTGCGCATCGTTGCTCCAGTGCTTTCAAGCGCGATGAAACAGCACGTGATGAATGCTGTGCGAATCCCCGGCCAGTCGAGCGCCATGTACATAATGTAACAACTCATGGCGGCGAGCGCGACTTTCAGCCCGAATCGGACGTAATTGGGATTTGTGAAAGCGTCCGGGACAAACAAACTATTCTTTGTTTTCGCGGATGCCGACGGTTTCGGATCGGTTGGCGACAGCGTCTGATTGATGATGACCGTGATCGCGACGGGAAAAACGATGATCACCCATAGCCAGAGCAAGCCGCGGACGAGTTCATCGGTGTTGCGTACGGTTTCCGCCATGCTCTGCGTCACCGCCAACACGTAACCGATGGCAAACGCCAGTGGGCCAATCGCAAATACCCGCGAGAAAAACATTCCGGCAAAAACCGACGCGGCCATGACCGGAATACGAAGCTCGGGATAATCGAAGGTATAGCGGTAGAAAAGTAGGCTCGTGGCGATGCCAATCGTTGCCCCCAGGAACAGGCCGATCCCCGTGAGCGTCGTGATTACGCGGTTTTCCTTGGTGACGAAGAAGACCATGTAGGCGGAAATCCAGGTCAACGGTGTTTGCAGAGTCATGGAGATGATGGTCACCACCACAACGCCGAGCACCAGTCGCAGAGTCATGGTCGCGCGACCGGGGAAAGGAGCCAGTTCGCGCCAAAGCCAGGATGACGAGGTTGGCCGGTGAAACGGGGCGAGGAATTCTGTTCCGATTCTCACTTGATGATGGCTACCGCAGAAGCGCCCATGCGGAACAATTCCGGGTCAGGCTTTTCGATTTCAATGCGCACGGGGAATCGTTGCGCGATGTGAACCCAGTTCAACTCGCGCTTCACGTAAGGCAAGCCATGCGGAATATCAATCTCGTCGGTTGGCTGGACCGCCCAGCCGATTCCCTGTACTTGACCGACAAAGCGACGCGCAGGCATGGCGGAGAGATAGACCTCCACCGCCGTGCCCGGCGTCATGTGGCGAATCTCGCCTTCGCGAAAATTTGCGATGACGTACCACTTGCGCGTGTCCAGCAGAGAGAACACGGGAATGCCAGCGCTCGCGTACGCGCCCGAAGCGATGTTCAGGCTGATGACCCGGCCAGGAAATGGAGCAGTGACTTTGCAGTAGGAAAGTTCGAGCGCGGCAAGGTCCACCGCGGCGACTGCGCCGGGGCGTTGCGCGATCAGCGTCGCCAGAGTGCTGAGGGCTGCCTGGGCCTGGTTCAGTCTCTGTTCCTCCGCCGCCAGCGCGGCGGCGGCGACGTGCTTTGCCGTTGTCGCCCGGTCCACGTCGTCGGCTTTCGCGAAGCCATTGGTCAAAAGCGGCTGCAATCGCTGGAGCGTGTCGCCGGCTTGCTTCAACTCTGCTTTCGCGCGTTCCACGCCGGCTTCCGCGGCCTTGACCTGAAATTTCAGTTGCGCGTCCTGCGCTCGCGCCACCTCGATCTGCTGGTCGAGCGTCGAGAGGGCCGCCTTTGCTTTTTGCAGAGTCAGTTCGTAATCGGCGGGATCAATTTCGAAGAGCACATCGCCGGCAGCCACCGCCTGATTGTCCTGCACGTTGAGCTTGATGATTTGGCCTCGCACGCGCGGTGCGATGCCGACGACGTTCGCCCGTGCGATGGCATCATCGGTGCGGGGATGATGCTCGATGACAGTCCAGACCCAGAGGGTCAACCCAATCGCTCCAACAATCGCCGCGATGCTGATGATCAGGCCAATCGGCTTGCGCCATTCGCTTGGCTTCGCAGGTTTTGCTGTTGGCGTCGGCTCTGAATTCGGCGGTGCGGCAGGCGCGGAAGCACTTGGCGGTGTTGCTGAGGTGTCCATAAGAGTATCAGGTTTTGAAACAGATAAGCCATACGGCCATGGTCCAGAGGATCATCATGCAAAGGTAAACGAGACTCACAGGACGCAGATGAGCGTTGAGCTTGAGGCCAATCAGAAGTTGGCGAGTGACAACGGTGAGAACGAGACCAAGGATGATGCACACCATCCATGCCGGAAAATAAGATCCGAGAACATCAAGCGTTGGCGAATGAGCTGTCATTTTTGGTGGGATGCGGAGGCGGAGGCTGGCCTGGCGAGGTCTCCGACGCTCAGCGCCAAAGCTGCAGCGCTGGTGTAAATCGCCGAGCGCGTGTCAGCCACCACACTCCGCGAAGCGGTCACATTGCGCTGGGCATTCGCCACGTCCACATAAGTCCCGAGGCCGTGCTGGTAAGCATCGAGGGACGCGGCGAAGGCGCTTTCCGCAGCCGCAACCAATTTTGTCGCGGAATCTTGTTTGCGAAGTGCGGTCTCGAAATCCGTCCGGGCCTTCCACACTTCGCGAATGACAGAATCACGTGAATGGACCAATTCATCTTCGGCGGCTCGCAGTTCCGATTCGGCAATGCGGAGTTGTTTGCGCCGGGCGAAACCGTCGAAGATCGGCAACTCGATCGCGACACCGGCGCCGTACACGGGTTCGTTGCCGCCGAAGTATCGAGAATCTTTGACGCTGACATCCATTTCCGCCCACCCGGCGTTCGCGCCCAGGGAGACCTTCGGATAATACGCCGCACGCGCCTTCCGCACGCCCGCTTGCTTGGCGCGGAGATTGGCCAGCTTGCCGACGAGGTCCGGGCGCTGTGAGAGCGCCCGATCCAGCAAGTCATCCAGTGACTCCGCGGAATTTTCCGAAAATGATTTTTCCGAAACGTTTGCGACTTCCAGTTTGGTAGTGGGCAAAACTCCCAGGCTTTCCACGAACGCAACTTGCGCGTCACTCAGCGCCCCACGCGCCGCTTCAAGTTCGAATGCCGCCTGCGCAGACTGGTGCTCCGCTTGAAGCACGTCCGGCTTGGTCGCCAATCCATTGTCGAGGCGCGCTCGTGCCGCTTGCGCAACGGTATCCGCTGCTCGCAGGGAACTTTCAGCGACTGCCACTTTTTGCCGCGTTGTGTTCAGTTCGTAAAAGCGCCGCGTGACTGTGAAAACTATCTGCTGGTGGACGGCATTGAAGCCCACATTCGCCATCATCAGCC
>WNGG01004106.1_pt1 | contig 16379 bp, 16 predicted proteins | sample 5400661 | NCBI WGS metagenome assembly WNGG01 (sample SAMN13153372, study PRJNA577476) | soil metagenome | isolation source: 100 cm soil or saprolite under Garry oak tree replicate 1 | place: USA:California | collected 2016-06-15 | reverse complement strand
ATGAGCCCGAAAAGTGTACCATTAATCGGGCTTATTTTGGTTGCCAATTATCCCACAATCCTTCTTTGGGTTCGTATGGATGAGGATATAACTCGCTAATAGCATATTTTTCTATTTGAGGAAACGTCCAGCCTTCTTTTCCTTGAATGTATTGCAGAAGAATTACTGAGGTTTCTGGTGTCCCTTGCTGCCAAATAATTTGCCGACATGTTCCACATGGTGCTGTTCCATGCTCTTGTACATCTGGAACAGGGTCTGCTACCAGAATGCTTTTTATCTTCGCTTTATTGGATTCTTGAAGCACCATGTTTGCAATCGCGTGCCTTTCCCCACAGATAGTAGGCTTTGGTTCATAACATGCACCATCATAAATTGCTCCACTGTCGGAAAGAACAAATCCATATAAGGTATCTATATCGCCTTTTGCATGACGGAGTGTATTGTATTTCACAATAGCTTCTTTTGCGTATTCAACGAGCCTTTTTTCTTCAGAGGTGAAATCTCTTCCCATTTCCATAAGAAAGAACGCCTAGGATAATTCAAATTCTTAATAGTTCATGGTAAATAAAGCGCATCGCGGGTTGTTTCCTCCATACTGGTTCCTCATTGTTCCTTTTTAGAGCGCTTCGCGTCACCTTTCCGATCTACTTTAATAATCTTTGCGAGATTATGGCACGTATGCGTCTGTTTGCCCCCACCTTGTAACTCGACTTCCCAGGTATGGCGATAGAGCACTGCTTCAATGCAATCATCTTTTTTGAGCTTGAGTGCTTTTACTTCCTCTCGCATCTTGTCTCTTGCCCACACCTCATGCCGGATGGGTTCATTCGGTTTCTCTGGGTCATATTCCCCATCAGGAACAATCGCAACGGACTTCCCCGTTTATTATTCACCGGTTTCGGCGCAGCCTCAACTACACCAAAAATAGTCACGCGTACCCCTTCTGGTGTTCCTTCACACGTCACCTTGCCATGGAATGACGTCTCATTTGCTCCTGGTTCTCCATTTCTGTACAGCGAGCACACACCATAAAGCGCCATTGAGGGCAGCAGAGATGGCAGCAAACGGGATGGATAAGGTCACATAGACCACGGCAATACTCAACGCGACAGCCGCAGTGAGCAGACTCGTTTGCAACGCAGGTTTATCTTTACTGAGGATGGAGGGAAATAAGGCCACGATAAAGATCACCTGTCCAATGGTTAACACCACATCTTGCCAATGCATCGCTCAACACTAACACAAAGCGAATAGGCCGTCAATTGTTTGATATACTGTCTACTGCTCGACATAATGTACAACGTACAATGCCACCTTACCCGTCGATCACCTACAAACCACCCTCAAAGGAGCAAGATAGAGGACGTTTTTTGAGCACGGCGTGTTATACTTAATCGGGCAACGTATGCTCAATGAGCGGCTTCCGACCGCATAGCAATGACATGGCCGGTCGAAAACCACGCGTAAAACAGGCTTTGGAGGAGAACTCTATGACCACCATTACCGATGAAATGATGCGAGAAAGAATTGCTCAAACAAAAAGTTATTCCGTGGTCATCCTCAGGAAAACAACAAAGTACGGAGAGCCAGGCACAGATAAAATAATCTGGGAGCATGGAAGACGAAATTTCCAGCTTCGCGAAGAAGGACTGCTCCCCATTGTCTGTCCAGTGAGAGATGAGAGTGATGTAAGCGGAGTCGGTATATTTAATGCTACGCCTGAGGAAGTAAAAAAACTATACGATGAAGACCCTGGAGTGAAAGCAGGTGTATTTACCTACGAAATCCACGCGTGTCGCAGTTTTCCTGGAGACAGCTTACCAAAGTAAGAATACCTACTACATGAAAGGAGCCTCCATGCGGCTTGTTTCTTTACTCGCCAGCGCAACCGAGATGATTGCCGCGCTGGGGTGCCTGGATCAACTCGTGGGGCGCTCCCACGAGTGCGATTACCCGCCGGAAGTACAATCACTGCCGGTGGTCAGCACCGTGCAGATCGATATCGATACTGACAGCGCCCAGATCGACGCCCAGATCAAACAACTCGCACGAAGCAAGTTTGCACCGCAAGAGGCCGCGCTTAAGGCGCTGAGTATCTATGCCATCAATATTGAACAACTTGAAGCATTGAAGCCGGATGTGATCTTCACGCAGACACAATGCGAGGTCTGCGCTGTCAGCGAACGCGACGTGATGCAGGCTCTCCAGCACCTCACTGGCCTACAGCCGCGTATAGTGTCACTGGCTCCGCACCGGCTGAGCGATGTGTGGGATGATGTTCTGCGTGTAGGGCGAGCAGTGGGGCATTTTGAACAAGCCCAGGAGCTAGTGAAGGGCTATCAACAACGGCTCGAACGCTTGAGAAGTGCAACAGCTCAATTGGCTGTCAAACCTCGCGTCACCGTCCTGGAATGGCTGGACCCATTGATGGCGGCTGGCAACTGGACGCCCGAACTGGTTGCCTGCGCAGGCGGCGAAAACGTTTTCGGCGAAGCCGGACTGCACTCACCCTGGCTCAGCTGGGAGGAGCTACAAGCGGCGGACCCGGATATACTGGTGCTCTCACCCTGCGGTTTCACCCTCGAACGTACGGTGATCGATGTAGCGCTCCTGCAACAACACCCGGCCTGGCAGTCATTACGCGCCGTGCGGAACAAGAGAGTTTACGCTATCGATGGTAATCAGTATCTCAATCGCTCTGGCCCGCGCCTGGTGGAATCTGCCGAGTTATTGGGGCATGCGCTGTGGGGCGAACGGCTGGGTATTCAGATCGATAGAAATGGTTGGAGGACTGTAGCATGACCATCAAGTGCTCAGGTGGGAGGTTATAATGTTGCTGAAGCGGGTTTCTCCAACTGTCTGAAATTGTACTTTCCACATGGCTCCATTGGGTATGGAGAACAATTTGCGGAAGTTCCTGAAGTGCTTCATGCTCTCAAAGCAGTTATCGACCGAGCTTGTGAGCAAAGACCACGCGACTGCTCGAATAAATTCCTCATGGCTAAATATAGCTACGAACTGCTCTTTGCCGTGTTGCAGTCTGTCCAGAAATTGTTGAATACGATTCATCAGATTGGCGAAGGACTCCGCCCCTTCGCCATCAACATAAAAGGGATCGCAGCGCTCCCAGAAAGCGGCCGCCCATGGTCGCCTGTCCACTACTGTTGTATTGCGGTATCTGAGAGATGAGAGGAACGTAAATTCGTGAACCGGCCATTCTTCGTGGCGGGCATCCGGAAATCGCAGAAGCGTTGGTTGTGCGGTTTGTTTCGCACGTAGGTACGGCGACGTAACGATCAGGGAGGGTGCTTCGACGAAGGCGAGAGCGATGCGCTCTGCTTGCTCGATACCCCTGGCTGTGAGCTTTATCATGGCGGTCTCTGACGTGGCGAGGCCTACGTTTCCCTCGCTCTCGCTGTGCCTGATAAACCAGACCGTTAGCATCTCTTGGCCCCTTGTTGAGAATATGGCTGCTGGCTACAATAATATCATATCGATGAGTATCTGGTTGTTTCTGATAACCGAAAAGTGCTCATATTGCAGTTTGAGATCTCGTAACGTCTCCCGTAACGATTGCGGGACAGGAGCGTGATACGCTAAGGGCAGAAAACCTGGACACCCGGTTAGATGTAGGCAATGATGCTCAAAAACAAAGCCTGATTATGTGCTTGTAAATGGCTGCGTTGTGTGCGATAGTACATCAGAACACGATCATTGTGAGCACCAGCCATACAGGTGTGAGCACACCGCGCCCGCAGCCCCCTTGCTTGAGCTATGGGTCAAGGGCACGCTGTACGGCCTCGCAGAGGGATACTTGACACGTATACGTAACGATGCTATAATGTATACGTGGAACACGGAAAACGCTTTTCCATCAGGTTTCCTCTTGACCTGCTGGAAACACTCAAACAGTTTGCGCAAGAGGATCAGCGCTCCATCAATGGAGAGATTGTGTGGATACTGCGGGAATATGCAAGACACCGGAAAGGAGGCAGCCACTCTGAAAAGAATGTACAAGTACCGCCTGTATCCCAACGCAACCACTGAAAAGAAATTGTACTTCACGCTCAACAGGTGTCGGGAGTTGTACAACGCAGCCCTGTCAGAACGGAAGGACTCCTATCAGTTGCACGAGCGCACGCAGCTTCAGATCAATGCAGAAACCGGGCAGGTCGTCGCGGCGACGATGACTGCGAAACAACGCGTCAAGGCAGTCGGCTACTATGGGCAGAAGCGCGACCTGGTCGAGATCAAAGCGTTGCGTGAAGAGTATCAAGGCATTGCCTCTCACGTGCTGCAAGATGTGATTTTGCGCGTGGAGCGGGCATTCCAACGTTTCTTTGATGGAGCAGGATTTCCCCGCTTCAAAGGACGCACCCGTTATGATAGCTTCAGCTACCCTGATGGAGCAGGCTGGAAGCTGGACGTAGGAGAGCAAGGGAACTCGTTCAAAGGCACGTTGCATCTCACCAAGATTGGGGATATCAAGGTCAGGCTCCATCGCAAGATCGAGGGCAAAATCAAGATGATCACCATGAAGCGCGAAGTCGATCGCTGGTTCGTCGTGTTCTCGTGCGAAGTCGAGCAGGCTGCACCGTTGCCTGTATCCTACGAGGATGTGGGCATCGATCTAGGTGTCACCCACCTGGCAACGCTTAGCAATGGAGAGATGATCGAGCATCCTCGAAACTTTCGGCGAGCCAAGAAGATGTTAGAGAAGCGGCAGCAAGCCTTGTCGAGAAAGAAGAAGGGCAGTCACCGCAGGGAACGAGCCAAGAAACTCATCGGCAAAGCACATCGCAAGATAGCCAATCAGCGGCGTGACTTCCATCACAAGCAGTCCCGCAAGCTGGTCAATCGCTATCAGCTGATCGTGTTCGAGGACTTACAGATAGCGAACCTCGTCAAAAGACCAAAGGTGAAGCAGGATGAAGAGACAGGGCAGTACCTCCCCAATGGGGCGGCTGCCAAGGGCGGGTTAACCAAGAGTATTCTCGATGCAGGATGGGGCATGTTTGTAGCAATGTGTTCGTGCAAGGCGGCAGGAGCTGGCAGAACACTGCTCAAAGTCAATCCCCAATACACGTCACAAATCTGCTCCGCATGTGGGAAGTCACGCAAAAAGACGCTAGAAGAGCGCTGGCATTCGTGCGAATGTGGAGCCGAGATGGATCGGGATGTCAACGCCGCCAAGAACATACTTGTGCTCGGTCAACAACACCTGGGCGGGAAGCGTCCAACGTCGGCAACGGCGTAGAAGCCCCTGCGTTTACGCATGGGGTACTTCACGAAGAAGGCGAGATGCAGGAAGGCGATACTGTTCCTATTTCCGGCAATACAACACCGCAAACAGGTAATAGGATGCTGGGGCGCTACCGCCTGCTGCGACGGATTGGCAAAGGCGGTATGGGCGAGGTCTGGCTGGGTGAGGACCCGCGCTTACGGCGCCAGGTTGCTATTAAGACGCTGCCATTGCTGGGACAAAGTAACGCGGAATTTTCCCGCCGCTTCGAGCAAGAAGCCAGGGCAGCCGCTGCACTCAATCATCCACACATCCTGCCTGTGCATGACTATGGAGAACAGGTAGTCGCCAATGGGCAGGTCGTGACCTATATTGTGATGGCCTATGTGCAAGGTGGGTCACTGGCGGAACGTATTGCGATGTTAGACCATGACAACAGGGGCATGCCGTTGAACGACATCATGAGCTATCTTTCGCAAGCGGCCGAAGCCATCGACTATGCACATTCACTGGGCGTACTCCACCGCGATATTAAACCCAGCAACATGCTATTGCGCAGCGATAACTGGCTCCTGCTGGCCGATTTTGGGATTGCGCGCATACTCTCTGAGCCAGGTCAGAATACGCAGACAGGCCTGGGCTTCGGAACCCCTGAATATATGGCACCTGAACAAGCTCAGGGAAGAGCCGAGGCAGCAAGCGATAATTACAGTCTGGCCGTCATCGCCTACCAACTCTTCACACGACGATTACCATTCAGTGGCGACATATCCTATGCCACAACCATCCAACATATCATGACACCGCCACCGCCGCCGCGACAGCTCAATCCGAGCATTTCTCCAGCGGTCGAGCAGGTGCTGTTGCGGGGTCTTGCGAAAGAACCAGCACAGCGACCCCCTTCAGCACGCGCCTTCGTGGCCGAGCTCCACAACGCATTAACTGGCACTCCCTTCGAGCCTACATATTTCAACCCACCTATTCCTCCAACTGGAATAGCACCAATGATACCCACCGGTGGACGGGCCGCGACACCGATCACTCCAGCATTCACTCCAACAGGAGGTAAGATAACAGAGCGGCCAGGAACGACGGGTATTACGCGCCGCCAGGTTCTCATCGGAGGAGGCGTTGCATTGCTGGCTGCAGGAGGATTAGGAACATGGGTGCTCACCTCTCATCCATTCCAGGCGAGACAAAACCAGGTCCCCACGCGGGTACCAACTGTAAAACCAACACTCAATCCCGACGCCCCGGCGATGACATTACTGGGGCACAACCAGCCCATCTCCTCCCTCGCCTGGTCACCGATCACAACGAATATCCTGGCCTCGGCGGGCCAGGACGATCAAGTCATGCTATGGGACATTCAGCAAGGGCAGGCCAGCCAGGACCAGCCTAAAGCTAAAAAACAGTTCACTGCTACCGGTACCGTCCTGCTGGCCTGGTCTCCCGACGGCAAAGAGTTGGCTATAGGAAATCCAACGTTTTTAATCCCGAATCTCAATAATCCAGACCCCAATACGGTGGCTACGACGATGTACGTGTATACAGGTGACCTGCGCGATTTCGCGCCCGGATACGACGATAAATTGACATTCCCTAAGACGGTTAAGATCAGCGCGCTTACCTGGGCACCTGGCAAGTACCTGGTTACCGGTCACCACCCCAACGATCTTAACGAGCAATACTTGCTAGAAGTATGGGACCCGGCCCGGCCAGAACAAAGATTAGCGCCTCTTACACAATTTGGTTTTATCTATGGGCTGGCTTACTCGCCTGATGGCTCTACATTGGCGGCGGCAGAGGGCCTGGGGGTCACAATCCTGCAGCCACAGGTATCAGGTAAAACAGTTCACTGGAATATCCCCTTTACTCACTTGAAGTTTGGCCAGGTTCATTATCCGGCCAGCGCTGTCACCTGGTCGCCGGACGGGCACTATGTAGCGGCGATTACTTACGCCGATGTATTGCTCAAACAAAACATCAATCCTGCCAGCCAGGTTGGCATCTGGGACGCGAAAAGCGGTCAAGAAGCACAGACCATACCCACAGTACCTACTAATGTGCAGGTCATCCTTACCGCACTGGCATGGTCGCCTGCCCCTACCAGCACACAACTGGCGGCTGGCAGCAGAGATGGGAAAGTGTACATATGGAACGTTGCGGGGAATTCGCTGCCAACCCGCACTCTCACAGGTGTGAATGCTGAAATTGAGGCTCTGGCATGGTCGGCAGATGGGCACTGGCTGGCAGCAGGTTATAACGATGTACATCATAGTATCTTGATCTGGAAGCTATAAGTCCGTCAATCTTGATGTGACAGGTGAAAATGTAGGGGCGATGCTTGCCATCGCCCTGCTGACCATGCCTCACCCATCACTTGAACCTTGACAGACCATTATGAGGTTGCAACGATGCAGATGAGCGCTGGCGACAACTGGCAAGGCAAGATGGTAGGACGCTACCGTTTGATCCAACTGCTGGGACGCGGTGGCATGGGCGAGGTCTGGCTGGCAGAGGATAGCCAACTGCGGCGACAAGTAGCTGCAAAATTACTGCCGGCAGTGCTTGCAAGTGATCGGAGCTACCTACAAAACTTTGAACGCGAGGCCCGTGCAGCTGCTGCACTGGAACACCCTCATATTTTGCCCGTTCACGACTTTGGCGATCAGCGCATTGCCGAGGACGAGGTGGTCACCTATCTCATCATGCCACATATCACCGGGGGTTCGCTGCGCGACCGCATCCAGGATGTCACAGAAAGCACGCATAGACGACTCTCCAGCAATGAGGCGCTGCACTATCTCCGGCAGGCTGCGCAGGCAATCGATTACGCGCACAGCCGCAATGTGATTCACCGCGACATCAAGCCAGCCAATATGCTTTTACAACAGAACTGGTTGTTGTTGGCCGACTTTGGCCTGGCCAAATTGATCACGAGTACTACACTGCGCAGCCGGACACTTGCCGGGTCCGGCACACCAGAATATATGGCGCCTGAGCAGGCACGAGGCAAGGCTGAATTTGCCAGCGACCGCTATAGTTTTGCCGTGATAGCCTACCTGTTATTTACAGGCCATGTGCCTTTCAGCGGAGATACTTATTATAGCGTACTCATCAAACATCTCACCGAAGAGCCACCCGCGCCGCGAAGATTCAATCCATCGCTGCCCCAGGCAATTGAACAGGCGCTCCTGCAGGGGCTGGCGAAACAGCCAGGAGATCGACCTGCCTCGTGTATGGCCCTGGTGAGGACTTTAGAGCATGGCTGGCAGGTAGCGCCTGTAGAGCCGGTTGACCCAGATGCAACTATGCTGGCCCCCTGGCGGATTCAGCGAGAAGACAACTTGCCACAAGCTTCAGCGGATGATTCGCCTATGGCGACTCCCGTTCTTCAGCAGCCTCAAGCATCGCAGCCACCGGGTGCGCCAGTGTCTTACTATGGCAATGGGCAATCACCTGCAGCGCAAGGTATCCCGCCTGTACCCACTTACTATGGAACTCCGGCGTCCCGATCCCAGGTTCCTGCTTCCATACAGGCTCCTGGTGGAGCTTCATTGCCCACTGCAGGAGAACAGCATAGCAAGATTTCCCGGCGTATGTTCCTGGTAGGAGGGACGGGCGCAGCGCTGGTGGCCGTGGCAGGCGGCGGGGTTGCTCTCTACGCGCTTTCACACCGCGCCCCTACAACAAGCCATACTTCAACTACGGCTCCTGGTCACACGGTCTCACAACCTCATCCTATCCCTGGACCACAAAAGCTGGTTAAAGGTACACCTATTCTCTCGCTGACCGGGCACAGCGACTCGGTAGAAAATGCCGTGTGGGACCCGAGCGGCCGCTATTTAGTGACAGGGGGCTATGACTCAAATATGATGCTGTGGGACATCGGCAGCTACCTACAACACAGTACTGGCGGCGTGCAATCGATCTCTACACCTTTACACAGGTGGGCATTGCCCAATAAGGTCCTGCCAAATGCGCTTTGCTGGTCGCCTGATGGGCAGACTATTGGCGCTGTAATAGGCGACAGCGAGATTCGCCTTTTCGATGCCTTCAGCAGCTCTGATTCGCCTCACGTGTACCAGGCCTCCAATAGCGCCAACGCGCCGCTTTACGCATTTCTCTCCTGGTCGCCTAAGGCAAATACATTTGCAGCAGCAAGCACTCCCTTAGGGAAGATAGTTGTACAGGTAGACATCTGGCAGAAGAGCAATGCCACCGCACCTGCGAAGACGTTAAGCTATTCAGTAACCGAGCGCGTGGTTCCCCTGCCGCTCAGCGAAATGCATACCTATACCACTCCTCCATTTGTGACGGTCGGATTTGTAGACGCCATGAGCTGGTCAGCCGATGGCACACTTATCGCGGGCCACACCAATTTTAACTTTGTTATCATCTGGAACGCCACGACGGGCACAGTAAAGCAAGTCCTGCGCATGCGCCAGGGCTCGTCAGCAACGCTCATTGCGAAGGATGCGCTGGCCTGGTCACCTACAGATCCGCATTTGCTGGTTGTCACTGATATCGATGTCGCCAGGCTCTGGGACATTGAGCAGAACAAGTTGTTGTTCACACTGAAAGTAAACGGCCCATACCCCTCTCTCACCGGGCTAACGTGGGCACCCAATGGGAAATACGTGGCAGGAACCTACGCGCGCAGCCGGCAGATAGACATCTGGGACGTACAGATGACCGGGCCGAGTACAACTCAGGGAGCGGTACGCACGCCCATACTCTCCTTCCCAGGAAATAATGAAGCAGGACATAGCGCTACGATATTCGATATCGCCTGGTCGCCCGATGGACGGTATCTCGCCACTGCCTCCGGCGATAATACAGTGCTCATATGGAAAGTGGACGCCTGAAAAGAGACAGAGGCCCTTTCCTCCTGGCCGTTTTCTGCTAAAAGAAAAATACATTGCAGCCTATTCCTTCGACCTACACCCACTACACCTGCTACTTTGGTAGAAGAAAAGTACTATGCAGTCTATTGCATCGACCGCTCCTTTATGCCCTTATTCGTTCTACAAAATGGAAAACGATGTATTCATACATGTATCTGTATCAGGCCAGTCATATCAAATCCGATTGATTCCTGTCTCTTTGTGTTATAGCGAGTTGGCCTCTAGGGCCAGTTGTGTCCGACACTCCAGTGTCACCCTGAGCGCAGCGAAGGGTCTAGCTCGATGGGCACAGAGATGCTTCGCGGAGTTTACCCTGAGCGCAGCGAAGGGCTCAGCATGACCATGTAGAGTGATCATCAGGATTTGATATCAGACCTCATCTTATTCCATAATTTGGCGTGAGGAAAGCCCAGGGATGAATAAAAGCAACATCGCACAAAGCGTTCCTGGAATGACTCTAGGGCGTTATCATTTACTGCAGCGCATAGGTCAGGGTGGTATGGGCGAGGTCTGGCTGGCAGATGATACCCAACTGCGCCGCCAGGTAGCGGTGAAACTGCTGCCTTACGTGGTGGTAAGCAACCAGGGCTACCTGGGCGACTTTGAACGCGAAGCCCGAGCAGCTGCAGCATTGGAACACCCGCACATCCTGCCTGTTCATGACTTTGGGGAGCAGCAGGTAGGGGATACTGTTATCCCCTACATCATTATGCCGTACATCACGGGGGGTTCACTGTGCGAGCGCCTGCGTGCGATGAATGGCCCTTTACCAACTGACGAAGCCCTATACTATCTCCGCCAGGCTGCCCAGGCTATTGATTATGCACATAGCCAGAATGTGCTGCACCGCGATATCAAACCTGCCAATATGCTGCTGCAGCAAGAATGGTTGTTCCTGGCCGACTTCGGCCTGGCCAAGTTGCTCACAAGCCCAACGTTTCAGGGCGGCACGCGTGCCGGGTCCGGCACTCCCGAATACATGGCGCCAGAGCAGGCACAGGGCAAAGCGGAGTTTGCCAGCGACCGCTACAGCCTGGGGATAGTAGCCTACCAGCTATTTACCGGGTACTTACCATTCAAGGGCGAAACACCGTATGAGACCCTGTTGAAACAGATGAAAGAGGAACCTCCGCTGCCACGGCAGCGCAATCCAGCCCTGCCAGAAGCGGTTGAACAGGCTATTCTCCAGGGAATAGTAAAACGAGCAGAAGATCGTCCCACGTCGTGCGCCGCCCTCATCCAGTCTATCGAGCAAGGTTGGAAGGCGGATGGCCCGGCACTGGTCGACCCGGATGCAACGGTGCTGGCGCCCTGGAGCAAGCGCAGGCAAGAACAAGCCAGGCCGTCTTTGCAGAAAGTAATACTCTCGAACGTCCCTACTATACAACAGGCCAATACCCCCGAGACACCACAGGGGATAGCGGAGATGCCGCGCCCTGCAACGTACTATCCACCGGACGCTGGCACCTATTTAGCGAACACCCCACCCAGTCCTGCCAGCTATTATGGCTACAATGCGCCTACCTACCAGTCCGGCACGCCGCCATTTCCGTTGGCCGCGCCGCCAATGCCGGAGACGCCGCCAGCGGGTGTACTGGGCAACCAGATCACCAGACGGAACCTGTTGATAGGAGGGTTCACTGCCGCAGCGGTAATTGCTGCCGGGGGATATACACTTAACGAGCTTTTGCATTTCAGTGCACAAGGAAATCGCCAGCCACCCAGAGCGACGCCGGGACCGCACAAGCTTATCAAGGGCATACCATTACTTGTGCTCAAGGGGCACAGCAATCTTGTATGGGATGCCGTCTGGGACCCAACTGGCCGCTACCTGGCAACAACGGGCGACGATACATGGGTGATGTTGTGGGATATCGCCAGCTACCTCAAAAAGAGAGCGAGTGGCGTGCAGTCCATTAATAAACCTGTGCGCAGCTGGAAATTTTCTAACAGCATTAATGATAATTGTCTGTGCTGGTCTGCCGATGGGCGAACGCTCGCGCTAGTTGTGCCAACCGTGAACAACACGATCTATCTCCTGGATGCCTTCGGGAGGGGCAACACGCCTCACGTCTACCAGGATGCGAGCCAGGGCACTGATTTCGGAGCGCCGGCCTACGCGCATATAGCATGGTCGCCAAAGACAAGTACTTTTGTTACGTCTCTGTTTTCGCAAACGCGAATTGAACTGTGGCGGGTGGGTCACACTACAGGTCCAGTGAGAACGCTGCTATCCAAAGGAATCAACGACCCGCGCATCGAGGTGGATGAGATTAGCTGGTCGGCTGATGGGTCGCTGGTGGCCGGTTTGACCAACTCAAACCCTGTTGTCATCTGGGAGGCAGCGACGGGAGAGGTGAAGCAGGTGCTCAAGCTGCTCGATCGCCCACATAAGTCGAATTTTGTGCTCAGGGAAAGCCTGGCTTGGTCACCTGTTGCTCTACATCACCTCATTATCTCTGACTGGGACCTGGCTACTTTGTGGGATGTCCAGCAGAACAAACTCCTGCTCAAGCTTAAGACAAACGACCCGGTCCCTACGCGACCGGGCTCACCTGGGCGCCTAACGGGAAATATGTGGCGGGAAGCTATGCACGCAGCCCCAGGATTTATGTCTGGGATGTACAGATGACAGGGGCGAGTACGTCTCTTGGGAGCGTGCGTACACCGAAACTTTTCTTTGCGGGATCAGAAGCAGCAAAGCATACCAAGGCGATCCTCGACGTGGAATGGTCTCCTGATGGGCGCTACATCGCTAGCGCTTCCGCAGATAATACGGTGATTGTGTGGAAAGTGGATGCAGATTGAGCAGAGGCCTTGTAGCTATGCAACTACAAAGCCCTACGCGATCAGAGGGCGACGATTACGCGTTCGTGCGTGGCGCCATTGCCCAGAAGAGTAACGCTATTGTTGCTGCGAAGAGGAGTAACATTACCCCCACCAATGAATCTACCAGGTCGGAGAGGTCCCATTGGAAGACAGCAGCACCAATAAATAGCAGCACCAGGATAAATCCTATAATGGGAAGGATGAGCAGCATGTTAAAGCGCGAGCCGGCAGGGGCGAGCTGCGGCTCGTTTGTTGTGTATGTTCGATCTGTATCAAGCGGCTCCATAGAGCGCGAGCACCTTTCTTCTATCATGTTCTAGTCGGCAAGGCGACCGTGGAGCACACGGTTTTACAGGCCATATTATAGCCCTTATTTTCCCTTGATGCAACCGCTAATCTCCTGCATTGCCGAGCAAATGGCACAAAAAAACGGCCCCAAAGGCCTAGGCAACGGAAGTATGCGAAGGGTCAGGCCAATTACTCAGGCCGCCGTGCTGGGAGGAAGCCTGGACAGCAGCGGTGGTGACAGCAGGTAAGGGACGAGATTTATTTAAATAGCGGCGCAGTTCAAGTGCATTTATCTGGTACATTGTACCATCAAGGGTGGCAACAATACTTCCTTCGGCAATCGCACTACAAACGTCAGCAAGCGTCGGGATATGGTCAGACACGAGACACCTCCCTACAAAATATTGTGACTTCCCTGCGCACGTTTGTGCTCCTGGGTTCATCTACGCTCTGCTACGGGTAACAGGCAAACGGCTTTTTTTATTCCCCACTGGTGCTATCTGTTGACGGTTGTTCCTCCTCTCTTTCATCGACACTATCATTATCTAACAAACCGGGCATGGGGTCAATATGCATTGTGTGACGTGCCAGGTCAATCTGTTTAATGACGTCTCGGATAGCCGGAATGAGTATTTGTTTCCCTTTCGCTGTCTTGACAATGTAGACATCATTGCTGCCCGTGATCATGATATCGACGATTTGCCCTACGTCACGTTCGTCTAAGGTGTAGACTTGTAGACCTATAATGTCATGCTGATAGTAGGAACCGGGTGGCAGTTTTGCCAGTTCACTGAGTGGAATGCAAATATCGAGGTTTCGCAACGCCTCAGCGGTATTTGCATCGTTGAAGTGCTCCAGCCCTAGCAAAATCATATCGCCTTTGTAAGGGCGCACACTTTTAATGATGTGGCGCACATGGTCGGGGCCAAGATAGACGTCATCGCGTTCTGCAAAGCGGTTGGGTATATCGGAGAACAAGCGTACTTTTAGCTCGCCATGCACGCCAAAAAGGGCTACCACTTTACCGATGGTGGCCCACTCTGTTTCTATTTGCTCTGGCACGATGCCCTCTAATTAATCTCCAGCGAGGTATGACGACCTTCGCGCACACCTCCAGCTCGCAGCAGGGTACGCATTGCTTTAGCGACTCGCCCCTGGCGGCCAATTACCTTGCCAAAATCTTCCGGCGCGACATGTAATTCAAGCGCCAACACATTGCGGTCATTGCGAATCTCGCGCACTTGCACAGCAGAAGGCTCGTCTACCAACGACTGGGCAATATATTCGATCAGCTTACGCATCTTATAACCTTCAAGAGCTATTTTTCGGCTTTGTTAGCAGTTGAGGCGGCCGAGGCTTTGCTTTGCTCGAGGCGATCCAATACTCCAAGGCGCTTAAGCAGCACAGCTGCCGATTCCGTTGGTTGTGCCCCATTTTTAAGCCAGGCGAGGGCCTTCTCTTCATCAATTTTGACGATGGATGGATCTACCAGAGGGTTGTACCAGCCGAGACTCTCAATGATGCGTCCATCGCGGGGCGCGCGTGAGTCGGCAACCACCACACGATAGCTAGGGGCCTTCTTCATCCCTGTACGTTTTAAGCGAATTTTGACAGTCATGCGTCTTCTTTCTCACCTCTTCCCCACTTAACGGGGGCATGGGTATTTTGAGCAGTGCCGCATGCGAACGCGGCCTATGCAGCTTTCCTGGATAGTGAGGCTAGGATAACATGGAGAGGTTTTTTTGTCAACGAGCATTTTCACTGGACATTGACACGAGCATTTTCACTGAGCACTTACCCTATGACAATATCACAGAACAGTGACAGGCAATCTTCCTTTCACTTGACTTTTACCGGGGTTGAAACGAGTTTCCTGAAATGTGGACAATCACACTCTTTCAGAGACTTTTCTTCCGTTTCCATTTTTATCTGGCTGTGGTAGAATAGGTACAGCAATCAAATAAATTCACCAGGAGATAGCAGTGATAGTAATAGTCTTTAATTAACCTATGCCTACTTTGCGGAAACACATCTGATTGCGCCGCGACGCCTATAGCGTGCTGCGGGTGGTTTACGCTTTGGTAGAGGGGTGAAGGCTTTTGCACTGTTGTTGACTGATACACCACAGGAACTATACCTTCAACGTTCTCGCGCAACACTTCAACACAGAAGTAGCTTGCCATCCACCAAGAGATAACTTGCTTGCATGCACCACAGCAGAGGCCACCATGGCAATATCCACTTCAGGTGTTTTCCCGATTATAACAATATGCTTGAGTTTTTTCACAGCATTTATAAACAACAAAGGTAGCGCCTGTGCTGCAGTCTCTTAACGGCGCACCGAGGAGTTGAATATGGCAGAACGAAATTTTCCCAGTAGCGGCGAAGACAAACCATTGACCGGCCTTCTTTCCCAGGCGCCCGAACGAGCAGTCCTGGTGGGTGTAGACATGCCTGGTAATGGTTGGCCGGTGGAGGAATCGCTTGATGAACTGGCCCAACTTGCTACGACAGCCGGTGTCACCTGTGCTGATCGCGTTATCCAGCGCCTGTCGCGTCCACATCCCGGAACACTGCTCGGCTCAGGCAAAATTCAGGAGATCGCGGACCTGGCACGCTATCACAACTGCGATGCCGTCATTTTCGATCTTGAGTTGTCTCCCGGGCAACATCGCACGCTAGAGAGCGCACTGGAGACGCAGGTGCTTGACCGCACTGCGTTGATCCTGATCATCTTTGGCCAACGCGCACGCACGCGCGAAGGCCGGTTGCAGGTCGAGCTGGCGCAGATCGAGTATGATCTGCCACGCCTGGTGCGCCAATGGTCGCACCTGTCGCGCCAGAAAGGCAGTGTCCAGCAGCGCGGCGAGGGTGAGAAACAGATTGAACTGGACCGCCGCCTGCTGCGCAGGCAAAAAGACCAGCTCCTGGAAGAACTGGAGCACGTACGCACGCATCGCCAGCTTCAGCGGGAGCGACGGAAAGATACGGGCGCTCCCGTGGTGGCGCTGGTTGGCTATACGAATGCCGGTAAGTCAACCCTCCTGAACCGCCTGGCCAGCGCAAACGGTCTTGCCGAGGACAGGCTGTTTGCTACGCTCGACCCGATG